>OGXP01000812.1_pt1 | contig 31333 bp, 29 predicted proteins | sample 1576351 | NCBI WGS metagenome assembly OGXP01 (sample SAMEA3541517, study PRJEB24748) | human gut metagenome | biome: human gut; feature: human-associated habitat; material: faeces | place: China | collected 2012
GGTCTTTGTGGCTTGATGTAGTTATTATGATAAAAACTTTAAAAGATGTATTAGGAAAAAAAGGAGCATATTAAATGAAGAAAGATTTTTTGAAAATGGAAGTTCATACTCATACCAAATATTCAAAAGATAGTTCTTTAAATAAATATTTTTATCTTTTAATGCTGAGATTAAAAGGAATATCAGTTATAGGAATTACAGACCATAATGAAATAAAAGGTGCTGTTGAATTTAAAAAATCTTTAGAAAAATTCAATATAAGAGTAATTATTGGGGAAGAAATTTTTACAAATAAAGGAGAAATAATAGGTTTATTTCTTAATGAAAAAATAGAACCTTTTCTTTCGCCAGAAGAAACTATAAGAAAAATTAAAGAACAAAATGGGATTGTATATATTCCTCACCCATATGATGAAAAAAGATATAAGACAGTTTTATTTTTTGATGAAATAGAAAAAAATCAAAAAAATATTGATATTATTGAATGTCACAACGGAAGAAATATCAGCTTGGAGTATTCAAAAAAACAAAATGAGATAGCAGAAAAGTTTAAAAAATTGAAAATGGTTGGTAGTGATGCTCATATATTTTTTGAACTTGGTAGAAATTTTAATTTAATAAAAGATTTTAAAAACCAAGAAGAATTTTTAAAGAATTTAAAAGAGGCAGAATTTCATAAAAAAGAATGTATTAAAATTTCTCATCAAATAACCAAAATAATAAAAATTTTAAAATTAATAAAAAAAGGTGAATTTAATGAAATATTTAGAATTATCAGAAAAAAATGTAAGAGATGAAAGTTTAGAGTTGGCAAAGAAAATAGAAAAAGAATTTACTCCTGAAATAGTTGTTTTTGTTGCCAGAGGTTCATTTTATATTGGTGATGAAATTTCTAAATATTTTAATGTTCCTTTGATTGAAATAAAAGCTGTGAGAGAAAAGAATAAATTGAAAGAATTAGTTTCTCCTGTTTTAAAATTAATTCCAAGAAAGATAAAACAAATTTTAAGAGAGATGGAAATAAATTCAAATACTCATAAAAAAGTGAGCAAAAGAAATGTTGAAATGGAAGAAAGATATTTAAAAGAACTTTTGAAATACAAAAAAGTTTTATTGGTAGATGATTCAATAGATACTGGAAATACAATAGTTGAGATTTTAAATTATTTAAAAAAATATGGTTTAGAAATAAAAACAGCGGGATTAAATGTATTTGATATGTCAAAAGAAATAATAAAAATAGACTTTTATAATTATGAAAATACATTATTAAATGGTCCATGGTCAAAAGATTCTAAATATTATAGAAAATTTATGGAGGATTATAGAGAGTGGAAAAGAAAATAAAAATACTTCATATAAATACAGGATTAGTAGCAGGTGGAGTAGAAAGATTATTAAATGATTTACTTCCACTTTTTAATAAGGAAAAGAGAGTTCAAGCAGATTTATTCTTGCTTGAAAACAAAGGAAATAATTTATTTGAAGAGGAACTTAAAAAGAATAATGTAAAAATTATATATTCAAAATATGATAACAAATTTGATATTAGAAATATTTTTGAAATAAGAAAATTAATAAAAAATTATGATGTTGTACATACTCATATTTTTCCATCACAATTTTATTTACCATTAGCAATTATTAGATTAAAAAATAAACCATACTTAATAACAACAGAACATAGTACAAATAATAAGCGAAGAAAATATAAAATATTATCAAAAATAGAAAAGTATTTATATTTAAAATATAACAAGATAATATCAATTTCTAATGAAACGGAAATGGAACTAAAAAAATGGTTAAAAATAGAAGATAGCTATAAAAATAAATTTCAAGTAATTGAAAATGGAATTAATATAAATAAATTTTATTTAAATGACAAAAATATTGAGAATGAATTTTTTAAAGAAGAAAGAAAAAATAAAATAGTAACTATGGTTGGAAGATTTAGTATTGAAAAAGACCAAGCTACTTTAATAAAAGCTGTAAAAAATATTAAAAATATATATTTATTTTTAGTCGGCGATGGAGAGCGAAAAGAGGAATATCAAAATTTAGTTAAAGAGTTAAATATAGAAAATAAAGTAAAGTTTTTAGGCATAAGAAATGATATTCCTAAAATATTGAAAATAACAGATATTTGTGTATTATCATCAAATTGGGAAGGATTTGGTCTTGCGGCGATAGAAAGTATGGCAGCAGGAAAACCTGTAATAGCCTCAGATGTTGATGGCTTAAAACAAATAGTTGAGGGAAATGGATTAATTTTTGAAAAAGGTAATGAAAAAGATTTAGAAGAAAAAATAAGATTTTTACTTGATAATAAAAAAGAATATGAAGAAATCAGTAAGAAATGTTTAGAAAAAGCAAAAGAATATGACATTCAGAAAATAAAAAATAAATATATAGAAATATATAATTTTTATAGTGATAGGAAATAAAATATGGAATATATATTAATTACGACTATATCATTGATCTTTTTAAGATTGGGAATAAAAAATAAAATAAAGATTATATATTTTTGGGGAATAGTTATAGCTATTTTATTTTGTGGCTTAAGAAATAATATAGGTTTAGATTTTCAAGTGGATAAAAATATTTTTGAATGGGGAGTAAAAAATAAGGGGTATTTAATATATTTAATAGTTACTTTTTTTAAAAGTGTAGAACTAAATTATTCATCGTATTTTTTATTTATGGCTTTTGTAAATATAATTTCAGTTTTCTTTTTAATACATAGTAATACAAAAAATAAAATCAATAAAAAAAAAGAATACAGAAGTTGGCTTATTTATTTTTGGGATATGGCATACATTTATTCCTTTAATGGAATGAGGCAAGGAGTTGCTAATTTTATATTTCTTTTAACTTTAAAACTAAAAAAGAAAAAAATTTTTTTAATTATATTATTTATATTAGGAATTGGATTTCATAAATCTTTTATAATTACAATATTTTTTTTATTTTTAGCAGATTATAAATATAATAAAAAATTTTTTATAATAGCATTAATAATAGCGATTATTTCAAGTAATGTTTTTGATTTACAAACATATTTTATAAAAAATATTTTACCAAATATCTATTATTATGGAAAATTATACACAACAAAAGAGAGAATAGTTGATTCTTTAAAAGGCGGTTTGGGATTAGGATATTATTATAGAATTTTTATAATAAGTCTTTTAATCTATTTTTATGATGAAATAAAAAAAGAAAATTTAAAAGAGCTAAAATTTGTAAATTTATCTATATTTTGGTGTATTTTAAAAATTTTCACATATAAGATTTGGATATTAGAAAGAGTTTTAGATTATTTATATTATTCAACTTTAATTAGTTTTCCTATTTTATTTCAAAAAATTGAAAAGCGAAGATATGGAAAATATGTAGTTGTAGTCATATTAGTAGTATTTTTTATATTATTTTTAAAATCTACAATTTTTTCAGAAGGTCAAAATCTTATTCCTTATAAAAGTATTTTAAATTTTAAATGATAATAAAAGAAAAGGAGAAAAGGTTGGACAAAATAAAATTTTCAATAATTGTTCCTGTATACAATGTAAGGAAATATGTATCAGAATGTATAGAGAGTATATTAGAACAAAATTACGATAATTATGAAGTATTGTTGATTAATGATGGATCAACAGATGATAGCGGTGATATATGTGAAAAGTATGCTGTAAAAAATGAAAAAATAAAAGTTTTTCATAAAAAAAATGGTGGACTTTCAAGTGCAAGAAATTTTGGCTTAGAAAAAGCAACAGGTGATTATGTTGTATTTGTAGATAGCGATGATTACATAGCTCCATGGAGTCTATTAGAGTTTTATAAAGTGTTAAACGAAAAATTTGATGTAATAGAGACAAGATTAACAGAAATTAGAGGAAGTGAAGAAAAAAATTTGGATAAAAATTTGGAGGAATATTTTAAAGTCGGTTTTAATAAAAAAAGAGCAATAGAATGGATAATCAAGGAATCTGAAAATATTTGGCCAGCCCAAAAAAAAATAGTTTCTTTAGAATATATAAGAAAAAATAATCTTAAATTTTGGGAGGGAAAATTACATGAAGATGTAGATTGGACGAGTAGAATTTGTTATACAGCAAATACTTATACAGCTATGACAAAACCATGGTATTACTACAGAATTCAGAGAGAGGGAAGTATTACAAGTAGTGTGAAATTAAAGAATGTGACATCTATACTAGATATTGCTGAATATCATTATGACTATTACTTAAAAAATAAAAATGATACTACAGAAAAAATTATAAAAGAAATTGTAAAAAGAGTATGTGGTTTATTAGCAAAATCTTGTTATTTAACACTTGAAGAAAGGAAAATAGTAAAGAGACAATTAAAAAAAAATAAAAAGGTTTTTAATATAATTCCAAATTTAAAATGTAGAGTTTTTATTTTAACAATAAAAATTTTAGGAATAGAAAAAATATTGTATTTACTAAGAATGTTTAAATATAAAAAAAATATATATTCTTAAATATATAGGGAGAAAAGAAAATGAAAGTAGGATTGATATTTGGGACAAGACCAGAAGCTATAAAAGTAGCTCCTGTTTATCATGAATTAAAAAATAGTGGAGTAGATGTTAAAGCTGTTGTAACAGGGCAGCACAAAGAAATGCTTTATCAAGTTCTTGATTTATTTGAAATAACTCCTGATTACGACTTACAGATTATGAAACAAGGACAAGGACTTTCAGAACTTACAGGAAGACTTTTAATAAAACTTGACGAAATTATTAAAAAAGAAAAATTTGATTACATTTTAGTTCAGGGAGATACAACTTCAGTTCTAGCTGGAGCACTTGCAGGATTTTATAATCAAATACCTGTAGGACATATTGAAGCAGGACTTAGAACAGGAAATATTTATTCTCCATTTCCTGAAGAAGCAAACAGAAAATTAGTTGGAAATATTGCAGATATTCATTTCGCACCAACAGATACAAATGTAAATAATCTTTTAAAAGAAAATTATCCAAAGGAAAAAATAATAAAATGTGGAAATACAGTTATAGATGCTCTTTATTGGGTAAAGAAAAATAAAAGCAGTGATATAGAAAAAATAAAAGAAAAATATAATCTTTTAGGAAAAAAATATATTCTTATTACAATGCACAGAAGAGAAAATTGGGGACAGCCAATGGAAGAAACCCTTACAGCAGTAAAAGATTATTTAAAAGAACATAAAGATTTATATTTAGTATTTCCAATGCATTTAAATCCATTAGTAAGAGATGTAGTTCATAAAGTATTAGATAATTTTGATAGAAAAATATTACTTGAACCATTAGAATATTTAGAATTTATAGCAGTAATGGATGGAGCTCATTATATAATGACAGACTCAGGAGGAGTACAGGAAGAAGCTCCAAGCCTAGGAAAACCAACATTGGTTTTAAGAGATACAACAGAAAGACCAGAAGCAATAGAAGCAGGAACAGCAAAATTAGTAGGGACAAAATATGAAGATGTAATAAAATATATGAAACTTTTAGAAGGAAAGTTATATCATCAAATGGCAAAAGCTAATAATCCGTATGGTGATGGAAAGACTTCTGAGAGAATAAGAAAATATTTAGGAAAATATGATTTAATACAAAAGGTTTAAAAGATAATAAAAAAGCAAATAAAGATTGAGAGGAAATTATGATACCTAAAAAAATTCATTATTGCTGGTTTGGTGGAAATCCATTACCAGATTTAGCTGTAAAATGTATAGAGTCTTGGAAAAAATATTGTCCTGATTATGAAATTGTAGAGTGGAATGAAAAAAATTTTGACTTGACTTGCAATAAATACGTTAGGCAGGCATACAAATGTAAAAAATGGGCTTTTATAACAGATTATGTAAGGCTTTATGCAATGGTAACACAAGGTGGAATATATATGGATACAGATGTAGAGGTGCTTAAAAATTTGGATATTTTTTTAAATAATAAGGCATTTTCAGGTTTTGAAAGAGAAAATGCAATTCCTACTGGAATTATGGCCTGTGAAAAGAATTTTCCATTATTTAAAGAACTTCTTCACGATTATAAAGAAAAATCTTTTATAAAAGAAAATGGAGAAATGGATTTAACTACAAATGTGACAACAATTACAAATATTTGTCTTAATCATGGTTTAAAACTGAATAATCAAGAACAAACAATAGATAATTTTACTTTATATCCAAAAGAAGTATTTTGTCCTAAGAGTTACGAAACAGGAAGAATTGAATGTACAGAAAAAACTTACACTATTCACCATTTTTCAGGTTCTTGGCATACTGAAAAAGAAAAGAAAATTGAAAATCTCGAAAAAAAACTATTAAATAAATATGGTCAAGTAAAGAAAGATTTACTTACAAAAAATTTGTTTTATAGATTTATAAAAAATTTATACATTAATGGTTTAACAAGGACATTAAAAAAAATAAAAAGTAAAATATAGAGGAGTATTATGAAAAAAATAGGTCTTATGACATGGTTTTCATATGATAATTTTGGAAGTTTACTACAATGTAAAGCGACTATGAAAACTGTAAAAAAATTAGGGTATGAAATAGAATTAATTAATTATTTACCAAAAACTGCCTATAAAAAATATGATACATATTTGAGTTTGTCTAAAAAAGCAATAAAAAAAATAATAAAAAAACTTATAAATAAATCTGAAAATAAAAAATTAAATACAAGTAATATGCAGTTATTCAGAGAAAATTTAAAAAAGTCAGATGTTGTAAACACTAAATCAGAATTATTTTTATTAAACAATATTTATGATGCTTTTATTTGTGGGAGTGACCAAATATGGGCTCCTACTTGTTATGATGAAAACTATTTTCTTTCTTTTGTAAAAGAAGATTATAAAAAAATAGCTTATGCTCCTTCATTAGGGTTACCAATTATTGAAAATAATTTTGTAAAAGAAAATATGAAAAATTTAATTTCAAAATTTTCTCACCTTTCTACAAGAGAGGAACAAGGGGCTAAAATAATAAAAGATTTAACAGGAAAAAAAGCTGAAGTTGTCTTAGACCCAACACTTTTATTAACAAGATATGAATGGGAAGAAGAAATTGTTGATGTAAAATATTCAAATTATATTTTGGCATATTTTTTAGGAGAGAACAAAAAGTATTATTTTGAAAGCCAAAAAATAGCAAAATTATTGAATAAAGAGCTTCTTATAATTCCTACAAATATTAAAGATCTATATAAAAAAGAATGTTTATTAGATGATTTAGGACCTAAGGAATTTATCAGTCTTATTGATAAAGCTGATATGATTCTTACAGATTCTTTCCATGGAACTATTTTTTCAATAAATTTTCATAAACCACTTGTTGTATTTAAAAGATTTATTGATAATAATTTATCACAAAATTCTAGAATTTATAATATTTTAGAAAAGTTAAGTTTAAAAGAATTAATTTTTAATAATAATTCTGAAAAAATAATTAAATTTAATAAAGATATAAACTATGCAGAAATTGAGAAAAAACTTTCTGACTTGAGAAATGATAGCCTTGTTTTTTTAAAAGATTCTTTGAAAAAAGCAACAGAATACGATGAGCCAAAAGAAAAAATTATAATAACAAATAACTGTACGGGATGTGGCGTTTGCAGTGAGATATGCCCTCAACAATGTATTTCTATTGAAAGAAATAAACTTGGTTTTTATGAATACAAAATAGATCATTCAAAATGTATTAGTTGCGGAGCATGTTTGAAAGTATGTGGTCAAGCAAATAAGATAAAAACATATAAAGTAAAAGAACATAATTTATATTCTGCTTTTTCAACAAATAAAGACCTTTTAATGGGAAGTACATCAGGTGGAATTTGTACAACTATTGCTTACGATGCAATTGAAAACAATAAAAATATCATAGGCTGTCAATACGATTATGAAAAAAACGAAGCTGTTCTAAATATTGCAACTGATAAAGAAGAATTTGAAAAAATGAGAGGAAGTAAATATATTCAAGCTAATCCAAATAAGGTTTATAAAAATTTAAAAAATATAGATGGAGGAGTTGTAATTGGAACTCCTTGTCAAATTGCATCATTGGATTTATATTTAAAAATTTTAAAAAAACGTGAAAATTTTGTATTAGTTGATTTTATTTGTCATGGTGTACCTTCGTATAAATTGTGGGAAAAATATATAGAAAAATATAAAAATATAAAAAACGTTCTTTTTAGGAACAAAAAAAGTGGTTGGAGAAAAAAATATATATATATAAAAAATGGAGATAAAGATTATATTTTTGAAGAAGAAAAAGATTTATTTTATCATTTTTTCACAGTTGGCAATGTCTATAATGATTGCTGTTATGAATGTAAATATAGAGATAGTTCTATGGCAGATATAAGAGTTGGAGATTATTGGGGACCTAAGTTTAAGGATAATACAACTGGTGTAAGTATGGTTATTCCATTTACAGAGATAGGTAAATCAAAAATAAAAAACTTAGAAAAGAAAAATTTATTAAAAATATCTAAAGAAAATGTAGATGATTATTTCAAATATCAGCAAAGTTCAAATTTTAGGAAACCTTTAGAATACTATGAAATAATAGGAAAATTGAGTAAAGAAAATATTTCTTTACAAAGTATTGATAAAAAATATAATTCTAAAATTTTATTAATAAGTAAAATATTTAAAATTAAATCTAAATTAGTATCTATATTAGGAAAAAATAAATTATGAATAGAAATAATAGAATGATAAGAACAACATTAATATATTTCATAGGTAATTTTGGTTCAAAATTATTAGGTTTTCTCCTTTTACCTTTATATACTTATTGGTTAAGTCCAGAACAATTTGGAGAAATAGATTTAATTTTAAATATAGTTCCATTAATTGGACCTGTATTTACTCTCCAAACAACAGAAACAATATTTAGATTTTTATTTGAATGTAAAACAGAGAAAGAAAAAAAAGTGGATATAACTAATGCTTTTGTAATTTATATATGTGGAATAATTGCTTTTCTTGTAATATATATTCCGATTTCTGTTATTTATAATTTTAAATATTTATTTTTATTTGGAAGTTATTTCATAATGCTTTATTTAAGCCTTTTTGTACAACAGATTATGAGAGGGTTTCAAAAAAATATTTTATATTCTTTATCTGGAGTTATTTCCACTTTAGTATATGGTTTGACAAATATTTTCTTAATAAGAATAATGTCAGAAAAATCATTATTAGTAGCACCTACTTTAGGGGCAATCTCTATAATTATTTTTGGTGTTTTTAAAATAAAATTGTATTCTTTTTTAGATCATAAGTTAATAAATATTAAAATTATAAGAAAGCAGCTTAACTATTCTTTACCCTTAGTTCCAAATCAAATATCTTGGTGGGTTAACGGAGTTATAGGAAAATATATTGTTAATTTTTTTATTGGAACATCAGCAAATGGAATTTTAGCAGTTGCAACAAAATTTCCTAATTTACTTTCAACAATAACTCAAATATATTTTTTAGCTTGGATTGAGAACTCAATTTACGAATACAAAAGTAAAGACAGAGATGAATATTTTTCAAAAAATTTAAACGGATTAATAGAGTTTTTGCTATTTTCTATGAGCGGAATATTTATCATAGTTAAAGTATATTTTTTATATACAATAGGTGGAAAATATAATCAAGCGTTAAAAGTTATACCAGTATTATTTTTAGCAATGTTATTTAATAGTATATCTACTTTTTTAGGAAGTATTTACACAGCTTCTCAAAAAACTAAGGATGCTTTTTTTACAACTATATATGCTGGAATTTCTAATATAATACTATCGTTTGTTATGATTCCTAAAATTGGATTATACGGATATGCTCTTGCAAATCTTTTTTCTTATATAATTTTTTCTTTAGTAAGATTTAAATCTGTTAAGAAAATTTGCAATATAAAAATAGAATTTCCATCAATTATTTCAATGATGTGTTTTATAATTTCATGTATTTCATATTTATATTTTGATATTTTTAAAAATTTTGTAGTTTTATTTATAATAGGAATATTATTTTTATATAATTATAGAAATCTAATAAAAAAATTTTAAGAAAAAATAGTAATAACATTTGAAAATATGGAGAAAATAAAAAATGACAACCAAACAAGATTTAATAATTTTTTATTCAGAACTTAACGGAATAAAAGATTTAGACGAAGCTGAAAGAAGAATAGATAAATTTATAAATACTCTTTCTGAAGCACTTAAAATAGATAACAAAATTACTTTTATGAATTTTGGAACATTTGAAGTAAAGGAAACTAAAGAAAGAGATATAGTTGACCCAAAGGACAGCACAAATATTATTCATGCAGAGCCAAGAAAATATGTAAAATTTAAAGTGAGCAAATCTTTGGAAGACACCCTGTGTTTAGAAAATTAATGAGGAAATATTATGAAGAAAAAAGAATTTAAAAAACTTTATGGAGAACTAAGTAAAGTAGAAAAAGAAAGAGCTTCAGAAGAGGTTGAAATATTTCTTGAAACAATGAAACAGGCATTTTCTAAATATCCCAAAATAGTTTTCAGAAATTTCGGCACATTTGAAGTGAAAGAAACAAAATCAAGAGAAGTGTTTGACCCAAGAGGAAACGGAGAAATAATAAAAACAAAGCCTAGAAAATTTGTAAAACTGAAAATCAGTAAAAATCTTGAAGAAAAATTAAATAATAAATAAAATTTTGCACTTGAAATCTTATTTTAGATTTTAAGTGCATTTTTTAAAAAATAAAAAAAATACTTGACAGTCACAGAAAAAAGAGATATTATTAATTTGTTGTTAGCAATCAGACGATAAGAGTGCTAAAAAATCAGTGAATAACTATTTTATTATAAGGGGGATTTAAAATGAGTGTAAGACCAATAGGAAACAGGGTTTTAATTAAAACTCCAAAGGCAGAGGAAAGAACAGCAGGGGGAATAATTCTTACTCCTTCTTCAAAATCCAATTCTAATATTGGAGAAGTTATTGCTGTGGGAAATGGAGAAGATGTAAAAATTTTAAAGACAGGTGACCGTGTAATTCATTCAGAATATGCAGGAACAAAAGTGAAAGACGGAAATGAAGAATATATTATTATAGATTTTGATTCTATCTTAGGAATTATAGAATAAAAGAATTAATTTTGGATAGTTTTCAGGAGGAATTAAAAATGGCAAAATTAATTAAATTTGATGAAGAAGCAAGAAAAAAATTAGAAAAAGGTGTGAACACACTTGCAGATGCAGTTAAAATAACTTTAGGACCAAAAGGAAGAAATGTAATTTTAGAAAAATCTTATGGCTCTCCTCTTATAACAAACGACGGTGTTTCTATTGCAAGAGAGATAGAACTTGAAGATCCTTTTGAAAATCTTGGTGCAAAACTTATAAAAGAAGTGGCAACAAAAGCAAATGACGTAGCCGGAGACGGAACAACAACTGCTACAATTTTAGCTCAGAATATAGTAAAAGAAGGACTTAAAGTTGTAAGTGCAGGAGCAAATCCTATTTTTATAAAAAAAGGGATAGATAAAGCTGCTAAGGAAGTTGTAAAAAATCTTAAAATAAAAGCTAAAAAAGTTCAGTCAAATGAAGAGATTGAACAAGTTGCTTCAATTTCAGCAGGAGATGAAGAAATTGGTAAACTTATTGCTGAAGCTATGGAAAAAGTCGGAGAAACCGGAGTAATCACTGTGGAAGAAGCAAAATCTCTTGAAACAACTCTTGAAGTTGTGGAAGGAATGCAGTTTGACAAAGGATATATTTCTCCTCACATGGTTACAGATCCTGTGAGAATGGAAGCGGAACTTGAAAATCCATATGTGCTTATAACAGATAAAAAAATTTCAAGCATGAAAGATATTCTTCCTCTCCTTGAAAAAATTGTACAGGAATCTAAACCTCTTCTTATTATAGCAGATGATTTGGAAGGGGAAGCTCTTACAACATTAGTTATAAATAATCTTCGTGGAACTTTAAATGTTGTTGCTGTTAAAGCTCCCGCTTTCGGTGACAGAAGAAAAGCAATCTTAGAAGACATAGCTGTTCTTACAGGAGGAAAAGTTGTAAGCGAAGAGATGGGAATGAAACTTGAAGAAGCTGGGCTTGAAGTTTTAGGTACAGCTAAAAAAATAAAAATTACAAAAGACAGTACAACAATAGTTGACGGCGGAGGTGAAGCTCAAGCTATTTCAGAAAGAATAGAGAGAATAAAAGCTCAGATTTCTGAAAGCACTTCATCTTATGATGCTGAAAAATTACAAGAAAGAGCAGCAAAACTTTCTGGAGGAGTTGCAGTAATAAAAGTCGGAGCTGCGACTGAAACTGAAATGAAAGATAAAAAATTAAGAATAGAAGATGCTCTTAATGCAACTAAGGCAGCTGTTGAAGAGGGAATTGTTCCCGGTGGGGGAGTTGCTTTTGTAGAAATTTTAAAATCTATGGAAGATTTTAAACTTCAAGGAGAAGAGGGAATGGGTGTTGAAATAGTTAAAAAAGCACTTATGAGTCCTTTAAAACAAATAGCTGTAAATGCTGGTCTTGACGGCGGAGTTGTAGCAGAAAAAGTTAAAACTCTTCCGGACGGATTTGGTCTTGATGCAGCAAAAGAAGAATATGTTGATATGATGGCAAATGGTATAATTGATCCGGCTAAAGTTACAAGATCAGCAATTCAAAATGCAGCATCTATTGCATCACTTATTCTTACAACTGAAGTTGTTGTGGCAGAAAAAAAAGAACCTGCTCCAATGCCTTCAGGAAATCCAAATATGATGATGTAATTTAAAAATAAAAAATTATAAAAAATAATTAAGCAAAAAAACTAAATTTTAAAATATAGTCATCTAAAATTATATTTTAAAAACAGAGTTTTTTAATAAATTTATTTCTTTCAAAAGTTAAAGGCGGTTTTGCAGGCTGCCTTTAATTTTTTTTTGTAAAAAATAAAAAATTTTAAAAATTTTTTCTAATTGTAAAAATATAAAAATAAATACTTTAAATATAGTTGGAAGAAAAAAATTAAAAAAGTTTTAGAAAATCTATTGACAAAATAAAAATTATGAGGTATAAACATAGTACAAGGAAGCAATAGACGTCTAAGAAAAAAATCCTTAAAGGAGGAGAGTCCCTTGAAAATCTAAATATAGAAAAGAGAAAATCTTTTCAGATAGTTTCTTATACCAAAAGAGAAAATGAAGTAATTAAAAATCAATTCTATGAAATCCGTAGGAATGAGATAAGAAAAATAATTCGGAAGATTATATTTTCTTAAGAGGGAAAATAAATTTTAGGATTAATAATTGTAACTTATGCTTATTTGAAAAATAAAAATTAAATAAATTGGAATTCTGATATTATAGAAATAATATCAATAAAGAAGTGAAGATTTAAAAAAATTCTATTTTAGAAGATAAGATTAGTAACAAAAGCAACATCTCTATTATCGGGAGAAAGCATAATATTAATTCAAAATTAAGATTTAACCTTTTCATGAATATGAGAGCAAACAGTGTAAAAGTTATTTGGTGGCTGGATTTCAAAATTCCGAAAGAATTTTAATCAGCACAGGAAATAATAGGTGAAGCTGGAAGATAGGAGAGATTAAATAGATAGGTATAGGAAATAAAAATATAAATAGATAAAAGCAAGGACAAAAGATTCCGAAGAAAGAAGGTGATTCCGCCTGGATAGTATGAGCTAAAGGGTTATCTGTTAAGAAGTAAATTAGCAGATAACCCTTTATAGTTATATAAGATTATTTTCTTTTAATTTTTCTTCCAAAATATTTGTATCAGTTAAATGAATTCCATTTATTCCAAACTCTTCAGCAGCTTCAATATTTGCTTTTGTATCATCAATAAAAACACATTCATCAGGGTTTAAAGAGTATGTTGAACATAAAAGTTCATATATTTCTTTTTCAGGTTTTAAAAGTTTGCAGTGACCTGAAACAACTTTTCCGTCAAAGTATTTAAAAAATTCCCAATTTTTAAAAATATAATCAAAAGCAGGATAATGAAAATTAGAAAGGATATATAATTTATATTTTCCTTTTAATGATTTCATGATTTCAATATTTTTTTCAATAGGTTCAAGTACATCTAAAATATAATTGTCAAAAAGTTTTTTTATTTCTGAAGAACATTCAGGAACTCTTTCAGAAAATATTTTAACAGCATCGGAATATTCTAAAACTCCCCTGTCTAAATCTGCCCACTCTTGTCCTTTAAAAACAACATTAAAAAATTTTTCTCTGTATTCTTCTTTTATATTTTTATTTATAAATTCTTCAGGCTTAAAACCAATAAGCACATTTCCAAGGTCAAAAATAATATTTTTTATCATAAAAATTTCCCCCATTTTTTTATTTTTTAATTATTATATATTATTTTTTTGAAAAATAAAAGTGCAAAAAATAGACCCTTTAAAAAAATGAAAAAAAGTATTAAAATAATATGTAATATAAATTTAGAAGGGAAAGGTAAAGCAGAGTATGATAAAATTAATAGTATCGGATATGGACGGAACACTTTTAGATGACAGCAAAAAACTTCACGACGATTTCTGGGAAGTTTTTGAAGAATTACAGAAAAGAGGGATATATTTTGTTCCTGCAAGCGGAAGACAATATTTTAATATATATGAATATTTTAAAAGAATTAAAAAAGGGCTTGTAATTATTGCAGAGAATGGGTCATATATAGTTGAAGACGGAAAAGAAATTTATTCTAAATGTCTGGATAAAAAAGATGCAGTTGAACTTATTGAAGCTGCAAGAAAAATTCCAACAGCAGATGTGATTTTCTGTGGAAAGAAAAAAGCCTATATTGAAAATAATAATCCCAAATTTATCGAGGAAGTGGAAAAATATTATAAAAGATATGAAATAGTTGAGGATATTACAAAAGTTGATGATGAGGCTTTAAAAATAACTTTGTGTGATTTAACAGGAGCTGAAGAAAATTCTTTTCCTCATGTGAAAAAATATAGTGAAAAATATAAGGTAGCGGTTTCCGGTTTTGTTTGGATTGATATTACACAAAAAGATATAAATAAAGGTGTGGGGCTTAGAATTCTTCAAGAAAAATTGGGAATAACAAAAGATGAAACTATGGTTTTTGGAGATTATCTAAATGATTATGAATTAATGCTTGAAGGAGCTTACAGTTTTGCAATGGAAAATGCTCACCCTGATTTGAAAAAAATTGCAAAATATAACGGGGGAGACAATAATGACAGCGGAGTTGTAAAAAGTATAAAAAAATTTGTTCCTTAATCTCAAAATATTTTGAAGTTATTGTAAAATAATAATTACAGTAACTTCTTTTTTTATTGTATAAATTTTGTTAATTGTGATATACTATCTACTGACAAGACAGTTGTAAATATATATGAAAATATATGTAAAATTTTGGAGGGAAGATGGTTGAAAAATTAGAGCTTCTGGCTCAGCTGAAAAAAGAAAAAAATGCAGTGATACTTGCTCATTATTATACAGATGATGAGGTGCAGAAAGCTGCAGATTATGTGGGGGATTCATATTTTTTAAGTGAAAAGGCAAGAGAAGTGAAAGAAGATATTATCGTTATGTGCGGAGTATCTTTTATGGGGGAAAGTGTAAAACTTTTAAATCCTGATAAAACAGTTTTAGTTCCTGATGAAACTGCAGACTGTCCTATGGCTCATATGGCGACAGTTGAAAGAATAAAAGAAGTGAGAGAAAAATGTGATGATGTGGCTGTTGTGTGTTATGTAAATTCTACAGCAGAACTGAAATCTCATTCAGATGTATGTGTAACTTCTGCAAATGCTCTTAAAATTGTAGAAAATCTGCCGAATAAAAATATATATTTTATACCGGACAGAAATCTGGCTCATTATATTTCTAAAAAAGTTCCAGATAAAAATTTTATTTTTAATGAGGGACATTGCTATATTCATAACTCAGTTACAGTGGAAGAGGTTAAAAAAGTAAAAAATGAACACCCGGAAGCAGAAATTTTAGTACACCCTGAATGTGTAAAAGAAGTTGTTGAAATGGGAGATTATGTTGGAAGCACATCTGGAATTATAAAATATGTTTCAGGAAGCAGTAAAGATGAATTTATAATCTGTACAGAAAAAGGTGTTTTATACGAATTGAAAGAAAAAAATCCAAATAAGAAATTTTATCTTCCAAAAGAAAAATTTGAATGTATGGATATGAAAAAAATAACACTTGATAAAATTATAAAAGCACTTGAAACAAACGAACCGCAGGTTCATCTAAAAAAAGAATTAATAGAAAATGCTTACAAGCCTTTAGAAAATATGTTAAGACTTGCAAAATAAATTGGGGGAAATTTTATGGAAAACAAATATGATGTGATAATAGTTGGAACAGGTGTTGCCGGTTGTTTTGCAGCACTTCATCTTCCTTGTGATAAAAAAGTTCTTATGATAACAAAGGGAGAATTAGAAGAAAGTGATTCATTTTTAGCTCAAGGGGGAATTTGTGTTTTAAGAGATGAAAATGATTTTGATGATTTTTTTGAAGATACAATGAAAGCGGGACATTATAAAAATAAAAAATCTTCAGTTGAAACAATGATAAATTCATCAAGAGATGTGATTAATCAGCTTATAAATTTTAATGTGGATTTTGCAAGAGAAAAGGGCGAACTTTTATACACTCGTGAGGGGGCTCATTCAAAACCTCGTATTTTATACCATGATGATATTACGGGGGAAGAAATAACAAAAAAACTTTTGGCGGCAGTTCAAAAAAGAGATAATATAACAGTTCTTACAAAAACAGCAATGATAGATTTAATTTCATCAGGAAATATATGTTATGGAATAGTTATGAAAAAAGAAAACGGAGAAATTGTTCCTGTGTATGCTGATGATGTTATTCTTGCCAGCGGAGGACTTGGAGGAGTTTATGAAAATTCCACAAATTTTCCACATCTTACAGGAGATGCTCTGGCAATATCCAAAAAACATAATGTAAAATTAAAAGATATAAGCTATGTACAAATTCACCCTACAACTCTTTATTCACAGAAAAAAGGAAGAAGATTTTTAGTTTCTGAATCTGTGAGAGGAGAGGGAGCATTACTTTATGACAAAAATTATGAACGTTTTACAGAGGAATTAATTCCAAGGGATAAACTTTCACAAAAAATCTGGAAGCAGATGGAAAAAGACGGGACAAAACACGTGTGGCTTGACATGAGACCAATAATGGAAGAGGGAATTGATATTAAAAAAAGATTTCCAAATATTGTAAAAAGATGTATTGAAGAGGGATATAATCCAGAGAAAGAATGTATTCCTGTTGTTCCTGCCCAGCACTATTTTATGGGTGGAATAGATGTTGATGAAAACAGTCAGACTTCAATGGAAAATCTTTATGCAGCAGGAGAAACAAGCTGTAACGGAGTTCACGGAGCAAACCGTCTTGCAAGCAATTCTCTTTTGGAAAGTTTAGTTTTTGGAGAAATAGCGGCAAAACATATCTGTACAAAAGAAAGAAAAAATAAAGAAGATGTGAAAATTGAAATTGATTTAAAAAAATATGAAAATTTAGAAGAACTTTTTAAGGAATATAAAAATATAGTTCTTAAAGAGATAGAAGAAGATAAAATTTTAAAGGAGAAAGAAGAAAATGAATAATATAACAATGAAGATGAATGTAGACGAACTTATTCTGATGGCTCTTCGTGAAGATATTTCAAGTGAAGATATTACTACAAATTCTGTTATGAGAGAATATAAAAAAGGGACAGTTCAGCTTCTTTGTAAGGAAGATGGAATTATTGCAGGTCTTCATGTTTTCAAAAGAACTTTTCTTCTTTTAGATGAAAACACAGAAGTAAAACTTTATACAGAAGATGGAAATTCTGTTAAAAAAGGAGAAGTTCTGGCTGAAGTGACAGGAGATATAAGAGTTCTTCTTTCTGGTGAAAGAACAGCACTTAATTATTTACAGAGAATGAGCGGGATTGCAACATACACAAACAATGTGGTAAAATTATTGGGAGAAAGCAGAATAAAACTTTTGGACACAAGAAAAACTACTCCAAATATGCGTATTTTTGAAAAATATGCAGTAAAAATTGGCGGAGGAAATAATCACCGTTACAATCTTTCTGATGGAATACTTTTAAAAGATAACCATATAAGTGCAGCCGGAGGAGTTAAAAATGCTGTGAAAATGGCAAAAGAATATGCTCCTTTTGTAAGAAAAATTGAAGTTGAAGTTGAAAATCTTCAAATGGTTAAAGAAGCTGTTGAAGCGGGAGCAGATATAATTATGCTTGACAATATGACACCGGAAATGATGAAAGAAGCTGTGAAATTTATAGGGGGAAGAGCAGAAACAGAATGCTCTGGAAATATAACAAAAGAAAATATTAAAAAAGTTATTGAAACAGGTGTAGATTATATTTCAAGCGGAGCTTTAACACATTCTGCCCCAATTCTTGATGTCTCTTTAAAAAATCTTCGTGTTTTATAAAATTGAAAGAGGAAATTATGACAGGAAAAGAAAGACGCAGTGAAATTTTAAAAACAATACAGGAAACTAAAGAGCCTATTTCCGGAACAGAGCTTGCTAAAAAATATAATGTGAGCAGACAGGTAATAGTTCAGGATATAGCACTTCTTCGTGCAGAAAACAATGAGATTTATTCTACCACAAGAGGATATATTTTACAGAAACCTCTGGCTTTTACGAGAATTTTTCAAGTTAATCACTCTGACGAGCAGATGGAAGACGAACTTAATTCCATTGTTGATTTAGGGGGAAATGTTGTGAATGTTTTTATTGAACATAAAATTTACGGAAATATTTCTGCAGAATTAAATGTAAACTCAAGAAGAAAAGTGAAAGAATTTTTGGAAAAAATAAAAAACGGCGAGTCAACTCCATTAAAAAATCTTACTCACGGAAAACATTTTCATACAGTGTGTGCTGACAGTGAAGAAACTTTGGATTTGATAGAGAAAGAATTAAGAGAGAAAAAGTTTTTACAAAATAATTAAAGTAAAGGGAGCTGAAAATTGCTCCCTTTTGTGTTTATATAATATCTGCTATTTCTTCAAAAGTTTTTTTCTTAAGGATAGGAAGCTCATAACTTGGATCAGGTTTTCCAACAACTAAAACCATAACAGGTGTTTCTCCCTCAGGTCTTCCTAAAAGTTCTCTTAAGAACATAGGAGGAGCAGGAGTATAAGTAAGGCTTGCATATCCTGCATTACGTATTGCATTTATTAAAAATCCTATTGAAATTCCAATAGATTCATTGACGTAATAGTTTTTATCAATTTTTCCATCTTCCAATGTTTTGTAATATTCTTTGAAAATAACAATAAGACAAGGTGCTTCTGTCAAAAAAGGTTTTTCTGCATTTGTAGAAAGTTTTTTTAAATCAGCTCTCCATTCATCAGAAATTTTATTTTCATATAAATCTCTTTCTACAACTTCGCTGGCTTCTCTTATTTTTTTCTTCATTTCAGGGTCAATTACCACAGAAAAATGCCAAGGCTGTTTATCAGCTCCGTTCGGTGCAGTTCCCGCTGTAAGTATACAATCTTTTATCACTTCCATATCAACAGGATCAGGCAGAAATTTTCTGTAAGTACGACGTGCTTTTGATTCCTCTAATAATTTTTTTGATGCTTCTGACATAATCATCCCCTCCTAAAATAATTATATTTAAAAAGAAAATTTATTATTTCTTCTTTCACAATTTCTTGTGAAATATTTGGTTCGTTTTTCAGTCTTATAATTTCTTTAATTTCATCTTGAATAAGATATGCTTTTTCATCAAGACATTCTACATTTCTTATTATAACAGGGTCTTCTGCCACATTATCGGCAAATATTCTGCTTCTGAATTTATATCTTGGGTATCTTTTTTTTATTTTAAAAAAAATCAGAAAAGGGTATTTGTCATAAATTTCTATGGTGTCTTCAATATCTTCCAGCATTAAGTATTCTTCTTCTTCAATTATTTTGTATAAATCTTCAAAATTTTTTAGTTTTAATTCTTCGGCAGTCATACTCTTTCTCCTTTTTTTAAAACTGATTATATAAATTATATTACACTCAAAAAAAAATAACAAGTCATTTCTTAAATAGAAAAAAATTTTTTATGATTAAATATAAAATTTTTTTGAAAGAAAATGATTGAAATTTACTTTTAATATCCTTTGGATTAATGAGTCTTTCATATTTTAAGAAAAAAATGTGATTGATTTTAAAATTTTTGAAAGAAAATGATTGATTTTTTGAAAGAATTATGATACTATTAAAATATAAGAAAGGAGGGAGAACAAAATGTTAAATATCCAACGTTATAGTCTTATTTTGGATTTAATAAAAAAAAGAAAAAATATAAGGCTTAATGAAATTATTGATGAACTGAAAGTTTCAGAAGCAACAGCCAGAAGAGATCTGAATTTTTTAGAAGAAAAAGGTAAAATCAGAAGAGTACATGGCGGTGCAGTTCTTATAGAAGACAGAGAAGAAAATATTGATTATAAAAAATTAGTTTTTTCTGAAGAAAAAGATAAAATTGGAAAAAAAGCAGCCTCTTATGTAAAAAATGGGGATACTATTTTTCTTGATGCAGGAAGCACCACAGAATGTGTTATAAAATATCTTTCTGGAAAAGAAGATGTAAAAGTTGTGACAAATGGTTTTACACATATAGAAGAACTTACTAAAAGAGGAATAGAAACATATCTTTTAGGAGGAAAAGTTAAAGTAAAAACAGGAGCAGTTATAGGAAGCACAGCACTTTTTTCTTTAAAAAATTATAATTTTGATGTTGTATTTATAGGAGCTAATGGAATAAATTTTGATGGATATTCTACTCCCGATCCGGAAGAGGTTTTAGTAAAAAGCGAAGCAGTAAAAAGAGGAAGAAAAGTATTTTTCTTATGTGACCATTCCAAATTTAATGAAAGAAGTTTTATAAATTTTGCATCACTTAAAGATGGAATTCTTATAACAGACAGTGAAATACCTAAAGATATAAAAGAAAAAATGGAGGAATAAAATGATTTATACAGTTACTTTAAATCCTGCAATAGATTATTACATATCTATGAAAGAGTTTCAGGAAGGTGAATTAAATTTAATAGATAATGGATACACTCTTCCAGGAGGAAAAGGAATAAATGTTTCAAAAGTTTTGAAAAATTTTGGAATAGAAAGTACAGCTCTTGGTTTTGCCGGCGGGTTTACAGGAAACTATATAAGAACTAATCTTAAAGAATACGGAATTTCTGAAAATCTGGTTGAATTAAAAGAAAATACAAGAATAAATATAAAATTAAGAACAGAAAAAGATGAAAGTGAAATAGCAGGATTTTCTCCAAGAATTACAGAAGCAGAATACATGGAATTTTTAAATACTGTTAAAAATATAAAATCAGGAGATATTCTTGTTCTTTCAGGAAGTGTTCCAAAATCTTTAGATGCAGAAATTTATAAAACTATAATAGAAATGCTTCCGGAAAATGTAAAAGTAATTCTTGATACAAGAGGAGAGCCTTTTAAATATGCTCTTGAAAAAGGAGTATTTTTAACAAAACCAAATAATGTTGAACTTGGTGAATTTTTCAATGAAAAGTATGAAACAATGGAAGAGATAATAAATGCAGGAGAAAAATTAAGAAAGATGGGAAGTGAAAATGTTCTTATTTCTCTTGGAAAAAATGGTTCTGTACTTATAACAGAAAAAGGTGTATGGATTGGAAATGTGCCAAAAGGAACTCTTGTAAGTTCTGTAGGAGCAGGAGACTCTATGGTTGCAGGAACTTTATACGGAATAGTTAAAGGAATGGAAATTTCTGAAGCATATAAATACGGAATAGCTTCAGGAAGTGCAACAGCATTTACAGAAGGACTTACAACTTGGGAAAATATGGAAAATCTTTTAAATGATATTAATATAAAAATGGGAGGGAACAGCGATGTTAAATAAGATGCTTACAGAAAACTGTATTAATTTACATCTTACAGGGAGAACAAAATCAGAAATAATTGATGAAATGGTAGAAATTTTATATTCTGCAGGAAAACTTAATGACAAAGAAGAATATAAAAAAGAAATTTTAAAAAGAGAAGCACAAAGTTCAACAGGACTTGAAGAGGGAATAGCAATTCCTCATGCTAAAACATCAGCAGTAAAAATTCCAAGCATAGCTTTCGGATTATCAAAAGAGGGTGTTGATTACGAATCTCTTGACGGAGAGCCTTCTAAATTATTTTTTATGATTGCTGCACCTGCAAATGCTTCTGATACTCACATAGAAGTTTTGTCAAAACTTACAACAATGCTTTTAGATGATGATGTAAGAGAAAAACTTTTAAATGTAAAAGAACCAAAAGAAGTTCTTGAAATTCTAGGACAAAATAAAGAAGAAAAAGCAGAAGCAGAAGAAAATGATGGATATGAAGTTCTTGCTGTAACAGCATGCCCTACAGGAATAGCACACACATATATGGCAGCAGATGCTTTAATTAAAAAAGCAAAAGAAATGGGAGTAAAAATAAAAGTGGAAACAAACGGTTCAACAGGTGTAAAAAATATGCTTACTGATGAAGAAATAAAAAATGCCAAAGGAATTATTGTTGCTGCAGATAAAAATGTAGAAATGGCAAGATTTGACGGTAAAAATGTAGAAATAGTTCCTGTAAAAGAGGGAATTAAAAATCCTGAAGGACTTATAAAAAATGCTTTAAACAAAACAGCTCCAATATATAAAGCTGACGGAAAATCTTCAGGAACATCTTCAAATAAAAAAGAAAAAACAGGATTTTATAAACACCTTATGTCTGGTGTATCAAATATGCTTCCATTTGTAGTTGGAGGAGGAATACTTATAGCTCTTTCATTTATGTTTGGAATAAATGCTTCTAATCCAAGCGACCCAAGCTACAGCCCAATAGCAAAACTTTTAAGTGATATTGGTGGAGGAAATGCTTTCTTCTTAATGGTTCCTGTTATGGCAGGATTTATTGGAATGAGTATTGCAGACAGACCCGGTTTTGCTCCAGCAATGGTCGGAGGACTAATTTCTCTTAACAACGGCGGAGGATTCCTTGGTGGTCTTATTGGAGGATTTTTAGGTGGATATACTGTTATTCTTTTGAAAAAAGTTTTCAATAAACTTCCTGAAAGTTTTGAAGGATTAAAACCTGTTCTTTTATATCCTCTATTTGGAATTTTTATAACAGGTGCTTTAATGTATGGATTTATAGTTGATCCTATTGCTGCTCTTAACAGCGGAGTGACAGAATTTTTAAAATCTCTTGGAACAGGAAACTTAGTTCTTCTTGGAATTGTTCTTGCAGCTATGATGGCAACAGATATGGGAGGACCAATAAATAAAGCGGCATTCACTTTTGGAATCATGATGATAACAGCCGGAGACTATGCACCTCATGCAGCAGTAATGGCAGGAGGAATGGTTCCACCTTTAGGAATAGCACTTGCAACAACATTCTTTAAAAATAAATTTACAAAAGATGAAAGAGATGCAGGAAAAACTTGCTACATCATGGGACTTTCATTTATCACAGAGGGAGCAATTCCGTTTGCAGCAGCTGACCCTGCAAGAGTAATTCCTGCTTCTATAATCGGAGCCGGAATAGCAGGAGGACTTTCAATGTTCTTTGGAGTACAGCTTCCTGCTCCTCATGGTGGATTATTCGTAATCCCTGTAGTTACAAATCCTGTAATGTACCTTGCTTCAATATTAATAGGTTCAGTTGTTACAGCGGTAATACTTGGTTATATTAAAAAACCTGTGGCAGAATAATATAATCACAATAAATTTATCCTCAAAGTTAATATCAGATATACACACACAAAACAAGGCTGCTCTTGAAGAAATTCAGGGGCAGTTTTGTTTATAAATTTTTAAAATGAAAAATTGATGACAGATGTATATTAGTGGTATAATAACAAAAAATATATTTTAAAATTTATAAGGAGTAAAGTTTATGATTAAATCTGTTTTTTTTGATATCGATGGAACGTTGATTAGTTTTAAGACACATAAAATGCCTGAAAGTACAAAACTGGCTTTAAAAAAATTAAGAGAAAAAGGGGTAAAACTTTTTATTGCAACAGGAAGATCACCTTTTGCTATTCCTGTTATAAAACATCTTCTTGATTTTGAATTTGACGGGTATGTAATGCTTAACGGACAATACTGTATTGTAGATAATAAAGTTATAAGAGATACCCCTCTTCCAAAAGAAGCTTTTAAATCTATTCTTCCGTATATGGAAAAAAACAAAATTGCCTGTGAATTTTTAGAGCTTGATTATACTTATTCAAATCTTGTTAATGACAGAGTTTTAGAATTAAGAAAATTTCTAGGAAATACAGTTTCAACTTTTCCTATAGAAAATCCTTATCGTGCAGAAAAAGGAGGAACATATCAGCTGTGTGCATATATAAAAGACCACGAAGAAAAAGAATTTTTTGAAAATATGCCCGGGTGCAGAGGGGTGAGATGGAATCCTCTTTTTGTTGATGTAATTCCAGAAAACGGTGGAAAAGGAATGGGAATAAAAACTATGCTTGATTATCTTGGGTTTTCAAAAGAGGAAGCTATGGCATTTGGTGATGGAGGAAATGATATAGAGATGCTTGAATTTGTAAAATATGGAGTGGCAATGGGAAATTCAGGAGAAAACGTAAAAAAATCTGCTGCTTACGTAACAGATGATGTTGACAGTGACGGAATATATAATGCTCTTGTCCGTTATAATGTTTTGGAAAAATAAATTAAAGTGGAAACTGCGGCTGTACACTGCCTTTGCTTTTTTTGATTTTTGGTATATAATGACTTGGAGAGATAAAAAAATTATCTTTTGGAGGTAACCATGAATAATATTTTTACCATTATTAAAAACATAGAGGATAAGAACGGAAATCTCATTTTTCAGGTTTTTGTTGCAGATGCTTTTATCCTTTTGATAAAAGTAATTTCATTCTTTGTTATTATGTATGCAGGGAAAATTTTAGTAGGTATGGTTGATAAGTATATTGATAAAATTTCCATTGAAAAAGTTGATGCAGGGGCAAAGCAGTTTACAAAATCTTTTATAAAATTGGGAATATATGGAATATTTTTTCTTTTTGCAATGCTTATGTTCGGCTTTAAAGAGCAGTCTATTATTACAATGATAAGTGCTATAAGTCTGGGGATTGGAATTTCTTTAAAAGAATTCTTGTCAAATTTTGCCGGAGGAGTTGTAATTTTATTTTCAAGACCTTTCACTGTAGGAAACTTTATTGAAATGAATGATATTATGGGAGAAGTAAGTGAAATAGGAGTTTTCTCTACTCGTGTAAACACTCTTGACAGCAGAAAAATAATAATTCCCAATAATGTTGTAATAAGCAAAAATATTATAAATTATGATGCAAATAAATATAGAAGAATTCAGCTTACAGTTCCTATTGCTTATGAAGCAGATCCAAGAAAAGCTATAGCAGAACTTTATGATATTGCAAAAACTTTTAAAGGAATTGAAAATGATAGAATTCCTTTTATTAATGTAATGTCTTATGGTAATTCATCTGTAAATATTGAATATCTTGTATGGACAGAAAATAAAGGTTATCACGAATATTACAATGTCCGTGGAGATCTTATGCAGTATATAATTGAAAGATTTTCTGAAAAAAATATTGAAATTCCATACAACAAATTAGATGTGCATTTTTATAACTGCAATAAATAAAAATTAAATAGAAATAAGGGTAAGGAAGAGATGATTGATTTAACAAATGGAAATCCAACTAAAAAAATGTTAAAATTTGCTGTGCCTGTGTGTCTGGGAAATATTTTCCAGCTTTTTTACAGTCTTGCAGACACCAGAATAGTTGGAAGTATATTAGGAGAAAAGTCTTTGGCTGCAGTTGGGTCAACGACTTCTATAAGCACTTTGCTTATTGGTTTTTTATTGGGACTTACAAATGGTTTTGCAATAATTATTGCACAAAAATTTGGTGAAAGAAATGAAAATGAAATAAAAAAAGCAGCTGCAGGAACGATATTTCTTGGCTTTTTGACGGCAGTATTTATAACAGCAGTAAGTTTATTTTTTCTTGATGAAATTTTAAATATATTAAATGTATCTGATATTCTTTATGCTGAATCAAAAGGATATATAAAAGCAATTCTTTTAGGAATAACTGCAACAATGTTTTATAATGCTTTTGCCGGGATTTTGAGAGCTGTGGGAGATACAACAGCACCTCTTATATTTTTAATTGTATCCTGTTTATTAAATATATTTTTAGATTTATATTTTTTGGGTATTTTAAAAACAGGAACATCTGGAGCGGCATGGGCTACTGTTATTTCTCAAGGATTTTCAGTTATTTTATGCTTCGTATATATGTGGAAAAAATATCCAATGTTCAGAATAAAAAGAAAAGATTTTTATTTTAAATTTAAATTTTTGAAAAATTTATATACTTCTGGAATTTCTATGGCTCTTATGATGTCCCTTGTATTTTTTGGAACTCTTGCACTTCAGACTGCAATAAATACATTTGGGACAAATATAATAGTTGCTCACACAGCAGCAAGAAAAATTACAGAATTTTTTATGCTTCCTTTTGCTGTTTTTGGAATAACAATGGCAACATACTGCGGACAGAATAAAGGGGCAGGAAAATTTAAAAGAATAAAAGAGGGAATTTTAAAAGCAGTTTTTATAACTTCTGTGTGGAGCTTAATAGTTATTTTTATGAGTTATACTATTGCTCCTCAGCTTGTTTATCTAGTAACAGGAAGCAGAATACCAGAAGTTATTGATACTGCTGAAAAATATTTAAAAATTAATACAATTTTTTATTTTGTTCCCGGAGCAATTTCAATTTTAAGAAATGCAATGCAGGGGATAGGAGATAAATTTACACCGGTTGTTTCAAGTTTTCTTGAACTTGCAGGTAAGGTGGCTGTTGTGATTTTTATTGTTCCTTATACAAAATATTTTGGAATAATAATTTCAGAGCCGATTGTATGGATAATAATGGTTATTCCTCTTGTGGTAAAAATTATAAAAAATCCAATTTTTCAAAGAGAAAACTTATAAAAATAAATGGGGCTGTTGCATTTTCTAAATTGTAAAAATAAAATTTTTACAGATTTGCAACAGCTCCATTTTAATATTTTATTTTTTATTTTTTATATATTTATCAATAGCTTCTGCAGCTTTTTTTCCGGCTCCCATTGCAAGAATAACAGTAGCCGCTCCGGAAACAGCATCTCCTCCGGCAAAAACTCCCTCTCTTGAAGTCTGTCCTATTTCATCAGCAACAATACATTTCCATTTGTTTACATCAAGACCTTTTGTTGTTGAAGAGATAAGAGGATTAGGTGCAGTACCAAGAGCCATAATAACTGTATCAACTTCCATTATAAATTCTGATTCAGGAATTTCAATAAAAGAAGCTCTTCCAGATGCATCAGGTTCTCCAAGTTTTGTATGAATACATCTCATACCAATAACATTTCCATTTTCATCTCCAAGAATTTCTTTTGGAAGAGTAAGGGCATCAATTATAACTCCCTCTTCTTTTGCATGGTGAACTTCTTCAAGTCTTGCAGGGAAATCTTTTTCACTTCTTCTGTAAACAATGTGTGCTTCTGCTCCAAGTCTTTTAGCAGTTCTTACAGCATCCATTGCAACATTTCCTCCTCCTATTACAGCAACTTTTTTTCCTTTTTTTACAGGAGTCATATAATCATCACAATATGCTTTCATAAGATTTACTCTTGTTAAAAATTCATTTGCAGAGAAAACTCCGTTAAGATTTTCACCGGGAATTCCCATAAATTTTGGAAGCCCTGCACCGCTTCCGATAAATACAGCTTCAAATCCCTCTTTATCAAGAAGATTATCTATTGTTGTTGTTTTTCCGATAATTTCATTTGTAACAAAATGAACTCCAAGTTTTTTAATATTATCAATTTCTTTCTGCACAACCCTGTCTTTTGGAAGTCTGAATTCCGGGATTCCATAAGTTAAAACTCCTCCTGTCTTGTGAAGTGCTTCAAAAACTGTAACATCATATCCCATTTTAGCAAGGTCTCCTGCAGCAGTAAGTCCTGCAGGTCCACTTCCAATAACAGCTACCTTGTGATTATTTTTTTCTGGAATATTGATTTCAAGATTATTTTCAAGAAGATAGTCTCCTACAAATTTTTCAAGTTTTCCTATTGCAACAGGCTCACCTTTTATTCCTAAAACACATCTTCCCTCACATTGAGTTTCCTGAGGACAGACTCTTCCGCAGACAGCAGGAAGTGAAGTATATTTAGTAAGAATTTTTCCGGCTTCCAAAATATTTCCCTCTTTTATTTTTTGAATAAATGCAGGAATATTTATTTCAACAGGACACCCTTTCATACAAAGAGGATTTTTACAGTTAAGACATCTTTCAGCTTCTCTCTGTGCTTCTTCTAAAGTATATCCGAAAGTAACTTCTTCAAAATTTTTGGCTCTTATTTCCGGTGCTTGCTCTCTTACAGGAACTCTTCTTCCCTTTTCAAGATTTTCCAAAGAATTTTCATGGTTACAGCACTGACACCCTCTTGCATGGTGAGTTTCTCCCTCAGTTTTTTCAAGATAAGCTCTTCCCTCTTCAGTTTTATAAATCATCTGTCTTCTCATAGCTTCATCAAAGTTTACAAGATGACCGTCAAATTCAGGTCCGTCAACACAGGCAAATTTTATTTTGTCTCCGATAGTAACTCTGCACGCTCCGCACATTCCTGTTCCGTCTACCATAAGAGGATTTAAACTTACAGTTGTTGGGATATTATATTCTTTTGTTTTTAAAGAAACAAATTTCATCATTATCATTGGACCGATTGCAACAACATGGTCATAATGTTTATTTTGATTTTTAATAAGTTCGTCAATTAATCCTGTAACCATTCCGTGAAAACCGTATGAACCGTCATCAGTGGCAATATAAACATTTCCTGCTTCTTTTTTCATTTCTTCTTCTAAGATAACAAGAGATTTTGTTTTTGCTCCGATAATAACATCAGTTTTTATTCCATTTTCATTAAACCATTTTACCTGCGGATAAACAGGGGCAGTTCCAACTCCTCCTGCTACAAAAAGTATTTTTTTATTTTTTAAATCTTCAATATTTTCATGAAGAAATTCACTTTCCTGACCAAGAGGTCCTGCAACATCTTGGAAAAAATCTCCCTCGTTAAGTTTTCCCATTTCCTCTGTACTTTTTCCTATAGCAAAAAATACAATGGTAACAGTTCCCTCTTTTCTATTGTAATCACACACTGTAAGCGGGATTCTTTCCCCTTTTTCATCAATTTTTACAATAAGAAACTGTCCTGGTTTTGCAGAACGGGCAAGAGCTTCTGCTTTTATTTCCATAAGACATATTTTTTCACTCAGCCATTTTTTCTTTTCTATTTTAAACATTTTTCCCTCCTGAAACTTTATAAATAAAAAAATTTTTTAATCTATTGTAATTTTATTTCCTGTTGAGTTATAAATAAGATTATTTGTTATTGTTTTTAATTTTTCAATAAATTTATCTCCTGTACAGTGTGATACTGCAAAAAATTCAATTTCGTTTTCTTTAAAATAATTAAGAACAGCTTCCATTCTTTCGCTGCTTGCTTTTGTAAGATGAAGTCCTCCTGCAATTCCATAGATTTTTTTTCCTGTACGCTGCCTTATATTTTCCACAATATTGGCAATTCCTATATGAGAGCAGCCACAGATTATAAGAAGTCCTTTTTTTGTTTCCACAGCAGCAGCAATTTCGTCTTCCATATTATCTAAAATATAATTATCATATATTTTTCTAAAATAATAACGAGTTGGAGTTTCAAAATTATTCACAGATTTAAAATTAGTGTGTAGTGTGATATTTTTAGAAATTTTATATTCATCATTTTCTAAATAATGTATTTTTACTCCATGATTTAAAAGATATTTTTCATCAAAGTTATTTCCTAAAAATTCATGTATAACTTCGGTAATTCTATGTTTTTCTTCAAAGAAAGTTTTGCTTACATGAAGAGTGTAACAAGCATTGCATTTTTCAGTAAAAGTTTTTACCCCTCCTGTATGGTCAAAATGACTGTGACTTAAAACCATATCCTTAACATCTTTTAAATTTATATTTAATTTATCTGCATTTTTTACAAATTTTCCAGTTTTTCCTGTATCAAATATAAAAGTTTTATCCTCGTCTTTTATAAGAAAAGAAAGACCAAATTCATTTTGAAGTTCGCAGCTTCCTTCTTTGTTTTCGATTAAAGTAATAACTTCCATGTTTTCAGCACCCCTTAAAAATCTGTTGTTATAAAATTATACCCATTTTATGAAACAAAGTAAAGACGAAAAGAATAAAAGATGCTAAAATGAGTTATCAAAATAAAATTTTATACCGTGAAAAAGATTTTCTATTTATATTGTTCGTTTCACTAAAAATGATAAACTCGGGCTTTGCCCTCAAACATATCATTTTTTAGCGTTCAACTCACTTCATAAATTACGAAAACTTTTTCAATCTCCTAAAATTTTATTTTGAATATTAAAAAAGTGAAAAAAAGGAGAAATTATGGATAAAATAATTGGATTTATTGGAGCAGGAAATATGGGGCAGGCTATGGCAGGAGGAATTGTATCGTCTGGAATTGTTAAAGCTGAAAATATAATTTTTTCTGATATTTCAGAGGAAAATTTAAAAAAAGCATATAGAAAATATGGAGTGAAAACTTCTAACTCAAATGTGCTTACAGCTTCGATGGCAGATTTTTTAGTTCTTTCAGTTAAGCCTCATTTATATAAAATTGTAATAGATGAAATAAAAGATTATTTAAAACCTGAAACAGTTGTGATAACAATAGCTGCTGGAATTACTCTTGAAAAATTAAAAAATATGTTTGGAAAAAATATTAAGACAGTAAGAACAATGCCGAATACTCCGGCAATGGCAGGAGAGGGGATGACAGCTGTAATTCCAAATGAATTTGTAACAGAAAATGAACTTAAAGAAGTTATGGAAATTTTAAACAGTTTTGGAAAAGCAGAAATTATAGAAGAAAAATTAATTGATGCAGTTATTGCAGTAAGCGGCTCTTCCCCTGCATATGTTTATATGATGATAGAGGCGATGGGAGATGCTGCTGTTGCAGGAGGAATGGCAAGAGATAAAGCATATAAATTTGCAGCACAAGCAGTTTTAGGAAGTGCAAAAATGGTGCTTGAAACAGGAATCCATCCAGGAG
>OGXP01000836.1_pt1 | contig 30692 bp, 18 predicted proteins | sample 1576351 | NCBI WGS metagenome assembly OGXP01 (sample SAMEA3541517, study PRJEB24748) | human gut metagenome | biome: human gut; feature: human-associated habitat; material: faeces | place: China | collected 2012
AAAAATATCTGGATGATCCCCAGAAGTATCTGGAGGTGGATGATCTTGGATATTAAGAAAAAAGAAAAACGAATCCAGCTGCTCGGCGGTCTGCTTGGAATCTGTGTGGCGGTAGTTTCCCTGTTTTATTTCTTCCACTCAGAAAAAGCGGAAGCAGAGAAAAGAATGGTGGAGATTGTAAATTATGTGAAAGTGCAGTGTTCCACCTACACCCATTATAATGAATCATCGGAATCCAAAAGTCTCCTCCGTGCGATTGAAAGTGCCAGACAGATGAGTACAAATATTAAAACGGAAACAGAAAACGGCGGGCAGCTAAGCCGGGATTTTCTGAAGGGAAATCTGCAGACTCTCTGGGTGGATGGTATCCTTGTATTGGATGCAGATGGAAAGACGGACTGTGAATACAGCACAGATGAGTCTCTGACTAATGAGATTACGGAGTATCTGCAAAAAGACATCATCATGGATTTTGCCGGATATGAAGAAAGAAGCTATTCGGAACGGTTTACCAGGGAAGATGGGGCACATATCGATATTGCAGCCTGTGCCAGAAAAGATGCACCGGGCATCGTCGCAATCTACTATTACACTTCTCCTGAATTTGCCAGAAACTATACACTGACGATACAGAGGCTTTTAAACGGTTATAGTACTCAGAAAGATGGAACGATTCTTGTTGCAGACAATGGGACAGTTGTTGCCTGCAATGATGAGAGCCTGTTGGGGCAGAATACAGCCGACAACGAAGTGGTTCAGGCAATGAAAAAGCATACAGACAGTCAACATATCTATCATTTTAAGAAAGAAGGAATCGGATGTTACGGAATTATGCTGAAGCAGCGTGATTATTATATCTATGCATATCTTCTGGATACGGAAGTATTCCACAACCTTCCATTAAATGTGATGAGTGTTATTTTTCTTTATTTTTTGATGTTCGGTTTATTCTGGTTCTGGACATATAAAACCAATCTGACACATCAGAAACTGGAACAGGAAAAAGATGAAAAATATAAAGCAGAACTTCTGATAGCAGCTAAAAAGGCAGAAGCCGCCAATGAGGCAAAAACAGAGTTTCTTCAGCGAATGAGCCATGATATCCGGACTCCGATTAATGGAATTTGCGGCGTGCTCAATGTGGCAGATCATTATGCAGACGATATGAAAAAACAGACGGAATGCAGGGCAAAAGTCAAAGAGGCCTCTCATCTGCTTCTGGAACTGGTAAACGATGTCCTGGATATGAGTAAGCTGGAGTCAGATGAAGTGATTCTGGAAGAAATACCATTCAATCTGAGCGGTATTTTCAGGGAAGTATTTGTTGTGATTGAACAGATTGCAGCAGAACAGAATATTCGGATTGCGTGGGAGAAAAAAGAAATCATACACCGGAATCTTATCGGAAGTCCGGGGTATGTGAAACGTGTGATGATGAATATTCTGTCGAATGCGGTGAAATATAACAGAGAAAACGGACATATTTATATCAGCTGCGTAGAAATTCCATCCGAACAGCCAGAAACGGCGATAATGAAATTTGTCTGCCGGGATACCGGAATCGGAATGGCAGAAGAGTTCCAAAAACATATTTTTGAACCATTTGCACAGGAACATGCAGGAAGCCGCACAAAATTTGCCGGAACAGGTCTGGGAATGCCAATTACCAAAAAACTGGTTGAAAAAATGGGTGGAACCATTATGTTTAAAAGTAAAGAAGGTGTTGGGACAACATTTGTGATCCAGGTTCCATTCAGAATAGATCTGGCTACGGATAAACGGAAAGAACAGAAGGATGCATCAGAAAAAACGATAAAGGGGCTGCACATTCTTCTGGCGGAAGATAATGAGCTGAACATGGAAATTGCAGAATTTATGTTTCAGAATGAAGGCGCTGAAGTGACCAAAGCATGGAATGGACTGGAGGCTGTTGAAATATTTGAAAAAAGCAGACCTGGTGAATTTGATGTGATTCTGATGGATATCATGATGCCAGTCATGAATGGTTATAATGCCACAAAGAGGATCCGTTCTATGGACAGAGAGGATGCTAAGGAAATACCGATCATTGCAATGACAGCAAATGCATTCACAGAGGACAGAATAAGAGCAAAAGAAGCAGGGATGGATGAGCATATTTCCAAGCCTGTTGATGGGAATTTACTGGTAAAGGTAATTCATGAATTGTTGAACTAGCGGAAAATAATTTCAAATGGGAGATTCGTAATGAAAAAGAAAAAATGGAATAAGATACTTGCTGTACTTTTGGTGATGGTGACAGCCATATCGCTTCTGTCAGGATGTGGCAGCAAAAGCGCAGAAAAAGAAGATGCAGAAACAATCACGGTGTATTTATGGAGTACAAGCCTGTATGAAAAATATGCACCTTATATTCAGAAACAGCTCCCGGATATCAATGTTGAATTTGTCGTAGGCAATAATGATCTGGATTTCTACAAGTTCCTTAAGGAGAACGGTGGACTGCCGGATATTATAACCTGCTGTCGTTTTTCACTGCATGACGCCAGTCCTCTGAAAGACAGTCTGATGGATCTTTCCACAACCAATGTTGCAGGTGCTGTCTATGACACCTACCTCAGCAATTTTATGAATGAGGATGGAAGCGTAAACTGGCTTCCGGTGTGTGCGGATGCGCATGGTTTTGTGGTGAACAAAGATCTTTTTGAGAAATATGATATTCCGTTGCCAACAGATTATGAAAGCTTTGTCTCTGCCTGCCAGGTATTTGACGAAGTGGGTATCCGCGGGTTTACGGCAGACTATTATTATGATTATACCTGTATGGAGACACTGCAGGGTCTGTCAGCGTCAGAACTGTCTTCCGTGGATGGACGCAAGTGGCGCACTGCCTACAGTGACCCGGATAATACAAAGAGAGAAGGTCTGGACAGTACAGTCTGGCCGGCGGCTTTTGAACATATGGAACAGTTTATCCGGGATACCGGTCTGAGCCGGGATGATCTGGATATGAATTATGATGATATAGTTGAGATGTATCAAAGTGGTAAGCTTGCCATGTATTTTGGCAGTTCTTCCGGGGTGAAAATGTTTCAGGATCAGGGGATAAACACAACATTTCTTCCGTTCTTCCAGAAGGATGGTGAAAAGTGGCTGATGACTACGCCGTATTTCCAGGTGGCTTTAAACAGCGACCTGGCAAAGAATGAAGCACGCCGAAAGAAAGCAATAAAGGTTCTGAACACAATGCTTTCAGAGGATGCACAGAAGCAGATCATTTATGATGGGCAGGACCTGTTAAGCTACAGTCAGGATGTGAATATGCAGCTTACGGAATATCTGAAAGATGTGAAACCTGTGATCGAAGAAAATCGTATGTATATCCGCATTGCGTCAAATGACTTTTTCTCTGTTTCCAAGGATGTGGTTTCCAGGATGATCTCAGGAGAATACGATGCAGAGCAGGCCTATGAGTCATTTAACACTCAGCTTCTTGCGGAGGGATCAACTTCAGAGAATATCGTGTTGGATTCGCAGAAATCCTATTCCAACCGCTTTCATAGCAGTGGGGGCAATGCAGCTTATTCGGTTATGGCAAACACTCTGCGTGGCATTTATGGGACGGATGTACTGATCGCAACCGGAAACAGCTTTACAGGAAATGTACTGAAGGTCGGTTATACTGAAAAAATGGCTGGTGACATGATCATGCCAAATGGTCTTTCGGCTTACAGCAGTAAGATGAGCGGAGCTGAACTAAAAGAGACAGTTAAAAACTTTGTAGAAGGCTACCAGGGTGGTTTTGTTCCGTTCAATCGTGGCTCCCTGCCTGTGTTCAGCGGCATTTCTGTGGAAGTCAAAGAAACAGAAAATGGTTATACACTGAGCAAAGTTACAAAAGATGGAAAAAAAGTTCAGGACAATGATGCTTTTACAGTAACCTGTCTTGCGATACCAAAACACATGAAAGCTTATCCGACAGATGAGAATATTGTGTTTGATGGAGGAGATATCAATGTGAAAGACAACTGGACAGGATATATTTCAGATGGTGATGTCATTCTTGCAGAGCCTGAAGATTATATGACTCTGAGGTGAGAAAAATGGATATTAAGAATCATAATACAAAAAGAGAGAATCCTGTCACGAGAAAATGGTTAAGGATAGCAGTTTTTATTGCTGTTTTTGTGGGAATTGTTTTGATGGTTTTTCGATATTTTGGATTTGTGTCGAAAACTATTTATGAAGAAAGTGTTTCTCATCTGACGGAGGTTTTTCATCAGTCTGATAATATGCTGAGGGAACTGACAGATAAGAACCTGACATATCTTCATATGTGGGGAGAGAATCTGCAGGATATTTCCAACGAAGACGAAATCCGTGATCATATAAAGAAAGCGCAGGAAGCTGCCGGCTTTTTGGACTTCTTTTTTCTGTCTGCTGACGGGAACTATAAGAGGGCAACAGGGGAAAACGGATACCTTGGATTACAGGAAAATATTGAAGAGGAGATCCGGCAGGGAAAAGATGTGATAACGAACGTGGCAGTTCCCGGGAAATCCCAGCTGCTTGTTTTTGCTACTCCCAGGGCGCATGGAATTTATCAGGGATTTGAATATGATGCGATCGCCATTGCGTATGAAAACTCTGATATCGTAGATGTACTGGATATTTCCGCTTTCAATGGAAATGCTCAGAGTTTTATTGCTCATCCGGATGGTCGTGTTGTGGTTGACCATTCTTCCAAGTCATGGGGGAATGTGTATAATTTCTTCGGTGTTCTGAGGGAGCATTCTGATATGTCTGAAAATGAGATCAATGAGCTTTCGGATAAGTTTAAAGCAGGACGCACCGGTGCAATGCTGCTAAATCTGGATGGAAGGAACTATTATCTGATCTATGAAAAATCGGATATCCAGGACTGGATCTTTCTGGGACTTGTAAGGGCAGATATCGTTAATTCCAGTTTGAACAGTCTGCAGCGTAGTACGATATTTCTTGTCAGTGTGGTTGTATTCTGTATTGCTGCATTTTTTATCAGTCTGATTATTCAAAAAGGCAGAACAGACCTCAGGAAAAAGGATACGGAGATTCTGTACCGTGATGAACTGTTTCAAAAGCTTTCGATGAATGTAGAGGATGTTTTCCTGATGTTGGATGCAAAAACATATCAGGCAGATTACGTCAGTCCAAATGTGGAAAAACTACTGGGTATTACAGTAGAACAGATCAGTAAAGATATTCGTGTCCTGGGAAAACTGCATCCGCCGGAATGTGAAGATCCATACAAAAATTATCTGGAGGAAATCCAGGTTCATGAACAGAGAGAAAGGGATTTTGAATATGTTCATATGAAGACAGGAGAAAGACGCAGATTCCATAATATTGCAATGGGCAGTGAGGTAAACGGGAAAAAGAAATATATTCTGGTTATGTCAGACCGTACCTCTGACTGGAAAATGAATCAGGCACTTTCTGAGGCAGTACGTGCAGCGGAGACAGCAAACAAGGCAAAGAGTACTTTCCTTTCCAATATGTCTCATGATATCCGGACACCAATGAATGCGATTATCGGTTTTACGACATTGGCTGTAAGTAATATTGACGACAAGAAAAGAGTTCGGGATTATCTGGGCAAGATACTTTCCTCAAGTAATCATCTGCTTTCGCTGATCAATGATATATTGGACATGAGTCGGATTGAGAGTGGAAAGATCCACTTGGAAGAAACAGAAGTCAGCCTGTCTGATGTGCTTCATGATCTAAAGACCATTATCAGTGGGCAGATTCATGCGAAGCAGCTGGAGCTTTATATGGATGCCATGGATGTCACAAATGAGAATGTCTATTGTGATAAGACGCGGCTGAATCAGGTGCTGCTGAATCTCTTGTCTAATGCGGTTAAGTTTACACCTGCAGGAGGAACCGTTTCTGTCCGGATCAGACAGTACCCTGGGAAAGTAAAAGGCAGCGAGCTGTACGAGATCCGGGTAAAGGACAACGGAATCGGCATGAGCCAGGAATTTGTGCAGAAGATTTTTTCTCCTTTTGAGAGGGAGAGGACGTCCACAGTCAGCAGGATCCAGGGCACAGGACTTGGTATGGCGATCACTAAGAATATTGTGGATATGATGGGCGGAACCATTGAGGTTCAGACAGAACAGGGCAAAGGCACCGAATTTATTGTTCGTCTGTCATTCCGGATTCAGTCTGAGCACCAACGTATAGAAAAAATCGCAGAGCTGGAGGGGCTTAAGGCACTGGTTGTAGATGATGACTTTAATACTTGTGACAGTGTGACAAAAATGCTTGTGAGGGTCGGAATGCGTTCGGAATGGACACTTTCCGGCAGGGAGGCAGTTCTCCGTGCACGGCAGTCAGTGGAACTGGGAGATGCGTTCCATGCTTATATCATTGACTGGCGTCTGCCGGATATGAATGGCATTGAAGTCACCCGCCAGATCCGCAGCCTTGGAGATGATACACCGATCATAATCCTGACGGCTTATGACTGGTCTGATATCGAAGCAGAAGCCAAGGCAGCAGGAGTGACTGCATTCTGCGCAAAGCCTCTATTCATGTCAGATATCAGAGAGACTTTGATGACTGCTATCGGTCAGAGCCAGTCCGAGTCAGAGGATTCAATTCTTCCGGAAGCAGGTTCGGATTTCAGAGGCAGATGTATATTACTTGTGGAAGACAATGAACTGAACAGTGAAATTGCGGTGGAGCTCCTTAATGAATATGGTTTTCTGGTTGACACTGCCGAAAATGGAGCAGAGGCCGTGGAGAAAGTTAAGAATTCGAAGCCGGGGAATTATGATCTGGTGCTGATGGATGTGCAGATGCCGATAATGAATGGATACGAGGCCACCAGGCAGATCCGTGCGCTGGATGATCCGGCACTGGCGGGAATTACCATCCTTGCCATGACTGCCAATGCTTTTGATGAGGATAGAAAGGAAGCACTGGAATGTGGTATGGATGGGTTCTTATCCAAACCGATAGATATAGAGGAATTGATCAGTATCTTACACGCACATTTGCTGGATTAGGCAGCAGATGTGCGTTACAATAATGATTATTATCGGAGATGGATGAAAGTAGCTATTACCATGAAGTATAGAGACTTTCAAATTTTAAAGAGAGGGTAGCGTATGGATGATTTTAAAAAACTCACAGAACAACTTTTGAAAATATATATTAATGACGGATCAGTAAATAATCTTGGTATAGAAAATTATTTTGATGAAAATATCAGTCTGATTGGAACTGGGAAACATGAGTTATTCACGAATCTGCATGAGTTTTTAGAATCATTCAAATTTGATGTAAAACGAAGAGGAAAAATCAGACTCGAAGTAAGAAATTTACATCAGGAAGAAGAAAGACTTGATGATGACCATGTTCTTGCACATGGAACAGTAGATTTTACTGGTCTGTTTAAAGATGGTTCAATCTGTTTTAAAATGGAGACAAGATTTACGATTATCTATAAGTGGACGAATGGAAAATGGCTGGTTCAGCATCTGCATCATTCAACACCGGATCTGGAACAGATGGACGGTGAAGAGTTCCCTCTCGCATTGGGGAAGCAGGTCAAAAAAACCCAGCAGGCCCTTCATGCATTAGGTACTGCTTATTATCATATCTCAAGGCTGAACTTAAAAACAAAGAAGATAGAACTTGTCAAAAGATCTCGAGAAATGGATATGGGTATTAAAGAGAATACTGCAGATTGGGATCCTCAGTTCAAGATTATCGAAGATATTATAGCAGAACCATTTGTGCAGAAGTATATGGAATTTTTTGACATACAAACCATGGCGGCACGTCTTCATAATAAAGAATCTATGTCTTCCGAATTCAAAAAGAAGGATGGATCATGGTTTCTTTCCATGGTTGTTCCTCAGAGTTATGATAAAAATGGAAATGTGACATCCGTGTTGTTTGCAAATAGAGATGTGACAGATGAAAAATTGAGGGAATTAAAACAAGAGGAAGAATTGCGGGAAGCTAAATTAAAAGCGGAATGTGCAAACAAAGCAAAATCATCATTTCTGTTAAATATGTCTCATGATATCAGAACTCCTATGAATGCAATCATTGGTTATGCAGAACTGGCATCCAGACATTTGCAGGAAACAGATAAGCTTGGCAGATATCTTGAAGAAATCCAAATATGCGGAAAAGAACTTTTGTCGATGCTTGGTAATGTTTTAGATCTTGCAAGAATTGAGAATAATAAGGTTGAGATGGAATACACTGTTTCAAATGTCCATGAGTGCTTTGAAAATTGTGTCATTATGTTCCAACAACAGGCAGAAAGTAAAAATCAGACGATCTCTTTGACAGAACAAATCATGTATCCGTATGTGTATATGGATGAACCTCACCTGTCAGAAGTCTGTCTTAATATAATAAGCAATGCAATAAAGTATACAAATACAGGAGGTTGGATATCCTGTAATGTTGTACAGAAATCCTGTGAAAAAGAAGACTGGTGCAATATGATCATTAGTATTACCGATAATGGAATTGGTATGTCTGAAGAATTCCAAAAGCGTGTTTTTGAAACTTTTGAAAGAGAACGTAACACTACATCCAGTCATATTGAGGGCAGCGGCATCGGAATGGGCATTACCAAAAAGCTTGTAGAGCTCATGGATGGCACAATAGAAGTGAAAAGTAAGCAGGGTAAAGGTTCCACATTTACAGTAACTATTCCTTGCAGAAAAGCGTCAGAAGACGATTCTCTGGTGAAGAAAAACAGTAATTTGCGCAATAAGAATTGTTTGAACGGTGTTCGGATCTTACTGGTCGAAGATAATGAGATCAACACTGAAATCGCAACGGAATTATTGACGGAAGAAGGATGTATTGTTGAGACTGCCAATGATGGTGTTGCATGTATTGACATGATTGAAAAGGCTGATGCTGATTATTACAAGATGATCCTTATGGATATCCAGATGCCGGTTATGAATGGATATGATGCTACATTAGCTATCCGAAAGATGAAGGATACGAAAAAAGCCAGGATCCCTATTATTGCGATGACTGCCAATGCTTTCGCAGAAGATGCACAAAAGGGTCTTTCTGTTGGAATGAATGCTCATGTTGCAAAGCCTGTTGATATGAATATTCTTGTCCCAACCATGCTGAAATTTTTGGGTTTGTGACGTGTAATAATCTGGTGATTTAAGGAGAAAAGAACAATGTACAAAAGTAGAAAAAAATCAGACGTACTATTTGCAGGTATATTTGTGATTTTAGCAATGTGGATGATATTATCAGTACACTGCCGGGCCGCTGAAAAGAATAATGATGAAAAACAGTCACAGATCGTCCGTATCGGATCCTTTGAAGATACCTTTGATTATATCGATAAAAACGGTGTCAGACGAGGATATGGGTATGAACTCCTGCAGGCTTTGGCAGGCTATACCGGATGGAAATTTGAGTACGTGAAATGTGACTGGTCCAACTGCTTCGATAAGCTTGAAAATGGTGAGATTGATGTCATGGGCGATATCTCTTACACCGATGAACGTGCACAAAGGATGCTTTTTTCAGATGAAGCGATGGGTGAAGAAAAATATATCCTTTATGCTGATTTGTCAAACATGAATATTGGAACGTCTGATTTCAAATTTATGGACGGGAAACGTGTAGGTGTGCTCATGGATACAAAACCAGAAAGTATGCTGACAGAATGGGAAAATAAGAATGGCATACATACAGAGCATGTAAATGTGAATAATAATGATGATGTCGAAAAGAAATTAGCGAACCATGAGATTGATGCTTTTGTATCTCTGGAGGAATCCATCTGGTCTGAACAGGGAATATCATCCGTTACCACGATTGGAAAATCAGGCATATATTTTACAATAAATAAAGAGCGCAGCGATATCAAGACGGAGCTGGACTATGCTATGCGCAAGTTAGATCAAGATAGTCCCTTTTTCAAGGCGGATTTGTATAAGAAATATTTTACGCTTGATTATAGTCAGGTTCTTACAGGTGAAGAAAAGTCCTGGGTGGAAGAACATGGTAACATCCGGATAGGATTTCTGAGCAATGATCCGGCGGTATTTTCCATGGAAGAAGAAACTGGAAAACTTACCGGAATGTTGGCAGAATATGTATCCTATGCCAAAGGCTGTCTGGGGAATCAGATACTGGAATTTAATATACACGAATACAATGATTATGACGAAATGATTCAGGCTTTACAAGAGCATGAGATTGACATGATTTTTTATGCCGGCAGAAATCCCAGTTTTGCAGAAGAAAAAGGATATGCACTTACAAACACAGCTTGGACTTACAGTCTGATGGCGGTAACTGATGAGGAAAATTTTGATGAGTATAATGTGTATACAGTAGCTGTGCCAAAGGAAAAAGAAGCCTTAAAACAGCATATTGCTTTCAGTTATCCACAATGGAAGCTGGTAGATTGTGATTCGCTTGATGATGCGGCAGATATGGTCTTGAATGAAAAGGCAGACTGTTTCCTCATGGGAGCAAGCCAGGCGATGATATATGATAACAGTCGAAATTTCAAGAGTGTTCCACTTACAAAAACAATGGAGGCATGCTTTGCAGTAAGAGGTGGAGAGGGTAGTCTTTTATCAATACTGAATAAAACCTTAAAGGCCATGCCGTCTGACATGCTTACAAGTGCACTTGCTATCTATGACAGTACGGCAGATAAGGTAAACTTTTCGGACTTTGTAAAAGACAATATGCTTGCTTTTTTTCTCGCCGCAGGATTCTCTGCATTTAGCATTATTGTTATTATCCTCGTACTTTTGCGGAAGGCAAGAAAAGCAGAAACTGTTGCAAAGCTTGCAGCAAATAATACACAAAAACTCAATAATAAACTGGAGATTGCTCTGGAAAAAGCAGAGGATGCCAGTCTCGCAAAGACCCGTTTCCTTAACAATATGTCACATGACATCCGTACTCCTATGAATGTAATTCTGGGCTATGCACAGCTTATGGAGAATGAACTGAAAGAAAAAGACATGCCTGAAACCTTAGAACATTTGGAAAAACTGCAGCAGTCGGGGAATCTTCTCCTGTCAATCATAAATAATGTACTGGATATGGCCCGGATCGAGAGTGGAAGGATGGAGCTTGATGAGAATTACTGCCGGATTGAAGATGTCCGGAAGTCTTTGTTTGCAGTATTTGATGAGAAAGCAAGGAAAAAGAATATTGCGCTCCATTACACGATGAATGTAGAACATGAGCATGTACTGACAGATGTTACCAAGGTGAAAGAAATATTTGTCAACATCCTGAGCAATGCTATAAAATATACTCCGTCCGGTGGTTCTGTTATGATGAACGTAGATGAATTGCCATGCGACAAGCCAGGGTACATGATCGTGAGGAACAGAGTGAGTGATACAGGAATTGGCATGAGTCAGGATTATATGACGAAGATTTTCGACGCATTCACACGTGAACAGAACACTACAAAGAGCAAAATCGCAGGAACCGGACTGGGAATGTCGATAGTCCGGAAATATGTTGATCTGCTTGGTGGAACAATAGATGTAGAGAGTGAACTTGGAAAGGGCAGCACCATTACAGTTACACTTAAACATAAGATAGCCGATGAAAGCTATTATGTAAAAAAACATATTGAAGAGTCTGGAACAGGCAGCGAAATCCTTGAAGGCAGGAATATCCTTCTGGCAGAGGATAATGATCTGAATGCAGAGATCGCAGAAGCAATCCTTGAGCGTGCCGGCCTTAAAACAGAACGTGTGGAGGATGGCATTCAATGTGTAAATATGATAGAAAAGATGCCGGCAGGTACATATGATATGATCCTGATGGATATTCAGATGCCGAAAATGAACGGTTATAAAGCAACACAGGCAATCAGACGCCTGCCGGATAAGGATAAAGCATGCATACCTATCATTGCAATGACAGCAAATGCATTTGAAGAAGATAAGAGAGATGCTCTTGCGGTTGGTATGAATGGTCATATCGCAAAACCCATCGAGCTTGATAAACTGCTGTCGATGTTAGCGGAAGTAATAAGGCAACAAGAAAATTGCTAATTTCATGGCACGGGAGAAAGAAGGCAGATGAGGAATTATAGATGCAGAGAAACGACAGAAGCTCCATCCTCAAGGCTGCCGACTAAGATTTACCTTTTTCACCGGAGTAGCCGGATGCGATGAGGACGGAAGATTGTTGGGTTTATTTTTCAGTGCCGTAGAAGTTTTTGAGTTTGTCCATTCGGGCACTCATGTTGGTGAAGAGCAGATCGAGGATCGTGATTGCGGCCATAGATTCTACGACTACGACGGCGCGTGGGACGATGACCGGGTCGTGACGTCCTTTAATGATCATTTCGGTGTTTTCTCCATCTTTGGTGACGGTGGACTGTGGCTGTGAAATGGACGGAGTCGGCTTTACTGCCGCGCGGAAGATGATCTTGCTTCCGTCACTCATACCGCCGAGGACACCGCCTGCATGGTTGGTGTCTTTGGTGATCCTTCCATCTTTTGTATGGAAGGAATCATTGTTGATACTTCCTTTTGTATCTGCAACTTTAAAGCCGTCACCGATCTCAAAGCCTTTGACTGCTCCGATGGACAGCATTGCTTTGGCAAGATTGGCGTCCAGTTTTTCAAATACGGTATCACCGATTCCTACCGGCATACCGGTAACAACACATTCAATGATGCCTCCTGAAGAATCCTGATTTTTAATACATTCTTCCAGATAGGCAGATGCTTTTTGGGCATATGCGTTGCTTGGCATATAAATCGGGTTCTGGAAAATCTCTTCCGGATGGTATTCATTTTCCGGAACAGATACCGGACCGATTGCTTTCGTATAAGCATGTATTTCAATGCCAAGTTCTTTCAAAATCTTAGCAGCAACTGCACCTGCTGCAACTCTGGCAGTAGTTTCTCTTCCGGAAGAGCGTCCCCCTCCTCTGTAATCACGGAAACCATACTTTTCATCAAATGTATAATCTGCGTGTCCCGGCCTGTATGTGTTCATAATATTTCCGTAATCACGGGAACGCTGATCCTGGTTCTGTACGAGAATTGAAATCGGAGTACCGGTCGTCCGGCCTTCAAATACGCCGGACCAGATCTGTGCCATATCACTTTCCTTACGTCCGGTTGTAAACTGGCTTTGTCCGGGTTTTCTTCTATCCAGATAAACCTGGATATCCTCCTCTGAAAGAGAAAGCCCTGCCGGACACCCGTCAATCACAACACCGATCCCCTTTCCGTGCGATTCCCCCCATGTAGAAATCTGAAACAATCTTCCATAAATAGATCCTGCCATACTATATACCATCCTTTCTGTAAGCTTTTATTTATAAAGAATTAATTTGTGAATCAGTCAAAACGAAAAAACGAACAATAAAGCAGAAGAACACTTGCGCAATGGGATTTGAAACATTTCGTTTATTCTATTTGTCATCACAACGCAAATCATTCATTTCCCCAAAATCACCTCATTATTATAATAGAAGATTCCCATCCCAACAAGTGATAAAAATATGAAAGTTAAAGTTATGTATTGTATTTACACGCTCCTTCGTATTATAATGACTACATATTGAGTGAAAAAAGGAAGTCAATAGTATAAATGAGTGAAAAGAGTATGAATGAAAAAAACGAAAGAAATCTTGACAGCACAGTAGATGAAATCATGGAAGAGATCAGAGAGCAGACTGTAAGTGAGGTGAAGGACATCAATGAAAAAGAACAGAAAAGCGAAGAAAGACCGCGGAAAAAGAAAGTCACTAAAACAAAACGTCCTTCAGGCCATCACGTATCTGGCGATGGTGTGGATCATAAAGCAGCCTCAGACAAAGATCGACCGGTTAAGAAAAAGGCTCCGCGCCGGAAAAAGAAAGTAGTTCGTGAAGAGACCGGGCTTCTGGATCTGGAAGGAGCAGAAGAATGGCGGGATGAAGAAGAGACAGCAGTACCACCGGTTATTAAAAGTGCAGATATTTTAAGCAGTGGAGATGCAGAAGCATTCAATCCGGATGAGGAAGAAATTTTTGATGATTCTTTCTTTGATGAAGAAGAGGAAAAGCCGCATAGAAGAACTAAACGGGAGAAAAAGCAAGGCTCAGAAAAGTCCGGTAAAGTGGTTAAAATTGTAGTTGGTGCTGTGGTTGGAGTGGCAGCGGTTGTTTACCTTGGATTTTCCGTATATTTCATGAATCATTTTTATTTTAATACGAAGATCAACGGTGTGAACTTCTCCGGAAAATCAGTTTCGGCAGTAGAGTCATATATGAAGAGTCAGGTAGATGGATATGTTCTCACGATGAAGGAATCAGACGGAACAGAAGAGAAGATTGCCGGAACAGATATTTCTCTTGCGTACAAAGCAGGAGATGAACTGCAGAAGCTCGTAAAAGAGCAGAATGCATTTCTGTGGCCAGTCTGCCTTGGAAAGACACAGACAATTACGGCATCAGTCGGTGTTACATATGACGAAAACCAGCTGGATACCCTGATTAACGGTCTCGAGTGTATGCAGGCAGATCAGCAGGTTGAACCGGTAAATGCACATCCGGAGTATGACGGCAATTCGTATGTAGTCAAAGCTGGGGAGACCGGAAGTAAGATTGATACCGAGAATTTCAAAAAGGTAGTGAAAGAATCAATCGAAGGTTTCAAAAGCGAGATTGACATGACTGCTGAAGACTGCTATGTAGAACCAAAATACACAATCGAGTCAGAAGAAGTGAAGAAAGCATGTGACGATATGAATAAGTATCTGAAGGCAAGTATCACTTATAACTTTGGCTCGAATACAGAAGTTGTAGATAAAGATCTGATTTCCCAGTGGGTAACGGTAGATGATAACATGGCAGTTACCTTTAACAGTGATGCAGTCGTGAAATATGTACAACAGCTGGAGAGTAAGTATGACACTTACCAGACAAAGAGAACATTTACAACCGGAGGCGGCAACAGTGCAACGGTTGAAGGTGGAGACTATGGGTGGATCATTGATGAAGCTGCCGAGATTGCAGCCCTTGAAGCGAATATCCGCAATGGAGAGACTGTGACGAGAGAGGCAAATTATTCACAGACTGCAGCAAGTCATGACGGAGCAGACTGGGGGAATACTTATGTTGAAGTCGATCTGACAAACCAGTATCTGTATCTTTTTGTAAATGGTGCAATTGTGACACAGGGACCAATTGTTACCGGTAAGCCAAGCAGAGGAGATGCCACACCGCAGGGAGTGTATATTCTGAAATACAAAGAAAAGGATACAACCCTTCGTGGACCAAAGAAGGAAGACGGAAGTTACGAATGGGAATCACCGGTTACTTACTGGATGCCGTTTAACGGTGGAATCGGACTGCACGATGCACCGTGGCAGACGAATTTTGGTGGGGACTGGTACCTGGAACATGGGTCACGCGGATGTGTCAACTTGCAGTATGATGTTGCAGAGACGGTGTTCAACAATGTAGATTCCGGAACACCGGTTGTATGTCATTACTAAATTTATGAGAGAGGTTATTTTTATGTATGAACTGATAAAAAGGGACGGTCGCGCCAAGCGCGGCCGCTTCCATACCGTACACGGAGTGATCGAGACTCCTGTATTTATGAATGTAGGAACAATTGCAGCGATCAAAGGGGCTGTTTCTACTGCAGATCTTGAAGAAATCGGAACACAGGTGGAACTGTCTAATACTTATCATTTGCATGTGCGTCCGGGAGATCAGGTAGTGAAAAAGCTTGGCGGATTGCACAAATTTATGGCCTGGGACAAGCCGATCCTTACTGATTCCGGTGGATTCCAGGTGTTTTCTCTTGCCGGACTCAGAAAGATTAAGGAAGAGGGTGTATACTTCAATTCCCATATTGACGGAAGAAAGATTTTTATGGGACCGGAAGAGAGTATGCAGATTCAGTCGAATCTGGCGTCTACGATCGCGATGGCATTTGATGAATGTCCGTCCAGTGTAGCGGAAAGGAAATATATGCAGGCATCGGTAGAGCGTACAACGAGATGGCTCGCAAGATGTAAAGAAGAGATGGCAAGACTCAATTCTCTTGATGATACGATCAACAAACATCAGATGCTTTTCGGAATCAATCAGGGGGGTGTCTATGAAGATATCCGTATTGAGCATGCACAGCAGATTGCAGAGATGGATCTGGATGGATACGCAGTCGGCGGACTCGCAGTTGGTGAGACACATGAAGAGATGTACCGGATCCTGGATGCAGTAGTTCCTTGTCTTCCGGTTGCCAAACCGACTTATCTGATGGGAGTCGGAACGCCGGCGAATATTCTGGAAGCGGTAGACAGAGGTGTGGATTTCTTTGACTGCGTATATCCAAGCCGTAACGGAAGACATGGTCATGTTTATACAAAGCATGGTAAGTTGAATCTGTTCAATGCAAAATTCGAACTGGATGAACGCCCGATCGAAGAAGGCTGTCAGTGCCCGGCCTGCCGCCGTTATTCAAGAGCTTATATCCGGCATCTGCTGAAAGCAAAAGAGATGCTTGGAATGCGGCTTTGCGTTCTCCACAATTTATATTATTATAATCATCTTATGGAAGATATCAGAGGAGCGATCGAAGAGGGAAGATATGCTCAGTTTAAGAAAGAGACACTGGCAAAAATGGAAGAAAAAGAAGATTAGGATAAAAAAATTCTAAAATGTCTTGATGAATGTCCTATTATTGTGTATGATGGTAACAGTGTCTATTTTAGCAGGAGGAAAGAAAAATGAATAATCCAATCGTACTTATTTTATTTTACGTTGTAATTATCGGAGGATTCTGGTGGTTACTGATGAGACCACAGAAAAAGGAACAGAAGAGAGTACAGCTTATGTTATCTGAACTGGCTGTAGGAGATACTGTTCTTACAACAAGCGGTTTTTATGGAGTTGTTATTGATATTACAGATGAAGACGTAATCGTTGAATTCGGAAGCAACAAGAACTGCCGTATCCCGATGCAGAAGTCTGCGATCATGCAGGTTGAAAAGCCGGAGAACAACTAAATCAATTTTTTTAAAAAAGTTGAAAAAAAGCATTGCATTTTATGTGCAATGCTTTTATAATACAATTATTGGAAACGTTACCGATACCGATACCGAAACCGTTACCGTAGAAAGATGTGAGGTGCATATTATGAGAACAAGCGGTGTATTACTGCCGGTGGCAAGTCTGCCATCAAAATATGGAATAGGTGCTTTTTCGAAAGAAGCATACGAGTTTGTAGATACACTTGAGAAGGCAGGTCAGAGCTACTGGCAGATCCTTCCGTTAGGTCCGACAGGGTATGGAGATTCGCCGTATCAGTCTTTCTCAACTTTTGCAGGAAATCCGTATTTTATAGACCTGGAAAAGCTGATAAAAAAGGGCTGGATTACAAAAGATGAATGTAAGGCATATGACTTTGGTGATAATGCGGGATATGTGGATTATGAAAAGATTTACAACTGCAGGTATGAGATCTTAAGAAAAGCATATGAAAGAAGCCGGATCGCAGATGATGCAGATTTTCAGAAGTTCTGTAAGGCGAATAAAGAATGGCTGGATGATTATGCGCTTTATACGGAGATCAAAGCTGCGAATGGTGGGAAAAGCTGGAGCGAATGGGAAGATGAATATCGTCTGAGAGATGAGCTTGCGCTGGAAAAATTCGCCAAAGAGAATCAGGAAGGGATCCTGTTCCAGAAGTTTATGCAGTATGAATTCGCAACACAGTGGAGTGCACTGAAAGCATATGCGAATGAAAAAGGGATTGAGATCATTGGTGATATCCCGATTTATGTAGCATTTGACAGCGCAGACAGCTGGTCGCATCCGGAACTGTTCCAGTTTGATGAGAACGGACTTCCGACTGGTGTTGCAGGGTGTCCGCCAGATGCATTTAGTGCAACCGGACAGCTTTGGGGCAATCCGCTTTATAAGTGGGAATATCATAAGGAGACCGGATATGCATGGTGGATGAAGAGAATCCGTCATTGTGTAGAACTTTATGACGTGATCCGAATTGATCATTTCCGTGGATTCGATGAATATTATTCCATTCCATACGGAGATCTGACAGCGGAATTCGGACATTGGGAAAAAGGACCGGGAATGGATATTTTCCGGACGGTAAAAGAGTCTCTGGGTAATGTGAAAATTATTGCAGAGGATCTTGGATTCCTGACAGACAGTGTGATCCGGATGGTGGAAGAGTCCGGATATCCGGGAATGAAAGTTCTGGAGTTTGCATTTGATTCCAGAGAGCCTAGCAATTATCTGCCGCACAATTATGATAAGAACTGCGTAGTATACACAGGAACCCATGACAATGAAACACTGGCAGGATGGTACAGAGAATTAAAAAAAGAAGATAAGAAGTTTGCGCTTCGCTATATGGGAAGAAAGAAACTCAGTATCAATGAAGCAGTATGGGAAATCATCCGTCTTGCGCAGTCGAGCGTGGCGGATACCTGTATCATTCCGATTCAGGATTATCTCTGCCTCGGTAATGAAGCGAGGATCAATCATCCGTCAACTCTTGGCGGCAACTGGATCTGGAGACTTCATAAGGATGAGATTTCAAAAAAACTCGTGAAGAAGATCCGTAGGATGACAGAACTTTATTGCAGAATCCCGGAGAAGACCGAAATGACCCTTAAGGCTGAAGATGCAGAGGACTTAGGAGAAGAAAAGAAATAAAATGGGAATGACGATTAAAGATATTGCGAAGAAGTGCGGGGTCGGAGTCAGCACCGTGTCCCGTGCGCTGAACAATCATCCGGATATCAATCCTGAAACCAAAAAGATGATTTTAAAGACGGTTGAAGAATCAAATTTTGTGCCAAATAACAGTGCAAGGAATCTGAAACGGACCGATTCGAAATCCATTGCGATTCTGGTAAAGGAGATTGATAATCCATTTTTCGCGACGATGATGCGGGTAATGGAAAAAAAGATCCGCAAACAGAAATATTCCTTTTTTATCCAGCATATGGGAAAGGATCAGGATGAGGTCGATACCGCACTGGAGCTGATCAAAGAAAAAAAGCTCAGAGGGATTATTTTCCTGGGTGGGGATTTCAGGAAGAACAAAGAGCGGATTGCAAAGATAAAGGTTCCGTTTGTTGTTAGTACGTCAGCATTTGATAAACTGCCGGAGAAATGTATCGCATCCTATGTATCGATCGACGACCGCGCGGAAAGCCGTAAGATTGTAGATCATCTGTGTGAGACCGGACACAAAAAGATTGCAATCCTTGCCTCGGATAAGAAAGATGAGAACATCGGAAAACTCAGACTGGAAGGTTACAGGGAAGCACTAAAAGCACATGGTCTGGAAGTCGATGAGGAAAGAATCTGTTATCTGGATGAAGAAGATACCACATATTCGATGGAAAACGGATATCGGATGATGAAAAAACTGCTGAAAAAAGAAACAGAATTTACCGCAGTATTTGCAATTTCCGATCTGATGGTGATTGGTGCATGCAAGGCGCTTCTGGAAGAAGGAAAAAGGATTCCGGAGGATGTGGCGGTTGCGGGATTTGACGGACTTGACTATACCGGATTTTATCAGCCGGCGATCACTACGATGGCGCAGCCGGTCGAAGAGATCGCGAGACAGTCCGTCGGGATCCTGTTTGACATGATAGAAACAAAGAAAAGCAAGGAAGGGAAATATCTTCCGGCAACACTGAAAGAAAGAGAATCAACTACAGGAGGTAGAAGAAAATGGAAGCAAGACTGACAGAGATTTTACAGGAAAAATTCCAGACAGGACTTGAACAGGCAACGAATGAACAGGTATATTATGCGCTGCTCACACTGACAAAGGAACGGATCAAAGAAGGACCGAAGAATGAAGGAAAGAGAAAACTCTATTATATTTCCGCAGAGTTCCTGATCGGAAAGCTTTTATCCAACAACCTGATCAACCTTGGAATTTATGATGAGACAGCAGAGGTGCTGAAAAAGCACGGAAAAAAACTTGCAGAGATCGAAGAAGTTGAACCGGAACCGTCTCTTGGAAATGGTGGACTTGGACGATTGGCAGCCTGCTTCCTGGATTCCATTGCAACACTCGGACTTCCGGGAGACGGAATCGGGCTGAACTATCATATGGGTCTGTTCAAACAGGTATTTACCGACCACAAACAGGATGAACAGAAGAATCCGTGGATTGAAAAAGACAGCTGGCTCAATGATACCGGTATTTCATTTGAAGTCCCGTTCAAGGATTTCAGTCTTCGTTCCCATCTGTATGATATTGATGTAACCGGATACGAAGGCGGAAGCAACAAACTTCATCTTTTTGATGTAGAGACGGTAAATGATGCAATCGTTGGAAACGGAATCAATTTTGATAAGAACGATATCCGTGAAAACCTGACGCTGTTCCTCTATCCGGATGACAGCGACAAGGCAGGAAATCTGCTCCGTATTTATCAGCAATATTTTATGGTCTCCAATGCAGCACAGTACATCATCCGCGAGTGTGAAGAAAAGGGATATGATCTCAGAAAGCTTCATGAGCATGTGGCGATCCAGATCAACGATACACATCCTTCTATGGTTATTCCGGAGCTGATCCGTCTTCTTGTTCAGAAACAGATCGACTTCAATGAGGCGATTGAGATCGTACAGAAGACCTGCGCGTATACCAATCACACCATCCTCGCAGAGGCACTGGAAAAATGGCCGGTTGATTATCTGGAGCAGGTTGCACCGCAGATTGTTCCGATCATCCGTGATCTGGATGCAAGAATTAAGGGAAGATATAAAGATCCGAGAGTCCATATTATCGATGACCAGAATCGTGTACACATGGCTCATATGGACATCCATTATGGATACAGTGTCAACGGAGTTGCTTATCTTCATACAGAGATCCTGAAAAATGAAGAGCTGAAACCGTTCTACGACATTTACCCACAGAAATTCAACAACAAGACTAATGGTATTACGTTCAGAAGATGGCTGTTGCACTGCAACCATGAACTGACTGCATGGCTGGATGAGAAGATCGGACCGGATTACCGCAAAGATGCAACAAAGCTTGAAAAACTGCTTGATCATATAAATGATGAGGAAACTTTAAAGAGCCTTCTTGTGGTAAAACAGAAAAAGAAAGAGGATCTGGCAGCTTACTTAAAAGAAACACAGGGACTGGAAATCAATCCAAATTCAATTTTTGATATTCAGGTAAAACGTCTGCATGAATACAAGCGTCAGCAGATGAATGCATTATATGTGATCTACAAATATCTGGAGATCAAGAGTGGAAAGAAACCGGAGACTCCGATCACGGTAATCTTTGGAGCAAAGGCTGCACCGGCTTATATTATTGCAAAGGATATCATTCATCTGATCCTCTGCCTGCAGGAACTGATTGATAACGATCCGGAAGTTGCACCGTATCTGAAAGTGGTTATGGTAGAAAACTACAACGTGACACTGGCAGAAAAGCTGATTCCGTCCTGTGATATTTCTGAACAGATTTCTCTTGCATCCAAAGAAGCAAGTGGAACAGGTAACATGAAATTCATGCTGAACGGGGCTGTGACAATGGGCACAGAAGATGGAGCCAACGTAGAAATCCATCAGTTTGTAGGGGATGAAAATATCTACATCTTCGGAGAATCCAGTGAACAGGTTATCGAGCATTACCGCAAGATGGATTATAATGCAGTTGATTACTATATCAATGATGAAGAGATCCGCAGACTGGTAGACTTTATCATCAGCCCGGAACTTCTCCGTATCGGAGATAAATACCTGCTTCTTGAACTGCATGCAGAACTGATCCGTAAAGATTGGTTCATGACACTTCTTGATGTGAAAGAATATATCCAGAAGAAAGAACAGGCTTACACAGATTATGAAGACCGTATGGCATGGGCAAAGAAGATGGTTGTGAATATCGCTAAAGCAGGATATTTCTCATCTGACAGAACCATTGCTGAATACAACAAAGACATCTGGCATCTGTAAAATGTAACTGTAAGAAAACAGAAGTTTGTCCCGCAAAAACAGAGACAGACTTCTGTTTTTTGTGCAAAAGTGTATTTTTATACGGTTTCTGCGGAAACTTCCTGTATTTCCCCTATTGCGGGAAAAGAGAAGGATATGCTATGATAGGGAGAAATATTGCTGCCTGTTTTCCGGATATGGAAAAGTTTTGAGGAAGATCCGGGGAGCAATAGGAGCAGATGAGAGGTGAAAGTATGGAAAAAAGAAGAAAAAGTGCATCGCTTTTGCCGGTCGGTGTATTTCTGGTATTTTATCTGGGGCTGGGTATTTTATTTGAATACATAATGAAAATTCCAATGGGGTTTTATAATGTACCGATCGTGGTGGCGTTTCTGGCGGCGCTCCTGGTTGCGTGTCTGCAGAACAGAAAGGTTAGTTTTGATGAGAAGCTGGAGATCATGGGACGGGGAATCGGAGATAAGAATATTATCACAATGCTGCTGATCTTCCTGACTGCGGGAACTTTTGTGGGAGTGGTTGGAAGAAGCAGTGCAGAGAGTGTGGCGTATTTTATGCTATCGATCATCCCGGCACGGTTTGCAGTTGCCGTCCTGTTTGTGGTTGCATGTTTTGTTTCAACAGCAATGGGAACTTCGGTTGGGACGATCACCCTTCTGACTCCGATTGCGGCGGCAGTTTCACAGACGTCCGGTTTTTCCCTGGCGCTTTGCGTGGCATCGGTGATGGGAGGCTCCATGTTCGGGGACAATCTTTCTTTCATATCAGATACAACAATTGCTGCCTGCAACGGGCAGGGATGTGAGATGAAAGATAAATTCCGGGAAAATTTCCGGATCGCACTTCCGGCGGCGGTCGTATCGCTGGCTCTGATCCTGATCAGCTCTTTCCGGGCAGAGATCGGAACGGCAGTTACGCACGAATACAATCTGACGCAGATCATTCCGTATGTGCTGGTGCTGGTCGGCGGGATCGCAGGGTTCAACGTCTTTCTGGTACTTTTGACGGGAATTGTGTCCGGTGCGGTGATCATGCTTGCAATGGGGCAGGTAACACCGTATGAAATGCTTGCTGCCATGGGATCAGGTGTATCCGGGATGTTTGAAACCTGTATGGTGGCGGTGCTGGTTGCTGCAATGTGTGCGCTGATCCGGGAAAATGGTGGCTTTGATGTATTGCTGGATGTGATCCACCGTGTCTTTAAGGGATCGAAAAGTGGTCAGCTGGGTGTTGGTATTTTAGTAGCGCTCCTGGATGTGGCAACAGCGAACAATACCGTAGCAATTGTGATGGCTAATCCAATTGCAAAGGAAATGGCAGACGATTATCAGATCACACCGAGAAAGACGGCATCCCTTCTAGATACTTTTTCCTGTATTTCACAGGGAGTGATTCCGTATGGCGCGCAGATGCTGGTGGCAATTTCGGCAGTGCATGAGCTTGGCGGTGAGATTTCTGCATTTCAGATCATTCCGAAGCTTTTTTATCCGGGAATGCTGTTTGTCAGTTCGCTGATCTTCATTTTTGTGATTCCACAGAAAACGGAAAAATAAAACAGAGTTCGCTCTGATTTTTATACTTTTACAGATTAAAGGGTTGAAACCTGACAAAAAATACGGTATTATAGTGTTTAACAGATTTTTGGAACGAAAAATGGTACCAAAATCACAGATACATAGAAGGGAATGACAAAGATGAGCCTGAAAATCGGAGTAATTAAAGGTGACGGAATCGGTCCGGAGATTGTAACGGAAGCGATGAAAGTTCTTGATAAAGCTGGAGAGGTATACGGATTTGACTGTTCTTATGAACAGCTGCTTCTTGGGGGAGCATCCATTGATGTACATGGAGTCCCGCTTACAGATGAGACGGTAGCAAAAGCAAAAGCATGTGATGCCGTACTGATGGGATCCATTGGAGGAGATGCAAAGACTTCCCCGTGGTATAAGCTGGAACCATCAAAGAGACCGGAGGCCGGTCTTTTGAAGATCAGAAAAGAACTGAACCTGTTCGCAAATCTGCGTCCGGCGGTTTTATATAATGAACTGAAGGGCGCATGCCCTCTGAAAGAAGAGATTACAGAAGGCGGATTTGATCTGATGATCATGCGTGAACTGACAGGCGGTCTTTATTTTGGAGAGAGAAAGACAGAAGAAGTGGATGGTGTGATGACTGCATTCGATTCACTTACTTATAATGAGGATGAAATCCGCCGGATTGCGATCCGTGCGTTTGACATTGCAATGAAGAGAAGAAAGAAAGTGACAAGCGTCGATAAGGCGAATGTACTGGATTCTTCAAGACTCTGGAGAAAAGTAGTAGAAGAAGTTGCGAAAGATTACCCGGAAGTTACACTGGAGCATATGCTGGTTGACAACTGTGCAATGCAGCTTGTAAGAGATCCGAAGCAGTTTGATGTCATTCTTACAGAAAATATGTTCGGAGACATCCTTTCTGATGAAGCAAGTATGGTAACCGGATCGATCGGAATGCTGGCAAGTGCAAGCCTGAATGAGACCAAGTTCGGACTGTATGAACCAAGTGGCGGCTCGGCACCGGATATAGCAGGACAGGGAATTGCAAACCCGATAGCAACAATTCTTTCAGCAGCAATGATGCTTCGTTTCAGCCTGGATCAGGATAAAGCAGCAGATGCGATTGAAGCAGCCGTTTCCCAGGTGTTAAAAGATGGATACAGAACCGGGGATATTATGTCAGACGGATGTACAAAGGTTGGAACAGCCCGGATGGGAGATCTGATCTGCGAAAGAATTCGATAGTCAAGGATTGGGAAAGATACAGTTCCGTACTGCTATGGGGAAAGAGAAGCAGGACGGAACTGTAATAGAATAGAGCCAAAAGTTACAGGAGGATTATAAAATCATGAGAAGTGATAATGTAAAAACAGGTATGCAGCAGGCGCCGCACAGATCATTGTTCAATGCGCTTGGTCTTACAAAAGAAGAACTGGAGAGACCGCTTGTCGGAATCGTATGTTCTTATAACGAAATCGTTCCGGGACATATGAACCTGGATAAAATTGCAAATGCAGTAAAGATGGGGGTTGCCATGGCAGGTGGAACACCGATCATGTTCCCGGCGATCGCAGTCTGTGACGGTATTGCAATGGGACACATCGGTATGAAGTATTCTCTGGTAACAAGAGATCTGATCGCAGATTCGACAGAAGCAATGGCAATGGCGCATCAGTTTGACGCCCTTGTTATGATCCCGAACTGTGATAAGAACGTACCTGGGCTTTTGATGGCAGCAGCCCGTATCAATGTACCTACAGTGTTCGTCAGTGGCGGACCAATGCTTGCGGGACATGTGAAAGGACAGAAGAGAAGTCTTTCCAGCATGTTCGAGGCAGTTGGATCTTACGCAGCAGGAACAATGGACGAATGTGATGTATGTGAATTTGAAAATAAAGTATGTCCTACCTGTGGATCCTGCTCTGGAATGTATACAGCTAACAGTATGAACTGTCTGACGGAAGTACTTGGTATGGGACTTCAGGGGAATGGAACAATTCCGGCTGTATATTCAGAAAGAATCCGTCTTGCAAAACATGCAGGTATGCAGGTAATGGAAATGTACAGAAGAAATATCCGTCCGAGAGACATTATGACAAAAGAAGCCATCTTAAATGCTCTGACTGTTGATATGGCACTTGGATGCTCAACCAACAGTATGCTTCACCTTCCGGCAATCGCACATGAGATCGGTATGGATTTTGAAATTGATTTTGCAAACGGAATCAGCGAAAAGACTCCGAACCTCTGTCACCTTGCACCGGCAGGTCCTACATATATGGAAGACTTGAATGAAGCAGGCGGTGTATATGCAGTTATGAACGAGCTGAATAAGAAAGACCTTCTGTACACAGACTGCATGACAGTAACCGGAAAGACAGTTGGAGAAAATATCGCAGGATGCGAAAATAAAAATCCGGAAGTAATCCGTCCGATCGACAATCCATACAGCCAGACTGGTGGACTTGCAGTCCTCAAAGGTAATATCGCACCGGATGGCAGTGTTGTAAAACGTTCTGCAGTTGTACCGGAAATGCTGGTACATGAAGGACCTGCAAGAGTATTTGAATGTGAAGATGATGCGATCAAGGCAATTAAAGGCGGAGATATCCATCCGGGAGATGTTGTAGTTATCCGTTACGTCGGACCAAAGGGTGGTCCTGGTATGCCGGAGATGCTGAATCCGACTTCTGCAATCGCAGGTATGGGACTTGGTTCATCGGTAGCACTTATTACAGACGGTCGTTTCAGCGGTGCATCCCGTGGAGCTTCTATCGGACACGTATCACCGGAAGCAGCAGTCGGTGGTCCGGTAGCACTGATCGAGGAAGGCGATATCATCGAGATCGATATCCCGAACCTGAAATTAAATGCAAGAATTTCAGATGAAGAACTTGCAAGAAGAAAAGAAAAATGGCAGCCAAGAGAACCGGAAGTTACAACAGGATATCTTGCAAGATATGCAGCAATGGTAACTTCAGGAAACCGTGGAGCAGTTCTGGAAGTTCCACACAAATAAAATAAAATCTGGACAAGGGGAATGTACAATGCAGTTAAATGGTGCAGAAATACTGATAGAGTGTTTAAAAGAGCAAGGCGTGGATACCGTATTCGGATATCCGGGCGGCGCAATTTTAAATGTATATGATGAATTATATAAGCATAGTAATGAAATCAGACATATCCTTACATCGCATGAGCAGGGAGCTTCTCATGCGGCAGACGGATATGCGCGTGCCACTGGTAAGGTTGGGGTGTGTTTTGCAACCAGTGGACCTGGAGCAACAAATCTCGTAACAGGAATCGCGACCGCATTTATGGATTCTATTCCGATTGTTGCGATCACCTGTAATGTAGGGGTACCGCTTCTTGGAAAAGACAGTTTCCAGGAAATTGACATTACCGGTATTACGATGCCGATCACAAAGTATAATTTTATTGTGAAGAATGTCAATGATCTTGCAAGGACGATCCGCAAGGCGTTTGAGATCGCACAGTCCGGAAGACCGGGACCGGTGCTGATCGATATCCCGAAAGATGTGACAGGCAATAAAGCAGAGTATGAGCCTGTCAAAATCCAGCCAATCGTAAAATACAAAAAAGAAATCTGTATGGAAGATATTGACAAGGCAGTAGAGATGATCGAAGAAGCAAAGCGTCCGTTCGTATTCGTCGGAGGTGGAGCTATATTATCTGATGCAAGTGAAGAACTCCGTGCATTCGTAGACAAGGTACAGTGTCCGGTATGTGATTCCCTGATGGGAAAAGGTGCATTTCCGGGAACTGATGAACTTTATACAGGAATGCTTGGTATGCATGGTACCAAGACATCGAACTTTGGAGTCAGTGAATGTGATCTTCTGATCGTAGTCGGTGCAAGATTCTCCGACCGTGTCACAGGTAATCCAAATAAATTTGCAAGTAATGCAAAGATTCTCCAGTTTGATATTGATGTGGCAGAGATGAACAAGAATGTCATCATCGATGAAGGTGTGGTTGGAGATATCAAGGAAGTGCTTGCGGCAGTTAATGAAAAACTGCCACAGCAGGAACACACCGAATGGATTAAAAAGATCCAGGAATATAAAGCGAAATACCCGCTTACCTATCATCCGGAAAGTCTGACTGGTCCGTATGTGATCGAAGAGATTTACAAACAGACAGAAGGTGATGCGATCATCGTCACAGAGGTTGGACAGCATCAGATGTGGGCAGCGCAGTATTATAAATTCACAAAACCGAGAACACTGCTTACGTCAGGTGGTCTTGGAACCATGGGATACGGTCTTGGAGCCGCAATCGGAGCCAAGATGGGCAGACCGGAGAAGACGGTAGTCAATATCGCCGGAGACGGATGTTTCCGTATGAATATGAATGAAGTTGCAACAGCGGCGCGTTATAACATTCCGATCATCCAGGTTGTAGTGAACAACCATGTGCTTGGTATGGTAAGACAGTGGCAGAATCTGTTTTACGGGCAGCGCTATTCAGCAACTGTTCTGAATGATGCAGTAGATTTTGTGAAACTCGCAGAAGCGATGGGGGCGAAAGCGGTAAGAGCTACGACCAGAGAAGAATTCGCAGATGCATTTAAGTTTGCTTTAAATGCAGGCGGTCCGGTGGTGATTGACTGCCAGATTGACAGCGATGACAAGGTATGGCCGATGGTTGCTCCGGGTGCTCCGATCAGTGAAGCTTTTGACGAGAAGGATCTGCAGGAAAAACAGCAGACAAACTAGAAAAACATATGCAGCGACAGATACGTAGAGCAGGAATGGAGGAGTAATATGAAACGAGTTTACAATTTTTCAGCAGGACCGGCAGTACTGCCGGAAGAAGTTTTACGAGAAGCAGCAAATGAGATGCTGGATTACAAAGGATGTGGAATGTCCGTTATGGAGATGAGTCATCGCTCGAAAGCTTTTGCTGAAATCATTGAAACCGCTGAACAGGATCTTCGTGATTTGATGGGAATCCCGGATAATTACAAAGTACTGTTCCTTCAGGGTGGCGCAAGCCAGCAGTTTGCAATGATTCCAATGAATCTGATGAAGAACAAAGTAGCGGATTATATTGTTACCGGGCAGTGGGCCAAAAAGGCAGCTGCTGAAGCATCCAAATATGGGAAGGTGAATAAGATCGCATCGTCCGAGGATAAAACCTTTTCGTACATTCCTGACTGTTCGGATCTGCCGGTTGATGAAGATGCAGATTATGTATATATCTGCGAAAATAATACAATTTACGGAACCAAATTCAAGGAACTTCCGAACACGAAAGGCAAGACACTGGTAGCGGATGTATCATCCTGCTTCCTGTCTGAGCCTGTAGATGTGACAAAATATGGTCTCATCTATGGTGGAGTCCAGAAGAATGTCGGACCAGCGGGTGTTGTTATCGCGATCATCCGCGAAGATCTGATTACGGAGGATGTACTTCCGGGAACACCGACCATGCTTACATACAAGACACATGCAGACGCAGGTTCCCTTTACAATACACCGCCGGCATATGGAATTTATATCTGCGGTAAGGTATTTAAATGGCTGAAAAAGATGGGCGGACTGGAAGTTATGAAAGAACGCAACGAAAAGAAAGCCAAACTGCTCTATGACTACCTGGATCAGAGCAAACTGTTCAAAGGTACGGTAGAAAAGAAAGACCGTTCTCTTATGAATGTACCATTTGTGACAGGCAGTGACGAGCTGGATGCCAAATTTGTAAAAGAGGCAAAAGAAGCAGGTCTTGAGAATCTGAAAGGACACCGTACTGTTGGGGGTATGCGTGCAAGTATTTATAACGCAATGCCATACGAAGGTGTGGAAGCCCTTGTTGCATTTATGAAGAAGTTTGAGGAGGAGAATCTGTAATATGTATAAATATTTTTGCTTAAACCCGATTTCTCCTGTTGGACTGGAGAAATTCAGTGATGACTATGTGCCTGCCGGTGAAATGGCAGGAGCAGATGCGGTACTTGTAAGAAGTGCCGGAATGCATGAACTGGAATTTGATAAAGATTTAAAAGCGATTGCCCGTGCCGGAGCCGGTGTAAATAATATTCCACTGGACAAATGTGCGGAGCAGGGAATCGTTGTATTTAATACACCAGGGGCAAATGCCAATGGTGTAAAAGAGTTGGTGATCGCCGGTATGCTGCTTGCATCCAGAGATATCCTTGGCGGTATCAACTGGGTACAGGAGAACGAAGAGGATGGCAATATTGCCAAAGATGCAGAAAAAGCGAAAAAAGCATTTGCAGGCTGTGAGATTCAGGGAAAGAAGCTTGGTGTGATCGGTCTTGGCGCAATCGGTGTCCTGGTTGCGAATGCGGCCACGCATCTTGGGATGGAAGTGTATGGTTATGATCCATATGTTTCTGTAGATTCTGCATGGAGACTTTCAAGAAGTATCCATCACACTAAGAATGTAGATGAAATCTACAAGGAGTGTGATTATATCACAATCCATGTACCGGCACTGGAAGATACAAAGGGTATGATCAATAAGAATGCCATCAGTCTGATGAAAGAGGGCGTTGTGATCCTGAACTTTGCAAGAGATGTACTGGTGAACAGTGAAGACATTGTGGATGCACTTGTTGGTGGAAAAATCGGACGCTATGTAACTGACTTCCCGACACCGGAGATCGCAGGAGTAAAGCATGCGATTGTCATTCCGCATCTGGGAGCGTCAACTGCTGAATCAGAAGATAATTGTGCAAAGATGGCAGTAGAAGAGCTGAAAGATTTCCTGGAAAATGGAAATATCCGTAATTCTGTCAATTTCCCGGCATGCGATATGGGGGTAAGGGATAAAACAAGAATTACGATTCTGCACAGAAATATTCCGAACATGATTGGTCAGTTTACTGCGCTTCTGGCAAAGGATAATGTCAATATCGATGATATGACGAATAAGAGCCGTGGCAGCTATGCATATACGATGATCGATGTGGATAATGATGTGACAGAAGACGTGGTAAAAGGTCTGGAAATGATCGAGAGCGTTCTGAAAGTCAGAGTAATTGCATAAAAAGTGACAGAGGGTGCGTTTGAAAAAGCGCATCCTCTTTTGATGCAAGGGAAGGAATCCAGGTAAACGGTCATTTTTTCAAACTGATCAGTTTTTATGATAATGAATGGGGATATACCAGTCAGATCTTC
>OGXP01000837.1_pt1 | contig 30624 bp, 18 predicted proteins | sample 1576351 | NCBI WGS metagenome assembly OGXP01 (sample SAMEA3541517, study PRJEB24748) | human gut metagenome | biome: human gut; feature: human-associated habitat; material: faeces | place: China | collected 2012
GCATGATAATACCGATCTGACTGAAAATATTCATCGTAATATCTCCGAAATACATAAAGACCAAAGCTCCGGCAATAGCCAGCGGCACTGTCAACATGATAATCAACGGATCTTTGAAACTTTCAAACTGGGCTGCCAGAATCAGGTAAATCAAAAGGATAGCCAGGATAAAGGCGAACATCAGACTGGATGAACTTTCACGATATTCTTTCGAGTCTCCCGACAGGGCAGTGCGGAAAGTGTCATCCAATGTTTCTTTGGCAATTTTATCCATTTCATCCAAGCCTTGCCCGATTGTTTTGCCGTCTGCCAATCCCGCAGAGATGGTAGCTGACACAAAACGATTATAACGATACAACTTTGGAGGTGCAATACCGCTTTCCAATTCAATCAAGTTGTCCAGCTGAATCATATCCCCGCTACTGCTACGGACGTAAATAGCTTTCAGGTCGGCCGGTTTGTTTCGTTGTTGGCGGTTGATTTCACCAAGAATTTCGTATTGTTTACCGTTCATATAGAAATATCCCATACGTTGGCCGCTTAATCCATATTGCAGCGTTTGAGCAATGTTTTTGGTACTTACTCCCATAATACTGGCCTTGTCGCGGTTGATCTGAATACGAGCTTCCGGTTTACTGAACTTCAAATCAACGTCCGCCATCTGGAAAACAGGATTCTCATATACTTTAGCCATAAACTTGGGCAACACTTCTTCCAGCTTTTCCAAATTGGTAGCCTGAAGTACATATTGTACAGGCATGCTTCCACGACGTCCGCCGAAAGAAGACTGCTGCTGTACGAATGAACGCGCCATTGTTTTCTTCCGTACCGCTTTTGATATTTTCTCTGCCACATCCATCTGGGTATAATTACGTTCATTCATATCCTTCAGTGTGATGCGCACGTTTCCGCTACCGCTGGATACACGGGCAGTTACAGCCTCTGCATCAGGCAGAATGGAGTCTACCAGTTGATTGATGTCTTCTGTGTAATCCCTGATATATTCATAGGTGACGCCTTCCGCTCCTCGTGTATTGATACTGATTTGCGAACGGTCTTCAAGTGGGGCCATTTCCGCAGGAACTGCATTCCACAGAATACCAATCAGGCAAATGGTGATGAAAGTAAATGGAAGAGCGATCCAGCGTTTACTAAGAAAAGCGGCAAGCGAACGGCTGTATAGCCGGTTCATTCCTTCAAAGAACGGTTCTGTTTTTGCATAGAACCAACTTTGTTTTTCCCGTTTAATGAGTAACTTCGTTGCCAACATCGGAGTGAAAGTCAATGCGGCAAATGAGGATATAATCACCGAACCCGAAATTACGATACTGAACTCACGGAATAATCGTCCCGTCATTCCATCCATAAAGACGATAGGGAAGAATACCGCTACCAGCGTAATAGTGGTGGAAATAACGGCAAAGAAAATTTCTTTGGCTCCTTCTATTCCTGCTTCTTTCGGGGCCATTCCTTTCTCTATACGGATGTAGATATTCTCTGTCATAACGATGGCGTCATCTACCACCAGTCCCACCGATAGTACGATGGCGAGCATGGAAAGCACATTGATGGAGAATCCTGCCAGATACATAACGAAGAAAGCACCGATAAGGGAAACGGGGATTACGATACAAGGCACCAACGTGACGCGCCAGTCACGCAGGAAGAGGAAGATAATGATGATTACAAGTACAAAAGCTTCATATACAGTAGACTTAACCTCATTGATAGACGCACGGATAAACTTGGTATTATCAAAACCATAATTATAGTGTACATCTTCCGGCAAGTCTTTTTTCATTTGCTCCATACGTTGGTATACAGCATCCGCAATCTCAATGTGGTTGGCTCCCGGCTGTGGAATGACTACGACACCCACCATAGGAACGCCGTTCATCTTCATATAACTCTTAATATCAGCCGGCCCCAGTTCAGCACGTCCGATATCACTGAATCGTACAATACGGTTATTCTCTTCTTTGACAATCAAGTCATTGAATTCATCTGCGGTATGCATCAATCCTAGTGTACGGATCGTCAGCTCGGTGGTATTTCCTTCGATACTACCTGAAGGAAGTTCCACATTTTCGTTATCTACAGCGTTTTTAACATCGACGGGAGTGATACCGTAACCTGCCATCTTTACCGGGTCGAGCCAAAGGCGCATGGAGTAACGCTTCTCTCCCCAGATAGATACACTACTTACATCAGAAATAGTCTGTAATTGTTCTTTCACAGTCAGATCCGCTATTTCACTTAATTCCAACAGAGAACGTTTGTCACTTTGAAGGGCTACCATCAAGATAGGCATGGCATCGGCATCCGCTTTTGAAACTGTCGGTGGGTCACAGTCGCGAGGCAGATAACGTTGGGCACGTGAAACCTTATCACGTACGTCGTTGGCCGCTGTTTCCAGATCGACGGACAATTCAAATTCTACTGTGATACGGCTTTGCCCCTGCTGGCTCACACTGGACAAAGAACGGATACCGGGAATACCGTTGATATTCTGTTCCAACGGTTCAGTTATCTGGTTTTCGATAACGTCGGCATTAGCTCCCGGATAAGAGCAGCTGACAGAAATAATCGGATTATCTACCGACGGATATTCGCGGACACCCAAATAGTTGTATCCGATGAATCCGAAAAGGAGGATAATAATCGTTAATACTGTGGCTAATACCGGGCGACGTATACTTAATTCGGAGATGTTCATTGATTTATGATTTCTGATTTCTGAATTATGATTTCTGAGTTATGGATTGAAGATTTCTGATTTTTGAATTCTGATTTCTGATTTCTGAATGTTTGCTGGATTCTGCTGACTTATAAATCATAAATTATTTGGCTTTATAAATCATAAATCAGAATTCATAAATCATAAATTCTCATTCTTCAATATTGTCGAGTGTTACGGCGAGTCCGGTACGGAGTTGCAATGTTCCTGAAGTGATGATTGTGTCTCCTACGTGCAATCCTCTAATCACTTGCACTTCAGATGCGGTGCGGATACCGGTAATAATATCCACCGGTTCGGCCTTTCCTGATTTATACAGATAGACTTTATCTTTACCCATTTCCGGCACAATTGCTTCCGTTGGGATGGCTATTGCATTAGGTATTTCATCCTTTTTCAACAGTACACTGGCATAACGGCCGGGAAGCAGGGTGCGATTGACATTCGGGTATAATGCACGGGCGGTAAATTGATGCAGATTCGGATCGATGGCAGATTCTACAGCGTATACCTGTGCGCCGAAAGCATCCAATGTTCCTTCAACGCTGAAATTGAGATTGGTTCCCTTTTTGATTTGCTTGGCATAGCGTTCCGGAACGGAGAATTCAACCTTCAGTGGAGCGATTTTTGTCAGCTTGGCAACGACTGTGGTCGGAGACGCATACGTACCGATACTGACTTGGCGAAGTCCGATCACTCCGTCAAACGGAGCACGTAGCTCTGTCAGTTCAATATTAGCTTTGATAATTTCTATATCGGCATTCAGAGTTGCTAAATCCGTTTTCACCTGTTCGTAGGCTTCTTTACTGACAGCATCCCGTTTCAATAAAGCATCCTGGCGGAATACACGGTCTTCTGCCAGTTTCAATTGCGAAATCAACCTTTGCAATTGTGCCTGCAACTGCCTGTCATTCACTTTGGCTAGTAATTGGCCTTTCTTTACGGCTGTTCCTTCTTCAAAGTTGATTTCTACAATCTTTCCCGACGTTTCGAAAGATAAATCCACTTCTTCATCGGGTAGAAGTACACCGGTAGTGGTAAACTCGTCTGTCAGAGATTGCGGTTTTATGACCTTGGCATTTACATTTAGTACTTGTTTTCCTCTTTTCTGATTGCCACTCATTACTTTGTCGGCGGCTGCTAGTTCGTCGTTTTTTTTCGGTAATTGTGAGTAGATTCCTCCACCGATAATCCCGGCACCAACAAGAATAATGATGCCCCATTTAGTCTTCTTATTCATGGTTTAGTATTGTATATGGCAATTATAATATAATCTTTGAAGATTAGACTTTCCCTGACTGGAAAGGTTTAATCTGTAAATGATAGAAAAAAAGTTAATGCATCTTTTTTAATTTAATAAGCTCATACACTTAAGGGAACTATTCTTTTATGGCATATAGAAGGGTGGTTGACAAGACTTTCCCTTTTTTAGTGATAGTTTCTGATTTTACCAGCCCAATATTTTTGGCATACCAATCTATTGAATATTCGGTTTCTGAAATGAACATGACTTTTCCTTTTTGTTCCGTGTAGATTTTTATGCAATCAAAATCTCCCGCAGGAGTATGTATGGTTTCACGTCCTTTATATTTCCCTTTTAGAGAAGCTTTCATAGTCATTGGTCCTGACTTTTGCAAATAGTTACATGGTGGTACGTCATCTTCATTTTGAACGTTATTTTTCAAAGGTATGCTAATGCGTCCTTTAGCATATATGTTTTTAGAATACTCTTGATATTCATGTTCTGCTTCTTTATGTTGGTTTGGGGGATATTTTGAGAATATATATTTTTTCATTGTTTCATTTTCTGATTCACCATCCAAAAGGATGACTTCGGTCATATCTTGATTCTTGTAATAAATATAGAATGTTATGTTGGTGCCGATTTTTATGTTTAGAGAATCGTAATGATCTCCGAAAGCATCTTCTCTTATGATTAAACGATCACCTTTATCAACCACGTCTGCGATGTACATAGTATCTTTCAGTGTTTTTCCTTCCTTTACTTCGGTTGTTACATAGTAAGCAGTTCTTCCTTTTTTAATACTGCAATATTGTGCATGTGCGGAAATTATGTATAAAATGAAACATAATAAAACTAAGATTTTTTTCATATTGTTTTTTTTGTGTGTACTATTATAACTATAAGTGTGAACAGCATTGGTTTTATAAGCATGCTACTCGCATTTTTTTCTAATAAGCAGCCCGATATTTTCCTTCCTCTTTATCTTCCAACATATTGAGATAAGAGGTATAACGGGATTCGCTGATGAGGTGCTCTTCCACTGCTTTGCGTACGGCACATCCCGGTTCATGACGATGTGTACAGTTGCCATATTTGCAGTCGGCGGAGATTTTGAATATTTCGGGAAAATAATGTCCGATCTCTTCTTCTTCCATATCGAATGTGCCGAAGCCCTTGATACCCGGAGTATCGATGATATAGCCATCTCCTTCCACAGGGAACATTTCGGAGAAAGTAGTAGTATGCATTCCTTTGTTGTGGTAAGAAGAAATTTCGCCGGTCTTGGCTGCTATGCCCGGCAGTATGGAATTGATAAGAGTCGATTTGCCGACTCCCGAATGTCCGGAAAATAAAGTAATCTTGCCTTCCAGTGCTTTTTTGATTTCAGCCACTCCAGTGCCGTTCTTTGCGGAAACTTTGAAGCAAGGGTAGCCGATTTGTGTGTATAAGTTGATAAGTGCGTCCAGATAGCGGAGTTCATCTTCGTCGTAAGCATCTACCTTATTAAATACCAGTTTTACAGGGACGCGATAGGCCTCTGCGGATGCAAGAAAGCGATCAATAAAAATAGTGGAAGTTTCCGGATAATTGATGGTTACCACCAGCATACACTGGTCGAGATTGGCAGCAAGGATATGAGATTGTTTGGAAAGATTGGACGAGCGGCGGATGATGTAGTTCTTTCTATCTTCTATTTCACTGATAAAAGCAGTGCCTTCCTGATTAAGTATAATCCGGACATGATCACCCACTGCAACAGGATTAGTACTGCGAATCCCTTTCAATCGGAAATTCCCTTTGATTTTACATTCAATAGATTGTCCGTCATCGGTTTTCACCTGATACCAACTACCCGTGTTTTTGATTACTAATCCTTTCATATAAATTATAAATTAAAAATGAAGAATGAAGAATTCAGGCTGTGTTTCAACTGAATAATACAGCATTATAATTCCTCATTCTTCATTCTTAATTCTTCATTATTTTTTAGACGGTCATAATTTCTTTATCCTTTTCAGCCAGCATATCATCGATTTGTTTGATATACTTATCATGGATTTTTTGCAGTTTGGCTTCCGCATTCTTCTGCTCGTCTTCTGCCAATCCGTCTTTTACGGCCTTTTTCAGTGCGTCGATGCCGTCACGACGCGCGTTGCGTACGCTTACTTTAGCCGTTTCGCCTTCTCCTTTACACTGTTTTGCCAGTTGTTTACGGCGTTCTTCCGTCAGGGGAGGGATGCCGATACGGATCATTTCTCCATTGTTTTCGGGCATGATACCGAGGTCAGAGTCGATAATTGCTTTTTCGATGACACGGAACATGCTTTTATCCCAAGGCTTGATCACGATACTGCGGGCGTCCGGAGTAGTAATTGCTGCTACATTGCTGATAGGTACCATACTTCCGTAAGAATCTACGCGGATACCATCTAATAAGCGTGCACTCGCTTTTCCGGCGCGGATATGTGCCAGTGCTTCTTCCAGATACATGATGGCCATATCCATCTTTTCTTGTGCATTGTCAAGGCAAGTCTTTACGTCTACCATATTTTTTGAGATTTAAAATTGCATTTTGATTGATTAAGTAGCAAAAGTATATTATTTTTTGTTCATCTGCAACAGCATACCCATCTTTTTTATGAGTGACTTGCCAATGATAATCAGGGTAACGGCGGTGATAATCATCAAAATACCCATCATTAAGCGGGGAGTCAGTTTTTCGTGAAACAGGAGAACACCGAAGAATAAAGCTGTCACTGGTTCCAGAGCACCCAATATTGCTGTTGGTGTAGAGCCTATATAATGAATGGCCAGTGCGGTACAGACCAGTGATACGGCAGTTGGCAGGATGGCGAGTGATAGTACATCGGCCCAGAGCCAGGCAGACGGTATTACTTGCAGTTCCGTACAGAAATTTAAACGGACGATATAAACCGATAGTCCGAACAAAATGGCATAGAAGGTAAGTTTCGTGGTCGGCAGGTTTTTCAATGTCGAACGGTTTACACCTACTATATATAGCATAAGAGAGAGAAGACAACAGAACAAAGATAATTCCCAAAGTCGATAGCGGTTTGTTGCCGTCTCCCTGATAAAGCAAGGCAATGCCTGAAAGTGCCAGCAGGATGGAGAAAACGGTAATGGCGGAAATCTTTTCCTTGAAGAATATTCCCATGATGACAGCTACCATCACCGGATAAACAAACAGAATCGTTGAAGCAATTCCGGCATCCATATAATTATAACTCATAAACAAAAGCAGTGATGAAAAAGAGAATAACAATCCCATAATGACTAAGGGCAAAACGTCTGCCTTATGAAGTGCAAAAGACTGATGCTGCATTTTCATTAGAATACCCAATACGATTGTCGCAAAGAAGTACCGGTAGAATAAAACGGTATCGACACTCATTCCGGCTGCATAGAGCGGAAGTGCAAAAAGAGGATTCATACCGTAGCTCGCAGCGGCAATCGCTCCATAGATAAAACCTTTGGTTTTGTTAGTCATTGTTTTGCTTTTTTTAATGGCGTGCAAAAGTACGCAGTTCACCAATGATAAACAAGTGTTTAGGCGGTTGATAGTATAATTTAATCTTTCGTATGCAAAAAACTATTTCTTGGTAAAGAGATAACTAATCTTGTTTATGCATAAAATTAATCGTCTGACTATAGTTAAACTTGCGTCTGACTACTGTTAAACTTACGTCTGACTATAGTTGAACTTTCGTCTGACTATAGTCAGACGAAAAAGAATTAACTGTCAGATGATTAATTTTATTCGGTAGGGAGATTAGTTATACGCCTCCCGAGTAATAGTCTGTAGGCAATAGGCAATCAGGTTTTTGAATAAACGCTTGCATATATCTTGGATTTTCCCGAATATTGCATCTGAATTATCGAAAAACACAGATGGCCAAAGCTAAATTTCTTGTTGTTTATTGCCTGTTCATATCGGGACTTTGTTGCATGGCAAATGTGACGAAGGATATCAATATGCGCTTTAAGGACGTAAGGCAGGGGCTTTCTCATCAAACGGTCAATTGTTTCTATCAGGATGAATTCGGTTTTTTATGGATTGGCACTCAAGACGGGCTGAATCGATTTGACGGACGTAAGTTTGAAGTATTCAAACCGGATAACGCTAATCCTTATTCCATCAATATCAATAATATCAGGCAGGTTTGCGGAAATAAAGCCGGATTGCTCTTTATTCGCAGTTTGCAGAGCGTGACTCTTTATGATATGCGTTTGAATCGTTTTAGGGTGTTGCGTGAAGGAGAAGTTGCGGGAATCTGTTATGCGCACGATGCATTATGGATAGCTACCGGAAAGGAAATCTACCATTATCGCAACCTCGACCAGGCGCCCGAGTTATTCTTTTCATTTCCTTCGGATGAGGGGGATGTATTGATGAACAGTCTCATGGTTCGTCAGAATCAGACAGTGGTGGTGGGGACTTCCTCCAAAGGGATATATTGTATGGACCAGTCTGCACACATCACCCGACGTATGGATGTGGGAGCTGTCAATTCAATAACGGAAGATAGAAACGGAAGTATCTGGATAGCTACCAGAAACAGAGGGCTCATACGGTTGGATGAAGATGGAACACTTACTCATTTCAAACATAATAAGGTAGCTGAAAATACGATTAACCATAATAATGTGCGTCATGTGACGCAAGCTAATGATAGTCTCCTGTATATCGGAACCTATGCCGGTTTGCAGACTTTAAACCTGTTTACCGGAGAGTTTACAGATTATGAATATGACTTGAATGTGGAGGCGGCCGATATACGTTCCATTATTTCGATGCATTACGACACTTCGGGGACTTTATGGTTGGGGACTTTTTATCAGGGAATCCAATATTATAATGTAGCGAATGATGCTTTCCATTTTTACCGCTCGTCTACGGCTGTTGGCGGTCATTTGAATTCTTATATTATCAGTTCCATTGCCGAAGACCGTTCCGGACGGATCTGGTTTGCAAGTGAAGGAAGCGGGTTGAACTATTATGATAAACATACCAAACGCTTTTTCCCTTTAAAAAAGGTCTATTCTCAAGAGCTTTCTTTTAAGATAGTGAAGTCTCTTTATTATGAGAAAGAGCCGGATTATCTTTGGGTAGCTTCTCTTTATCAGGGAATCAACCGGATTAATCTGTCGACCGGGCATATAGAATCTATCTCGGAAAACATCTATACTCCGGAAGGAAAAACAGTTGTTGACAGAGCCTATAATCTGGTGAAAATGATAGAGTTTGCCGGCCACGATTCTTTATTGATAGCTGCCAAGGGAGGATTGCTTGTGTTGGATAAGAAACACCTTCGACTTCATCATTTCGAACACCCTTCGTTGGCTGCCAAACATTTGTCGCAGGTTTGGGATATGACGTTTGACAAAGACGGGGATTTATGGCTGACTACCTCTTTTGATCTGATACGAGTCAACCTCAAAGCGGGCACTGCCCATAGTTATCCTTTCTCCCAAATAGCGCAGAGCACAGCGCAGCATCACATCAACCACATTTTATGTGATAAGAAAGGACGTATATGGCTGGGATCGACAGGCTCGGGAATTTATCTATTTGATAAGAAGACAGATTCTTTTGTGGGATACGGAGCGAAACAGGGATTAGAAAATGGATTTATAACCGGATTGGTGGAGAGCCCTTTGGATGGTTCTATCTATGTGGCAACCAATGGTGGTTTCTCTAAATTCAACCTGGCAACGACTACATTCGAGAACTATAACAGACAGAGTGATTTTCCCTTGAATAATGTAAATGACGGAGGGCTGTATATTGCGTCCGACCACGATATTTACGTGTGTGGTCTGGCGGGTATTGTCTCTATCGCCCAGGAAAAGCTGAACAAACAGTCTGTTGACTATGATGTGTTTGTAAAACGGGTGCTTGTGGATAATACGGAAATACAACCGCTTGATTCGTTGGGGCTTATCAAAGAAACCGTATTGTATGAACATCGGTTAGTATTGCCGCCCAGATATTCTTCCGTCACTTTTGAGATAGCAAGTAACACCCTGAATAATATTTCTAATATCGGTCTGGAATATAAACTTGAAGGCTTTGACAACGAATATATGAAGGCGGGCGATAATACGATGATTACCTATACCAATCTTCATCCGGGGCATTATACTTTCCATGTCCGTGGCGACCAGGTGGGCGTTCACGGTCGGGAAGCACCTTCCGTTAGTTTTGAGCTGATAGTGGAGGCTCCGGTTTATCAGCGGGCATGGTTTATTTTGTTGATGGTGCTGGCAGCTATCCTTATTGCCGGCTATATTATCCGTATGTTCTGGATACGAAAAACCTTGCGGCACTCTTTATTGGCCGAGAAACGGGAAAAAGAGTATATCGAAAGTGTGAACCAGTCCAAACTGCGGTTCTTTACCAATGTATCGCATGAATTCCGTACTCCGTTAACGCTTATATCCAGCCAGCTCGAAATGCTCCTGATGCATAAGGACATTATTCCTGAAGTATATAATAAGATTCTGGATATTTATAAAAATTCCCGCCGGATGAATAACCTCGTGGATGAAGTCATTGATATCCGTAAGCAGGATCAGGGATACTTGAAACTAAAGATTTCTAAAGAGAATATTGTGGCGGTGATAGAGGAAATTTGTGGCTCTTTCTATAGTTATGCCCAACTGAATAAGATAGATCTCCGCTTTTCTTCCACTCTGAAAGAAGCAGATTTGTATATTGACAAAACACAGATAGAGAAAGTATTCTATAATTTATTGTCCAACGCTTTTAAGTATACGAAGCCTGGTGACTGGATTTCTGTTGAGCTGTCAGCGGAAGGAGATAATGACATTGTGATTTCAGTCAACAACCTGGGGGTAGGCATTGATAAATCCAAGATCAAACATGTATTTGAACGGTTTTGGCAGGATGATTCGGCAACAACCACACGAACTGTCAAAGGATCGGGCATTGGATTGGCGATGGCGAAAGGAATTGTAGAGTTGCATCAGGGAACCATCGGAGTGGAAAGCGAACTGAATGGAGTTACCTCTTTTACCGTTACTCTCCACCGGGATGCGAATATGAATATGGAAGCCTCTTCCTCCGCAGACGAGCACGTTGCCGAACATTATATAATAGAGCCTCAAGAAATCTCGGAAATGGTGAAGCCGGATAAAACGGTGAAAATACTGATTGTAGAAGATAACCCGGAAATGCGTAAAGTATTGACGCAGATTTTTGAACAGATATATGAGGTATATACGGCTGCCGACGGGCAGGAAGGATTGGAACGGGCTTCTTCGCTCCAACCGCAGATGATTGTAAGTGACATCATGATGCCTGTCATGTCCGGACTGGAAATGTGCGAGAAGTTGAAAAGTAATTTGCAGACCAGCCATATACCTGTTGTCTTGCTGACAGCCCGCAACCGGGAAGAACATACCTTGGAAGGCTTGCAGACAGGTGCGGATGATTATATCTCCAAACCTTTTAATATCAAGATATTGGTAGCCCGGTGCAACAATATCATCCAGACTCGTAAACTACTTCAACAACGGTTTGTTCGAAACGACGAACCTAAAGTGGAAGACCTTCCGTTTAATCCGATCGATAAAAAGATGTTGATGGATGCTACGGCGATTGTGGAATCTTATATTGATAACCCAGACTTTGACGTAGCTACTTTTGCACGAGAAATGTGTATGAGCAGAACGTTGCTTTTCACCAAATTGAAAGCATTGACCGGACAGACCCCGAATGACTTTATTTTATCTTTGAGACTGAAAAAAGCAACAGAAAAATTGCGGAATGACCCCAATGCCCTGATTGCTGATATAGCATTTGATTACGGTTTTTCTAATCCAAGTTATTTTATCCGGTGTTTTAAAAATGCTTATGATATTACTCCGGCTGCTTATAGACGGAAATATGCAAACTCTTAATTTATAGTATTTTAGGTGCTTTCTGCCTGACGAGATTTGTACTATTTGAACTTTTATACGGACGATTCTATTATTCGAAATCATTAATAATTGGGATTTTTGCACTGTAATCATTCAAATTATTACATAGTATGAAAAACATCGTAATTAAATGGGCTGTGTTCCTGACAGCCTTTCTTATCTCTTTAGAGGTTAGTGCTCAAAACGTCAGAGTTTCTGGAGTGGTGACAGACGCACTTGGACCGATCCCCGGAGTTAATATCATGGAGGAGGGGACTACTAACGGTACAGTGACGGATGTAAATGGAAAATATTCAATCAGTGTCTCGGCTAAATCTACCCTTGTTTTTTCTTGTATAGGATATAAGGAACAAAAAATACGTGTCGGTACGAAAACGGTACTGAATGTGAATATGGTGGAAGAGTCGAAAATGCTCGATGAATTGGTGGTTGTCGGTTATGGAGTTCAGCGTAAGAGTGATGTAGCCACTTCGGTAGCTTCGGTCAAAGCGGATGAAATGAAAACATTTCCCGCCGGAAATGTGGCTGACATGTTACGTGGACGTGCCGCTGGTGTGAATGTAACGAGTAGTTCCGGACGACCGGGATCGACTCCTTCGATTACCATTCGTGGTTCCCGTTCTATCAGTGCAGACAATGCACCTTTATATATTATAGATGGTTCTCCTTCCAGTGCAACAGAGTTCAGTACGTTGAGTGCGGATGATATTGAATCGGTTGAAATTCTGAAAGATGCTGCGTCGCAGGCTATTTATGGTGCACGCGCCAGTGACGGTGTGGTACTGGTGACTACCAAACGTGGTAAAGCCGGAAAAGTGGAAGTCAACTATAATGGCTATTTGGGTATTCAATCTCTCTGGAGAAATTTCGATTTCTACTCTCCCGAAGAATATATGCAGCTTCGTCGTGAAGCAAAGGCGCATGATAAAGGAATAATTGATGCGCGTGAGATTTCTATAGCCGAAGCGTTGGAAGACGAGGTGATGCAGCGGGTATGGGCCAGTGGAAAGTTTATCGACTGGGAAAAAGAAATGTTCAGAAATGCAATCTATCATAATCACGACGTCAGTGTACGTGGAGGAACAGAAAAAATCAAAGTATCGGCAGGTGCCAACTACTTTGACCAACAAGGAATGGTGGTTACCGGATCGGGGTATCAGAAGTTTTCTTTAAGACTGAATCTGGACTTTGAAATAGCCAAATGGATTAGTTTCGGTATCAATTCTTCTTATGCGATGACAAAACAAGATCGTGAGGATGGTAACTTTAATGATTTTATTACCAGTTCTCCATTGGCGGAGATATATGATGCGGATGGCAAGTATACAAAATATATCAACTCGGAAGGAAATTATAATCCTTTGTACCGTGCCGAACATTATGGACGTGAAGTAACCCGTGATAATTACCGTCTGAACTTTTTTATGGATGTGAAACCTTTCAAGGGATTCAATTATCGTCTGAATACTTCTGTTTATAATCAGACGTCTGAAGACGGTTCTTATAAAGATTCCCAATATCCGGGAGGCGGAGGAACGGCCGTTCTTGACGAATCGCGTACACAGAACTGGCTGGTTGAGAATATTGTGACCTATAAAGTGCCTATCCGCAACAAGAAACACCAGTTGACATTGACCGGCGTTCAGTCTGTCGACCATAATGGTTCGAAGTCTGTCGGGTACTCGGTTGAGAATCTTCCGGTGGATAAAGACTGGAACTTCATTTCTCAAGGTGAGTTTACAGGCAAGCCCCGTCGTCAGTTTAATGAAAATAACCTGGTGTCGTTCATGGCCCGGGCGCAATATTCACTTTTAGATCGTTATTTGTTGAACGTGGCTGTCCGCCGTGACGGTTCCAGCCGTTTCGGAAAAGAAAATAAATGGGGAACTTTCCCGTCGGCAGCTTTTGCCTGGCGTGTCAATCAGGAGAGTTTCCTAAGAGATGTGTCGTGGATTGATAACCTGAAACTGCGTGTGAGTTATGGTATTGTAGGTAATCAGAACGGTATCGGCAATTATACTACTTTGGGACTGGCTGATAATAAAGGATATGAGTTTGGAGATGTTTTTCAAATGGGATATTTGCCGGGCAAGGAACTGTCTAATCCAAACTTGAAATGGGAACAGTCTGCAACAGCTAACTTTGGTGTTGATTTTAGTTTCTTCAATGGCCGTCTGAATGGTACGGTTGAGTATTATAATACTCATACGAAGGATTTGTTGGTGAAACGTTCCCTGAATGCGTCACTCGGATATACTACCATGCTAGATAATCTGGGAAAGACAAAATCCAGTGGTATCGATCTTTCTTTAAATGGTGATGTGGTACGTATGAAAGAATTTACCTGGACACTCGGAACTAATTTCAGCATGTATAAGAATGAAATTGTCCGTATTGACGATACTCTCGATGAGAACGGGAAACCGGCAAGTCAGGTAGCCCAGGGATGGATTATCGGAGAACCGATCAATGTATACTATGATTATCTGATAGATGGAATTTTTCAGTATGATGATTTTGATATCACTCGTGATGGTACGGGAAATCTGGTCTATACACCGAAAAATACTTATGACAGTGATAATGACGGTGTGGCCGACAGTCCGATTAATTACGGTGGCGCTATTGAACCGGGAATGGTCAAGGTGAGTGATAACAACGGGGATGGAAAGATTACAGCTGATGACAGGGTACCTATCCGTAAAGATCCGAAGTTTACACTCTCCCTTTCTTCTACATGGAACTGGAAAGGATTTGACCTGTTCATGGACTGGTATGGAGTTTCCGGCAGAAAGATTAAGAACGGTTATTTGTACGAGTATAATTCCGGTGGTTCTTTACGTGGAAAATTGAATGGGGTGAAGGTGGATTATTGGACTCCGTTCAATCCTTCGAACAAATTCCCACGTCCTTCTTATAGTGCGGACCCTGCATATTTGAGTGCCATTGCCATTCAGGATGCTTCTTATATCCGTTTACGCACCTTACAACTGGGATATACTTTCCCCGCCCGACTATTGAAGAATACTCCGATTCATAAATTACGATTGTATGCAACTGCTACTAACTTGCTGACATTTACGGAGTTTAAATCTTATAGTCCCGAACTGACTCCAGGGTCTTATCCGGAGTCCAGACAATATGTGTTTGGTGTCAATGTTTCATTCTAAAATAAAGAATCCTTATGAAAAAGTTAATATATACAGCCTTTATCATTTGCGGAATGTTGACCGCTTCCTGCTCGGATTTATTAAATCTGGAATCCAAAACAGCCGTGACGAATAATTATCTGTTCACTACTCCCGAAGGATTGAATACTGCCGTTACAGGCTTGTATTCCCTGGCACGTGAATTACCGGGTGGAGCGGATAATAACGAATCTAATCTGTACATCGTTACCATGTGTGACTTTAATACGGATATTGCCATACTTAGAGCAGGTGTTTCTACCTCAATCGGACGTTTGAATACAAGTTTTACTCCAAGTACTGGAGATGTCAATAAGTTTTGGAAACATCACTATGGGATTATCGGAAAAGCAAATGAAATTATTGTAGCGGCAGAAGCCTTGGGACTGGATGACAGCGATGTATTGCACGCATGGAGTGAAGCGAAATTCTTCAGAGGACGGAGCTATTTTGAACTTTGGAAACGCTTTGACCGCCTTTATCTGAATGTCACTCCAACCACTGTCGATAATCTGAAACGGGAGTATAAACCGGCTTCTCATGAAGAACTGATGACACTGATGACGACTGATTTGGATGATGCAATGAAAGGTCTGGACTGGTCGCTTCCTCAAAATAACGGAAATGTATTGTATGGACGGGTAACGAAAGCGACTGCCAAACATGTCCGTGCACAGGTTGCCATGTGGGAATCGGATTGGGATACAGCCATTGAGGAATGTGAAGACATCTTTAAACAGGAGGGCATTTACTCAATGGAAAAGAAGGCCGAGAATGTATTTAATAGCGCAGATTTGAAATCCCCGGAAGTGTTGTGGAGTTTCCAATATTCACAAAACTTGGGTGGAGGAGGTTCCGGAACTCCGGTTGCCGGACATCGTATCTCTATTCAGACCACTACCCGAATCAATAAAATTGCAGGTTGTATCAATACGGCCGATCAGGGTGGATATGGTTGGGGACGTATTTATCCGAATACCTATTTATTGAGTTTGTATGATCAGGTTAAAGATACACGATACAATGAATTGTTCGTACACCGTTTCAAATACAATGATCCTAATTCTCCTAAATATGGAGAATTGATTCCCCTTACGAAAAGTTCCAGTTATTGTGAGACGTTGCATTTCATGTCGAAAAAATACTTTGACCAGTGGACTATGGCCGATAATCCGGACCGGACAACGGGATTCAAGGATTTGATTGTCTATCGACTGGCTGAAACTTACTTAATGGCGGCAGAAGCGTATATGCGCCGTGACGGAGGAATGAGCACGGATGCTCTGCGCTGTTACAATAAAACATGGGAACGTGCCGGGAATGACAAATTTGCGGGACCTCTGACGCAAGATATTCTTTTGGATGAATATGCCCGTGAACTGAACTTCGAGGGAGTCCGCTGGCCTTTACTAAAACGTTTGGGGCTTTTGGGTGAAAGGGTGAAAGCGCATTATGGCGAGACGAAAGCTGAAAATCCTTATTTAGATAAAGATTATGCGGAATGTCGTACCAGTTTTGTAGTTGGAAAGCACGAATGTTGGCCTATCCCACAGGAGCAGATTGACTTGATGGGGAAAGAGAATTTTCCGCAGAATGAGAATTGGTATTAAGCGATTGATTATCTGTAAAACATGAATGAGTATGAAAAGAATAATATATCTGTTATTGATTTTAAATCTGGGGCTGCTTTCCTGTGTCGATGATGCGTCGGTACGTGTGATGCCTGAATTTAATTGTAAAGATACAAAAGTAAACCTGGCAAAAGCGGCGGGTTCTTCCGTCACATCGCTATTATATACTAATGTCGGTCAGGTTGTTGCTCAATATCAAGCGGAGTGGCTTTCTGTAGATGTAAACGCTAAAAGTGTAATATACACTGCCTTGACGCAGAATGACGGTGAGGATGCAAGGAGTACTGTCGTGAAACTGACTTGCGGTTCATATACAGTGGAAGTGACGGTTACACAGGATTCCAAAGAACCGGACCTTTCTTTGAAGGTAGGACAAAGTGTAGATGATGGTATCGGTATGATTTTCTGGGTGGATCCTTCGGACAAGATGGTAGGAAAAGCTGTATCTGTAAAACGTCAGGGAGGAAATCCTTTTGAGGCCTCTGTGATGTCTCATAATGCGCTTTCTACAGTGAATGGATATGCCAATACGGCTTTGTTTACTGCTCCTGCTGCAAATGATGCAGTGGCATACTGTCAGTCGTTGGGTGAGGGATGGTATCTGCCTGCACGTGATGAGTTATGGGAGTTGTTTGATGTTTACAACGGTATTGGACATGCTGACCCGGATTTTGCTTCGGTTGTACCTGATAAGTTGACGGAAGTTGAAAAAGCGGCACGTGCGGCATTTGATAAGATGTTGACCGATTTGCAGGGTGATGTGATAAACGAGGCTGCCGGTTCGGGCAATGGGGAAAGCTATTGGTCGAGTACGGAAAATGCAGCAGGGGATAAGGCTTATTGGGTACGTTTCGGAAAGTCTGGTGCTGATGCAGGAAATAAAACAGCTACCAACCGTTTTGTGAGATGTATGCGCACAATTGGTGATTATACTTATCCTGAAGAGCCGGCAACTTTGACGGTTGCTCCCAATCCTGTGACATTGGAAGGTGCTAACGAAGCGGAAGCAAATGTTACGTTGACATCCAATAAGAGTGTATTCAGCGTAGTGTTGGCAGATGATTCCTGGCTTTCATATACTATTTCAGGCACAACAGTTACGTTCAAGGCAAAATCAAAAAATACCACTGGTAATATTCGTACGACAATTGCTACAATAACAGCCGGTACTGGCGCAGCCGCAAAAGCAGTGGAGGTAACAGTGAATCAAAATGCAGCTGCCGAGGGAGACGCTTCCCTCGAATTGAGTACCAATACGGTGACTATTACGCCTGATGCGGTAGCAAAATCAGAGGTAATCACAATGATTTCTGATGAGACGGAATTTGCAATAAATATCACTGATGAATCTTGGGTGAAAGCGTATGTTGATGTAACAAATAAAACTCTTTATTTTTGGACATTATCTCCCAATCTGAATAGTTCTAACCGGGTAACGACTGCTACGGTAATAGCCGGAAATGGAGCGAATGCACCTAAACAAGAGGTCACGATTACACAGAGAGGACTTTTAAGTTCCGAGTTTGCGGTGGGACAGGTAATTGCGGATAATGGTTCGTTAAAAGGAGGCATTGTGTTCTGGGTAGATGGAACTAATCGTGGTAAAGCGAAAATCATGTCGTTGGACAGAGAGAATTTGGCATGGTCTACAGCAGGCACTCCGGCTTCTACCGGAGTGGATTTATCCGGAGATGATGGATATACTAATACTATGGCGTTGGCTGCATTACCAAATGCATCGGAAATGCCTGCCATTAAGTTCTGTATGGACAAGGGGACAGGTTGGTATTGGTCGGGGAGAAAAGACTTGGAACAAATGTTTGAAACATATAATGGGACCACTGTAGCAAATGCAACAAATGATAATCCGAATGCGATTACTGATTTTGAAAAAGCCAATCGTGCAGCATGGGACCGGGTTGTCAGCAATGCGGGAGGAACTATTATGAATGAGGCTGCGTCATCTTCTACAGGAGATACATATTGGGCTTGTCGTGAGGCTTCGAATGGTGTGAATGGGTTTTATGTACGTTTTGGAAAGCCTATATCTTGGAGCAGTGCAACCTCTAAAAAGAGTTCTTTAAGATACATTCGTGCAGTCCGTTCAATCTCGAAATAATGGTATTAGTATGTATAAGGTATATCAAAAAATAATCTTAGCCTGCTTGTTATTGATTGTTGCCGGCACGGTCTGCGGTCAGCGTGTGACGCAAACGATCAACGATGGTTGGAAGTTCTCCCTTTTTGAGGGAGACGCGTCCACTGCTGACTTTGATGTGTCCGGTTGGACTGACGTTTCCATTCCTCATACTTGGAATGCAAAAGATGCAGAAGATGAAATCCCCGGTTATTTCCGGGGAAAAGGCTGGTACAGGAAAGCCGTGACAGTGGAGGAACTGATTGTCGGTCAAAGAGTTTATCTTTGTTTTGAAGGAGCCAATCAGGAGACAAATGTATTTGTGAATGGAAAGTTGGTAGGGAATCATAAAGGTGGTTATTCTGCTTTTACGTTTGATGTGACTGACTATGTTCATACCGGACGCAATTTGGTGGCAGTGAGTGTTGACAACTCTTATAATCCGGATATTGCTCCTCTTTCGGCAGACTTTACTTTCTTCGGCGGACTTTATCGGGATGTTTATCTGGTGTATACTTCGCCCGTGCAACTGTCTACCACCCATTATGCTTCCAGTGGAGTATATCTCAAAACTGTTGGAATAACAGACGCTCAAGCGGAAGTGTGTGCAAAAACATTCTTGTCCAATGCTTTGAAAAGTAATCAGGCATTGATTCTTGAAACGGAGATTTTGGATACAGACGGCAATAGAGTGGCATTTTCCGCAAAGAAAGTGAATGTGAAGGCAGGGGAGAAGAATGTAGCCTTTGAAGCGTTGATGACTATTGCGCAACCCAAACGGTGGGATGTTGATTCTCCTTATTTATATAAGGTGTATAGCCGTTTGAAGAATAAAAAGGGAGAAGTTCTCGATTGCGTTGTTAATCCGCTGGGAATCCGTGAATATCATTTTGATGCGGAAAAAGGTTTTTTCCTGAACGGGAAATATCGGAAATTGATTGGTACCAGCCGGCATCAGGATTACAAAGGAATGGGGAATGCCTTGCGGGATGAAATGCATATCCGGGATATACAGTTGAGTAAGGATATGGGAAGTAATTTCCTGCGAGTGGCTCATTATCCGCAAGATCCGGTTGTGATGCAGATGTGTGATAAATTGGGGCTGTTGACTTCGGTTGAAATTCCGATTGTAAATGCCATTACTCAAAGTAGGGCGTTTATGGACAACTGTGTGGAACAGGCTACGGAAATGGTTTATCAGAACTATAATTATCCGTCTGTCATCATTTGGGCTTACATGAATGAAGTGCTTTTGCGTCCTCCCTTTAATCCTGACAACAAGAAAGAACGGGCGGAATATATGAAGTCTCTTCATCAAATAGCTTCGGCTGTTGAGGCGCAGATCAGAAGTCTGAACTCGGAACGCTATACCATGTTGCCTTGTCATTCTGCTTCCCAAATCTATCAGGAAGCAGGGATTACTGAATTGCCGATGTTATTGGGATTTAATCTTTATAATGGATGGTATGGTGGTAATTTGGACGGATTTGAAGAGAAACTGGAAGAACTTCACAAGGAGTTTCCTCATAAACCGTTGCTTATTACCGAATATGGGGCGGATGTAGATACTCGTATTCATTCTTTTTCGCCTGTGCGGTTTGATTTTAGTTGTGAGTTTGGCTCTGTCTATCATGAACATTATTTGCCTGAAATTCTAAAGAGGGATTATATCGTGGGGGCTATGGTCTGGAATTTGAATGATTTTTATTCCGAAGCCAGAAGAAATGCTATGCCTCATGTGAACAATAAAGGGTTGGTAAGTACGGATAGAGAACGTAAGGACGGATATTTTCTTTATCAGGCTTATCTGAAAGAGTCACCTGTTCTGCATATTGCTTCTAAATCTTGGAAGAATAGGGCAGGAGCCAGTCGGGATGGAAAGAGTTGTACGCAACCGCTGAAAGTTTATACTAACGCGGATAAGGTGGAGGTCTTTTTGAATGGAAAAAGTTTGGGAGTATATCCGGTAGCAGATAAGGTGGTTTCCGTGGACATTCCTTTTGTAAACGGAAAGAATGTGGTGGATGCTGTGATTGAAAAGGAGGGACGTGAATATCGTGACCAGTATGTCTGTGATTTTAAATGTGTCAATGTGAAGAATGGCTTTACGGAAATCAATGTACTACTGGGTGCTCGACGCTATTTTGAGGACCGGATAGCAGAGATGTGCTGGATACCCGAACAGGCTTATGCAGAAGGTTCATGGGGATATATTGGTGGGGAAGTGGCTCCGAACAAAACTCGTTACGGTTCTTTGCCGGCCAGCGATACAGATATACTGGGGACGGATCAGGATCCTGTCTTCCAGACACAGCGAGTAGGCATTGAAGCTTTTAAGGCAGATGTACCGGATGGTGTTTATGCTGTATATTTGTATTGGACAGAACTTACTTCTGAAAATAAAAGAGAGGCTTTGGTGTATAATTTAGGAAATGATGTGGTGAGGGAGGACTATATTAACCGGGTATTTTCTGTGGATATAAATGGAGTATCTGTTGCCAAACAACTGAATATTGCAGAAGAATACGGTTCCGAACGTGCGGTTATTAAGAAATATATTGTTCCGGTTTCACAAGGAAAGGGGCTTGTCGTTCGTTTTGGAGCGGTGGAGTCTGTGCCCATTTTAAATGCAATACGAATCGTAAAAGAATATTAGATGATGAAAAATAATATAGTTATATTGTTTTTATTGCTGTTACCCCAGTTTGGTTATGCCCAGGGACATACATTTAAGGTCGCTGCCCGTCCGTGGGTGAAAGGACAGAAAAATCTGCCTTGGAAAGAGTATGATACTCGTACTATTGCTCAATTGGATGGGTTCAAACCTACTGGTAAAGTACATGTGAATGAGTATGGAAGTGATCTGGATGCTCCGAGACATCGCGCTACAGGATTTTTCAGGGTAGAACGTATCGGAGATCGATGGTGGATGATTGATCCCGATGGGTATCGGCATTTGCAGAAAGTGGTGGTAGGAGTACGTTTAGGTACTTCCGAACGCAATAAACAAGCAATGCTGGACAAATTCGGTACGGAGGAAAAATGGATCGAAGGAACGGCACGGATGATTCATTCGCTGGGCTTTTCCGGGACCGGCTCCTGGAGTAATGAAGAAGCTATTGCCTCTTACAATGCCTCTCATAAGGAGGTACTGACTCGCTCAATCATTCTGAACCTGATGAGTGGATATGGGAAGAAACGAGGAGGAACTTATCAGTTACCTGGTAATACGGGATATCCTAATCAGTGTATTTTCGTTTTTGACCCGGAGTTCGAAACCTATTGCGATGAGATGGCACAAAAACTGGTCGCAAATAAAACGGATAAAAATATCATCGGCTATTTTTCGGATAATGAACTGCCGTTCGGGCCGAAGAATCTGGAGGGGTATCTGACTTTGAAGAATCCCAATGATCCGGGAAGATTGTATGCAGAATCCTGGTTGAAACAGCAGGGTATTACTTTGCAGCAAATTACGGACGAACATCGGGAAGAGTTTGCGGGGGTAGTAGCGGAACGATACTATAAAGTGGTGTCGGAAGCGATTCGGAAGTATGATCCCAATCACCTTTATTTAGGTAGTCGTCTACATGGAAAACCTAAGTTTATCCGCCAGATTGTGGAAGCGGCAGGCAGGTATTGTGATGTCGTTGCTATTAACTACTATGGTGCATGGACACCGAGTGAGAAGACCATGAAGCATTGGGGCGAATGGGCTCAAAAACCTTTCATCATCACGGAATTTTATACGAAAGGAATGGATTCAGGGCTGGCAAACACAACAGGGGCAGGTTTCACCGTTCAAACCCAGCAGGAACGTGGATATGCCTACCAGCATTTTGTTTTGGGATTATTGGAAAGTGGGAATTGTGTCGGATGGCATTGGTTCCGTTATCAGGATAATGATCCGACAGCAAAAGGGGCAGATCCTTCGAATCTGGACTCTAACAAAGGGCTGGTAGATAATGAATACAATCTTTATAAACCGTTGGCTGATGCTATGAAAGAATTGAATATCAACGCTTATCGTTTGGCTGACTGGTTCGACCAACAATCAACTAATAATAAATAAAATACATACCATGAAAAAACTATTTATATTGGGAACTTTTCTGTTTATAAGTTCTATTCCTATGGTGTCTTGTACGGATGATGATGATAAAGATCCTAATTTTATGCCTCCTGACATAGTGATGGGAGGGGGAGATGTAGAGTCGGAATATCCGGAAGATTTGCCTGCTCCCGGAGCTTCTGTGATGTATACTCCGTCATTAAATGCCAATATGTATCGCCCTATCAGTGTTAAGTATTCCAGTGCTTATCCGCCTATATCTAGTTGGAAAACAGAGAATACACGTATTATTGCGTATATGGACGGGTATAAGCCGGCTATTAAAACGTTGAAAGCGTATCAGGAGTCGGTTAATAAATACGGAAGTTCGACTACACTTCCGAAACAGGCGGCTACGGGAAGATTTTATACGAAGAAAATAGACGGACGTTGGTGGTTGGTTGATCCGGAAGGTTGTCTGCATCTGGAACGTAGTGCGACTTCTTTGCGTAAGGGAACTTCCAGTCGTAATAAAACGGCCTGGAATAGCAGGTTTGGAGCTGATGAGAAATGGTTATCTACTACTCAACGTGAATTGAGTGAGATCGGCTTTCACGGTACAGGTGCTTTCTGCACAGGAACTTATTCACTGATTCAGACTCATAATGTTTCCAATCCGAGCAGTCCGTTAACTTTGGCGCCTTCATTTGCTTTTTTAAGCCAGTTCAAGAGTGCGAAGTCTTATAATTATCCCGGAGGAAGCGATGATAACGCGGCAGGTCTTGTGTTTTATAATGGATGGACTGAATGGTGTGAATCATATTTGGCAGGTAGTGCTTTCGCAGATTATTTGCGGGATCCTAATGTGTTAGGTTTCTTTTCAGATAATGAGATAAACTTCTCTTCAAACAGTTCCCGGATTTTGGATCGTTTTCTGGCTATCAGTAACTCAAGTGATCCGGCTTATGTTGCGGCGAAAGCTTTTATGGATTCTAAAGGTACGCAAAGTGTGACGGATGACTTGAATAATGAGTTTGCCGGGATTGTAGCAGAGAAATATTATAAAGCAGTGAAAGAGGCAGTGAAGAAAGTAGATGATAAGTTGCTTTATCTGGGAACTAGATTACATGGAACTCCTAAATACATGGAAGGAGTAGTGAGAGCTGCCGGAAAATATTGTGATGTTATTTCTATCAATTATTATAGTCGTTGGAGTCCTGAACTGACAACAGCGATTGCTGATTGGGCTAATTGGGCGGACAAACCGTTTCTTGTAAGTGAGTTTTATACGAAAGGGGTGGAGGACTCTGATCTGAATAACCAGTCGGGAGCCGGATATTCTGTCCCTACACAAAACGAGAGAGCTTATGCTTATCAGCATTTTACATTAGGATTGCTTGAAGCTAAGAATTGTGTTGGCTGGCATTGGTTCAAATACCAGGATGATGATGGTACGGACAATTCGTCGAAACCTGCTAATAAAGGTCTTTATGATAATTCTTATCAACTCTTTCCTTATCTATCTTTCTTTGCCCGCGAATTGAATTTTAATGCGTATGATTTGATTCAGTATTTTGATAAATAGGTGTTGTTTGTTTCTATATAATATTTGAGAGGAAAAACAAAGTGCGAATTTTACAGGATTAGTTTTGGTTAAAGCTATACTGCAAAATTCGCACTTCTTATTTTTTAATGAATAATCAATGTTTTATCAGAGTAGAGTATCATCTGATAGACAAATGAATATCGGTAGTGAAATATTAGTTATGTACTAACGTACCTATCTCTTCTCCACTGATAACCTTCTTTAAGTTGCCTACTGTGTCCATATCAAATACGACGATTGGCAGATTGTTTTCTTTACACATACAAGTCGCTGTCAAATCCATGACTTTCAAACCACGTTTCAGTACTTCATCGTATGTAATATCGTCGAATTTGGTAGCGGTAGGATCTTTTTCGGGGTCAGCTGTGTAAATACCATCTACACGAGTACCTTTCAGCATAACGTCTGCTTCGATTTCTATGCCTCTAAGTGAAGAACCGGTGTCAGTAGTAAAGAAAGGATTTCCCGTTCCAGCGGACATAATGACCACTTCGCCGTTCTCCATACATTCGATAGCTTTCCATTTACTGTAGAATTCACCGATAGGTTCCATCCGGACTGCTGTCAACACACGTGCCTTTACACCGGTAGCCACAAGAGCAGAACTTAGAGCGAGACTGTTGATTACAGTAGCCAACATTCCCATTTGGTCTCCTTTCACGCGGTCGAAACCTTTATTGGCTCCGCTTAGTCCGCGAAATATATTGCCTCCTCCGATAACGATACCAATCTGTACCCCTTGCTGGTGGATTTCTTTGATTTGTTCAGCATATTCTGCCAGTCTTTTTTCATCAATGCCATATTGCTTTTCGCCCATTAAGCTCTCTCCACTAAGCTTTAGTAAGATTCTTTTATACTTTGCCATACCTTTTGCTTTTTATTGTTTGCCGCAAATATAGAGATAATTTATCGGATAGCCTCACCGGGATACGATTACTTTTTTCATTATTTGTCTTCCCAAAAGGGTTTGTACAATTCCCCGCAATGAAAGATAAATGAGAAAGGCTAGCCACAGGGCGTGATTTCCTAAAAGGGGATGGAAAGCGTAATAGACTCCAAAGAAGCTGGCAGAGGCAACTAACATGGAGTAAAGCATCTGCCGGGTAGCAGTGGCACCGATAAAAATGCCATCCCATAAGAAAGCGGAGAAACCGGCTAACGGAATAATGAGTGCCCAGTAAAAATAAGTGTCTGAAGCGCTGATTACTGAAGTGTCATTGGTTAGTAATCCTAGGAATTCTTTTCCGCCAGCTGCATAGAGAATCGTGAATACCAGTGAAAGACCGAATCCCCAATAGAAAAGGTGATGTATTGTGTTACGTAAGCCTGTTTGGTTTTTGGCACCAATGTAACGGCCGGTCAGTGCTTCACCGGCATAAGCAAATCCGTCCATAATGTACGAAAACAAAGTAAATAATTGCATGAGCAAGGTGTTCACGGCTAATACGATTTCTCCTTGGGCGGCCCCTGCAGAAGTAAAAAACATAGTGACTATAACAAGGCAGAGGGTACGGAAGAATATGTCCCGGTTGACTTGAAAGAAACGGTACATGGCTTGTTTCTGTATGATTTCTTTCCATACGATTCGTTTTTTAAGCGCACTATAGTAACGCATGTATAGCAGAATAGCCATAAAGAAACCTGCATATTGGGCAATTAAAGTCCCTGTTGCCACTCCTGCCACTTTCATGTCCAATAAGTAGACAAAACATAGACTGGCTACAATGTTGACAATATTTTGAGTAATAGCGATATACATGGGAAAACGTGAATTCTGCATCCCGATAAACCAGCCGGCGAATCCATAAAGCCCTAATGTGGCTGGGGCTCCCCAGATACAAATATAAAAATAGGCTGTTGCCAGTTGCTTGACCTCCGGTGTGGTTTGTATCAGTGTAAATGCCAGTTTCAAGATAGGGTATTGGAGTATCAACAGGCAAAGTGCTATAAATAATCCTACTCCAACAGAACGTAGTAGTAACCGGGTGATTTCGTTTAAATCATGCTGACCGTACGCTTGTGAAGTCATTCCGCTTGTTCCCATGCGCAGGAATCCAAAAATCCAGTAGATAATATTGAATAACATTCCCCCTACTGCAATGGCTCCAATGTACGCCGGAGAACCGAGATGTCCTACAATCGTGACATCGATAAGTCCCAGTAGCGGAACGGTAATATTCGATATAATCGATGGGATGGCTATCTGTAATATTCGTCTGTTTACGGAGGATTTTTTTTTATCTGTCATTGTATAAAAACACTTTTATCAATTTGATTGTTCTTTTCGCGAACAAAGGTACATTTTTTATTTTTTTATTGTATCTTTGTGTGTCACGAACTAAATAGCAATCAGATGGATTATGAGGACCTTAACTATTTTTCTTATCTCTTTATTTTTATTGCCGCTGGTGCTGAATGCGCAGTCGGTTGATGAGATGTTACAAAAAGTGTCTGCTGCCATTGAGGCAGGGCAGAATGGGCAGGCTGTGAGCTATTTCCGGCAGACAATCGCTCTGAATATAGACCGTACGGAAATGTATTATTGGACGAATGTAGACAAGAACAGTGAAATTAGCTCCAAACTGGCTACAGAATTAGCGCTTGCCTATAAAAAGAATCGGAATTACGACAAAGCCTATTTATTTTACAAGGAATTACTGCAAAAGGCTCCTAATAATGTAGATTGTTTGGAAGCTTGCGCAGAAATGCAGGTATGTCGCGGGCAGGAGAAAGATGCTTTGCGTATGTACGAAAAAATATTGCAACTTGAGGCGGATAATCTGGCGGCTAATATCTTTTTAGGAAACTATTATTATTTGACAGCAGAACAGGAGAAAAAAAAGTTGGAGACGGATTATAAAAAACTTTCTTCTCCCACTAAAATGCAGTATGCCCGCTACCGGGATGGATTATCGAAGTTATTTACTACCCGGTATGAGAAAGCGCGTAACTCTTTGCAGAAAGTGATTCTGCGTTTCCCATCAACAGAAGCTCAAAAGACATTGGATAAGATATTGAGGATAGAAAAAGAGGTGAATCGCTAAGCGGTTCACCTCTTTTCAATTATATTCAATTTGTTATTTTATAGTGCGTATTGGTAAATCCAAAGGTCCTTCATTAAGCGCTCGGGTATCAATGTCTCCTTTCTTCGGTCCGGGTATCAGAGGACTATAGGATAAGACATGTCTGATACGTTCACGTTGATTTTGAGTGAATTGGTTTGAATAACTAATAGCATAATCCATGATATTATAAGAGATAAACTCTATACCATCACATCCTGTTCGTTTTACCAAATTTTTAAATGTGTATTTTTCTCTCTCATTCTCATATATGTAATCACAATTGCTATCATACTCTTGTTTATTATAGCTTTTGGTATCTTTGCAATAATCCGTATCTTCACACGTGCCATTATCGGTTTCGGCAAAGACATGATGTAGTCCCAGGTAATGTCCTAATTCATGAGCTAGCGTGACAACAATGTCTGCTGTACTATATTCTGTTGGAGTAGACTCTTCATTAATATATAGGCTATTAATGGAGACACATAGTGGGAATTGTAAATTTGCTAATGTTAGATGAGAGTAGTCTGTTTCACCAAGCCCTTCTAAATAATGCTTGCCTGTAGTAGAAAAAGGAATATGAGAGATACCTAATGTTACTGAATTTGAATTCGGTTCAGTTGTAAAATTATAAACCATAATGTTGATATATGAGTTCGGATCCCATAAGTATTTTACATATTTTCCCGAATTATCCTTCATAAAAGCTTCACAATCGATAGGGTATGACTCTGACCATTGGATATATTCTACGCCAGGATTGGGTAATGTTTCTCCATTTTTATCTGTTGTTGCCAATGTAAAAGTAAGATTCATGTCTACACTGTTATTCTTGCTTTTATACAGACTGTTCACTTTGTCTAGTATATGGGATAAACGGCTTGAATTTACTTTTTGTAGAGAATTCTCATCTTCATACAATACATGAAAGATTACAGGGAGTTCATAATGGTATTCTTCAGCCGTATTGGTAGAGCCATTTTGAATGATTTGAACAGTTTTGCTAACCTTATGACTTATGATAGTGACAGTTGCTGTTCTGGATTTGGATTCCAGATTTGCATTAATAGATAAGATTAACTTTCCATCGTTTTCTCCTTTTTGTGTATTGGGAATGCACCATTGTTTATTACTTGTAACAGTCCATGAGGAACTACAAGTAATATCTATCGTTAATGATTCACCGCTTGCGCTGATGTTATCAAACTTCGATTCTGATATATTCAATGTTGCAGAATCTGAATCATCGCATCCTATTAATATCCATAACAATGGAAGGAGGAAAATTAATTTTGTTTTCATAAATGAAAGAGTTTTATATAAAAACGCATGTTTCAAAGATAATGTTTTGATCTGAAATAGAATAGCTTATTTCAGTAAATATTCTACTTCCTTAAACATGTACCCTCTTTTAGTCAGCTTCTCATCTTCTAATATTAATCTTCCTTCAGGTTCTACACAAACGATTCGTGCAAGAAATTCTCCATTAGCATCTTTATATTGATGCATTCCTTCCCTTCTGAAAAGAGATTTTTCATATTGACAGGCTATTGATGTCGTATCGCCTTTTTTGAGCAAGCTATAATAAGATTGGATACGCAGCATGATATTTTTCAGTATTTCAAATAGATCATGCTCTTCTTCTGTGATTTGTAGCAGTGAAACGGGGTTAGGAGCAGAACTGTGAAATATCTCCTGATTAATATTAATTCCGATGCCTGCAATACTTTGATTGATGTTCCGCCCCATCAGATCGTTTTCTATCAACATCCCACATATTTTCTTTTCTTTCCAATAAATATCATTCGGCCATTTGATAGAAATATCGGAGGTATAAGTATCCAATTCTTCTTTAATAGCTAAAGATATAATCTGTGAAATAAGAAACTGACGTCGTGCTTCCAAAAACTCGGGGAAGATAACGGTGCTGAAAAGAAGATTCTTGCCAGGATCTGATTCCCACGAATTTCCACGCTGTCCCCGACCGGAAGTTTGAAAATCGGCGACAATGACAGTTAGTTCCTCCACTTTCTGTTCAGAACAGAGAGATTGCAGATAATTGTTGGTAGAGTTCGTCTCGTTGATATGAATCAATGGAACCGGGAATGTATCAAGGGAGGGCATCATATTCTGCGCGTAACTTTTTAGTAAATTTTTTGATTACCTCATCATAAGAGTGGTCAATAAGCTCTTTCATCAATTTATCATCTACGTCACTGTCAAAGCGGACACTATTCCAGTACTTTTTATTAAAATGATAAGCCCCTTCAATTCCCGAATAATGTTCACGCAATTCGATTGCTTTTTCCGGATCACATTTTAGTGCGATGTGATTAGCTTCTTCCAGGTCAATGAGAGCAAACATCTTGTTCATTACCTTTACAACAAGTGATACATCATCGAAAGGAAAAGATTCGGTGACTCCTTTCTTGTTCAAGCAGTATTCTCTGACAGTTTCTACATTCATAATAAATTAATAATTATAGTATGTTTTCATAATTAGTTTATATCATAAATTTAAGCGCAGATTGCACGAATTTCACGGCTTTTATAATGATGAATATCTAAATCCACAGCTTTCTTTAATATAGAGGAGGATAAAACGCTTCCTCTATGTGTTCAACCTTGAAATTCCCGTCGTTGCCTACTACAGTGATGATATCGAAGCGTACAGGAGTGTCAATCTGAAACAATCTGATATAGGCATCTGCTGCACGTACTGTACGTTTTATTTTGGGTAAATCTACAGCATCTTCCGGGGCTGCAAACAGAGTGTCACTGCGCGTCTTCACTTCTACTACAATCAGTTCATTGTCTTTTGCAGCTACAATGTCCAGTTCGAAATGTCCTCTTCTCCAATTCCGGTCACGAATAAGATAACCTTTCTGCTCAAGATAAGCTACGGCGGCATTTTCTCCGGATTTTCCTAAATCATTATGTTCAGCCATCTTTTTTTGCAAATTTACTGCTTTTATTCTTTGTTTTTACAGAAGTAAAA
>OGXP01000840.1_pt1 | contig 30399 bp, 7 predicted proteins | sample 1576351 | NCBI WGS metagenome assembly OGXP01 (sample SAMEA3541517, study PRJEB24748) | human gut metagenome | biome: human gut; feature: human-associated habitat; material: faeces | place: China | collected 2012
TGAAGTTGAATTCCACTTCAACTGGAACGTTGTTAACACGTTTTTCAGTTGGTTTAGTTGGTTTTTCAACTTTCTTAGTTGTTGGGTTGTAGTAGTTTACAACTTGGGCCGCAGTATTTTCGATATCTACACCACCTGCAACATCAGCTTTAACTGTTGTTGGGATGTCGAACTTGTAGTAACGTCCAAAGGCGAATTTAGTTGTGTCGATAACTTGTGTGTTTTCTGCATCGCCAAGTGACTTAGTGAAGCCAGCTTTAAGGGTTGCAGTGATCACACCGTTGTTAACTGTGATATCAAATTTGTCTGTGACTTCTGCGCCTGTTACTGAATCGTAGGCTTTAATAGCTGAAGCGTCAAGATTCAAGTTAGTTTCATCGTAGTCATCTGAGATTCCTACTGATTGGATGTTGTCCTTGTTAGCTGCGTCGAATTTAGTTGTATCCAACCATACTTGGTAAACCAATTTTTGACCACGTTTCACAGTCTTGATATTCAAGTTTTCTGCTTCGTTGTTTGAGGCATCGTCCGCATATGGGTTCGCATTTGTGTCTGCGTACTTGTCTGCCAACTCTTTATCATCATCAACGAGCTTGTCACCTGTAATATCGTATTTCTCTTCAGAAACAACGTATTTCTCTGGTTGGAACTTAGGTTCTTCTGGTGGTGTTACACGGTTGTTAAATTCTTTATCCGCAGGTTCTGTCACGTTTGTGATCAAGGCTTTCGCTGTACCATCATGAGAAACAGTAACGGTTACAACAGCAGCCATTGTATCGTAATCGACAGTTGCGTCTGTACCCTTAACCTCTGTTACAGTGTACTTGTAAGTACCTTCTTGACCCTTCTTGTATTTAAGGGCTGTAACTTTTTCACCAGCTTTATTTGTGTACTCTACTGGAGAGAATTTAATCTTACCAGCTGCATCGTTGGTTGCAGTTGCAATCACAACATTGTCACTGTCTTTCAACTCGAATGTGAATTCGCCAGCCTTAAGGTCACGACCTTCCAATTTCTTAGTGAAGTTGAATTCTACTGAGATTGGAACACTGTTTACACGTTTTTCAGTTGGTTTTTCAGGTTTTTCAACTTTCTTAGTTGTTGGGTTGTAGTAGTTAACAACTTGAGCCGCTTTGTTTTCGATATCTGCACCAGCTACAACATCGCCTTTCACTGTTGCTGGAATATCAAATTTATAGTAGCGTCCAAATTCAAACTTAGTTGTATCAATGATTTGAGTATTTTCAGCGTCGCCAAGTGACTTAGTGAAGCCAGCTTTAAGGTTAGCTGTAAGAACACCGTTGTTATCAGTGATATCGAACTTGTTAGTAACATCTGCACCAGTTACTGAATCATAAACCTTGATTTCTGAAGCATTAACAATCAATTTATCCTTATCGTAGTTATCTGTGATTCCTACTGTTTGGATATTGTCTTTGTTAGCTGCATCAAATTTAGTTGTATCCAACCAAACTTGGTAGTAAAGTTTAGATCCACGTTCAACTGATTTAGTATTTAAGTTTTCTTCTTCGTTGTTGTTTGTATTATCGACATATGGGTTTGTATTTGTTTCACCATATTTATCTGTCAATTCAGAATCATCATCAACGAGCTTAGTACCAGTGATATCGAATTTCGCTTTAGAAACAACGTATTTCTCTGGTTGGAACTTAGGTTCTTCTGGTGGTGTTACACGGTTGTTAAATTCTTTATCCGCAGCGTCTGTTACGTTGGCAACGATTGCTTTAGCTGTACCGTCATGTGAAACCACAACTTTAACAGTAGCAACCATTGTGTCGTATTTGACAGTTGCATCTGTACCAGGAGTTTCTTCTACTGTGTAGTTGTAAGTCTTACCAAGATCATCGCGACCGAACTCGAGAGTCTTGAAGACAATCTTACCAGCAGCATCATTCTTCACGCGTTCAACTTCAACGCCGTCTTTCTTCAATACGAATTCGAATTCGTTAGCTTGAAGTTCACGACCTTCCAAACGTTTAGTGAAGTTCATTTCCACTGGAACTGGAACACTGTTAACACGTTTTTGTGTTGGTTTTTCAGGTTTTTCAACTGTCTTGCTCACTGGGTTGTAAACGTGAACTGTTTGGTTGGCTGTATTTTCAATATCAGCACCAGCTTTAACAGATTCTTTAACAGTTGCTGGAATATCAAATTTATAATAACGTCCAAAAGCGAACTTAGTAGTATCGATAACAGGGTTGTTTACTTTATCTTTGATAAATGCTTCTTTAGAAGTTGCAGTGATTGTGCCGTTTTCAACTTTGATGTCGAATTTAGCAGTCACATCTGCACCAGTTACTGAATCGTAGGCTTTGATGTCAGCTGCATTAACGTCCAATTTATCTGCGTCGTATGTATCAGATACACCAACGTATTGGATGTTGTTAGCTTCTGTGAATTTAGTAGTATCAAGCCATACTTGGTATACCAATTTAGAACCGCGTTTAACAGTCTTAGTATTCAAGTTTTCTGGTTCGTTGTTTGCAACACCATCAACATATGGATTCGCATTTGTTGCTGTGTACTCGTTACCAGGTACATCATCGTCGTCATCCATCAACTTGTTACCAGTGATGTCGAATTTCTCTTTAGAAACGACAAATTTTTCTGGTTGGAATTCAGGAGTTTCAGGAGGAGTGACTTTGTTGTTGAATTCTTTATCTGCAGTACCGTCAGTTGCGTTACCGTTAGCGTCTACACCACCAGTTGATGTAACGTTTGTAACAGTTGTCAATGTGTGACCGTTCTTAGCAACTTCAACTGTCACTGTAGCTTTCATCTTATCGTAAGTCATTCCGAATTCTTTGTTTTCAGGAATCACTTCTTCTACAGTGTAAGTGTGTGTACCAACTTTAGTATTGTCAAATGACAATTCTGAGAAGGTTACGTTACCAGCAGCATCATTCTTAACAGTTTCAACGACGTTACCAGCAGCATCTTTCAATACAAAGCTAAATTCACCAGCTTTAAGTTCACGACCAGCCAATTTCTTAGTGAAGTCAAACTTAGTTACAACTGGAGAAACCACATAGTTGTTGAACTCTGTGTCTTCAGGCATTGTAACAGCAGTACTCAAGAGACCTGTAGCAGCATCTTTAGTAACTTTAACTTTCACTTCTGCGTTCATTGTATCGTAATCGATGTTTGTATCGTTACCAGCTTTTTCACGCACAGTGTAAGTGTGTTCACCTTCAGCGCTGTATTCAATAGCATCAAATGTGATTGAACCATCTGCTTCATTTTTCTTAGTTTGAATAACATTGCCGTTTTCAAGCAATTCGAATGTGAAGGCACCTGCTGTGAGCGCTTTACCTTCAAGACGTTTAGTGAACTTAAATTGAGCTTGAGTTGGAGCTGATGTGAATGTATTGTTGAATTCTGTATCAGTTGGAAGAGTTGCTACAGCAGTAAGCGCATGACCTGACTTAGTAACAGTAACTGTTACGTTAGCTTTCATTGGGTCATAAGTCATACCTGCTTCAGAACCTTGAACTTCTTCTACAGTGTACTTGTGGTTACCAACTTGAGCATTTGTAAATGTCAAGGCATCGAAACGAACACGTCCGCTAGCATCATTTTGTTTTGTTTGAAGGACTTTACCATCTTTGTCTTTCAATACGAAGCTAAATTCGCCAGCTTTCAAGTTACGACCTGCAAGAGCTTTGCTGAAGTCAAATTGAGCAGTTACAGGAGCTACAACGTGGTTGTTGAAGATCTTGTCATCAGTACCAGTTGCTTCACCACCTGTTGAAGTCATTTCAGTCTTAGCAGCCAAAAGACCTGTAGTAGCATCTTTAGTAACCGTTACTTTAACTGCGATAGTCATTTCATCGTAGTCTACATCGGCATTGTTGCCTTTCACTTCTTTAACAGTGTAGTTGTAGACACCTTCATGGTCAAATGACAATTCGCTAAAGTTAATCTTACCGTTAGCTTTATTGGTTACAGTTTCATTAACATTGTTATCACCAGTCAACGTGAAGCTAAAGTCACCTGCGTTCAAAGTACCATTTGAAAGTGATTTATCAAAGTCAAGGTTAACTTTAACCGCACCTGGTGTGAATGTGTTATTGAATTCTGTATCTGCTGGAAGAATGTTAGTTGCTTTAAGAACGTGGCCTTCCTTAGTAACAGTGATTGTTACTTCAGCTTTCATTGTATCGTAAGTCATACCAGCTTCTTTATTATCTGGGATAACTTCTTCTACAGTATACTTGTGAGTACCAACTTGAGTATTATCAAATGTCAAGTCATCAAAGGCAATAACACCATTAGCGCTGTTTTTCTTGGTCTGAAGAACATTACCAGTTGAATCTTTAAGAGCAAATGTAAATTCGCCTTCTTTAAGAGTACGACCTGAAAGAGCCTTACTAAAGTCGAACTTAGTCTTAACTGGAGCTACAACGTAGTTATTGAAAATTTTATCATCTGCACTTGATTTGAATCCACCTTCAGCACTGTATTTAACTGAAGCTTGCAAATCACCAGCAGCATTTTTCTCAGTTACAGTAACTGTCATTGTAACAGTCATTGCATCATAATCGACGTTTGTATCTGAGCCTTTAACCTCAGTAATTGTGTAAGTGTATACTCCAGCTTTGTTAAATGTTAATTTACTAAATGTAGCTTTACCATTTTGGTTAGTTACTGTTTCTTCATATGAAGGAACTGATTTGTTAGCTTGCTCTTCTTTAATCTTAAAGCTAAATTCACCATTAACAAGTGTGCGTCCTTCAAGTTGTTTTTCAACTTCTGGAGTCACTGTTACAGGTTCTGACTTCACATAGTAGTAGACTGTTGGCTTGTATGGCGTCAAAGAGTTGAGCAAGTCAACGTTAGTACCAATACCTCCTACTCCACGCTCTAATTGTGCGTTTGGAGAAAGGTGACCGATATTATCTCCCAAGAATGGTACAAATACTGTCTTATACGGAGTGTAAGAAGCATCTCTTTGGAAATCAAATGGAACGTCCTTACCATTTGGATAATTAGTTTTTGCCCCTGTTCTTGGATCAGTTACAGTGTGTGCAATCGTTTTAAGTGGTGTTTTCTTAACAACCAACTCTTCTTTGTTATAATCACCTGGTTTAATAGGCTTGGTTTCTGCCAGCAACATATAGCCATCAGTGTTCAATGTACCATCAGAACGTTTGTTTTGTTGTCTTGGATCTAATAAGTAAACACGAATAACAACAGATCCATCTTCTCCAACAATTTCTTTGATACGTTTTATTCCAGCACGATCAGCATCCATAAACTTGGTACCAACTGTATAAGGACGGCTAACATAACCAGTTGTTGAATCTGGAGTAGCTGTTTGATAAAGTTTGTAACCATCAAATTGACGTTCACCAGATGCTGTAAAGTGTTGTCCTTCCATCGCTTTCAGCGTGTAGTTGGCTAATGTTACTTCATTACCATTTGGTACATAATCTTGAACAGTTTTATCTGTTTTATTCGCATTAAATGAAGCATTATTTCTATCGACTACTCTATAGTAAGTTGATTTTTGAACAAATAATGGAATTTTAGCATTCGTATCTGTAATAGTACGACCATTATATGCTGGTTCTACAACGTTGATGATATCCGTTGAATTACGCGCAGCATAAACTGCATCATATAAAGCTTGTTCTGTAGGAGTTAGATTGTGTCCTGGAGCAACTAAAGCCTTGATACTTGGACCAACTTCATATCCAAGTTGGATAAACGGTGAATCTGTCTTCCCTGGTCCAGCACCTAAACCTTTATCGTAATCTACTTGCCAAGTTAACTCCCCATTAGAGGCTGCTTTGGTAGTCGTAAATTTTTGAATACCACTAGAAGCTGATACGGTTCTTGTTTCTACTACATTACCAGTGTTCTTGTCAACCAATTCAACAGTAGTATCTGTTGAAGCATCAAATCTCTTGTAAGCACGTGTATAGTAATTTGTATGGTAACGTTTGTTGAAATTAGTAAGATCTACGATACTATAAGTATAGTAGTCACCTTCTTTAGCTTGGTAGCCCGATGGCACTGTTTGAGATCGAACAGTTGCACCATTAGGATCTGTCATATCTGGAGTAGCTTTTTCACCATCTTTAAGGTGAGTTTCTACAGAGACCGCCTCATAGTTGTGATCTGTCAAAGCACGTGTATTACGACGACGGCTACGACTTGTTGCCAAAGCACCAGCATTTGTGATATCACTAGCAGCACGGTCAAGTGTTGCACTACGGTCTGCAGCAGATCTTACAGAATAAGTATTTGCTGTAACACGTGGGCTAACACTTGTAGCTTCTGCTGCGGTTTCGGCTGCTTCAGTATTTTCAGTTGCTGGAGCAGTTGTTGATGCTGTAGCTGAAGTGTTTGAAGCTGTTCTTGTTGAAGCTGGTGTTTCAACATTGTTGCTGGCTGTAGCTGTTGATGCTACTGTAGCTGGCTTAGCTGCTTCTGAAGTAGCTTTTTCTGTTGGCTTTGCAGCCTCTGAAGCTGGTTTAGAAGCTTCTGGTTTCGCAGTTTCTGTAGCTTGTTTGTCAGTTGCCTCTGCGGCAACCTTATCTGTTGTTGAAGCTTCTGGCGTCAAGTTAAATGTTGACGCAGTTGCCTCAGTTGAAGATACAGCTGCAGTAGGATCTGCTTGAGCTGTTGATGCTGTATTCGTCTCAACCAGTTCTGAAGAACTTTCGCCCTCAACTGATGAACCAGGGTTTGATGAAGAAGCATCAGATGCTACGACTTCATCAGCCTGTGCAGTGTGAGCAGCAAAGAGTGCCGTCCCCAACAAGACTGAAGCGACACCAAATGAATATTTACGCAATGAAAAGCGCTGGCGCCTGTTGAAAATGTCTTTCATGTTTAAGTCTCCCTCTAAAAAAATAGTTAGTTATAGATACATGATTATAAGTTAATTCCCCTCATATCCATGATTCTTTTTCATTCTAACATTCTGACAATTTAGAGTCAAGTGATTAAATAATGTTTTTTAAAAAAAGTTTAGTTATCTGACAATTGTAAGAGTAACGTTATTTACAAAAAACATAAAAACGTTAGAAACCTTTTATTTATAACATGTTAAGCGTTTTCTAAAATAAGGCGACAACTACTGTTTTCTAATATTTCATTATATAAATTACGCTTTTCTAAAATAAATTAACTCGGATTTCATTTGTTATTTTCTAATAAAAGCGTCAAAGATTCCAAACCCATCTCATGTTCCATAAATACTTGAATCACCATATATAAACAGAAGTAAGTTCTAAAAATAGTAATTTAAATCTATAATCCGAAAGAAATAATATTATAAAAATGAATTAACATCTTATAATATACACTATATTATTCTCACTTTAATCCATAATAATGGCAATATACGCACATAACCTCTCATTTCTTTTCCTTTTACACTCATATAGATATTTTTATCTTTAATGAAAATGGCATATACATCTAGTCCTAACCTTAGAATAACTTTATCCGTCTAAAATAACACTAACATCTTCTTCGTTTAACAGTATTTCTTCATTAACACTAGTAAAATCTTAAAGAAAGTTTGCAACAATCCAACATCCATAATTGCTCTCACCTGTTTAGCATACTAGTATTCAACTTAAAAAAGACTCTCATAAGTTAGGATTAATAGAGAATGAGTCCTAGTATTTTCTAACTTCAAAAAATCAAAAGATAACAAAACCTGTGAGAAAAATTATGCCTACTAGTATCTTATTCAAATACAAATGAAAGAATAACCAACGATATTACGAAATAATTTCAATACTCAAAATAGTACCAGTAATACATTTCTATCTTATAAGAGATCTTTGAGCATCCAATTACAAAGCAACTATCAGAAAGTCTCCTCCCTTTCCAATACTGTTAACTAATCCGACTACTAGATGTTATCTTTAATGTCGCTCCCTATTGCTTCTATGAAACTTCTACCTCCCATCATCTTAATCATAAAATGAGTAATGATAGTCTATTGAAAGTTCATATGAGAACTTAAACTTTGATTTTTTCTGATTTCTCAATCAAAAAATGATGGTGTAGCCCCTAGATAAGATGCTTCTATTGTGACTGCAAGATTATCAAATTCACCATAACTAAATAGACAATAGCTCAAAGTCTTTTATCAGCTTCTACCATTACCCACATCATTCATAATATATTTTATTTGAAAGTACTAATCTACTGTCATGAAGAAGTTAATATCAATTTGAATCTACTCATCTCTTGTGAGAGAAACAATCAGATCATCCTCCTCACACATGTCCATGTAATAAGTTAGCAAAATATAAAAAAAGTTCCACAGCCCATAAAGACTTTGGAACTTCTTAATTGACTTCATTATTGGTCACTTACGATATTTTTAAGTGCCGAACAAAAAGAAGCCTGACCTTATTCGGTCAAGCCTCTCTTCTTGAAAACTGAAATAATCTTACTAACTATCTTATTTTTACGCCTATTATTATCTTAGTCTTCTTTTTTTCGTTTTCCTGCCAAACCAAGTCCAGCTGCCGCAAGGAGTCCTCCGAATGCCATTGCTACTACAGACTTGTTCTCACCAGTCTTAGGAAGACCCTGTTCTCTAGATACTTCTGGAGATGTCGGTGGTGTAACTGGTGGTACTACTGGAGTTGGTGGTGTTGGCGGTGTAACTGGTGGCACCACTGGAGTTGGTGGTGTTGGCGGCGTAACCGGTGGCACCACTGGAGTTGGTGGTGTTGGCGGTGTAACCGGTGGCACCACTGGAGTTGGTGGTGTTGGTGGTGTAACTGGTGGCACCACTGGAGTTGGTGGTGTCGGTGGCGTTACAATGTTGTTGAACTCAGTATCTTCTGGCAATTTAGAAGTTACTGTCATAACGTTACCACCCTTAGCTACCAAAACAGTAACTTTAGCTACCATCTTATCGTAAGTTACTGTAGTATCATTACCTTTCACTTCTTCAACCGTGTAGAAGTGGATACCTTCTTCACCATGTTTGTACTCAAGTGCTGAGAACTTAATCTTACCGTCAGCATCATTGCTTACAGTTTCAATCACTTTACCTTTTCTATCCTTAAGTACAAAGCTAAACTCACCAGCCTTAAGGTCACGACCTTCTAGTTTTTTAGTGAATTCAAACGTAACACTAGCTGAAATGTTAACAACACGTTTTTCAGTTGGTTTTTCAGGTGTTTTCACGACCTTCTTAACTGTTGGGTCGTAGTAGTGAACTGTTTGTCCCGCTGTGTTTTCAATATCTGAACCAGAAGGTACGTCAAACTCACCTTTTTCATTCTTACTGTCTTTAACAATTGCCGGAATGTCAAACTTATAGTAACGACCAAAGGCAAACTTAGTTGTATCGATAATTTGGGTATTATCTTTATCACCAAGTGACTTAGTGAAGCCATCTTTAAGGTTGGCTGTAATCACACCGTTTTCAACCTTGATATCGAACATTGCTGTAACATCTTTACCAGTTTTACCATCGTATGCTTTGATATCTGGTTGGTTAACATTAAGTTTCTTCTCATCGTAGTTATCAGTGATACCAACGGTTTGAATATAATCCTTGTTGTTTGCGTCAAATTTAGTTGTATCAAGCCATACTTGGTAAACCAATTTATCGCCACGTTTCACAGTCTTAGTATTCAAGTTTTCTTTCTCGTTGTTGTCTGTCTTGTCTACGTATGGGTTCGCATTAGTATCCGCATACTTGTCTGCCAACTCTTTATCATCATCAACGAGTTTATCACCAGTAATGTCAAATTTCTCTTGGTTTACAACATATTTCTCTGGTTGGAACTTAGGTTTTTCTGGTGGAACCACCTTGTTGTTGAACTCTTTGTCGTTAGCATCTGTAGCATTTCCACCTGCTGAAGCATGATTAACGACAGTCTTAAGAATTTTACCATCCTTAGTTACTTGTACTGTCACCGTTGCTTTCATAGCATCGTAAGAAATACCAGGTTTATTGTCATTGACTTCTTCTACAGTATAAGTAAATGTCTTACCAAGATCAGCCTTGCTGAACAAGAGTTGTTCAAACTTGATATGTCCGTCTTTATCATTTGATACAGTTTGAAGGACTTTTCCATCTTGGTCTTTCAATAAGAAGCTGAACTCACCTGCAGTCAACTCACGTCCTTCAAGTTTCTTAGTATAGTTGAACTCAAGTGGAACTGGAACGTTATTTTCACGTGTTTGAGTTGGTTTTTTAGGAGTTGTAACTTGCTTATTGTAAGGGTTGTATTGATGAACAATTTCATTGGCCGTATTACTAAACTCAACACCGTCATTGTCTTTAATATTTTTAACAGTTGCTGGGATATCAAATTTATAGTAACGTCCAAAAGCGAACTTAGTCGTATCAATAACTGGAGTCGCATCAGTTGCACTAATAGGTTTAGTCAAACTTGGTTTAGAAGTTGCGTAGATGACACCGTTTTTGATTGAAATATCAAATTTATCAGTAACATCTGTTTCACCATCGTAAACCTTGATTGCTGACTCATCAATATCAAGTTTAGCTTCATCATAGTCATCTGTGATTCCTACTGATTGAATATTGCTTTCAGCTGTAAATTCACGAGTATCAAGCCATACTTGGTAGTAGAATTTCTGACCGCGAGTAAGTGTATGGTGATTCAAGTTTTCAGCTTCAACCTTACCGTTAGGCGCATCATCATCGAGAAGTTTTGTGCCCTTAAGATCAAATTTTTCTTTAGAAACAACATACTTCTCTGGTTTGAAGTTTGGTGTTACGTTATTGTCAAATACTGTATCATCCGCAGTAAAGGCATCTCCACCTTCAGTAGCATAAGAGATAACTGTTGACAACTGATCACCAGAAGAAGGCTGAATAACTTGAACAGTCACGTTAACCTTCATATCATCATAAGTAACACCTGGTTTGTCACCTTTCTCTTCTTCAACAATATAGTTAAATGTTTGACCAATATCAGCTTTTGAATAGTTGATTGTCTTGAAGGTAACTTTACCATCTGCATCATTCTTAGCCTTCTCAAGAATCTTATTAGTTTCTTTATCTTTCAAGACAAAGCTAAATTCATCTGCTTGCAATTTGCGACCATTAAGTGTCTTACCAAAGATTAGCTGAATAGCTGTTGGAATGTTGTTCACACGTTTTTGCGTTGGCTTATCTGGAGTCTCAACTGTATGCGTTCTTGGGTTATAATAATGAACCGTTTGTGTCGCAGTATTTTCGATTTCAGAACCATCGTAAGCATCTTGACTAACTGTAGCAGGTATAACTACTTTGTAGTAACGACCAAATTCAAACTTAGTTGTATCAATAACTTGAGTATTATTTGCATCACCTAGTGACTTCGTAAAGCCTGATTTCAAGTTTGCAGTGATAATACCGTTAGTAACAGCAACGTCAAACTTAGATGTCACATCTGCACCAGTCTCACCATCATAAACCTTAATAGTGTTTTTAGTCACAATCAATTTTGATTCATCATAATTGTCTGTGATACCAACAGTTTGGATATTTTCCTTATTGTTAGCACTAAATTGAGTTGTATCAAGCCATACTTGATAGTAGAATTTCTGACCACGTTTAACAGGCTGAGTATTGAGGTTTTCAAAGACTTCTTCCAACTCACCCTTATCATTACGGACAGTAACTTTTTCATTATTATTAGATTTATCTGCGTAAGGATTAATCTTAGTATCGCCGTATTTATCAGCTAACTCAGAATCATCATCCAAAAGTTTCTTACCAGTTAAATCAAAGTCTTCATCTCTAACAACATATTTCTCTGGGTTAAACTTAGGTTCTTCTGGTGGTGTCACACGGTTATCGAACTCTTTGTCTGGAGCATCTACAACATTCTTCACGATTGCTTTTGCCGTACCATCATGAGAAATTGAAACCCTTACTGTTGCAACCATGCCATCGTAAGACACTGTTGAATCTGTTCCTTTAACTTCTTCCACTGTATAATTGTAAGTCTTGCCAATATCATCCTTACCAAATTCAAGTTTCGTGAAGTTAATCTTAGCGATACCGGTAGTTGCATCAGGAGCACCATTTTTCGCACGTTCTACTTCAACGCCATCTTTCTTAAGAACAAATGTAAATTCGTTAGCTTTAAGTTGACGACCATCAAGTTTCTTAGTGAAATTCAACTCAAGTGGAACTGGAACGCTATTTACACGTTTTTCAGTTGGTTTTTCTGGTTTTTCAACTGTGTTGGTTCTTGGGTTGTAGTAGTGAACAATTTGACCAGCTGTATTTTCGATATCTTTTCCTGCTGGGGCATCCGTTTTCACGGTTGTCACAATATCAAATTTATAGTAACGACCAAATGCAAACTTAGTTGTATCAATGATTTGAGTGTTGTTGGCATCGCCAAGTGATTTCGTGAAGCCAGCTTTAAGGGTCGCTGTAATCACGCCACCAGTGTTTGCGATATCAAACTTAGAAGTAACGTCTGAACCTGTCACACTATCGTAAACCTTGATTGAGTTCACATCCAACTTGGCTTCATCATAGTTATCTGTGATGCCGACTGTTTGAATATTCTCAGTGTTCGTTGCGCTAAATTGTGTTGTATCCAACCATACTTGGTAAACCAATTTAGAGCCTGGTTTCACTGTCTTCGTATTCAAGTTTTCTGGTTCATTGTTAGCTGTACCATCCACATATGGGTTGGCGTTTGTATCACCATACTTGTCTGTCAATTCAGAATCATCGTCAAGCAACTTGTCGCCTGTGATATCGAATTTTTCTGTAGAAACAACGTATTTTTCTGGATTGAACTTAGGTTCTTCAGGTGGTTTCACCTTATTGTTAAACTCTTTATCTGGTGCGTCTACAACATTCTTCACGATTGCTTTCGCTGTACCATCATGAGAGATTGAAACCCTTACAGTCGCAACCATGGTATCGTATGTCACCGTTGCGTCTGAACCTGTAACTTCGTGTACAGTGTAGTTGTAAGTCTTACCTAGATCATCGTTACCAAACTCAAGTTTCTTGAAGTTGATTTTACCAGCTGCGTCGTTCTTCACACGTTCGACTTCAACGCCGTCTTTTTCAAGAACAAATTCAAATTCGTTAGCTTTGAGTTGACGACCAGCAAGAGCTTTCGTGAATTTCAACTCAAGTGGAACTGGAACGCTGTTTACACGTTTTTGAGTTGGTTTTTCTGGTTTCTCAACCTTGTTTGTTCTTGGGTTGTAGTAGTGTACGATTTGACCAGCTGTATTTTCGATATCCTTACCTGGCTCAACAGTTGTTTTCACAGTTGTTACGATATCAACTTTATAGTAACGGCCAAACTCAAACTTAGTTGTATCAATGATTTGAGTGTTGTTGGCATCTCCTAGTGATTTCGTGAAGCCAGCTTTAAGGGTCGCTGTAATCACGCCACCAGTGTTTGCGATATCAAACTTAGAAGTAACGTCTGAACCTGTCACACTATCGTAAACCTTGATTGAGTTCACATCCAACTTGGCTTCATCATAGTTATCTGTGATGCCGACTGTTTGAATATTCTCAGTGTTCGTTGCGCTAAATTGTGTTGTATCCAACCATACTTGGTAAACCAATTTAGAGCCTGGTTTCACTGTCTTCGTATTCAAGTTTTCTGGTTCATTGTTAGCTGTACCATCCGCATATGGGTTGACTTTTGTATCACCATACTTGTCTGCCAATTCAGAATCATCATCAAGCAATTTGTCGCCTGTGATATCGAATTTTTCTTTAGAAACAACGTATTTTTCTGGGTTGAACTTAGGTTCTTCAGGTGGTTTCACCGTATTGTTAAACTCTTTGTCCGGTGCGTCTTGAAGCATGTTCACAACAGTTGTCTTAGTCGTTCCGTCATGTTTGACTTCTACTTTAATTGTTGCAACCATGTTGTCATAAGACACAGTAGCATCCGTTCCAGCAACTTCTTCCACAGTGTAAGTGAAGGTATTACCAGCGTCCGCTTTTGTAAATTCAAGTGGCTTGAAGGCAATCTTCGCGATTCCAGTTGTTGCGTCTGGCGCACTGTTCTTCACAGTTTGAATTGCGACGCCATCTTTTTTCAATACGAATGTAAATTCGTTTTCCACAAGATTTCGACCATCTAATTTCTTCGTAAAATCAAATTCGAGTGGAACTGGAAGATTTACGACACGTTTTTGTGTTGGTTTTTCTGGCTTAGTGATATCTCTTTTTGTCGGATCGTACTGGTGAACAATTTGATTTGCCGTATTTTCGATATCAACACCATTTGGAGTCGTCATCTTGACTGTAGCAGGAATATCAAATTTGTAGTAACGGCCAAACTCGAACTTAGTTGTGTCGATAACTTTATCTTTGATAAATTCGTTTTTAGAAGTTGCAGTGATTTCTCCGTTGTTTACTGTGATGACAAACTTAGAGGTTACATCTGCACCCGTTACTGAATCGTAAGCTTTGATATCTGCAACATTAATCTTTAGTTTGTCAGCTTCATATTTATCTGTAATACCAACAGCTTGAATATTGTCACTTGCTTTCAAGTTTGTTGTATCCAACCATACTTGGTAAACAATCTCATCGCCCTTCTTAACTGTCTTGGTATTCAAGTTTTCAGGCTCATTGTTGTTTGTCTTGTCTACGTATGGATCCGCATTTGTTTCAGTGTATTCATTTGTCAACTCATTGTCGTCATCCATCAACTTGTTACCAGTGATGTCAAATTTCTTTTTGTTAACGATGAATTTCTCTGGTTGGAACTTAGGCTCTGTTGGTGGGGTTACAACGTTGTTGAACTCTGTGTCTCCTCCTGGATAAGTTACCGTTGCTTTCAAAGTGTGGTCTGCATTCTTAGAAACAGTCACAGAAACCTCAGCAACCATGTTATCGTAAGTGACACCGAATTCTTTGTTAGCTGGAACTTTCTCAGTCACCTTGTACTTGATGACTTTACCAACTTGAGCATTTTTCACTTCTGGGAGTTGATTAAAGGTAACAACACCATGTTCATCATTGGTTCCAGTAGCAACAACAACTCCGTTTTCATCCTTCATTTCAAATGTAAATTCACCTGCTACAAGTGTACGACCTGCTAAAGCTTTTGTGAAATTAACATTTACCGGTACTGGAGGAACGACAAAGTTGTTGAAGACTCTGTCATTGGCATCTGTTGCTTCACCACCTGATGAAGTCATCACCGTGCTTGCTGACAATAGACCCGTATTGGCATCTTTTGTTACGGTAACCTTCACGTTGATTGTCATCGCATCATAATCAACATCTGTGTTTGTTCCAGCTACTTCTTTTACAGTGTAGTTATAGACACCAGCTTTATCGAATGACAACGTACTAAAGTTAATCTTACCATTAGCTTTATTTGTTACCGTTTCATTAACATTACCGTCACCAGTCAATTTAAAGCTGAAATCACCAGCATTAAGCGTACCATTTGAAAGAGACTTATCGAACTCAAGGTTTACTTTTACTGGATTCGGTGTGAAGGTATTGTTAAATTCTTTATCTACACCCGTCGTTGGGTTACCATTAGCATCAATACCATTAACTGATGAGTAAGTTGTAGCAGTTGTCAAAGTATGACCTGTCTTAGTAACAGTAACAGCTACTTTCGCTTCCATTTGGTCATAAGACATACCAGCTTCGGCTGTCGTTGGCACAACCTCTTTTACAGTGTAGTTAAAGGTCTTGCTGTCATTTCGCTTTCCTGCAGAATTTGTTCCAAGATCACTAACTTTGTATTTAATGCCCGTGAATTTAATATTGCCGTTCAAATCATTTTTTGCAGTGCCAACCACTGCACCTGCTTCATTCAAAAGATTAAAAGTAAACTCATTTGCTTTTAGATTACGACCAGATAATTTCTTCGTAAAGTCAAATTCAACGTTTACTGGAGCTACGACAAAGTTGTTGAATTCTGTATCAGTACCGGTTCTAACCGTCGGATTTGTTGCTGAAACATTAGTGTCAGTTGTGTTTCCAGAGTCATCTTGACCTTTTTTTGAAGTGTACGTAACAGTATATTCATGCTCACCCAAGTAGTTGCCAGAAGAGTCTTTCTTTTCTGTAACTGTAACGGTTGCAATAACACTCATTCCATCATAGTCAACTTCAGTATCAGAACCAGCTACTTCTGTAATACGATATTTATAGATACCAACTTTGTCTAATTGGATAAGCGATACTTCTTTTTCAGTACCATCAGCTTGTGTTATTTTTTGAGTGAAGGGAATAGAACCATCTTCCTTGTTTGTTACTGTCGCATTAATAGCCGGTCCATCTTTTTCGAGTGGATTAGCAGGATCTGCCGCAACATTTGTTATATTAAAGGAGAAGGCTCCCTTTTTCAATTCAGGTTGTACTGTCGTATTAAGACTCTTTAGGACTTTCTTTAGCTTAAGTTCAATATCAATAGGTTCGTTTTTTACATAATAGTAAATCGTTTCATAGCTAGGTGTCAATTTATTTTCCAAACGGAAAATGTTACCTGAAGCAACTGGAACACCATTAATCGTATAGGACGTATCTGAGCTACCACGGTTTACATAAAACTCACCTGCAGAAGAATAACGTGGACTATATTGAGCAGCCTCAGTAGCACTTACAGGATTTTCTTTAACTTCAACATTATTTTGTGCTACAGTCCCAGCCCAGGACATTCGATAGAAAGTGCCATCTGGACGTTTATAAATAAAGTCTGCGCCTGAACCTCTAGCAAACTCTAAGTCACCCTTATAGTTAGTGTTTTGTTTATCTGAGAAAATAGCAAAAGGTTGCCCCTTAACAAGCTTATCTCTATACTCAGGTTTAAGACCTGGATAGCTTGGCGTATTATTATCTCTATTCCAACCAGCATCATCAATGGTAGGGTACTTACCAAGATCTTCTGGATGGTCAATTTTGTTATTGCTTCCCGGACGAATGACTGTCTCGTAAACTTTTACATATCCATCAGTATTTACGTCTTTAGCAATCTTGTTTAAGCTATCAGACTTAATGGCCCACATTTCGATACGGACGGTACCATCCTCTTTGACAACTTCCTTAATACGTTTAACAGCACCCTCTGCATTGGCGACGTCAAACCAACGTTGACCTACTTGATAAGGCTTTTTAAGCACATCTACAAGTGAGCGAGGATCCGCTGTTTGATAAAGACTGTAACCTTCAAAAGCACGAAGGGCTGAGGCATGGAAATCCTGTCCCTCCATAGCAGTTAGAGTAAAGCTACCAAGACTTTCTTCGTTTCCAGTTTCTCTATATGACTGTGTACCAACATCTGGTATACCATCTTTATTTACAAGTTTATAATCACCCGCAGTAGATGAGTTTTTAATATAGTTCCCATTTGTATCTTGAACAAATTTACCGACAAGACGATTCTTATCATAAGTTGATGCATTTTTATCAACAACTTTATAATACGTTGTTTTATGAGTTAGACGTGGAATGTAGTATTGTGGATCCGTGATTGTAGTACCTTCGTTAGCAGGATTAACTACATCATAGATTTGAATAGCCGAACGTTGGCCATCAAAATCAGTAGCACTACCATTGTATTTCCAAGTTGCACGTAGAGCTGGACGGTTTGCCTTATCTGCATCCACAATATTTTCAAAACGGAACTCAATATAGGCCTGCTTAGCCCCAGAAATAGGAGCAAGTGTAGCTTGACCTAAGTTAACAGTACCAGCACCATTGATTTGTTTTGTTTCTTTAACAGTGTTTGTAGCACCGTCTACCAACTCAATGGTTACATTTGTAGAGTTGTCGTATGGTTTAGACATACGATAATAGTACTTCGTGTTGTATGCTTTATTGAATCCCATCAAATCAGTAACGAGATAAGTATACTGAGAAGTATTTGGATTCAATTGGTAGTTAATACCAGCTGTAATATGATCATTTGGATCTTTTGGCGTAGGTACAACAAGAGGACGGTTAGTAATCGTTGCTCCGTTAGGATCACTCATAATTGGTGTCGCTGTTGCTGCACCAGTTGTGTAACTTGTTGATTCTGGATTATCAAGCGAACGACGTCTACGACTGCTACGACTACGTACTTCTGGTGCAGTTCCTACAGCGGACATTGGGTTCGCCGTCAACATTGTTGTCAAAGCTGCTGTATTCGCTACAGACGTTGGACTTGGTGTTGACGTTGTCAAAGTTGTCGTTGCAGGTTGTGCCACTGATGCCGATGTAGGCTGTGTTGAAGCGACTGGCTGAGTAGCTGTAGGCGCTGATACAGGTTGTGTTGTAGCCGTCGGTTGTGTTGTTGGAGCAACCGGCTGTGCCACTGTAGGTTGTACCGCTGTTGGAGTTACAGCTGATGTGCTAGTTGCACCTGTTGAAGAAGAAGTTGCTGAACCTACAGATGTAGTACCCGCAGCTGTTGGAGTTGAGCTAGCAGTAGCTGCAGCCGTTGCTGTTGTCGCTGGTGCTGTAGCTGTAGACGTTGTTTCTGTTGTTGAAGCACTTGCTACTTCAGAAGCTGGTGATACCAAAGCAACTGTTGACGTAGATGTTGCAGAAGCGGATGGGGAAGTCACGCTAGCTGCTGGATTTGGTTGGGGTGCTGTTGTCGTAGTATTGACTAAACTACTTGAACTTTCTCCTGCTACTGATGTGCCCGGATTACCCGCCGATACAGTTGGAGTCCCTACTTCATCTGCCTGTGCACTATGAGCAGCAAAAAGTGCTGTTCCTAGCAAGACTGAAGCGACACCAAACGAATATTTACGCAATGAAAAGCGTTGGCGTCTATTAAAAAAGTCTTTCATTAAAAATCTCCCTCTAAAAGATAGTTAGTTATAGGTCACATGATTATAAGTCAGTTTTCTCATAGTCATGATTCACTCCATATTCTAACATTCTGACAATTTACAGTCAAGGTTTTAATCTCACTTTTTTAAAAAAACATTAGTTGTCTGACAATTTTATTGTTTTTACTTCCTAAATTCTATCTAAAATATGTCAAAACTCTTTATTATGGCGTATTTACCAGTTTCTATGAAAATATAAAATTCACTTTCATTTTTAACCTAATCGTCTTGAACATGTTATCATTCTAAACTCATGAGAAAATAAAACTAGTTTAAATGGCTGATATTCTCATTTATGCTTTAATATTTCTTCTTGTTGAAGCAAAAAATTAGCCTATCATATCCGCATGTTAAAAAGTAAGTAAATTTATTTTTTTGTTTTTCAAACACTACAATCATATCTTGACTCATTTGCTAATTGAAGTCCAAGAAGTCTATCAGACAGCAAAAAGTACATCACAAATATTAGACACTAAAAAGATTGGCCATGCTGCAAATTGTTCGAGTCAGCTAGAATGTTCATTTATTCAATGTTTGGATTTTAAAACTGAGATATTTTTTTGTAGCAAATAACGTTTGTAAGTAACCTTAATCATTAAGTATAGAAAGACTTAGACCTTACTGGTTTGAATAATCTTCAATATCTGCTTTTTCAGCTAATTTCAAGAGTTAAATTGACTTCAGCTTCTTTATAACTTTATATAAACTTATTTTCTATAATAAGGTAGATCTATCCTATTCCACTCACAGCATAGGTGGGGACTATTGATAAGGTACATCGGCGGTCTAAGAGAGCTGGATTTTCGATTTTCATTTGACAAAAGCTCTCTGACAGCGTACAATCGAGACAAGTAACATTCGGAGGTAAATGGAGACATGAACAACTAAGTCTATTCACAATAAACCTGCTTTATTTGATAGATTGTTTTCATGTCTTTTTTGCGCTCTTTTTCTGTAGAAAACTTGTTGATGGTATCGGAGTTTTTTTGCATCCACACTATCACTATCTCCTAGAGGGCTTTTTAGCTAGTTTCAAGGCAGTTCTATCTTATAAGGTAGGACTGTTTTTTGACCTTTGATATTGTTTGAAGTAAAAAACTACTTCCCATGAAACAATATCGACAAATACTCTGACCTAGGAGGTCCTATGATACAGATTCAACACCTAACCATAACACATACCAAGGATTTGCGTGAACTCGTTCATGATCTAAATCTAACGATAGCTACAGGCGAAAAAGTCGCCATCATTGGGGAGGAAGGCAATGGAAAATCTAGTCTCCTTGTCCTTCTGGTCAATCCAAAAGCACATTTTGACCATCTATCTTACGAGGGAACTATTAACAAAACAGATAGCCCACAGGTCTATATTCCCCAACAGATTTCGGATAGCTTGCAATCTCTAACCCTTAACGACTACTTCTTTGCGGACACTTATGACCTCGACTATGCTACCCTCTATCGTCTGGCTAATGAACTTCATTTTGATAGTGAGCGTTTTGCTAGCAGTCAGCTTATCTCCACTCTATCAGGTGGTGAGAAACTCAAAATTCAACTCATCCGAGAATTAGCTCGTCCCCACGACATTATTTTTCTTGATGAGCCCTCAAACGATATGGACTTGACTACCATGACTTGGTTAAAAGACTTTATCAAACACTCTGATAAAACAATTGTCTACATCTCACATGACGAGGACCTACTAAGTCAGACAGCGGATACCATTATCCATCTGGAACTCCTTAAACGTCGTCGACAGGCAAGGACCAGTGTGGAGCACCTCGACTATGATAACTATAGCCAACAACGCACTGATAGCTACCAACAACAGATGCAGCAAGCGAAAACCGAGAAAAAAGCCTATGACAAAGCCATGGCCAAGCATCGCCGTATCAAACAAAATGTCCAAACCACCCTACGCAATACGCATGATAGTACACAAGGACGATTGGTTGCTAAAAAGATGAAAGCAGTCCTCTCACAAGAAAAACGCTACGACCGCCTTGCCCAAGACATGACACAGATGCCTGATAAAGAAGACAGTATTGAACTTTTCTTTTCTCATATTGACCCTCTACCTCAGGGGAAATATCTCTTAAATCTGGATGAAAAGCAGATAAACATAGCTCCTCACCTGACCATTGACCATCTCAAACTTTCTTTGAAAGGGCAAGAAAAAGTTGGCATTATTGGTGATAACGGCTGTGGTAAATCCACTCTCTTACTCTATCTCTACCGAGAAACAGAGAGGAAAACAGACCTGACTATCGGCTACATGCCCCAACATTATGACACTATATTGCCACTGGATTTGTCTCCAATAGAGTTTTTGAGTAAGACTGGCGACAAGTCTGAACGAGAAGTTATAAGCTCCCATCTCGCTAACCTCAACTTTAGTCATGATGAAATGAACCATGCAATCTCTGATTTATCTGGAGGACAGAAAGGAAAACTACTCCTACTGCACCTGGTCTTAGAAAGCCCTCAGCTCCTTATCTTAGATGAACCAACCAGAAATTTCTCCCCCACCTCACAGCCCCAAGTCCGACAGCTCTTCGAGAACTATTCTGGGGCAATTCTTACAGTATCACATGATGTCAACTACCTCAGACAAGTCTGCCAAAAGATCTACCGACTAGACGCACATGGTTTAGAAGAAGTTGAGATATAAGATATCGAATCTATCGTTTTAACAAGAAAAGTCTCAAAAGAATCATTTTCTTCAGATGCAAAAAAACTCAGGCAAAACCTGAGTTTTTTAGTCTTAATCAATTTCAAGACCACCAGTATAGAGTCGGTAATAAGTACCACCTTGTTCCATAAGGCTGTCGTGATCACCACGTTCAATGATTCGTCCGTGGTCCATAACCATGATAACGTCAGAGTTGACGATGGTTGAAAGACGGTGGGCAATAACGAAGACCGTACGTCCTTCCATAAGTCGGTCCATCCCCTCTTGTACCATTTTTTCGGTACGAGAGTCAATAGAGGAGGTCGCCTCGTCAAGGATAAGAACTGGTGCATTGGCAAGGGCAGCACGCGCAATGGCGATAAGCTGACGTTGCCCATTAGACAAGCCTGCACCGTCATCTGTCAGAACAGTGTCATACCCATTGTCCAAGTGTTGCACAAAGGAATCCACGTTAGCAATACGGGCAGCTTCAAGAATTTCCTCGCGTGTCGCATCGGAACGGCCATAGGCAATATTTTCAGCGATAGTCCCTGTGAAGAGATGGGTATCTTGAAGCACGATACCAAGCGAGCGACGAAGAGAATCTTTCTCAATCAGCTTGACATCAATACCATCATAAGTAATCACACCAGATTGGATATCGTAGAAACGGTTAATCAAGTTGGTAATCGTCGTCTTACCAGCACCTGTCGCACCGACAAAGGCAACCTTTTGCCCCTTGTCTGCATAGAGATTAACGTCATGAAGGATTTGTTTCTTACCATCGTAAGAGAAATCAACGTCTTGGAAGACCACATTTCCGACCAACTCGACCAATTCGTAGTCGCCATTTGGACGTGGGTGTTTCCAAGCCCAGAGATTGGTTTTCTTGTCTGTCACAACCATTTGACCATCTACCAATTCGTAATTGACCAAAGTGACCTTACCTTGGTCAACTTCTTCTGGTTCGTCCAGAAGGTCAAAGATACGGTCAGCACCGGCAAGTGCCATAAGAACAAAATTCAGTTGTTGAGAGACCTGAGTAATAGGTCCGTTGAAAGAACGGTTCAATTGTAGGAAGGCCATGAGACCACCGATAGTCAAACCACCGACACCATTAAGGGCAAAGAGTCCACCAACCAAGGCAGTCAAAACAAAGGAAACATTTCCTAAGTTCCCAAGAATTGGCATGAGAACATTGGCATAGCGATTGGCCAAGTAAGACGATTCAAAGAGTTGCTCGTTAATCTTATCAAAATCAGCCATACTTTCTTCTTCGTGTACAAAGGCCTTGACCACTTTTTGACCTGACATCATTTCTTCAATGAAGCCATTTTCAATCCCCAAATTCTTTTGTTGTTCACCAAAGTAACGGCCTGATTTAGCTGATACATTTTTGATGACCATAAACATGATACCTACCATAACTAGGACCACGATAAAGAGGAGAGGACTAACCGTAAGCATGGTCACAGTCACACCGATAAGGGTAATAGTTGTTTGTAGCAACTGTGGAATAGACTGCTCAACAGCCTGACGAAGGGCATCGATGTCGTTGGTGTAGATAGACATGATGTCACCGTGTTGGTGAGTATCAAAGTAGCGAACGGGCAGCTTTTGCATACGAGCAAAGAGCTGATTACGAAGGGAACGCAGAGAATCTTGCGAAATCGTCGCCATGAGGAGTGATGACACATAGTTGGCAATCACACCGATAAGACAGAACACAGCCACTGAAGTCAAGAAACGTAAAAGCGGTCCAAAATCGTGGCTACCAGATTTGAGCATAGGTTGAACATAAACGTCAACCAAGGATTGAATAGAGGCTGTCAAATTGACCGTTGCCAAAGAAGCGACCACAATGAGGACAAAGGCGATAGAAAGCGAAAGTTTGTAGTCTTGCCACAAAAAGCGCAAAAGACGTGCTAGAGAGCCCCAATTAGCTTTTTTCTTATTCTGCATCTGCTACTCCTTTCCCTTGTGTTTGCATTTTGTAAACCTCACGGTAGATAGCATTGTTAGCCACCAATTCATCGTGTGTACCAATAGCATCGATATGACCATCATCCATAACAACGATGCGATCTGCATCTTGGATGGATGAAATACGTTGACCGATGATAATCTTGGTTGTATCCTTAAGACTTGATGCGAAACCTTGACGAATTAAACTATCTGTCTTGGTATCAACCGCTGATGTTGAATCATCAAGAATCAAGATTTTTGGATTCATGAGGAGGGCACGTGCAATACAGAGACGTTGACGCTGTCCCCCTGAGACATTGGCTCCACCACGTTCAATCTTGGTGTCATAGCCATCCTTAAACTCTTGAATAAATTCATCGGCTTGGGCAATCTTACAAGCTTCAATGATTTCCTCATCTGTCGCCTGTTTATTTCCCCAACGCATATTTTCCTTAATAGTTCCTGAGAAAAGGACGTTGGTTTGAAGCACCATGGCAACTTGCTTACGTAAGCTATCCAAATCATAGTCCTTAACATCGTGACCGGCAACCTTGACATGACCAGCTTCCACATCATAAAGACGAGGAATGAGCTGAACCAAACTTGATTTACCAGAACCTGTTCCACCAAGAATACCGATAACCTCACCAGACTTAATATCAAGCGTAATATCTTTGAGAACATGGGTCTTATCACCATTTTCATCTGTGTATGAGAAATCCACATGATCAAAACTGATAGAACCATCTGCGACTTCTGTCAAGCCATTTTCAGGTGAAACAATGGTTGATTCAGTATTAAGCACTTCATTGATACGCTCTACAGAGGCCATAGAGATAGACAACATGACAAAGATCATCATGAACATCATGAGTGAGATTAGGATAGTCATGGTGTAACTGAACATGGAAGTCAATTCACCTGTAGATAGCTTGCCGATAACGATAAGATGAGCTCCAAACCAAGATATCATGAGGAATGATGCGTACATAGACAACATCATGGCTGGGTTAGACATGACAACCACACGAATGGCACGCATGAACATCTTGTAAATACGACGTGAGGCCTTCTTGAATTTGTCCGTCTCTTCTTTCTCTTTAACATAGGATTTCACCACACGCATGTTGGTGATATTTTCCTTGATACTGTTGTTGAGGTTGTCATAAGCCTCAAACACTTGAGTAAAGAGAGGGTAAACGATTTTGGTAATAATAGCCAAAACCAGACCAAGGAAGAGTGTCACACCAACGAAAATCCAAGCCATTTCGCCATTAATCAGGAAACTTGCTGCAATGGCAAAAATCAAGTTAAGAGGTGCACGCACACAGATACGGATAATCATCTGGTAAGAGTTCTGCACGTTGGTAACATCAGTCATCATACGTGTTACCAAACCACCAGCTGAGAACTTATCGATATTTTCAAAAGAGAAGGTTTGAACCTTTTTGAAAATGGCTTGACGTAGATTCTTGGCAAATCCTGCAGAGGCAAAGGCCGCATAGCGTGCCGACTGCATCCCGCAGAAAAGCGACAGGAAGGCACAGACCAACATGAGGCCACCATAGAGCCAAATGTTAGACATGTTAGATTGCTGGACACCTTTGTCCAAAAGATTGGCCATGACAAAGGGAATGGAAATCTCAAACATGACTTCTAACGTCATGAAGAGGGACGCTAGGATTGAGGGTTTCTTGTATTCCTTTATCTGAGCGATCAGGGTTTGAAACATAATTACCTCCGTTTTTTATTCTTTTTTCTTTTTGTTGATATTTTTCTTTTTTGATGCTTTCTTAAGTGATGGCGCACGTCAGCGACCGACTCAGTCGTTCCATGACTAGTTATCGAGCCAAAGTCTCGATAACTCCGCTTCCTATAACTGCTTCTGCAGTTATAGGAATATCATCACGGCGAAAGCATCGCTGTTGAGCAGAGCGAACTGTTAGTATCTTACTCTGTTTTCAGCAAGACTGAGCAGATTTAGATAACTGTTACCACGGCGAAAAATATCGTCTACTCTAGGCATAAAACTAACAGTCTTATGCTTATCATTTATCTATAAAAGAACGGTCATACCCTTTTGAGAGCATACAAAAGCCCCTGAGGGCAGACCCTAGGGATTTTTTCGTTCTCATATATATGTCATTAGTATAGGTTAAATTGAGTAAAATTGCAAGTACAATGTCATTTCACTAACATTTGTAAGCATTTTACGATGTTTGATAAAAATATCGTTCTAAAACCTGCTCATTTTTCACAAACTTATCATAAATGTTCGTAAATTATAGCCAAACGTAGCAGAAATTTGTTTTCTGTTCCTATTTATAATAGACTAACACTAACATTAGATGAAAAGGTGACTCTATGACTATAAATCAACTGCTTCAAAAGCTGGAGCCTACCAGCCCTATCCTTCAAGCTAACTTTGGAATTGAACGCGAAAGTCTTCGTGTCGATAGACAGGGAAAATTAGCACATACGCCTCACCCTTCTTGCCTAGGAGCTCGAAGTTTCCACCCTTATATTCAAACAGATTTTTGTGAGTTTCAAATGGAGCTCATCACACCAGTTGCTAAATCTACCACTGAGGCCCGACGTTTTCTTGGAGCCATTACCGATGTAGCTGGACGTTCCATCAGTAAAGATGAACTTCTCTGGCCCTTGTCCATGCCACCTCGTATCAAGGCCCAAGAAATCCAAGTTGCTCAACTGGAAAATGAATTCGAACGCCATTATCGCAACTACTTGGCTGAAAAATACGGAACCAAACTACAAGCTATCTCAGGTATCCACTATAATATGGAACTAGGGAAAGATTTGGTTGAGGCCCTATTCAAAGAAAGTAACCAGACTGATATGATTGCTTTCAAGAACGCCCTCTATCTTAAGCTGGCTCAGAACTATTTGCGCTACCGTTGGGTGATTACCTATCTCTTTGGTGCTGCACCTGTTGCTGAGCAAGGCTTCTTCGACCAAGAAGTGCCAGAACCCGTGCGTTCCTTCCGTAACAGTGACCATGGTTATGTCAATAAGGAAGAAATCCAAGTATCTTTTGCAAGCCTAGAAGATTATGTCTCTGCCATCGAAAACTATATCGAACAAGGAGATTTGATTGCAGAGAAGGAATTCTACTCAGCTGTTCGTTTCCGTGGACAAAAGGTTAATCGTTCCTTCCTTGACAAGGGAATCACCTATCTGGAATTCCGTAACTTCGACCTCAACCCCTTTGAGCGTATCGGTATTAGCCAAACTACCATGGATACCGTACACCTACTCCTTCTAGCCTTCCTCTGGATGGATGCCTCTGAAAATGTCGATCAGTCTCTTGCTCAAGGTCACGTGCTGAATGAAAAAATCGCCCTCTCTCATCCTTTAGAGCCTCTACCATCTGAAACTGAAACTCAAAACATTACGACGGCTCTGGACCAACTGGTGCAACATTTTGGCCTAGGTGACTATCATCAAGATTTGGTCAAGCAAGTTAAAGATGCCTTTGCTGATCCTAGCCAGACACTAGCAGCCCAACTCTTACCTCATATCAAAGACAAGTCCCTTGCTGACTTTGCTCTTGACAAGGCTCTTGCCTATCATGATTACGACTGGACTGCCCACTATGCTCTTAAGGGTTATGAGGAGATGGAACTTTCTACTCAGATGCTACTCTTTGATGCCATCCAAAAAGGGATTCATTTTGAAATCCTAGATGAGCAGGATCAGTTCCTTAAACTCTGGCATAAAGATCATGTTGAGTACGTCAAAAATGGTAACATGACCTCAAAAGACAACTATGTAGTACCTCTTGCCATGGCTAATAAAACCGTGACCAAAAAAATCCTGGCTGATGCTGGCTTCCCTGTCCCTGCTGGCGACGAATTTACCAGTCTAGAACAAGGTCTAGCCTACTATCCTCTTATCAAGGACAAGCAAATTGTGGTTAAACCAAAATCAACCAACTTTGGTCTGGGCATTTCCATTTTCCAAGAGCCTGCCAGCCTTGATAACTATAAGAAAGCCCTCGAGATTGCCTTTGCAGAAGATACAGCTGTTCTTGTTGAAGAATTTATCCCAGGAACCGAATACCGTTTCTTCATTCTGGATGGGCGCTGTGAGGCTGTCCTCCTTCGTGTCGCTGCCAATGTTGTCGGTGATGGCAAACACACCATTCGTGAATTGGTCGCTCAGAAAAATGCCAATCCATTGCGAGGACGTGATCACCGCTCACCACTTGAAATCATTGCGCTAGGAGACATCGAACAACTGATGTTAACACAACAGGGTTATACACCTGATGATATTCTCCCAGAAGGGAAAAAGGTCAATCTACGTCGTAACTCTAACATTTCTACGGGTGGTGACTCTATTGATGTCACTGAGACCATGGATTCCTCTTACCAAGAACTAGCTGCAGCTATGGCAACTAGCATGGGGGCCTGGGCTTGTGGGGTTGACCTCATTATTCCAGATGAAACCCAACCTGCTAGCAAAGAAAACCCTCATTGCACCTGCATCGAGCTCAACTTTAACCCTTCTATGTATATGCACACCTACTGTGCTGAAGGACCTGGACAGGCTATCACTTCAAAAATCTTAGACAAGCTTTTTCCAGAAGTTGCCACAAATCAAAACTAAAACTTAAATCTTAGGCGCAAAACAAATCACCTTTATCTCGAGATAAAGGTGATTTTGCTTTATTAACCAAACTCTCCTGCTTCTTCCTCAGGATGAGTTTCCATGTACTGGATGTGTTGTATATAGGCATCTTGAGCCTGATTGAAGGCTTCCTGATCACTATAAGGATAATCTATGTAAAAGAGGTCCCGCCAGCCATTCAAGGTTTGGCTATTGTAGAAACCTTGAATCTTTGTGGGAAGAAACTCTTTGTTGTAGCTAATCCGCAACTTGAGTAGAGTCTTATCCTGAAACTGAGTTATGATACTGTTGGAGGTTTCTTGGCCTTCCAAACTAGTCCAAACCTTATTCAGAACAATGTCCTGACTATAGTGATTAGCTTTTATGCGATTTTTGTCCACTGGGAGCTTCTGGGTCGCCTCTAAAAGGTAGGACACCTCTCCTTGAAAATAAGCCTCAATGGTCAAATCTCCAAGACTTGAGCCAAATAATAGGCCATCCTTAATAGCAATGTTTGATCCAAAAAGTCTTTGGCCAGACACATCAAAGGACATCCCCTCATCCTGCCCGTAGAGCTTGATGGCATAGGCATCCCTTACACGATAGAAATTTTTAGCGACAAGAACACTATCAAGGGTTTCAGTCTTTTTTGTCTCCACCTTGGGGCTTGTAGGTTTCTTGGTAAAAGCTGTCAAACCCATTAAGCACAAGATGAGAGCGAATATAATCAAGGTAAGCATTGTAGACCTGGAGCCGGTCTTCAGCTTTAACTTGTCTCCATGTTTCAAGGTCTTTCAAGCCTCCTTTTTTAACAATATCAGCATAGCGCCCACCATTTAAGACATTCTTGGGATTTTTCCACTTCCTAACCATCTTGCGTCTAATCGCATTGTCAGCAGGATGACGAACGTCAAGATAGGTATGGCTATTATTGAGATAGGCTGGTAGGTCAGCATTCAAGCCCTTAGACAGCCCATAGTTAGCAGAATCCGTATCGGCAATGTCAGCGCCAGCTTCAATCTTATAATGCTTAGGATTAGAGTCGATGCTACCGTCTTTCCTTTTCTTGTAGACATTCCACTCAGAAACAAACCTCCCCGTATCCATATTGACAATAAACTCAATAAAACGGGAATTGCTAACTCCATAAGGGCCAATGACACTGGTCTGAGGTAGCTGAATTTTCATGTTCTGCGGATAGGTAAAGTCTCCCAAGCTTCGATTATGGTAGGAAGCACCTGTTGTGTAATCCAGATGAATGTTCTTGTCCTTGCTGTAGGCCAGTAGCTTATCCAAGTCTGTCTTACCCTTGTAGTTGCTCCTAATATAATCCATAGACTGCTTATCAATCCAAGACCTAAAAAGGTGGAGCTTGATACCTAAGTCATCCACCCCAAGCCCTAAATCCGTCTGATAGGTCTCCATAATAGCCTCACGGAAGTAACTATAAAAAGGACTGGTTGGCTCTAGCTTCTTAGAAAATTTATAACCTGACTTCCCTAACTGGAGGAACTGGTACTTGTCCACATAAACCTGCATGTGCTCCATAACCAAATTGAGCTTGTCATGATTAGGGAGTTGAGAAGCTTGGAAAAAGGACGTATAGGTATCTGAGCCCACTTCCTTACTTTCTTGGTCAATGTCCTGTAAAACCTTATCTAACTGGGTCAAGGAAGTCTTTTTCATCTTACTTCTCACCTGAGCCACATAGGCTGGCTTAATGGCCTGATCCCAGTGGTCACGAGCCATAATAGCATCTGCCTTTTGTGAAATCAAGGTCAATCGCTTTTGATAAGACGCGTCCTCCAAGGCCAGCTTTAAAGCCTTTGATGGCGTCGCTTCAACCACAGATAAATCACCGTAGATATCTGCCTTTAGGACAAGATTTACCTGCATATCATAGGAATGATTGATATGGAGAACGAGGTGAATCTTCCCATCTTCCTTCCTAACAGACAAAGCATCGAGTTGATAAGATTGGATAACCCCAGCCTGACTAAGTGCCAGTCTATCTATATTTTCCAAAGAATCCTGATAGATATAGGAAATCTCAGGGTCTTTGACCTTCTTTACCAAAGAGTCATTTCGCTGTCGATTGAAAACCACAAGACCAAGTATGAGGATTACAGCCAGGGCACTTGCCAGATACTGTAAAATTACTTTCTTCATAGTACTTCCATTATAGCATAGGAGGGCAAAATATTCTGAAAACGATTGGCAAACGTTAAAAACAAATGAAAAACAGGCCGACTAAGACCTGTTTGAATGGATAGTTTATAAATCGCTCAAGCGACGATGTTTAATACTAAAATCAAAATAAGCATTTT
>OGXP01000871.1_pt1 | contig 29655 bp, 26 predicted proteins | sample 1576351 | NCBI WGS metagenome assembly OGXP01 (sample SAMEA3541517, study PRJEB24748) | human gut metagenome | biome: human gut; feature: human-associated habitat; material: faeces | place: China | collected 2012
GCTTTTCTGTATCATAATCATGCAGAAATTCCTGCAAAAACGGCAATTTTTCGAACTTTTTAGTCCAAAGGTTTCATTGTCGGGAACAGCAGTACATCGCGAATGGATGCCGCATCGGTCAGGAACATGACCAGACGGTCGATGCCCATGCCCATGCCGCCCGTGGGAGGCATACCATATTCCAGCGCGTTGATGAAATCCTCGTCCATCATGCCGGCTTCCTCGTCGCCTGCGGCGCGCAGAGCAACCTGACGCTCGAAACGCTCCTTCTGGTCGATCGGGTCGTTCAGCTCGGAGAATGCATTGCACAGCTCGCGGCCGTAAACAAAGCACTCGAAGCGCTCGGTCAGACGCGGGTCGGACGGCTTGCGCTTTGCCAGCGGAGAAATCTCAACCGGATAATCGGTGATGAAGGTCGGCTGCATGAGGTTCTCCTCAACGTACTCGTCATAGCACAGGCTCATCAGGTCGCCCCAGCTCTCCTTGCCCTTTTCGATCTCGAGACCCTTGGCCTTAACGGCCTCCAGCGCCTCCTCCGGAGTGAGTGCCATAAAGTCGATGCCGGCATACTCCTTGACAGCCTCGGCCATGGTCATGCGCTTCCAGCCCTTGGTGAAGTCGATCTCGGTGCCCTGGTACATCACCTTGGTGCCGCCCAGAACCTTTTCGCAGACATGGATTACCATGTCCTCGGTAATATCCATCATGCCGTGGTAATCGGTGTAAGCCTGATACAGCTCGATGGTGGTGAACTCCGGATTGTGCTTGGTGTCCATGCCCTCGTTGCGGAAAATACGGCCGATCTCGTATACGCGCTCCAGACCGCCTACGATCAGACGCTTGAGGTGCAGCTCGGTCGCAATACGCAGATACATATCAATATCCAGCGCGTTGTGATGGGTGATGAACGGACGAGCCGCAGCACCGCCCGGAATGGTGTTCAGACACGGGGTCTCAACCTCCATAAAGCCGCGGGAATCCATAAAGTTGCGGATCTCGCGCACGATAGCGGAGCGCTTCTCAAAGGTATCGCGTACCTCCGGGTTGACGATCAGGTCAACATAGCGCTGACGGTAACGCATATCGGTATCCTTCAGACCGTGCCACTTCTCCGGCAGCGGTGCAAGGTTTTTGGAAAGCAGCGTCAGCTCGGTTACAGAAACCGAAATCTCACCCTTCTGGGTACGGAATACCTCGCCCTCGATACCGATGATATCGCCGATATCGAACTTCTTGTAGCCCTTGTATACGTCCTCGCCTACGTTGTCGCGCTTGATGTAAAGCTGCAGACGGCCGTAGCGGTCGCGCATATCCGAGAAGGAAGCCTTGCCCATGATGCGCTTGGACATCATGCGGCCTGCCAGACGAACGGTCTTGCCTTCCAGCTCATCAAAATGCTCATGAATATCGGTGGTATAATGATCGCGCTCAAAGCGCACCTGCTGGAACGGGTCCTTGCCCGCAGCCTGCAGCTCTGCCAGCTTTTCGCGGCGAATGCGCTTCAGCTCGTGCAGTTCCTCCGCGGTCTGCTCGTGCTGATCCTGCGCCTGATGCTGTTCTGCCATATCTTCCCCATCTTTCATATAGATTTACATTTAACGTCCGTTAGGACGAATCGAATTACTTCTCGATCTTGATGATCTCGTACTTTACGATGCCGATCGGTGCCTCGACCTCAACAACATCGCCGACCTTCTTGCCCAGCATAGCCTTGCCGAACGGAGACTCATCGGAGATCTTGCCGTCCATCGGATCGGCCTCCTGAGAGCCGACGAAGTGGTACTCCTCTTCCTCGTCCTCCTCAAGATCCTTAACAATAAAGCGGCAGCCGGGAGAAACCTCGTCTGCAGCGTAGCTGTCGCCGGTTACAACGACTGCGTGCTTGATGATCTCCTCAAGCTCGGCAATGCGGGAATACAGCTTGCCCTGCTCGTTCTTGGCTTCATCATACTCGGCGTTCTCGGACAGGTCGCCGAAGGAGCGTGCTTCCTTCAGCTGCTCTGCAACCTCATCCGCACGGGTAGTTTTCAGATATTCCAGTTCGTCCTTATATGCGTCCAGACTTTCCTGTGTCAGTTTAATTTCTTTTGCCATGTTTGCAAACCCTTCTTACTCAATGTCATCGGCTTTCGAGCCGTACAGTACACTATATTATAAATTAAGCACCAATGCCATGTCAAGCGATTCGACCATTTTCTGTCCGATTTTCTGCCGGAGTGCTCGATTATCCCACAGTTTCTATCGCTTTTTGAAGCTGCGGATCGGTTTCCGGCGTCAGGAAGAAAAAGTTCTGCGTCTGCTCATCGGTCAGCTTCACCTCAATGTCCGGCGCAATGCCGACATCCGCAAGGCTTTTGCCCTTGGGCGTAAAGTATTCCTCGACAGACAGATTGACCGCCGAGCCGTCGCTCAGCTGGTAGGTGCGCTGAGCACGTCCCTTGCCGGTGGTGTGCGTGCCGACGAGCGTTGCTCGGTCGTACTCCTGCAGCGCCGCCGCGAAAAATTCTGCTGCCGAAATGCTCTGGTCGTCAATGAGCACCGCGATTGGCAGGTCAATACGGTCTGCATCCGAGGTGTAAACGGTCTCCGAGCCGTTTTTCATGCGCAGCGTCATAATGGTGCCCTCGCCGAGCAGCGGATCGAGTGCCGCGCTCATCTCCTTGACACGACCGCCGCCGTTGTGGCGCACGTCAATGACAAGCGACTGTGCGCCGCTGTCGGTCAGCGACTGCAGCGCCGTCTTGAACTGATCGGCGCAGCCGTCATGGAAATTCTCGATGCGGATGTAGCCGATTTTATCATTCAGCATTTTGCCCCATGCCATCTTCTGCGTGACAACGGCACGCTGCATGGTCAGCTCCTTGGCGGAGCCGTCTGCCTTCTTGACCGTGACGGTCACATCGGTCCCCTCTTTGCCGGAAATTGCGCTGATAACCGCACTCGAACCGTCCTTCTCGGTCGTCAGATCTCCCGTACCGAGAATGTAATCGCCCTTTTCGATGCCGGCCTTCGCCGCAGGCGAATCATCGTACACGAGCGTAACGCGAATACTCGTCTCGGTGCTCGTCACCGAAACGCCGATGCCGCAGCCCTTGCCCTCACCGCTCATGCGGTAGGCTTCGTAGTTTTCCGCCGGAATATACGACGACCACTTGTCTCCCAGACCGGTAATGTAGCCTGCCGCAGCATAATCCGCAACATTGTCCGCGTCCAGTTCACCAACGTACTTGTCCGACACCAGCCGGTCGATCTCACGCAGCTTTTTCCCGACCTCGTTGGTGTTCCAGCCGGTGGAAATCAGGCAGATGACTGCCGTTATCGCGCCTGCCGCAGCACACATGGTCAGCGCTGTCCGCAGAGAGACCTGTCTCTCCCGCAGTTTTTTCATGGTTTGTCCTCCTCCACGAGAAAAGGGAGAGCGTTACACTCTCCCCTTTTATGTAATTGCGTTAGTTGAAGTAACTCATCGGGTTCTGCGTCGAACCGTTTACATACACCTCAAAGTGCAGATGCGGACCGGTCGAGTTGCCGGTAGAGCCTACCAGACCGATGGTCTGACCGGCGGAAACCGTCTGACCAACCGAAACATGGATCGCGGACTGATGGCCGTAAGCCGTCATGACGCCGCCGCCGTGATTGATAACGGTATAGTTGCCGTAGCCGGAAACCCAGCCTGCGGTAGTAACCGTGCCGGATGCGGCTGCTACGATCGGTGTGCCGGTCGGTGCCGGAATATCCTCGCCCTTGTGGAACTTGCGGGTACCGAAGATTGGATGTACACGCCAGCCATAGGCACTCGAATTATTGGTGTAACCCGGCAGCGGCCAGGTGAACGTGCCGCTGTAACGGGTCGCGCCGCTGCTGGTCGTGGTGGTCGTGCTCGAGGACGAACTGCCGCCCTTCTTCTTAGCAGCTGCTGCTGCCGCCGCAGCTTCCTTGCGGGACTGCTCTGCGATCTGGTTACTTACGGTGTCCATCTCGCTGGTGATGCGCTCGTACTCCGCCTTCTGCTCCTTCTGGTAGGATTTCAGACTTTCTTGCAGCGCCTTCTGCTGCTCCTCGCTGGATTTCAGCTCCTCAGCCTTGTACTTCAGGTTTTCCTGATACTGTACCTGCTCGTCCTGCGTCTGCTGCAGGTCGTCGCGCTTCTGCTGAATATCCTCCTTCGCGGCGGTGTACTCCGCTACGATCTTCTTATTATCGTCCATAATCGCGGAAACGATCTCCAGACGGCTGAGCAGATCAGAGAAGTTGGACGCGTTCAGCAGAACCTCCAGATAGCTGGTCTCGCCCTGCTCATACGTCGTGCGGACAGTCTCAGAAAAACGCTCCTTCTTGCTGTCAAGCGCCTTGATCGCAGCATCCAGTTCGGTCGTCTTGACGTCGATCTGGTCCTGCAGGCGGTCGATGTACACCGTTACGGTCGCAATCTCCTCCTTGGTGAGCTTGATCTCCTTCTGCAGTGCGGCGCGGGTCTTTTCGACCTCGTTCACCTGACCTGCCAGACTGTCAAGCTCCGCCTTGACCGATGCCTTCTGATCCTCCAGATCGGACAGCTTGCTTTTCAGTTCCTTACTGCTCACCGCACCGGCATAGACCAGACCGGAGGCAATCATCGAGAACACCATCGCTGCGACCAGGATGCCCGCAATAATGCAGGAAATCAGGCGCACGGCTTTCTTTTTCATCATATTGAAACATTCGCTCCTTTATGCAGTCGTTATACATCCATAAACTTGCGGATACTCGTTACCGAGCCGCCGATGCCGAACAACGCGCCTGCACCGCAGTACACGCCGAGCACCCACCAGCGCAGCACATCGAACGAGAGCAGATGGAACGAGGACAGCGAAACCGTACCTGCCACGTTGTACAGTTCGGTGTACAGACCCCATTCCGCGAGGAAGGCCAGTCCGCCGGCAACCAGACCGAGCACCATGCCTTCGATGACAAACGGCCAGCGGATAAACCAGTTGGTCGCGCCGACCATCTTCTGGATGGAGATCTCCTCACGGCGGGCAAACATAGCCAGCTTTACCGTGTTGGAGATGATGAAGATCGAGATAACGGCCAGACCGACGATCATCGCCGCCGCGATCATGTTGAACACGCGCTGAATCTGAATCAGCTTGCGGATAACATCCTCATCCGCGCGCACGCTTGCAACCCCGTCAACCGCTTCGATTTCTTTGATCGTTGCGTCCGCCTGCGTAGAATCATTCAGGGTAAACACATAGCTGTTGCGCAGCGGATTGTTGTCCGCGTTGTAATCCTCGAGGATGTCTGCGTCGTCGCCCAGCTCCTTGCGGTACTGCTCTAGCGCGACATCGCGGTCCTCGAAGGCGATCGACGCAATGTTGTCGATCTTCTCGAACTGCGTCTGCAGCGTTTTCGCCTCACGCGTGGTGAGCGAATCGTCAATCCAAACAACGATCTGGTTGGACTGCTGCAGTCTCGTAATGTTATTCGTAATGTTGTAGGCCACCAGCGTAACCGTGCCCGTCAGCAGCAGGCTTACGACCATGATCACCACGGCCGCCACGGACATGAAGCCGTGCTTAAAAATGTTGCGCAGGCCTTCCTTCCAATAGTAAGCGATTGATCTCATATCTGATAATACCCACCTGTCTGATCACTGATGACTTCACCGTTGTCGATCACAACAACGCGCTTTTCAAATTCGTCTACCAGACCCTTTTCGTGCGTTACGATCAGCACGGTCGTGCCAAGCTCATTGATCTTTTCAAACAGGGTCATCAGCTCCAGCGAACGCGCAGGATCAAGGTTGCCGGTCGGCTCGTCCGCGATGATGAGGCGCGGGTTGTTGACCAGCGCACGCGCGATTGCGACACGCTGCTGCTCACCGCCGGAAAGATTCATCGGCTTCTCGTGCGCCTTGTCGGCCAGGCCGACCAGATCGAGCACATACGGCACGCGCTGCTTGATGGCCTTGCCCTTGGCGCCGATGGCGCGCATGGCAAATGCGACGTTCTCATAAACGGTTTTGGTGTTGATCAGGCGGAAATCCTGATAGACAACGCCCAATGTACGGCGCAGATACGGAATCTGCCGCTTTTTCATTCTGCCGATATCGTAGTTGTTGACGATAACGCGGCCTTCGCTCGGCCGAACCTCACCGGTCAGCAGCTTGATGATCGTGGTTTTACCCGAGCCGGACGCGCCGACCAGAAAGACAAATTCTCCCTCGTCTACACGCAGACTCGCCTTGTTCACCGCCCGGGTCCCGTTTTCGTAAACCACGGTGGCTTCACTCATTCGTATCACAGGCAATCCTCCTCGGTGCCAACGCAGAAGGCGTGCGAATGCCCCGGATTGGGCATTTTCGCCTTCCAGCAAACAAAAAAAGACAAAGGTGTAAACATATACACCTTTGTCTATTATAACAGATATCATGTTTATGTGCAAGCCGACAAACTGTGGCATTATTGCACAATTTACGCTTTTTCTGTGTAGATTTTATGAACAGACAGCGATTATCTGGTACCTTCTTCGCGGCTTGCAAGGTATTTTCGAACCATGAGCGCTACCTTAAATACGATCGCGTGATCAAACTCACGAAGGTCCAGACCGGTCAGCTTTTTGATCTTCTCAAGGCGGTACACCAGCGTATTGCGGTGTACGAACAGCTTGCGCGAGGTCTCGGATACGTTCAGGTTGTTCTCGAAGAACTTCTGAATGGTGAACAGCGTCTCCTGATCGAGCGAGTCGATCGAGCCCTTGCGGAATACTTCGGACAGGAACATCTCACACAGCGTGATCGGCAGCTGATAGATCAGACGGCCAATGCCCAGATTCTCGAAGCTGATGATGTTCTTCTCGGTGTCAAATACCGCACCGACCTCGATTGCGGTCGTAGCCTCCTTGAAGGACTTTGCGATATCCTTCATCTGAGAGGATACCGAGCCGATGCCGATCAGGCACTTGACCGACAGCTCACTGAGCAGCGTCTCCTCGATAGAGCCTGCCAGCTTGACCAGATCCTTGATCTCACTGCCTGCCTTGACCTCCTTGACTACAACGATGTCCGTCTCGGAGATATGCAGCACGAAATCCTTCTGCTTGTCCGGGAACATGCCGTTTACCACGTCGATCGCGGCAACATCGGCCGGCGCCTGCTGGCGCACGAGGAATACCACGCGCGGCACATCGTTGCCGAAGTGCAGCTCGCGGGACTTAATATAAATATCGCCCGGCAGGATATTATCCAGAATGATATTCTTTACGAAGGTAGCCTTGTCGTGCTTTTCGTCATACAGCGTCTTGATATTGTTAATCGAAACCGCAACCAGCGAGCAGATGCTGCGCGCCAGCTCGTCCTCGCCCTGTACGAATACGGCGTATTCCAGACGCGACGCACGGTCACCCGTTGTATGATAAGTATAACCGCCGAAACGAACGATCTCGCCGGCGAAGCCCAGCTCAGTGATTGCTTCCTCCCGCATTTCACCGATACGAGGCAGATCGGTACATGCTACAACCGCACCGCTTGCGTCAACAATGCCGATCGTACGATCCACCGTATCCTTCATCTGCAAAACAATCGACTGGAACAATCTCGAAGCCATTTCCATCACCTTTCCCGTCTTTTTCACGCGCCCCGGCGCTTTACTCCGCATCCGTCCGCCGAAACGCTTACTCCTTATGGCGTTCTCACCTCTAATGGTGATTCTGCCTATGACATTCTTCACAAGAACGCCAAAAGTTCCCTATACATTTTAAGTCATTATATCACATGTCCGCGCATTTTTGTACAAAAAACTCAAAAAAATTTGTAGATTTTTAAGTTTTTCAAGTTTGCGAGGTAAGTTTTTCCAATTCCTCCTGTGTCAGTTCCCGAAATTCGCCGGGCGCGAGTATTTTATCCAGCCAGAGACCACCCAGCCGCAGGCGTTTGAGCGCCGTTACCGTACCGCCAACTGCCGCGATCATGTGCTTGACCTGATGGTATTTGCCCTCTTTGAGCGTCACACGCACGCGCAGCTCCGGCTCGGTCTCGAGGATTTCCAGCTTCGCCGGCTTGCATTCCGTGCCGTCCCGCAGGGTCATGCCCTGCTCGAAGCGTGAGACTGCATCCGCTGCCAGCGCGCCGTCCACGACCGCCTCGTACTCTTTTTCGACATGGCGATTCGGACTCATCAGCGCATGGCTGAGCGCGCCGTCGTCCGTGATGAGCAGCAGTCCCTCGGTGTCCTTGTCCAGCCTTCCCACCGCAAACAGGCCGCGCCGCAGCTCGGCCGGAAACAGCTCAAGCACGGTATCGTGACGCTCATCGCGGCTTGCCGTGATAACACCCATCGGCTTGTTGAGCATATAGTACCGCTGTGCGCGGTAGCGCTGCACGGTGCCATCCACCGCCGTCTGCGACCGGTCGGGATCGACCTTAAACGCCGGATCCTTCTGCACGGTGCTGTCCACCGAGACGCGTCCCGCACGAATGAGTGCCTGAACTTCCTTGCGGCTGCCGCAGTTCAGGTGGGACAGCAATTTGTCCAATCGCATCTGTGGCATTTTGTCCCCTCCGCCAATACATTTCTTTTATAAGGATAACACTTTTTCGCAAATTGCACAATAGCTAAATACAAAAAAAGTGCAATCCCCCGAAAGTTACCAATAGATACCATAAACCTATGATAACTTTTTCGTTGAATTGCACAGTTATGCAATTTCCGAAAGTCATTGTCAACCACTGTCAGGTCTGCGGCATATCCAGCAGGCCATGCACAAATCCATCCGCCTGTGCGGATGTGATATCCGCTGCGATCAGGCGGTTTCTGCGCACCAAAAGGTTAGCGGTCACGCCCTGCTCTCCGGTAGGATAGGCGGTCAGCGCGTAGGTATACAGCGTGGCGCGTTTGCCCTGATACGGCGTAAGATCCAGTCCCTGCGCCTGCTGAATAGCGTTGTACTGCTCATATACCTCATCGAAGGTGTCGGGTATCTGCACCTCCTGTGTGCCGACCGGTTCGTTCTCCACCGACCAACCGCAGGCAGTCAGCAGAGCTACCCGGTCCTCGTTCGTTTTCAGCTTTGCACTGAGCGCTGCACCTTCAGCGCTGACCGCGGTATCCGCCTCTGCCGTTTTCGGCAGCAGTGCTGCCGCGCCGACCAGCACCAGCCCGACCGCTAGCACGCCCACTACGATTTTCCTCACCGATACCTTTGCCGCAAAAACGATCATGGCATTGTCCCTCCTGCTTTTACTTTATCCTATGTGTACAGAAGGCAAAAAAGAACGCCTCCGAGTATTTCTCGGAAGCGCAGCTTGTATCAGTCCAGGTTTTTCTTCTTCAGCATCCACCATGCAAAGAAGCAGCCAACCACCGTAATGGCCAGCGGCATCCACCAGACCCAGTCGCCCGGTATCTGTCCTTCGCCGATATTCATACCGAAGAAGCCGAACACGATATTCGGAATCGTCATGATGATGGTCAGGATGGTCAAAACCTTCATGATGATATTCAGATTGTTGGAAACGACGGAAGCATAAGCATCCATCGTACCCGCCATAATGTTGGAATAGATATTCGCCATCTCGATGGCCTGACGGACCTCGATCAGCGCGTCCTCCAGAATGTCGCGGTCGTCCTCATACAGCTTGAGCACGCGGCCGCGCAGCACCTTTTCCATCGTAACCTCGTTGCCCTTGAGTGACGAGGAGAAGTAAACCAGCGATTTACTCAGTCCGAGCAGCTGGATCAGCTCCTCGTTTTTGAGGGAGTCGTACAGGCGCTTCTCGATGCGGGTAAAGTCACGCTCGATCATACGCAGATTTTTCAGGAATCGACCTGCAATGCGGAGCAGAATCTGGAACACAAAGCGCGTCTTGAGCGAGGTATGCACGCCCTTTACCGCACCTTCCGCGATGGAGCGCAGGATGATGCTGTCCTCCAGACAAACCGTGATGACCGCATTCTGCGCCACGACAATACCCATAGGAATGGTGGTGAACATCTGTCCGCCGTCCTCGACCGAGCTTTTCTCCACCATCGGGATATCGACGATCATGAGAAGCTGCTCGTCCTCGGTATCGACACGCGAGCTTTCCTCCGGGTCGAGCGCCGCGCGAACAAACTCTTCCTCAACCTGAGCCGCCTGCGCGATCTGCTCCAGCTCGTCCGAGCTGGGATGCACCATGTTGACCCAGCAGCCCTCGGTGAACTCGCTCACTTCTGTGATGCGACCGTCCACCGTTTTGAAAAATTCAACCATATTATACCGCCTTTCAGCAGCGGCACTCCTCGAAAATGCCACCGCGAGTAATATTCATCTGTCTACTTCCAGGGTCCGTACTCACGGTGATCACTCTCCTTTAATATGGATTTCATTTAAGGCAATACCGCATAATTGAACAAGAGCGATTTGCGAATAAATTTTGCGTACTGATGAGGCGCGGTTTCGCAGCAATACTTGCCGTATTGCAAGAAATCGCAACAAAATCAGAATACAAAATTTCCGCAAAGCGCCGCTGCTTTAATTGTGCGGTGTTGCCTTAAAATTAACCTTCCCATACCTGACAAAACAGCCCTGTTACGGGCTGTTTTGAATAGCTATCAGTTAGATTATCGGTTGTCCTTATCGAAGATACGCATCAGAACATCAAATGCAGCATCGTCAGAGCCAACATCGGACGACGGCTTGGAAGCGGTTGCGCGAGCCGGCTTCTTGTCAGCCGCTGCGGTAGCAGCCTCGGTGAACAGGCCGGTGGAGCCGGAAGCCTTGTCCTTATTGCCGTCCATGCTCATCTTTGCGGAGTTCGGAACATTGTCGAAACCGGTTGCGATTACAACAACGCGGATCTCGTCGTCCATGTTCTCGTCGATGAATGCACCGAAGATGATGTGTGCATCCGGATGAGCCGCCTGCTGAACCATGGTAGCTGCAGTCTCAACCTCGTCGAGACCGATATCGTCAGAGCCGATAACGGAAACGATAACGCCGTGAGCCATGTCGATGGAGGTCTCGAGCAGCGGGCTGGAAATTGCCTCGCGTGCAGCCTCTGCAGCCTTGTCCTTGCCTGCAGCGGAGCCGGTGCCGATGTGAGCGAAGCCTGCGTCCTTCATGACGGAGGTAACGTCCGCGAAGTCCAGGTTGATGAAGCCCGGAACGGTGATCAGCTCGGAAATGTTCTTAACTGCCTGACGCAGAACGCCGTCAGCGATCTCGAATGCGTTCTTGAAGGTGATCTTCTGCTCGGATACATACTTCAGACGCTCGTTCGGGATGATAACGAGGGAGTCTACATTCTTGTTCAGTTCTTCGATGCCGCTCAGCGCCTGCTCAAGACGCTTCTTGCCCTCGAATGCGAACGGACGGGTAACAACGCCGACCGTCAGGATGCCCAGCTCACGAGCGATCTGTGCAACAACCGGAGCTGCGCCGGTGCCGGTGCCGCCGCCCATGCCGGCGGTGATAAATACCATATTGGTGTTAGCGAGAGCCGCTGCGATCTGATCCTTGCTCTCCTCAGCAGCCTTGCGGCCGATCTCCGGATTTGCGCCTGCGCCCTGACCCTTGGTCAGCTTCTCGCCGATCTGGATCTTCGTGCTGGCCTGCGAATAATTCAGAGCCTGCATATCCGTGTTGATGGAAACGAACTCAACACCCTGTACACCGTTCTCGACCATGCGGTTTACAGCGTTGCCGCCGCCGCCGCCGACACCGATGACCTTAATGTTTACTACGTTATCCAAGCCCTGTTCAAACTCAAAACCCATTGTCGTTGTCCTCCGTTTTATGATAAAGAATCGTTCTTTGATTATCAATTACCGCGTTTGAGGGCACTTCGCCCCTATTGTTTTAATTTTACCTCGATTTATTCTATTTTGCAACAGGAATTAGCGAATTCCTCAAAAAAAACTTAATCTTTTCCGTGTCTTTCCCGCAAACCGGCGGGCGATACGGAAAAAGGCTGTATTTTTTCGCGTTTTCCCTTGTGTTTTCGGTTATTTTCGCCAGTATAGGCAGAAAAAACTCAGCCTTCGCCATCGTAGCTGTCGTCATAATAGCTGTCATCGTAATACGATTCGTCGTACGAATCGTCGTAGCTGCCGTCATCGTAGGAATCGTCATAGGACGAATCGTCCGAGTAATCCGAATCATCGGAATCGTCCGAGTTATCCGAACTGTCGCTGTTCGAATCGGTCGGGTCATCGCCGTTCGTATTGTCGGTCGTGCCGACTTCGCCGTCCGGATTGGTGTACGCCGGCGAGGTCACCGGATTGTCACCTGCCTGGTCGGTACCGGAGCGCGCTACATCCTCCGCCGTCTCCGGCACAAAGTGCAGACGGTTCTGCGCATCCCAGTACAGCCGCCCGATATCCGATGCCGAAAGGCGATTGCTGATAACGGTCTGTGCAAACCGAAGACGGTACGTCAGATCGTCCAGTGAGCCTGCGCGGATGTCGAACCGCTTGTCATAGCCGATGCGCACATCGGTCAGGTCGTTCAGATTGAGGAAGCTCATCTTTTCGAGCAGACCGGCAGCATCCATGTTCTCCAGCACGTTCAGCATGGCATCAACGTGTGCATCCGTGCCGGTAGCAAGGAAATCCCCCATCTGCGCATTCAGCGTAACGCCGAGCACGATCGGCAGACCGCCGTCTGCGGCGTTGTTCTCGAGCACCTTGCCGCCCGCACTGATATAAGTGAACGTGTTATCCTCATTCCTCACAGCAGCCGCCGCTGTGCATTCGGTGACAGTCAGCACCAGTCCATCCGGCAGCCTGCGGCGCAGCTGTGCGCTTTCCAGATACGGAAAGCTGTGCATCAGGTCGGACAATACGCGGTTTTTGTTCCACAGATAGAGATTATCGCCCTTTTGAACATCCATACCGGCGATCAGCTCCTCCGAGCCGTACTGCTTGGCGCCTTCCACCGAAATGGTCTTAACCTTGAAGAACACGGTCATCGCCACCACGGCAGCCGCCAGAACAATACCGGTCAGCAGCACGCGTCCCAGCACACGAAAGATTTTCCTGCCGCGGCGCTGCTGCTCCATCCGGTCGGGTGTGTGCTTTTTTCGCCTTCTGCGTCTCATCACAGCATCCCTTCTTTGTTACTTCTTGCCATGGTTTTCGATTGCCCAAAGGATCTCCTGATAGATCTTCTCGCTTGCATCGTGCGCCGCCAGCTTTGTCGCGTCATGCCCCATCCGGTGCAGACGGTCGCGGTCGCTCAGCAGATCCTGAATCTCGTCGTACAGCACCTGCGGATTGGCGTCCTTCTCGAGCAGAACACGGCAGCCGCCCTCCTTTTCGAGGGCGCGCGCGTTCTTCTCCTGGTGATTCTCCGCCACATACGGAGACGGCACCAGCAGTGCCGGACGGCCGAGCATGCACAGCTCACCGAGGGTAGCCGCACCTGCGCGGCACACGATCAGGTCAGCCGCCGCCATGCGGTCTGCCATGTCGTAGATGTACTCGGTCACTTCGATGTTCGGGTGCGCGTCAAAGTCGGCGCCCTGCTCCTTCGCCATCCTGGGCAGCCACTCACGGGCCGCCGCACCGGTTGCGTGAACATGGTGATAGGGCACGCCGTTTTTGCACTCAAGCGCCAGCTCACCGGCCATGTGCTCGTTCATGTACTTTGCACCCATCGAGCCCCAGAAGGATACGACCAGCTGGTCATCATCGGTCAGGCCGAACTTCTCGCGTGCCTTTACGCGGTCCGCCGCCAGAATCTCACCGCGCACCGGCGCACCGGTCAGAATGATCTTATCTCCGCCGCCGAGCAGCTCCTTTGCCTGTTCAAAGCAAACGAGTACACGGTCCGCGTCCTTTGCAAGCATCTGCGTTACCTTGCCGGGCAGCGCGTTGACCTCGAGCAGCACGGTCGGAATGCCGAGCTGCTGTGCCGCGCGTACCACCGCGAACGACGCATAGCCGCCGCAGCCGATCACGCAGTCCGGCTTGGCCTGCTTCAGCAGCTTTTTCGCCTTGCTGACCGCCGAGACAGCCAGCTTTGCCGCCTTCAGATTGTGCAGAATGCCCTTCGGGCTCATCGAGCGCGACATGCCGATGATCTCGATGGTGTCCAGCGGGTATCCCTCACGCGGGACCAGCTTATTTTCAATGCCGCGTGCCGAACCGGCAAAACGCACCGTCGTCTGCGGCTGCTTTTTTTCAAAATAGCGTGCAATGGCAAGCCCCGGTGTAACGTGACCGCCCGTGCCGCCTCCCGTAATGTACAGTTTCAAAACTGAGTTCCCCTCTCCTGTTTGTTACTTTTCAAATGCAAGGTAGGATCACATGGTCCGGCAAAGTCTGTTTACCGGATCATGTGGTACTGCCTGACAGTTTGCTGTCGCGAAACTACAGTTTCGCCGACAAGCAGGAACGGACCGCAGGCCGTTCCAAAGTCGTCCGAAAGTTCCCATACGGAAACTTTCTCCCTCCCAAAGTCAAAAAATCCTGCGCTATCCTTGCGCGGCTTCTCGGCCGCGCTGCGCCGATACATGCTCCCGTTTTTTTGGCATTTGCTATGCAAATGCTATTAAATACGCGCTATTGCGCGAAAAGAGCCAAATTGTTATTTTCTGCTTTTGAACAAACCGAAGGCTGTTTGTATGCTGCAAACAGCCTTGAGGCAACACCACACAATTAAACTGCGGCGCTTTACGGAAATTTTGCGTCCTGATGTCGTTGCATTTTTTTGCAATACATCAAGTATTGCTGCAAAACCGCGCCTAATCAGCACGCAAAATTTACTCGCAAATCGCTCTTGTTCAATTATGTGGTATTGCCTCCATCGGCATAACTTAATCCTGGTTTCTTCCGTCAATCCGCATATACCGCGATATATTGAGCAGGATGCCCATCTCGCCGAGCTGCAGCAACAGCGCTGTGCCGCCATAGCTGAAAAACGGCAGAGCCGCGCCGGTTACCGGCATGATGCCGGTGACAACGAACAGGTTCATCAGCGTCTGGATCGCCAGCTTGGCGGTGATGCCGGTCGCCAGAAGACTGCCGAATTTATCCGGTGCATAGCGCGCCACACGGAATCCGCGGTAAATAAGGTACGCGAACAGCAGAATGACCAGCAGAGCGCCGATCAGACCCATCTCCTCGCACCAGGTGGCAAAGATGAAGTCGTTATGCGGCTCCGGCAGGTATAGCTGCTTCTGCAGTCCGTTGCCGAGTCCGCGTCCGAGCAGGCCGCCCGAGCCGATGGCGATCTGGCTCATCGAGCCTTGCAGACCTTTGTTCGCCATATCCGAAAACGGATTGAGCCAGACTTCAAAACGGTCTCGTACATGCTTAAACGCAACATAGAATGCCGCAACTACGCCTGCACCCAATCCCAGAATCGGCGCAAAGTACCACAGGCGCATGCCGCCTGCCAGCAGGATGATAATGCCGATGCCGCAGATGATGATCATCGCCGAGGTATGTGGCTCCAGGTACAGCAGACCGATGTACATCGCCAGCAGCAGACCGTACGGCTGCACCATGGTCTTGACGCTGCGCACGCTCTTCGGGTCACGCGCTACCCAATAGGAAAAGCAGATGATGACGGTCAGCTTTGCGATCTCAGACGGCTGAAAGCCGAACAGCCAGCGTTGTGCATTATTAACCGTTGTACCGACGCCCGGTATCACAACCAGAATCAGCAGCGCGACCGATATCCACATGATGATGTTGTGAATGCCCGCGTACATGCGGTACGGAATCTTGGAAAGGCCGATCATCGCCGCAAGACCGATCGCGGCGAAAATGCCCTGACGCATGATAAAGTATGTCGCGCTGCCCTTGTAGAACATCGCGTTGGTATAGCTTGCCGAGAACAGCGCAATCAGACCGGTGATCAGCAGCAGCAGCACCGAGAAGAACACACCGGTATCCCAGATGTGCGCCTTCATGCTGCGCATGCGTCTGCGCTTCGGCTTTGCGGTGCCGGTATGGTAACGCTCCTTCGGCACCGGCTCCCGCGAAGGACGCGCCGATTTGCCGCTCGGCGCATTCCGCGGCATGGGACGGCGCGATGCCGGCCGGTACTGCGGATTCGTCTTTCCAGTTGTCGAAGCCATAGGGTTACCTCCGAATTACGAATTAAAACAGCGGTGCGAGTGCCACATGGTAGGCCAGCAGGCACAGCACAACCGTGATGCCGGTGAATACCAGCACGATTTTCTTCTCGCACCAGCCGCACATTTCAAAGTGGTGGTGGATCGGCGCCATCTTGAACAGGCGCTTGCCGTGGGTCGCCTTGAAGTAGGTGACCTGCAGGATAACGGACAGCGTTTCGATGATGTAGATCAGGCCGACCAGCAGCAGGATGAGCGGCATTTCACACGCAAATGCCAGACCGGCAACCGCACCGCCGAGGAACAGCGAGCCGGTATCGCCCATGAACACCTTGGCCGGATTGAAGTTATAGCGCAGGAAGCCCAGCAGCGCGCCCGCGAGTGCCGCCGAGAAGATCACAACGCCCATGTCTCCGCGGCGGAAGCCGACGAACACGAAGAAGATGGCAACCGGAAGTGTAACGCTTGCCGCCAGACCGTCGATGCCGTCGGTCAGATTGACGGCGTTGTCCGCGCCGACGATAACGAAGGCCGCGAACACGATGTACAGCGGCCACGGCCAGCTGAACGAAATGCCCGTGAACGGAATCCACAGCTGCGGCAGACCGCTCGACCCCAGGAACAGCACGAGCACAAACACGCCGGCAACCAGAATCTGGAGCACCAGCTTCTGCTTCGGGGTCAGACCCGCGTTTTCCTTTTTCTTGATCTTGGCGTAGTCATCGACCAGACCGACCGCACCGTAGGCCACGGCAAGGCCGAGCACCGCCAGCGACGAGACCGAAATCTCACCCATCACGATATTGCCGATAATGACTGCCGCCGCGATACCGATAATGAACATAAAGCCGCCCATTGTCGGAATATTCTGTTTGTTCATGTGCCATTTCGGTCCGATTTCGAGAATCTTCTGACCGAATTTCATTTTCCGCAGATAGTTGATGACCGCCGGACCGATAGCCAGCGTAATCACCAGTGCGACCGCGAAAACAAGCACAGCCTGTTTCATGCTTCAACTTCCTCCCCTAAAAACATTGCAAGTGCGCGTTCCATGCGCATGCCGCGGCTGCCCTTGAACAGCAGCGCGTCTCCCTTTTTCGCGTCCTCGCGCAGTGCCGCGACAAGTGCGGTCTGATCGTCGAACGCATAGGCATGCTCCATGCCCTTCTCCCTGGCACCGGCTACCATGGCCGCTGCATCCGGACCGTAGGCGTACAGGGCGTCCGCGTACTGCGCCGCCGCACGACCGGCACGGCGATGACCTTCCTCGGCGTAATCGCCAAGCTCGAGCATCGAGCCGAGAACCGCAAACCGGCGGCCGTCCCCGGCCATGCCGCCAAGCACGGACAGCGTAGCCTCCATCGCATCCGGACTTGCGTTGTAGCAGTCCGCATAGATGTGATAGCCATCCTGCTCATAGATGTTCTGGCGCATGCCGCTTGCCTGATAGCTGACAAGTCCCTGCGCGATCAGCGCGGGCGTTTCACCGAGCAGCAGACCGACGGCTGCCGCCGCCAGTGCATTGAGCACGTTATGCTTGCCCGGAATACTCAGCTTCGCGGTGAATTTCTCTCCGACCGGCAGGTGCGCCGCAGCAAGACCGTTATTTACTATATCAAATGTACCGTCGCTGTGCAAGTCCGCAGTAAGGTCACAGGCGGAATTTTCGATGCCATAAGTTACCACCTTGTAGCCGAGGCTGCCGCGTTTGTCCCACAGAAGCGGCTCATCGCCGCAGAGAACAGCCGTGCCGCCCTCCTGCAGACCCTCGAGAATCTCCAGCTTGGCCTTGCAGATGCCCTCACGCGAGCCGAGGAACTCGATATGCGAGGTGCCGATATTGGTGATAACCGCCAGATTCGGTCTGGCAGCCGCCGTCATGCGGGAAAGCTCACCGAAATGGTTCATGCCCATCTCGGCTACCAGCACTTCAGTATCCCTGGTCATACGCATGAGCGTCAGCGGCAGACCGATCTCATTATTCAGGTTGCCTTCTGTCTTCTGTGCGCGGAAGCCCTGCGAGAGAACAGCATACAGCAGCTCCTTGGTGGTGGTCTTGCCGACCGAGCCGGTCACGCCGACGACCTTGCCGCCGCACATCGTGCGGTAGCCGCCCGCGAGGTCAAGCAGCGCCTGCGAGGTGTTTTCAACGTACAGCGCCGGCACCGGATACTCCTCATTCTCGCGGTGGCTCATCACGGCGGCGGCGCCGTTCTCGATCGCCTTGCCGATAAAATCGTGCGCGTCAAACCGTTCGCCCTTAATCGGCAGGAACAGCGCCTCCGGCGGAATCTGCCGCGAATCGGTCGTGACCGCCGTCAGAGCCGCCTCACCCTTCGCTTCGCCGTGTGTCCATGCCGCCGCCTGCGCTAATGTAAATCGTTCCATGCCGTTTCCCCCAGTTGGTTTTACTTTTGCTTTATTGAGCGTAGGGGCGCACAGTGTGCGCCCGTCTGCCGCTCTTACTTATTGAAAAAATCCGCTACGATCTCGCGTTCATCCATGTGGTGCTTCACATGGTTTACTTCCTGATAGGTCTCATGTCCCTTTCCCATCAGCACGATGATATCGTCCTTCTGTGCGTGTGCAAGTGCCCAGTGGATCGCCTCCGGACGATCGACAATGACCTGCATCGGCGTATCCGAATCCTTCATGCCCTCGAGAATATCATCGATGATGGCCTTCGGCTCCTCGGTGCGCGGATTATCGCTCGTTACAACGCAGAAGTCCGCGAGATCCGCCGCAATTTTACCCATCTTCGGGCGCTTGGTGCGGTCGCGGTCGCCGCCGCAGCCGAACAGAGCAACGACACGGCCCTTTGCAAAGCCGCGAACGGCCTTGAGCACGTTCTCCACGCCGTCCGGCGAGTGTGCGTAGTCGATGAGCACGGTGTAATCCGTATCGGTCGGCACGACCTCAACACGGCCCTTAACGCCGGTTGCGGTTGCCATGGACTTCGCCGCAGCCGCAAGCGGCATGCCGAGCTGCAGCACGATGCCGAGCGCAGTCAGTGCATTCTCGACCGAGAAATGACCCGGAATCGGCAGCTTGACATCTGCCTTTTCACCCTGATACTGCGCGGTGAACTCCACACCGTCTGCGTGCAGCTGCAGGTCGGTCGCTTCGAGATCGGCCTCCGGCTTGCCGCAGGAGAAGGTCATGCACGGGCACTTTGCGTCCGCGAGCATCTTCTCCGCCGCAGCGTCATCCAGATTGATAACACCCTTCTTACTGATGGAGAACAGCAGCGCCTTTGCCTTGCGGTACTCCTCCATGGTCTTGTGGAAATCGAGGTGATCCTGCGTCAGATTGGTAAACGCGCCAACCGCAAACGGAATGCCGTGCACGCGGTCAAGCACCAGAGAGTGCGAGGAAACCTCCATGATCACATGCGTGCAGCCTGCGTCTCTCATGCGGGCAAACAGCGCGTGCAGCTCGTAGGATTCCGGCGTGGTGCGCTCGGTCTCGATCACTTCATCACCGATGAGGTTCTGGTTGGTGCCGATCAGACCCACCTTGTGGCCTGCGTCCTCAAGCATGTGCTTGACGAGGTAGGTCGTGGTGGTCTTGCCGTTGGTGCCGGTCACGCCGAGCATGACCATGCTCTCCGCCGGATGACCGAAGCGGTTTGCCGCAATCTCAGCCAGCGCAATACGGGAATTCTCCACAACGACTGCGGGGACGCCCTCCGGCGCCTCCTCGCAGACAACGGCTGCCGCGCCCTGCTCCATCGCCTTGGCGATGTACTTGTGGCCATCGGTCGCGTAGCCGCGGATGGCTACAAACAGGTCGCCCGGCTGTACCGCGCGGGAGTCGTAACGCACTTCCTTGATGTCAATATCCTGCGCGGCAGTGCTGTTTTTCACTGCTACATTCTTCAAAAGTTCCTGTAATTTCATAAGTTCCTCCTATCGGTCGTTGACCGTCGTTGTATCGGAAAATTCTACCGTGACAACCGCACCGAGGCTTACCTTGGTACCGGCCTCCGGACTCTGCTTGGTCGCGGTGGTATCGCCTGTGATCTGCGCGGACGAAACACCCTTCTGCTTGAGGTACAGACCGTACTCCTCCAGCGTATCGCGGCACTCATCCGGCGACATGCCGGACAGATTGGGCACTTCAACGGCCTCGGTCGGCTTTTCCTCGCCCATGTAGACGATAACCTTGCCGCTGGCCGCAATGCGCATGCCTGCATTCGGCACCTGATCGGTGACGGTATCGCCGTCGCCCTTGATGATGCAGTCAAAGCCTGCGTCGGACAGCGTGGAAATCGCATCGTCGCGCGTCTTGCCGGATACACTCGGCACGGTCAGCTCGCGGCGGTCACTCTCGCTGTCGTCGTAGACCGGCGTAATGCCGATATACGGCAGCACATCCTCCATGATGCGGCCGACAACCGGAGCGGCGATCGTACCGCCGGTATGCGTTGCGGATTCCGGCAGGTCGTTGATGGAGACCAGAACCGCGATCTGCGGGTCGTCCATCGGCGCTACGCCGATGAAGGAGGCCGTGTAGCGGTCCTCGGTATCGAGCACCTTGCCGTCACTGTCGTATTCGGGCTGAATCTCGGAGGTCGCAGTCTTGCCGCCGACGCGGTAGCCGGGCACATACGCGTTCTTGCCGGTGCCGTTTGCGACAACCTGCTCCATCGCCCCGCGCATGTAAGCGGAGGTATCCTCGGAAATGACCTGACGGACCACCTCGGTCTCATTCGTGGACTTGACCGAGCCGTCTCCGCTCAGCACTTCCTTGACGACGTACGGCTTTTTCAGCTTACCGTCGTCCACGATCGCGCAGACCATGTTCAGCATCTGAATCGGCGTTACCGTGAAGCGCTGACCGAACGATGCGGTCGCCAGTGCGACTTCGTTCCAGTCACTGGCAACATCCAGCTTATGGAACTGACCCTTGCCCTCACCCGGCAGGTCGATGCCGGTCGGCTCGGTCAGGCCGAACGCCTTGTAAAAGTTGTAAAACCGATCCATGCCGACGCTCTGGGCAATCTGCATCATCGCTACGTTGCAGGAATTCATCAAGGCTTCGGTCAGCGTCTGCATGCCGTGGCCGCTTGTGTTTGCACACTTGATCTCCCAGTTCTCCACCTGCAGGGAGCCGCCGCAGTAGTAGGTGTCCTCGGCATGAGTAGCACCCAGATCATACGCGGTGGAGACCGTCATCAGCTTGAAGGTGGAGCCCGGCTCGTAGTTATCCGCGATAACCGGATTGCGCCACGTTTTCATCAGGATATTGACGCGGGCGCTGCCCAGCGCATCTACCAGATCAGAATTGTCATGAATCGCCTCCGGCAGATTGTCCAGACCGCCCTTCTCATACCATGCATCCGGAATTTCGACCTTTACGTTCTCTTCCTTGAGGATTTTCGCAACATTTTCCTTGAGTTCGTTGATATACTTGTCGCTCGTCAGCTTGTAGGCATCGTTCGGATCAAAGTCCGGCAGGTTCGCCATTGCCAGCACCTCACCGGTCTTGACGTCCATGACGATGCCGGAAACGCCGTCTCGCGCCTCCGGATTGTCGGCAAGTGCGGTCTCGAGGTGCTTTTCCAGATAGTTCTGGATATCGCTGTCGATGGTCAGCACAAGAGAGTTGCCGTCGGTCGCCGGGATATACTGCTGGGTCTCCGGCATAATGTCCTTGTTCTGCTGGTTCTGCACGCGCACCAGACGGCCCGCCGTGCCGGAAAGCTCGTCGTTATACTCGGATTCCAGGCCGTACGCGCCGTTGTTGTCGCTGCCGACGTATCCCAGAACCGCAGACAGGAAGGCGCCGTGCTGATAGTACCGCTTGGTATCCGGCTCGGAGTAGACGCCGGTGCAGTCTGCCGCTTCGAGCTTCTCATCCAGTTCCTTGGATACGTCCTTATCGACCTTCTGCGCGATAATTTCGTACTGCGAGTTCGTCTTCCGGAGCTTCTCCATCACGGTATCGTAATCCACAGCCAGCGTTTCGGACAGGATGGTCGCAAGCGTCTGCTGCTGACTTTCCGCCGTGATGCCCTTCTTGACCTTGCTCTCGTCCACAACGGCCTTCGGATCGACCGTAATGCGCTCTACAGCGGCGGATTCAGCCAGAACCTGCATGTTCGCGTCGTAGATCTTGCCGCGGTTGGGCGTGATGAACGTGTCGCGCGTCTGCAGCGCTGTCGCCTGCTGCACATAGAAATCGTGATTGAATACCTGCATATACAGCAGCCGCACGCCTACCAGCCCGAAACCGATCAGTGCAAACAGCACGGTCAGTCCGCGAATACGCGTGCGCATTTGATGGTTGGGTCCCTTAACTGCCATTTAGTCAGCCTCCATATTGTTCCTGAAAAAGCGTAAGGAGTCAGAAGTTATCCACCTCTCACTCCCCTGTACGCATTGTATTCAACTGCTTATCGGATATATTCCACAAGTGCGGAAAAGCGCGCTGCCAGTGCGCTCCACAGACCGCGCAGCGTCATGCTGTCGTCTGCAACGGTGACAAGATCCGGATTGGTCAGCTCCACATATTCGATCTGCGAATTGTCCATCTTGACCATTCCGAGCGTATCCGTGGCGTACTGCTCTACCTCATCCATGTTCATGCTGTTCATCTGCTTGGTCGTCAGAGAAACATTCTCCGACTGCAGCTCGCTGAGCAGGTCGCTCTGCTCACTCGCTTCCGCGGTAAGCTGGGTCAGCTGCATCTGGCAGAACAGAATAAACGCCGCCGTGATCGCCACCAGAAAAATGCACGGATACACGCCCTGCATCACAGCAGGCTTGCGGCGGTGCTTCTTTTTCTTGACCGGTGCTGCCGCTACCTGCAGATGGCGTTTCGGCTGTACCTCACGCTGTGCAGGAACCTGATCTTCATATTTTCTTGCCGCGTTGTTCCTGCCAGAAGCCATCTTGCGCTTTCCTTTCTTTTGAATTTGCTTTTTCGGTTTAGATTTTTTCACAAACCCGGAGCTTCGCGCTTCGGGCGCGCGGATTCTCCTCAATTTCCCTTTCATCCGGCAGGATCGGCTTGCGCGGCGTCAGCCGAACCTTCGGCTTTTTGCCGCAGATGCATACCGGAAAGTCCTTCGGACAGGTGCAGCCCTGTGCCGCCTGCTGAAAAGCCGCCTTGACGATGCGGTCCTCCAGGCTGTGAAAGGTGATGACCGCCAGTCTGCCGCCCGGATTGAGACAGTCGATGGCTTTTTCCATTGCTTCCCGCACCGCGCCCAACTCATCGTTTACCGCAATGCGGATCGCCTGAAAGCTGCGCTTCGCCGGATGCTGCTTTTCGCGCAGTGCTTTCGCGGGCATGGCGCCCTTGATCACACGGACAAGCTCCAGCGTGGTCTCAATCGGCTTGTCTGCGCGTTCGCGCTCGATCGCCGCTGCGATCAGCGGTGCGTAGCGCTCCTCGCCATACTCAAACAGAATGCGGCGGATCTCCTCGCGGCTCCAGCCGTTCACCACATCATACGCGGTCAGCTTCTGCTGCCGGTCCATGCGCATATCGAGCGGCGCATCCTGCATGTAGGAAAAGCCGCGCTCGGCATGATCCAGCTGCGGAGAGGAAACGCCGAGGTCGAACAGAATGCCGTCCGCACCTGCCAGTCCCTGTCCCTCGAGCACCTTGTCGATATCGCGGAAATCGCTCTTGACCGGTGTGACACGCTGCCATACATCCTTGAGGCGGTCCTTCGCGTTTTCGAGTGCTTCGTCATCTCTGTCAATGCAAATCAAACGACCGGTATCATGCAAACGCTCCGCAATGCGGAGCGAGTGACCGGCGCCGCCGGTCGTGGCGTCCACATAAACGCCGTCCGGCTTGATCTGCAGAGCCTCAAGGCAAGGCTCAAGCAAAATGGATACATGATGAAATTCCATAGTTCCCTGCCCTTTTGTTAAAAATCAATATCTTCTACGTCCGCGGCAACAACCTCCGCGTCGATCTCGTCATTGTAAGCGCGCCACTTGTCGCTGTTCCAGATTTCCGCGTGGTCGAGCTGACCGATCACGGTAACATCCTTCTGCAGCTCCGCAAAGGTACGCAGGTTTGCGGGAATGAGGATGCGGCCCTGTGCGTCGAGCTGTGCATCGAACGCATTGGCGAAGTAGTAGCGCTTGACGCGTCTTGCCTTTTCGCCGTTGCCGAGCGTGCGGATCTTGTCCTCCAGACGCTTCCATTCCGCTTCCGGATAAACGGACAGACAGCCATCGAGGCCCTTGGTGACCGTGAAGTGCTCGCCGAGCTCCTCGCGCAGCTTGGCCGGCATTGCCAGACGACCCTTAGCGTCTATGGAATGCTTGTATTCGCCCTTCACTCATTCACACCTGCCCTTCCGCTTTGGTGGAATTTGTGACACTTTACCCCACAACTCTCCACCTTGATTTTATTATAGCGGTACGGAGAATAGATTGCAAGATATTTTTTGCATTATTGCACGAAAAATTCGGGCGTTTTTCTTGCAAATTTTATAGTTTTCGCAATTTTTGCGAACAGTTGTTCGATTGTATTCGTGCGTGGTGTTTTCCTGCATTTTACTGTGAAGTGGAGAGTTATCCCAAAGTTTATCCACAGAGTGTGTATTTTTGTGCAATTTCAGCCGGACATTTTTCAGCCCGGTGGCGCAAAGTGGGTGTGAGGTTCTCTTTTCCGGTGTTGGTGGTGAGGAGTGGGTGAGGGGGTGGTGCAGACAAGGTGACGGCTGTTATCAAATAAAATTCGCAGGTGCCGTCCGCAACAACGCGTAAGCAAATTGTGCGGCACTGTCATGCCGCACCCAGCGTAGAGTTGCCGATATGTGTAGCAGTACGGTATCTGACACTGCAAACAGGTCTCGACATGGGAGCACACTGTGCTCCCCTACGGCAGAAAAACTCCTCTACCGTTCCCCCATAGTCTCAGTTCTCTGGCAGGCAGACGCCAAGAGGAAACGGGGTGATTCACAAGAGGGGTGGAAACCTTAGGTGTCCATCCCTCTTGTGCCCCTGCCGGGCAGGCAAGTTCCGTTCGCTTCGCAAGCGACAAATTCCCGTTGTGCCGGTACCGCAAAGAACACGAAAAAGCAGCCACCCGAAGGTGACTGCCTGCATTTCGGTTTTACTTTGCGATGCTCTTGAAGCGCTGGCGTGCCTTGCGGACCTCCTCCAGACCGAGAGCCACTGCCTCCTCGGTACGCTTGAGGGTATCCTCGCAGTACTCATTTGCCACGCGGCGCAGCTCACGAGCCTGAATCTCGGCGTTGCCCTGTACTTCCTTGGCCTTGCGGCGTGCCGCTACGACGATCTCGGTCTCGGAGACCATCTGACGTGCATCCTCCTCAGCCTGACGGCGGATCGCCTCAGCCTCGCGCTTGCCGGATGCCAGCATCTCACTGCGCTTTGCAACAATTTCCTGTGCCTGCTGCAGATCGTTCGGCAGAGCCTCACGCAGCTCGTCCAGCATATCCAGCATGTGGTCGCGCTCTACGATGCACTTCTCGCCTGCCAGCGGAATGCCCTTTGCATCCTGCACCATATCATACATGCGGTTAATGAGTTCCTCTAAAGTTGCCATTTTTACTCTCCCTTTCTAATTCGGCGCACAATGTCCTGCATAATCCCCTCGGGAACAAAATCGGCGACACCGCCGCCGTGTACCGCAATATCCTTCACGATCGAGGAAGAGAGGTACATATATTCCGCACTTGTCATCAAAAACACGGTATCCAGCTCAGGGTTGAGCTTGCGGTTGGCAAGTGCCATTTGGAATTCGTATTCAAAATCCGAAACCGCACGCAGACCCTTTACGATGGCGCATGCGTTTTTCTGCTTGGCGTAGTCCGCCAGCAGGCCGCCGAAGGATTCCACCTCGACGTTTGGCAGGTCAGCTGTTGTCCGCTTTAAGAATTCCACACGTTCCTCGGCGGTAAAAGCGGGTTTTTTGTTCTGGTTGTGCATTACCGCAACGATCAGCCGGTCAAACATGACCGACGCACGGCGGATGATATCCAGATGTCCCAGTGTGACAGGGTCAAAGCTGCCCGGATAAATCGCAATTTTCATTTATTTCATTCCGTTTCGCCACTCTGCCGCTGCAGAATGGTAATCATGGTAGCGCCGTAACGGCGTTCCCGCACGACCGCGAAGCCGTGGGAGAATCTGTCCTCTACTGCACTTTCGCATATTATTATACCATTTACAGAGAGAATGTCAAACGTTTCTATCTGTTTCAGCGCATTTTCTAAGATCACGCCGCCGTACGGAGGATCCAGAAAGATCACGTCGTACCGTTCCCTGCCTGCTTTGGAAACAAATTCCGCTGCCTCCGTGCGGTGGATCGCCGCCTTACCCTTCACACGCGCACCTTCGACGTTTTTGCTCACGATGCCGTAAGCTGCCTTGTTGTGCTCGACAAAATCGCAGTGAGCAGCGCCGCGCGAGAGCGCCTCAATGCCAAGCTGACCGGTGCCTGCAAACAGGTCGAGCACCTCAGCACCGCGCACATGATCCTGTATCAGATTGAATACGTTTTCTTTTACCCGATCGGTGGTCGGGCGGGTGTTCATGCCGGGCACGGGCTGCAATTTACAGCCCCGCGCAGTTCCGGATACAACTCTCATGGTAGCCTCCTGCTGAAATCTAACTGTTTGAAAATTAGGTTAGTAATTAGTAATTACCATATGATTTTATCTCTGCCGGGCGCACACTGTGCGCCCCTGCGATAAAGCCATAGGCTCAATGCTGCCCGGCAGGGGCGAGCAGTGCTCGCTCACCACCAAGTCAAACCGTAACGCTAATAATTACTAATTTCTAATTACTCATTATGAAAAAATTCGTATACGCTCTGCGCCGCATTTCTCGGCAGAATCCTTGCCAGCTCCTGCTCGGACGCCTGCCGGATATTCTCAATGCTGCCGAAGTGCTTGAGCAGGTCGGTTCTGCGCTTATCGCCCACGCCCGGGATTTTATCCAGTGTGGAGCCGCGCACCTTTTTGCCGCCCAGCTTGCGGTTATACTCGATGGCGAACCGGTGGACCTCCTCCTGCATGCGGCCGATGAGCGCAAACAGCGCCGGAGTCGCCGAGATGCCGAACTCACGGCCGTCCGGTGCAACGAGGGCACGGGTACGGTGGCGGTCATCCTTGACCATGCCGAAGCACGGGACAGACAGCCCGAACGAATCGAGCACCTCTTTGCACACATGAACGTGCCCCAGACCGCCGTCGATCATGAACGCGTTCGGCAGCGGCGCAAACTTCTCGTCGCCGTCCACATAGCGCTGCACGCGGCGCGTGAGCATTTCACGCATGGAGGCGTAGTCGTCCTGCCCGTTGGCGGCACACGCGATCTTAAACTTGCGGTAGTCGCTCTTTTTCGGCTGACCCTCGACAAACACGATCATCGAGCCGACCGTATCCTGTCCGGCGAAGTTGGAAATGTCGTAGGCTTCCAGCCGGAGCGGCAGTGCCGCCATACCGGTGACATTCTGCAGCAGTTCAAGCGATTTATGCCGTCTCTCGGACTGCTTCTCTCTGCGTTCGATCTCCTCGAAGGCGTTTTTCTCCGCGAGGCGGGTCAGCACCCGGCGTTCGCCGCGCTGCGGCACAGCCAGCTCCACCTTGCGCTCTGCGATGGACGAAAGGTATTCGCCGACGGCGTCCTGCTCCTCGATTTCATGCGAGAGCAGAACGGTTTTCGCCACCGCATTGCGCTGTGCATAATACTGCTTGATGAACGAGGAAAGCACCTCGGCAGGGTCACTCTCGGTGACGTGGAAGAACGTGTATTCCTTATCCTGCAGCGTGCCGCCGCTGTAATGCAGCACGCAGACACACGCGCGAGTCTGTCCCTGCACAAAGGCGATAACGTCCAGTTCCGCGAACGCACCCGCGACAACGTGCTGTCTGGTGCCCAGCTTCTGGATGGCACGCAGACGGTCGCGCAGGACGGCGGCACGCTCGAACTGCAGTTCCTCGGCGGCTTCGTTCATCTTCTCGGTCAGCTCACGCTCGAGCTTTTTTGCGTCGCCCTCGAACAGCGAGATCGCCTGTTCGATCAGCGCGTGATACTCCTCCGGACTGACCTTGCCGGTGCACGGCGCGCAGCAGCGGCCGAGGTGCAGATTCAGGCACGGCCGGTCCTTGCCGATGTCCCGCGGAAAGGAACGCGCACAGCTTTTCAGGTGCAGTGCTTCACCAATCGTATCAATCGCTCGTCTTGCGGCGCCGCGGCCCATGTACGGACCGAAGTACCGCGCTCCGTCATGTGCAGGCTTGGAGACAATTTTGAAATCCGGGTAGGACAGAGTGGTGTCCAGCCGCACATAGGGATAGCCTTTGTCGTCCTTGAGCAGAATGTTGTACTTCGGCTTGTACTTCTTTATCATCGAGTTCTCGAGCACGAGCGCTTCAAACTCGCTGTCTGTGACGATGATATCGAAGTCGTCGATATGGCTGACCAGCTGGCGCGTCTTGGCGTTCAGCCGTTCGGGCGGCTGAAAGTAGTTGGACACGCGGTTGCGGAGCAGCTTGGCCTTGCCAACGTAAATCACCTTGCCGGTCTTATCCTTGTGCATATAAACGCCGGGCTGCATGGGCAGCCTGCGCACGCGCTCCTTCAGCTGTTCTCTTGTCATGCAAACTGCCCTCCTTCCCTCAATCGTCATTTGCAAAAATAAAAGCGCCGATCAAAACAACCGGCGCTTTTCCCTCAGGACGCGATAACTTAGTCAGTAAAATTGGATGTGATAAGCTCAACCAGCGCGGAAACAGCCTCTTCCTCATCCGGGCCGTCAGCGATCAGGTTGATGGTAGTGCCCTTGGTGATACCCAGGGACAGAATGCCGAGCAGGCTCTTCGCGTTTACGCGGCGCTCTTCCTTCTCTACCAGGATGGTAGACTTGAACTCATTTGCCTTCTGAATGAAAAAAGTTGCCGGGCGGGCATATAAGCCTACCTGATTGGTAACCTGTACCTCTTTTGAATACATATCTGCATCGCTCCTATTTCTTCAAATCCGTTGTATATAGTCTATCGCTTTTTTGCATTTTCGTCAAGGACTATTTCCAGATGTGTCCTTTGCTTTTTAAATGAATTTTTCAAAAAACGTACTGATTTATAGGGCATTATGCCCTATTCGCCGGTTTCCGATTCCTAAAACAGGTATTTTTAGGGCAATACCACATAATTCATTAAAAGAAATCCATGCGTGAACTGTGCAGGATTGCCTCAGCGCAATTCGACGATTGTTACGCCCTGCTCTCCTTCGCCGTAAACACCGCTGCGGACGCTCTTGACGCGCTTGTTTTTCCGCAGATGCTGCTGCACAGCTGTGCGGAGCACGCCGGTTCCCTTGCCGTGGATGACCGTAACAGACGGCAGTCCGGCCATGATGGCGCGCGACAGGAAGTTGTCCACCTCAAAGAGAGCCTCCTCGGCGCTCATGCCGCGCACATCAACCTCGCTTTCCGCCGAGCGGATGTTAAGTTCGCGTCTCGGCGCATCTCTTCTCGGCTGCGGCTTGGGCTTGGGCGCGTTCTTCTTTTCCTCCACGAGACGCAATTCGTTCTCCTTAACCGTCATCTTCATCGGGCCTGCCTGCACCTGCACGCTGCCGTCCCTGTCCGCCGGAGCGAGCACGGTCGCAATG
>OGXP01000872.1_pt1 | contig 29554 bp, 24 predicted proteins | sample 1576351 | NCBI WGS metagenome assembly OGXP01 (sample SAMEA3541517, study PRJEB24748) | human gut metagenome | biome: human gut; feature: human-associated habitat; material: faeces | place: China | collected 2012
ATGGCAAAAGAAGTTGGATGTAAGACAATGAACGGTCTTGGAATGATGTTATTCCAGGGAGCAGCAGCATTCAAACTCTGGACAGGAAAAGAAATGCCGATCGAACACATGAAAGAAGTATTAAACATCAGATACGATGATTAATACCCGGCAGGCTTGTATTGAATTTAAGAAGAAATCGAAAAAATTTGAAAAACAGGAATGTGAGGAAAAGAGATGAATAAGAAATACATACCCAGCGCCCTGATCCTTTATTTAAACTACTTTATCCACGGTGTCGGATGTTCCATCCTTGGACAGGCAGTCATCAAGGAAGCACTTGCCGCTTCCTGGGGCGTAGAAGTTATGGCAATCACTGCAATTTCAGCAGCACTCGGACTTGGACGTCTGATCGCGCTTCCGTTCGCCGGACCGCTTTCTGACAAACTCGGACGTCGTATTTCAACAGCGATCGGTAGTGGATCCTATGCAATCTACCTGATCGGACTTGCACTTGCATTTAATGCAGGAACAAATGGCGGATACCAGATCGCATATATCTGTGCAATCGTTGGTGGTATCGCAAACTCTTTCCTGGATACAGGAATTTACCCGGCTGTTTCAGAAATCATTTACAAAGCACCGGGCGTTGCAACTATGGGGATCAAATTCTTTATTTCTGTATCGCAGATGCTTTTACCGTTCGTACTTGGTGTAACTGTCGCTACAACAGCAACAGGAGCAATCTCTTACAACACACTGTTCTATGCATGTGGAATCGCTTATCTTGTACTTCTGGTACTGGTTATGATCTTCCCACTCCCGGATACAGATCAGAAAGCAGCGGGAAAGAAAGAAGGCCTGATCGACAGCTTAAAGCATACCCATTTCTCTGTAGAATCCATCGCAATGATCCTGATCGGATTCACATGTACAGGTACCTTCCAGTTATGGCTGAACTGTGCACAGAACTTTGCAAAAGAGAATGTTGGCTGGGCTGATCCGTCCATCATGCAGACATACTATTCAGCAGGAACAATGCTTGCACTCGTTGTAACTGCACTTTTAACAAGAAAGATCAAAGACGTAAGATTTATCCTGGGATACCCGGTAATCTGTCTTGTAACAATGATCGCTGTTCTGGTTGGAAAGAGCCAGACACTTATGATTGCAGGTGCATTCCTGATCGGATGGGCAGGAGCAGGCGGACTTCTTCAGATCGCAACTTCTGTATGCAACATGCTTTTCCCGAAGATCAAAGGAACTGTAACAGCACTTGTTATGATCGCATCTTCCCTGTGTAACTACACCATCCTTACAGCAGCATCCAAAATGCAGCCGTCACAGGTTATGGTTATGAATATCGTTCTTACAGCAGTTGGAGTCCTTCTTGGATTATTTGTAAACTTACGTTATACTAAGATGGTAGAACAGGCTCAGGCTGACAACTAGAAAAAGGAGAAAACAGACATGAGTAAATATGTAGAAGTTCGTGGCGTTAAGATCGGTGAAGGAGTACCGAAAATCTGTGTACCGATCGTCGGAAAGACAAAAGAAGAAATTCTTGCAGCAGCAAGATCTTTTGAGGATGTTGCGCTTGATGTTGTAGAATGGCGTGTAGACTGGTTCGAAGGTGTATTTGACTTCGCACAGGTTGAAGATGTATTAAAAGACCTTCGTCCGGCACTTGGCGAAACTCCGATTCTTTTCACATTCCGTACTTCTAAAGAAGGCGGCGAAAAAGCAATCGAAGCTGACGCATATGCAGAGCTGAACAAGAAAGCCGCAGCAACAGGACTGGTTGACCTTGTGGATGTAGAAGCATTTACAGGGGACGAAGTTGTAAAAGATATCATCGAAGGCGCGCATGCACACGGCGTAAAAGTCGTTGCATCCAACCATGACTTCGATAAGACACCGGACAAAGACGATATCGTAGGACGCCTTGTGAAAATGCAGGAACTCGGCGCAGATATCCCGAAAATTGCAGTAATGCCACAGTGCAAAAAGGATGTACTTACACTTCTTGAAGCAACACGTGAAATGGCAGAAGAACATGCAGACCGTCCGATCATTACAATGTCTATGGCAGGTACCGGACTGATCAGTCGCCTGTGCGGTGAAGTATTTGGTTCAGCACTTACTTTCGGGGCAGTAGGAAAAGCTTCTGCACCTGGACAGATGAATGCATCAGATTTAAGAGAAATCCTGACTCTGATCGATAAGAGCATCTAGTGAAGAAACATCCGGAGAAGTCCTGTGGCGGATCCGTTATGTTTAACCTGAATGAAGAGTGAAAAAGGCAGGATAAAGACCCGCAGTCATACCGGGGATTCCGGTGGATTGCGGGCCTTTATCATATTCTGGTTTTGTTAAAAAACTAACCGATTTCTGAAAGTGAAAAAATTATAGAAAATTTTGCTATTTAAAGAGATAAAAGCAAATAGAAAAAATAGACAAATTCTTCGGTAATTGATATCATTTTTGTATGATTACATGAATGGAGGGCAAATGCGAATGAAGAAAACAGTAATCTGGCTGGATAACTATCTGGAAGAATTTTTTATGGTGATAAGCCTGATCCTGATGACAGTGATCATGGGGATCCAGGTGTTTTCCAGATATGTACTCGGCTCAGCGCCGTCCTGGTCGGAGGAGATTACCCGTTACCTGTTTGTATGGTCGGGATTTTTGAGCGTCAGCTATTGCACAAAAAAATGTATTTCCATTAAGATCGAACAGTTTGTGTCAATTTTCCCACGAAGAGGGAAGGCACTTTTTAAACTGGTCAACCATACCTTTGAACTGATGGTATTTCTTTACCTGATACCGTTTGCGTTTAAGTATATGATGTCAGCAGTAGAGAGCGGACAGGTAAGTCCGGCGTGCCACATCCCGATGTATTATGTGCAGGCAGCACCGCTTGCAAGTTTTATCCTGGTAGCGATCCGTATTATCCAGCGATGGTTTGCAGAATTAAAAGTAGTAAGAGAAAAAGATGAGAAAGGAGAAAAAGCATGCCGGCAGCAGTAGTATTTATCTTATTTGTAATCTGTCTGATCATTGCCATTCCGGTATCGATCGCGCTTACGATCGCATCGGTCCTTCCGGGTGCTTTTGATCCATCCTTCACAGCCAGCGGACAGTTTGTGATCCGTTCTATGCTGGGAGGAATTGACAGCTTTCCACTCCTTGCGGTTCCGATGTTCGTACTTTCCGGAATCATCATGGCAAGAGGAGGCATTTCCAAAAAACTATTTGATGTATTTTCCTATTTTCTTGGAAATCTGACAGCGGGTCTGCCGTGTGCGGTCATTGTAACCTGTCTGTTTTATGGTGCAATCTCAGGCTCCGGACCGGCGACGGTTGCAGCAGTCGGAAGTATGACGATCCCGATTCTGATCGAGCTTGGATACGATAAAGATTTTTCCGCGGCGATCGTAGCCGTGGCAGGTGGTCTTGGAGTTATTATTCCACCAAGTATTCCGTTTATCATGTTCGGAAGTGCTTCCGGTGAATCAGTAAGTGACCTGTTTATCGCAGGGATCATTCCGGGACTTCTGATCGGTGGACTTCTGATGGTTTATGCAGTTTATTACTGTAAAAAGAATGGAGAGGACAAAGAAAAGATCCAGAAAGTAGTCGGGGAACTTCATGAGAAAGGACTTCTGAAGGTTTTAAAAGAAAGCTTCTGGGCACTTTTGAGTCCGGTTATCATTTTGGGATGCATCTATTCCGGAATCGCATCGCCGACAGAAGCGGCAGTCATTTCGGTATTTTATGCACTGATCGTCAGCCTGTTTATTTATAAGACGATGACGTTTAAAGATATCTGGCCGGCACTGGTGGAAGGCGTGCGCACCTATGCACCGATCATGTTTATTCTTGCAGCATCGATTGCATTTTCAAGAGTTCTGACTCTGATGCAGATCCCACAGATGGTAAGCACCTGGATCCTGACGCACTTTACCAATAAGATCGTCCTGCTTCTGGTGATCAATGTATTCCTTCTGATCGTGGGAATGGTCATGGATACCACACCGGCAATCCTGATCCTGACACCAATCCTTCTGCCAATCGTAACAGCAGTCGGCATGAATCCGATCCACTTTGGAATCATGATGGTTGTCAACCTTGCAATCGGATTTGTAACACCGCCGATCGGGGTTAACTTATTTGTGGCAAGTTCGCTTACAGATATCCCGATCATGCGGATTTCCAAACATGCGATGCCAATGATCGGCTACTTCCTTGTTGCGCTTTTGTTAATTACATTTATCCCGGCGATCAGCCTGGCACTGATATAGGAGGTAGCAGCATGAAGAAAGCAGTAAGAATGGCGGTAGCGGCAGGAATGTGTGCGGCACTTGCACTCAGTGCGGGGTGTCAGAAAAAGACGGTTGCGGATGATGAAGTACAGCGATATGCATGGCCGCTTGCAACGGCAAGTCCGGAGGATACCGTAACACAGATCTATGCAGAAAAATTTGCGGAAGAAGTAGAAGAATTAAGTGATGGCAAGATGAAGATCCAGGTCTATCCGAACGGTACGATCGGAGGGGACAGAGAGCTTCTGGAGAGCTGTAAGGATGGGGATATTCCGTTTGTGATCCAGAATACCGCACCACAGGTAACTTTCATGCCGGACCTTGCGGTGTTTGATATTCCGTGCCGCTTCAGTACGATTGATGAAGTACGTGAAAAGGTAGATGATCCGGAGTTCTATGGACTTCTGGAGGATGTCTATGAGAATGGTGGATATAAGCTCCTTGGCTATGCAGACCAGGGATTCCGTGTTATGTCAACGAATAAAATGGTCGAATCATTGGCTGATTTTAAAGGACAGAAGATCCGTACCATGGAGAATTCCTACCATATGGATTTCTGGAAAAAACTGAAAGCATCTCCGATACCGATGAGTTTCAGTGAGGTGTATATCGGGCTGCAGCAGGGAACCATTGATGCCCAGGAGAATCCATACGAGGTTATCGTATCCAACAAGCTTTATGAACAGCAGGATTATGTGGTGGAAACCAACCACCTGCCGCATCTGATCTCTCTGATCGTCAGTGATGAATTTTTTCAGGATCTGCCGGAAGATAAGCAGGCAATCCTTGTAGAAGCTGCTGAGATCGCCAAAGAAGAGGCTCGCCAGGCATCGGATGACCGGATTGCAGACAAGATCAAAGTAATTGAGGACAGTGGAACACAGATTGTTACACTTAGTGATGAACTGAGAGCGGAAATCCGTGAGGCAGTGCAGCCGGTTTACGATGAAATCGAGAAAAATGTGGATAAAAAACTCTATAATGCCTATATGAAATAGCAAAAAAATACGGAAAATCAGGGAAATCTGTAATTGATTGAAATTTTTTGTTGAAAAATAGAGTTTTTTATTATAAAATTATAAGTAATGTATATAAAAAGTAAAAGGAATGCCCAAGGGCATATATAAGGAGGATATTACAATGATTTCAGCAGGCGATTTTAGAAATGGTCTTACAGTACTGATCGAAGGTAACATTTATCAGATTCTGGAATTCCAGCATGTAAAACCGGGAAAGGGAGCAGCTTTCGTTAGAACAAAACTTAAAAACATCATCAGTGGTGGTGTAGTAGAAAAGACTTTCCGTCCGACAGAGAAATTCGATACCGCTCATATCGACAGAAAAGATATGCAGTATCTGTATTCTGATGGTGAACTCTATCACTTCATGGATGTTGAGACATTCGACCAGATCGCAGTTGATGGAGATACAGTAGGAGATTCCCTCAAGTTTGTAAAAGAGAACGAGATGGTTAAAGTATGTTCACATGAAGGTAACGTATTCTCAGTAGAGCCGCCGATCAGTGTGGAACTTGAAGTTACAGAGACAGAGCCGGGAGTAAAAGGTGATACAGCTACAGGTGCTACCAAACCGGCTATCGTTGAAACAGGAGCAAGTGTTCTTGTACCGCTTTTCGTTAACCAGGGTGACAAGATTAAAATTGATACCCGTACAGGAGAGTACAGCTCAAGAGCATAATCCTTTCGTCATAATTCACAAAATTAAGACAGAGATAAAAGCCGAAAGCAGAGGCAGGTCCTCATGCTTTCGGCTTTTTTGCATGTCAATGCCATTTTGGAGGGGAAAAGAATGTTCTTGTAATCTGAAAAAAGGGCAGATATAATTGGCAGTACACACCTGCTTGAATGCAGGTGATATTCAAATCATAAGCTGCCTTAAGATGGCAGAAAAGGTTCTTTGCGGCGCATGGCTTTCTGGAAGGAGAACGGATGAATTATACAGAATTTATGAATGCTATGTTATGCGAGATCAGAGGACAGGTAGATGCGCAGGTGAGGACGGAGTTGTACACCGTGACGAAGAATAATGGAACCAGAAGAACAGGGATTCTTTTTAAGCAGGAGGACAGCAACCTTGCACCGACGATCTATCTGGAGGAATTTTACCAGAAGTACCTGAAGGGGCAGCAGGTACCGGATCTGGCAGATTCCATTTGCAGTATTTATCAGGAGATACGGGTGAAGAAGACCTGTGATTGTCAGAATCTGTTTGATTTTAATCATGTAAAAGATCATATCGTGTACAAACTGATCCGGCGGGATGCCAACGAAGAACTGTTAAAGCAGATTCCTTATGAGCCGTTCCTGGATCTGGCAGTGGTCTATTATATCCAGATAGACAACACACGCTTTGGCTCGGCGGCGATCCAGATCCGCAACGAGCATCTGCGGTACTGGCGTGTGGAAAAGGAAGAAATCCGCCGTCTTGCCGAGAAGAATACACCGCGGATCTATCCGGTGCAGATCCGGCAGATTGTGCGCTTTATGTATGTGGCGACGAACGAGCAGTGCAGTCTGGGGGCAGCAGTGATGCGGTATCCGGATTTCCGGGAAAAGGTCAGGGGGATGATCAGAGGGGATTTCTATATCCTGCCAAGCAGTATCCATGAAGTGATACTGGTGCCGGAAAGCTTTGGACTGGAGCCGGAGCGGATGCAGGAAATGGTAAAAGAGATCAATCAGACCGGAGTGGCACCGGAGGAAGTGCTTTCGGATTCCGTGTATTACTTTGATGGGGAGGAGATTCGGATCGTGGCGAAGTAGGGATAGATTATAAACGTGTATAGAGTAGGGAAAATTGACAGGGAAATATACCATTGTATAGCAGAGGATATAGTAACAGATGAAGTTATTATAACTGTTGTGCAGATTATGCATATTCGGGAAAGACATCCCAATGATTATGAACTTTTTTCTACATACTTTGACGAGATAATACGGGATCCGGATTATATAATTGAAGCGAAGAAACCCAATACAGCGTTGATACTAAAAGAAATTAAGGACGTTAAAGAAGTATTTAAAATGGTTTTACGTTTGATTACATCAAAGGATAATTTTGACTACAAAAATTCAATTATCACATTTATGAAAATAGATGATAAGGAATGGAACAGGCTGCTGCGCAACAAGAAAATTCTTTACAAAAGAGAATAATATTGATATACTGAATGTAGAGAAAAATTCATTCATATGATTATCTAAGGTGGAAGATTTCGTGCGATCCACACGCCGATGGTATAGACAGGGGAAACCTGAGAGATGCAGGAGAAGCGCACGCCTGCTGGATAATCATTTGAAGAAGACTTAAAGAGGTGTCGCAGGTTTGCGGCACCTTTTTGTGTATACGATGAGCCAAGTGCAGATTTGTGCTTGCACAAGAATCTGTATTTTGCGAATGTACATCACCTGGCTGTTAAGCGAGATGGTGAACAAAGTATACGAATCAAGTAGGAGTCAGCTTACGTAATCATACAATAGAAATAAAGAAAGGAATTCCGAGCATGAACACAGAAATTTTAGTAATTGAAGATGACGACCTGGTAAGACAGGGAATCGTAGACATCCTGGAACTAAAGGGATGGAATGCGGTTGCAGCGAAGTCTTGTAGCGAAGCACTCGTAAGGATCCGAGGAGAAGAATATATGCTGTATGTACTGGACATGAAGCTGCCAGACGGGAACGGAATCATGCTCTGCAGGGAGATCCGCAGATATACAGACAATCCCATTCTTTTCTTATCAGCCTATGACAGTGAAGAATTTATCGTAGAAGGATTTGAAGCGGGAGCAAATGACTATGTGATCAAGCCTTTCCGCACATTTGAATTTATTGCGAGAATCAAGGCTTTGCTGCGACGTACCGGTATGCAAAACGGCAAGAAAGTGAAAAAAGGAATCAAAAGCGGAGAATATGAACTGGATTTGCAGAAGCAGATTTTGCAGAAGGATGGTGTCCGGATCGATCTTACAAGGACCGAATATCAGATTCTGTGCAGCCTTCTTGCAAATGCACCGAATCTTGTTGCGAGGGAGTTCCTGTTGGACACTATCTGGGATTTCAATGAAAATTATATCGATGACAATACCTTGTCTGTACATATGAACCGGCTGAGAAAGAAGCTGACTGCAGAAAATGAACAGGATCCGATTGAGACAAAGCGTGGAGTCGGTTATGCATGGACGCTGAAAGCTGAGGATGTGTATGATGAGATCTGAGAGAAAGACGGAGAAATGGAGAATACCGGGAAAATGGATTCTGATTTTTCTTTTGATATTGCTGGCTTTTTATGGATACCAGAATATTCTTGCAGAAAATTATGAAAGACAGGTTGTTTCCTGGATCGGACAGACAGAAAAAGACAGAACGGTTTCTGCCTTTACAGAACCGGATGAAGAAGCATATCAGAAGGGCTGCGAGGCATTGAAAGAGGCAGGGTATGAAGAGACAGGAAAAATCTGGCTGGAAAAGAGAATCCGAAGTTACGGAATAGGTGTGTTTGTGGCTGCGATCGGCATCATCTGCATTGTTGGTCTGCTGACAGAACTGCACATGGAGAAAAGACGGAAAAAAGCACTGGATAATCAATTGGTAGAAAAAGACAGGGAACTGGAAGCAAAGCTGGCGGAAGAAAAAGAATTTCTGCATCGTGACCGGCAGAAAATGGGAACTTACATGGAAAATATTTCCCATCAGCTAAAAACACCGATTGCGGGAACACTTCTGAATCTGGAGGTGCTTCTTGTGACAGAAGAGGATGAAAAACGGTATCAGAAGCTGGAAGACTGTGTGAAAAAGGTGCAATGGATGTCCGATATGACGATCGTGCTTCTTAGGCTTGCGCAGATTGATTCCGGGAAAATCTGGATGAAGCGGAAAAAAGAAAATCTGACCGGACTGATCGAAGAATGTATAGACAGAACACAGCCTTTAGCGGAAGAAAAAGGAGTTGGATTTGAAATGGATGTTCCAAAAGAATGCCTGCTTTCCTGCGACGGATTCTGGCTGAAGGAGGCAATGGAAAATGTACTGAAAAATGCCGTAGAATATGCAGATACAGGAAGCCTGATTCAGATTCTGCTGAAAGAAGATACGGACTATTATAAGCTGTATATCACCAATCGGGGAAAACGGATTGAAGAAGAGAAAAGAGAGCTGATTTTTGACCGTTTCTACCAGATGGAACAGGGAAGTGGAATCGGAATTGGTCTGCATCTGGCAAAGGAAATTGTCACGCTCCATCAGGGAACACTGAAGGTTGTGGATCGAAGCGGCTTGGAGGAGGCGACAACCTTCCAGTTTATACTGCCGAAGATGATCGCAAAAGATCATGCACAGGAAGAAATAAATCTTACGATTTCGTAAGATTAGGGTAAGTGAATCGAAAGACTGATCTGATATAGTAAGACTAACAAATGAAGGAGGTGGCAGAAGATGAAAACCGTAATCAGACTGGACAAGGTAAGCAAAAGCTATACCCTTGGTGAAAAGAAAATCACAGCATTAAAGGAGTTTTCTTTTGAAGTGAAAAGCGGTGAATTTGTGGCAGTGATGGGACGAAGCGGATCCGGGAAATCTACTTTTCTTAAGATTGCAGGAACACTGGAAAAGCCAGATACCGGAGCAGTCTTCCTGAATGGAATACAGATTAACGGGCTTTCCCAAAAGAAGATCTGCAAGATCCGGCAGAAGAAAATCGGGTTTATTTTCCAACAGTATCAGTTACTGCCGGAGTATACGATCTGGGATAATGTATGCATGCCGCTTTATATCGCGCATACGGTACCGGATAAAGCTTATATCCGACAGCTTCTTGAAAAGGTCGGATTATGGGACAGGAACGGAGATTATCCGGATCAGTTATCTGGTGGAGAGCAGCAGAGAGTGGCAATTGCCCGTGCAATGGCAGCAAAGCCGGGAGTGATCCTTGCGGATGAACCGACCGGGAATCTGGACTATCAGACTGGACAGGAGATCATGAAACTGATCTGTGCATCCAGAGAGCTTTACCGTCAGACAATTGTCATGGTGACACATGATATGGACAGTGCCAATTATGCGGACAGGATTGTGTATATGGAAGATGGTGCATTGCGATGAAAAGACATGGAATTGAACGGGAACTCAGTATAAAAAGAATCCGCAGCCAGAAGAAATACAGTATCTTGATAGTCTCAGTCCTGCTTCTTACCTGCACACTGATTCAGATTGGTTTTCAGATGTCGGAAGGACTGAAAGCCGCATATATCGAGAATCGTAAAGCAGTATATGGGGAGTGGGAACAGGTATTTTTGGATATGGATGAAAGCTCGGTAAAAGTAGCAGAAGAGAATCCATTTCTTGCACAGACCGGGAAAATAAGTATCTATGGGGCGATCGCCGGAGATTATCTGGAAAACCGTCAGATGAATATCGGGACAATGGACGAGACGGCGTGGAAGCTTGGCAGACTGGAAATGAAAGAAGGACGCCTGCCGGAAAATGAGCATGAGATCGTAATGGAATACAGTACACTTCGCTCACTTGGATATGAGGAGATGCTTGGAAAAGAGATTACACTGGATATTACACCGGCGCTTTCCATTCTGGAGCAGGGGGAATCAAAAAGCTATTCGTATACTTTATGCGGGATCCTAAAAGATTATCAGATAAACTGGGAAATCTGCAACCGGCATCGGTTTCCAACTGGAATTGTGACACAGGAAGGCGGGAACAGGATTGGCTCTGTTCAGGATATGCATATGCTTGTAAAAGCGAAAGAGGGCAGTGAAAGTGTTTATAAAGATCTGAAAGACAGCGAAGAATTTACCTGCGGCATGGATGACAATGTGGAACAGGACAAACTTTCTGATGCAAGTCTTCCGTATATGGATTTTCTGGAAAATATCCGTTTGCTGATTGGTGGTGCGTCGATCTGTATCCTGTTTCTTACGGTATCGCGTTCGATTATCTCAAGAGAACAGTTCTGGAGGTTCCTGGATGCACTTGGAATGAGAAGAGGGCAGATGTACCAGATTATTTTCTGGGAAGCAGTTCTGTTTGGCATTGGGGCTGTTGTTGTCGGAAATCTTGCTGGAATCTGGATTTACCAGCTGGTTATTCCGTTTTTTGAAAAGATAACCGGGCAGACATTGCCACAGGCAATTGCTTGGGAAGGAGTTCTTTTTGGAACTGGATTCAGTGTGTTATGCATTGGGGCAAGTTATGGACTCAGTGCAGTGCAGCTTCGCATACTTCTGAAAGAGAAAAAGAAGAAAGTTCAGAAAAGAAGAGAAAAATACAGGAAGATCGTAAGGTTTACGCCGGGGAGAGTTTTACTTCATAAATGGCAGATGCATCGTGTGCGTAAGAGTGTGGAAATCGTTCTTCTGGCAAGTGTTTTACTGGTTGTGGGATTTGGGAAGATGGAAATATCAACCAGACAGGAAGAACTGAAAGTATATCAAAGGCTGACAGGAAATGGATACTATTTGAGTACAATGGAGATTACGAATTCTCCGGGAATTTCCAGGCAGACAGTTGATAAACTGGAACAGGTTGCCGGAGTAACTTCTGTAGAACAATATCATAACAATGAAAAAGAAGAGTTCTGGATTGATCTGTCAGAATATGCTGAAAGCGAGTATTTTCAGAAAGTAGTCGAAACATTGGTGGCATATCTGAATGAGACATCAATAAAGGAAAAGATATCTATTGAGAAAGTAAGATTGTCTTTGCTTACAATAGACAGATGGCAGGATATACAGCGTTTTCTGAGAAATCTGGATGAAGGCAGCCTGACAAAAGAAGAATTTGAACAGGGAGATTTTTGCATTCTGGATCTTACAGAGTTGCAGGAATATGACGGAAAATATCTGAGTGCATTCAGCCTGGACGGACAAGGAATATCAGAAGATACGGTACAGGTTGGTGATGGACTTCCGGTTTATACATTGAATGAGAATGGAAGTAGAAACGAAAATCCGATTCCAGTAACAGCGATTTTACGTGGCATGAAGGAAGAAGATGTGCGGAATCCACAGATAGGTGGATCTGGTATATCGATGATTGTTGGAAAGAATTTCTGGAAGAAATTTGGGAAAAGCAGAATTATGGAATATGATCAGATCGTAAAAATTCTGGTATCGGATGATGCGGATGCGTATGATACGGAAGGGCATATTCTAAGTATTTTAAAACAGGGAACAGCTGTAAATGTGCAGAATAACCATGAAGAGTATAAGAAAATACGTCAGGAATTATATTCCTTTATAGGAATGTACAGCATTTTTGCAGTGTTTTACATGATTCTGATTTCCATAGTTTTGTATCAGATGTTTCTCGCGGAGAAGCAGGAAGAAAAAAGAGAAGGGGAAATCTTACAGTCACTTGGAATGGAAGAAAAGTTCCAGAAGAAAATGCATCGGATAGAAGTTCTTTGGATGATGGGATGCGCAGGAGTGATTGGAGTTCTTACGTTATGGGGTGCTTGCCGACTGATATAGAGGAGGCTTCAAGATGAAGAAAACCTATATCCTATATTGCTGCATAATCAGCGTTATTCTAATGCCGTTCAAATGGTTTGCACCGGAGAATATGACGGATTTATCGGAATGGGGATTTAAGTGTATTTCCAATCCGGTTGGAATCGAGTTGCTCATTATTGGTGTTCTGCTGATTCAGGCAAAGCGTATAGAAGCAAAAGAACGGATTCAGGTGGGAATTGGATTAGTGGCAATAAAAAAGACTGTCAAGCCATAAAAGCTTCACAGTCTTTTCACGTCCCTGATCAGAATCGAACTGACGCACCCGCCTCCGGAGGGCGGTGCTCTATCCACTGAGCTACAAGGACATTTACTAATATAGCACTTGCCCAGAAAAAAATCAAGAAGAAATTTCGAACAGGACAAGTAAAACGGGATGAACAGAATAGCAGCCGAAATATCATTTGAAAGTGATTTGATACACAGAGTGGGCATCAGCATAAAGCAATTTTAATGCAGAAAAAGAATAAATAATCGCTTCGACAAAACCAGTCAAAACAAGTCTTCCTTCGCTATTGACGTAAAAGCGGGCATTGCGTATGATAGGTGGCAAAGGAGGAAATGCCATGTCGGAAGAAAAAAGGATGCCCGTCCTTACAGGCCAAAAGAAGCAGATTTTCTACACTGGTCTTGTGTATTTGCTGGTCTGCTTTATGACGGCGGGAGTCACCGTTTTTCTTACGAAAGAGAAAAAAGATGAGGTAAAAGAAGTAAGTGCAGTTGTTACAGAAGAGCCAAAAGTAAATACCGGGTACGCAGCGATGGAAACCAATCCACTTCTGGAGAACCGGGACGAAAAGCTTGCGGATGCAGTAGAAGCATACTATCAGGAACTTTCCGGAAAAGAAGCCTATGCCGAAGCATACGATGGGATTGCGATTTACACGAAAGATGGTAAAGCAAAAGGCAGCAGGATCCTGTATGTACGGTACAATATGAAGATCCGTGGAATTTACACTGAAGTACCGGGACTTGAAACCTTATATGCGGTCAAGGACAAAGATGGAAAATTCGATATTCAGGCAGAGATCTCTGACGAGCAGATTCAGACGATAATTGAAGAAGTTTCCGCACAGACAGATGTGCAGGAGCTGTTTGCACAGGTAGAAGCGGATTATGAACAGGCACTTGGTTCAGATGCAATGCTCGCACAGGCGGTGGAAGATCTGAAAAATGCAGTGGATCAGTAACACTGTAAATACAGCGAGCCAGTAACGTCTGAAAAAAGCGGTAAAGGTTATGAAAAAATGTTGTGCGTCAGCAGAAGTGGATGCTGTCTTGCCAAAAATTCATAAAGAATGCAGAATTTCAGGCAACATCCAGTCTCCGGATTACGATTTTCTATTGCGCTTACATAAGGATTCAGATATAATAAATAAAGCGGCGCAGGCAAAGAGTCTGCGCTAACGTTTATGATGAAAAAGAGAGGAACGATCGATACTATGAAGAAGATCCTGGATCTGATTACAGAAGAAATGGAACAGGCATTTGCAGATGCCGGATACGAGAAAGAACTGGCGCGTGTTACACTTTCTAACCGCCCGGATTTATGTGAATATCAGTGCAACGGTGCGATGGCAGGTGCAAAAAAGTACCACAAAGCACCGATCATGATCGCAGAAGAAGTTGTGGCAAAGATTCCGGAGAATGGATATATCAGCGGAGCAGAAGCAGTTAAGCCAGGTTTCATTAACCTGAAGACCAACCCGGCAGCAGTCGCAGATTATCTGAACCAGATGGAAGCAGACGAAAAGCTCGGCGCGGAAGAAGTAGAAAATCCAAAGACAATCGTCATTGATTACGGCGGACCGAACGTGGCAAAACCGCTTCACGTCGGACATCTCCGCTCCGCAATCATCGGAGAAAGCGTAAAGAGAATCACCCGTTTTATGGGCAATAAAGTAATTGGTGATATCCACCTTGGAGACTGGGGATATCAGATGGGACTGATTATCACAGAACTGAAGAAACGCCAGCCGGATCTTCCGTATTTTGATGATAATTTCACCGGAGAATATCCAAAAGAAGCACCATTTACCATCAGTGACCTGGAGGAAATCTATCCGGCAGCGTCCGCTTATGCAAAAGAGCATGATGATTACAGAGAAGAAGCATTGGATGCGACCTTCCAGCTGCAGAGCGGAAAGCGCGGTTACCGTGCAATCTGGGATCATATTATGAATGTGTCTGTGACAGACTTAAAGAAAAACTATGCGAACCTGAATGTCGAATTTGACCTCTGGAAAGGGGAATCTGACGCACAGAGATACATTCCGGATATGGTGGAAAGGCTGAAGAAGGAAGGATATGCGCATATTGATAACGGAGCACTCGTGGTAGATGTCAAAGAAGAGACCGATACCAAAGAGATCCCACCGTGTATGATCTTGAAGTCCGATGGTGCAGCACTTTATGATACCACAGACCTTGCAACACTGGTAGAGCGTGAAGAACTGTTCCAGCCGAACGAAGTCATCTATGTAGTTGACAAACGTCAGGAACTGCATTTTGTACAGGTATTCCGCTGTGCGAAGAAGACCGGCATTGTAAAAGAGGATACAAAACTTACTTTCCTTGGATTTGGTACGATGAACGGAAAAGACGGAAAACCGTTCAAGACCAGAGAAGGCGGCGTTATGCGTCTTGAGAACCTGATCCGCGAGATCACAGAAAAGATGTATGAAAAGATCACAGAGAACCGTACAGTATCGGAAGAAGAGGCAAAAGCAACAGCGAAGATGGTCGGAATGGCTGCGATCAAATACGGAGACCTCTCCAACCAGGCAGCAAAAGACTATGTATTCGATGTAGACAGATTCACTTCTTTTGAAGGAAATACAGGTCCGTACATCCTGTACACCATCGTTCGTATCAAATCAATCCTGAACAAGTACAAAGAATCAGGAAAGAGTATGGACGATATCAAGATCCTTCCGGCTACAAGTGAGAGCGAAAAGGCTCTGATGCTGGAAGCTGCGAAGTTTGGCAGTGTGATGGAGAATGTATACGAAGAACTTGCACCACACAAGATTTGCGCATATATTTATGATCTTGCAAATGCATTTAACCGTTTCTACCATGAGACAAAGATCCTGGCAGAAGAGGATGAACAGAAGCAGAAGAGCTACATTGCCCTTCTCACGCTTACAAGAGACATTCTGACAACCTGCATCGATCTGCTTGGATTTGAAGCACCGGAGAGAATGTAAAAAAGCAGAAGCATCAGAAGTAATGACAATACGATAAAGAGGCGAGGACATATGACAGAGAAATTGTTTTACACAGACAGTCACCAGCAGGAATTTACTGCGGAGGTTGTGTCCTGCCGCCCGTGTGATAACGGATATGAGGCAGTTCTTTCAAGAACTGCCTTTTTTCCAGAAGGCGGCGGTCAGGCAGCAGATACCGGAGTGATTGACGGGATCAGAGTATATGATGTACAGGAAAAAGGAGAACAGATCTTCCACTATCTGGAAGGAGAACTGGAAGAAGGAAAGACCGTGACCGGTCAGATCGACTGGGACAAACGTTTTTCACGGATGCAGCAGCACAGCGGAGAACATATCGTATCGGGAATCGTTCATGCACGTTTTGGATATGATAATGTGGGATTCCATTTGAATGATGAGCTGTGCACTCTGGACTTAAGTGGTCCGCTCACGAAGGAAGAGCTCCGTGAGGTAGAGGATGCGGCAAATGAAGCGGTATTTGCAAATGTACCGGTTCGGGTGAGTTATCCGTCCAAAGAAGAATTGAAGACGCTGGATTACCGCAGTAAAATTGAGATTGACGGACAGGTGCGTATCGTGACGATACCGGGATATGACGTGTGTGCCTGCTGTGCACCACATGTGAATTTTACCGGAGAGATCGGTCTTGTCAAGCTGGTGCAGAGTCAGAATTATAAAGGCGGCATCCGGATCACTATGCTGTGCGGAAGAAGGGCCCTGAAGGATTATCAGCAGAAAGAAGAAAGTGTGAAGGCGATCATGGGAAGCCTTTCAGCGAAGGAAGAATTGATTGCCGAAGCAGTTGAACGCGTAAAAGAGGAATGTACACAGCTGAAGAGTGAACTTGCAGAGTCAAGATATCAGATTCTTGAAGCACAGGCAGAAAAAATTCCGGATGGACAGAAAAAGGTCTGTATTTTTGATAGCAAATTAAGTGGGAATGAACCACGTGAGCTTATGAACCTTGTGCTGAAAAAAGGAACAGAAGTGTGTGCGGTATTTGCAGGAAACGAAGAGAGTGGATATCGTTATGTGATCGGCAGTGAGACAGAGGATGTGCGCCCGTACAGCAAGATCCTCAAAGAGCAGTTTGACGGAAGAGGCGGCGGAAAACCGGTCATGGTACAAGGCTCCGTAAATGGCAGTGAAGAGGCAATCCGAAAAGTTTTTGAGTAAGAGAAGGCGGAGATGAAGAATGCGAGACAGGAAAACAGGGAGAATTATCTGGTATTTGTTCAGTGCGGTTCTGATCAAATGGGGCGTTGAGATTGCAGTTGCCACATTTGCCCTTTCCTGTGGTCTGCACAGCAACATGGGAATCGGGGCGATATCTTCGATCATTACGATTCTGATGATAGGGTGGATCTACAGGAAGGATCAAGGACGTTACGAAAAAGAGCAGGAATCCTGGTGGAAATATAAAGCCGCTTCCGGATACGGAATGTGGTTTGTCATGCTTCTTGGCGCAGTGACTGCGTGTGTGGCAATGAATGATATTGTCATGTTGATGAATATGCAGAAGATCAGCAGAGTTTACCAGAGCATGGAGCAAACCATCTACAATGCACCACGCTGGCTTCAGATGGCAGGAGCCGGAATCCTGGCTCCGATTGCGGAAGAACTTGTTTATCGGGGCATGATCTACCGGCGGATGAGAGAGAGCCTCACAGCCGTGCAGGCAGGTGTGTTTGTGTCAATCCTGTTTGGAGTGGGGCATGGTAATCTGCCACAGGGACTTTACGCGATGGTACTTGGATTTCTGCTTGCCGGTATTTATGAGAAATTCCGGAATATTGCAGCTCCGGTCCTGTTCCATATTGTTGTGAATATTACGTCATTATTGCTTTCGTGGTATGGAGGCTTTGAATGGATCCTGGGAACAGAGGGAAAAGCAGTTGGAATTACTGTACTGGCTACGTTGATTACTGTTATAATTTATGTAAAAATAAAAAATATAAGACAAGAAATACGATAATTAACTGAAAAATACTGAAAAAGTTTACAAAATAAATAATATCTGACAATTTCTGTATAATTAGGGGTTTACTTTTGCAGACAAATGCTGTATAGTGTTAAATCATAAAAGCAACAACAAAACCGTTTTACAGAAAGGGCAGGTTATATGAGCGTAATACAACAAAATACAGAACAAGGCTTATACAGCCCTGATTTTGAGCATGACAACTGCGGTATCGGAGCTGTTGTGAACATCAAAGGGCAAAAGAGTCATGATACAGTCGCAAATGCGCTGAAAATCGTAGAAAATCTTGAACATAGAGCTGGCAAGGATGCCGAAGGGAAGACAGGAGACGGTGTAGGAATACTGTTACAGATTTCGCACAAGTTCTTTACAAATGTCTGTCGTCCCCTCGGCATCTTTTTAGGTTCTGAGAGAGATTACGGTGTGGGAATGTTTTTCTTCCCACAGGACGAACTGAAAAGGAATCAGGCAAAAAATATTTTCGAAGTCATTGTCGAAAAAGAAGGACTGAAATTCCTTGGATGGAGGGAAGTGCCGATCCGTAAAGAGATCCTTGGAAAGAAAGCACTCGAATGCATGCCGTGCATTATGCAGGGATTTATCGAACGACCGAAAAAAGTAAAACAAGGACTGGATTTTGACCGCAGACTTTATGTGGTAAGAAGAGTCTTTGAACAGAGCAGTGATGATACCTATGTAGCATCCCTGTCAAGCAGAACCATCGTGTACAAAGGAATGTTCCTTGTAAAACAGCTCCGGATGTTCTTTGAAGATCTGCAGAACCCGGATTATGAATCTGCAATTGCAGTTGTACATTCCAGATTCAGTACAAACACTAATCCCAGCTGGGAAAGAGCACATCCGAACCGTTTCATCGTACATAACGGAGAAATCAATACCATTCGTGGCAATGCAGATAAGATGCGGGCCAGAGAGGAAAACATGGAATCCGAGCATCTGGAAGGAGAGCTTTATAAAGTCCTTCTGGCAATCAATACCGCAGGTTCCGATTCTGCCATGCTGGATAACACGCTGGAATTTATGGTGATGAGTGGTATGCCGCTTCCGTTGGCAGTTATGATCACTATTCCGGAGCCATGGGCACAGAATGCAACGATGTCACAGAAAATCAAGGATTTCTATCAGTATTACGCAACGATGATGGAGCCATGGGACGGACCGGCATCCATCCTGTTCTCAGATGGAGATATTTTAGGAGCCGTACTTGACCGAAATGGACTCAGACCTTCCAGATATTACATCACAGATGATGACACACTGATCCTTTCTTCTGAGGTTGGTGTTCTGGATATCCCGCCGGAGAAGATCGTAGTCAAAGAAAGAATCCATCCAGGTAAGATGCTTCTTGTTGATACCGTTCAGGGGCGTGTCATCGACGACCAGGAACTGAAAGAAGAATATGCGGCAAGACAGCCTTATGGCGAATGGTTGAACAGTCAGTTGGTCAATTTAAGCGATTTAAAGATCCCGAATCAAAAAGTACCGCAGTATTCTAGAGAAGAATGCCAGAGACTGCAGAAAGCATTTGGATATTCTTACGAAGAAGTGAAGACTTCTATTTTAAATATGGCAATGAATGGAAGCGAAGGAATCGGAGCCATGGGTATCGATGCACCACTTGCCGTTCTTTCTGAGCAACATCAGTCTCTGTTTGGATATTTTAAACAGTTATTTGCACAGGTAACGAACCCGCCGATCGACGCGATTCGTGAAAAAATCGTGACTTCGACAACGGTATATGTCGGAGAAGAAGGAAACCTTTTGGAACAGAAAGAGGAAAACTGTCATGTACTGAAGATCAATGACCCGATCCTGACAGATACCGATCTCCTGAAGATCCGTAACATGAAAGTCGACGGTTTCCGTGTAGCAGAAATTTCTACTACTTATTATAAAAACTCCAGCCTGGAAAAAGCGATCGATTATCTGTTTATTCAGGTAGACCGTGCAATCCGTGAAGGCATGAATATCCTGATCTTAAGTGACAGAGGTGTGGATGAATATCATATTGCGATCCCGTCCCTGCTTGCAACCTCAGCGGTTCATCAGCATCTGGTAAGAACTAAGAGAAGAACAGAGGTTGCCATGATCCTTGAGACCGGAGAACCAAGAGAAGTACATCATTTCGCAACGCTTTTGGGATATGGTGCATCTGCGATCAACCCGTATCTTGCACATGAATCGATCAAACAGCTGATCGATACAGATATGCTTCAGAAAGATTATTATGCAGCAGTCAATGACTATAATGAAGCTGTTATAAGCGGAATTGTCAAAATTGCATCGAAGATGGGAATTTCCACGATCCAGTCTTATCAGGGATCCATGATCTTTGAAGCGATTGGATTAAAACCGGAATTCATTGAAAAATATTTCACCGGAACTGTCAGCCGTGTCGGTGGTATCGGACTGGAAGAAATTGCAAAAGATTATATGGCAAGGCATTCCGAGGCCTTTGATCCGCTGGGACTTTCCGTAGATCTGACGTTGAACAGTGTGGGACAGCACAAGTCGAAGAGCGGTGGTGAAAAGCATCTGTACAACCCGAGAACGATCCATATGCTCCAGCAGTCTACAAGGCGCGGGGATTATGAAATGTTCAAGCAGTACACACAGATGGTTGATGAAGAATCCAAAGGAATCACACTCCGTGGACAGATGGACTTCAATTATCCAAAGAAAGGAGTTCCGCTTTCAGAAGTAGAGAGTGTGGATTCGATCGTGACCAGATTCAAGACCGGTGCAATGTCTTACGGATCAATTTCAAAGGAAGCACACGAAACCCTTGCCCTTGCAATGAATGCACTGCACGGTAAGTCAAATTCCGGTGAAGGCGGAGAGGATATCGAGCGCCTTGGAACCGACAGAGGCTCTGCGATCAAACAGGTTGCCAGTGGACGTTTTGGTGTTACAAGCAGATATCTTGTCAGTGCAAAAGAGATCCAGATCAAGATGGCGCAGGGAGCAAAACCTGGAGAAGGTGGACATCTGCCGGGGGGAAAGGTTTATCCTTGGGTAGCAAAAACCAGACATTCTACGCCGGGTGTGGGACTGATCTCACCGCCGCCGCATCACGATATTTACTCGATCGAAGATCTGGCACAGCTGATCTATGACTGTAAAAATGCAAACAAGGATGCAAGAATTTCTGTCAAACTGGTATCTGAAGCCGGTGTCGGAACGGTTGCAGCTGGTGTTGCAAAAGCTGGGGCCGGACTGGTTCTGATCTCCGGTTATGACGGAGGTACAGGAGCAGCACCGAGAAGTTCTATCCATAATACCGGACTTCCGTGGGAGCTTGGACTTTCTGAAACACATCAGACACTGATCCAGAACGGACTGAGAGAAAGAGTCCGTATCGAGACAGACGGTAAGCTGATGAGCGGCCGCGATGTGGCGATCGCAGCACTTCTCGGAGCAGAGGAATTTGGATTTGCGACGGCACCGCTTGTAACCATGGGGTGCGTAATGATGCGTGTATGTAACCTGGATACCTGCCCGGTCGGAATTGCAACCCAGAATCCGGAACTGAGAAAGAGATTTGCCGGAAAACCAGAATATGTCATCAATTTCATGCGTTTTATCGCGGAAGAATTAAGAGAATATATGGCAAAACTTGGCATTCGTACTGTGGATGAACTGGTGGGAAGGACAGACCTTCTGAAAGTGAGAGATGTGCCGACATCCAAACGTGCCGCAACACTGGATCTTTCCAGAATCCTCAATAATCCGTATGCAAAAGAGAAGAAAGGCATGATCTTCAATCCGAAGAAAGTCTTTGATTTTGAACTAAATAAAACACTGGATGAAAGAGTTCTGGTAAAGGAACTTCTTCCGTCACTGGAAAAGAAACAGAAGAGAATCCTGGAGCTGGATGTAAAAAATACAGACCGTACATTCGGCACAATCTTCGGTTCTGAGATTACAAGACGTTATCCGGACGGACTGGAAGAAGACAGCTATGTGCTGAAATGTAAGGGCGCAGGCGGACAGTCATTCGGAGCATTTATACCAAAAGGTCTGACACTGGAACTGACCGGTGACAGCAATGATTATTTTGGAAAAGGACTTTCCGGTGGTAAACTGATCGTTTATCCGCCGACTGGCGTGAAATTTAAAGCTGATGAAAATATTATTATCGGTAACGTAGCGCTTTATGGTGCAACAAGCGGAAAAGCCTATATCAATGGTGTGGCAGGCGAACGTTTCTGTGTCCGTAACTCCGGAGCAACAGCAGTTGTAGAAGGGGTCGGTGATCATGGATGCGAATATATGACTGGTGGACGGGTTGCAATTCTTGGCAAGACCGGAAAGAACTTTGCAGCAGGTATGAGTGGCGGTGTTGCCTACGTTCTGGATATGGACAGTGATCTTTATACAAAAGTTAACAAACAGATGGTTAATATCGAAAAAGTAACATCTAAGTTCGATGTATCTGAATTGAAAGGTATGATCGAAGAACATGTAGCAGCAACCAATTCCGAGACGGGAAAAGAAATCCTGGATCATTTCAAAGAATACCTGCCGAAGTTTAAGAAGATCATTCCGCGTGATTACGAGAGAATGCTGACCCGCATCCTTCAGCTGGAAGAAAAAGGTCTCAGCAGCGAACAGGCAAAAACCGAAGCATTTTATGCGATCAAAGAAGGAAGATAGGAGGCCAAAAACGTGGGAAAAGCAACAGGATTTATGGATTATGACAGACGCGATGCAGAGTGCGAATCTCCAAAAGAGAGAATTAAGCATTTCCGGGAATTCCACACGCCTCTGTCAAAAGAAGAGCAGGAAATACAGGGCGCCAGATGTATGGCATGCGGCGTCCCGTTCTGCCAGGCGGGACAGATGATCGCAGGGATGGCAAGCGGCTGTCCTCTGCATAATCTGGTGCCGGAGTGGAATGACCTGATTTATCACGGCAACTGGGAAGAGGCATATTACCGGTTGAAAAAGACAAACAATTTCCCGGAATTTACTTCCAGGGTATGCCCGGGACTTTGCGAGGCGGCATGTACCTGTAACCTGCACGGAAGTCCGGTGACGACTAAAGCAAATGAATATGGGATTATTGAAAATGCTTACGAAAAAGGATATGCAAAAGCATGTCCGCCGAAAGCGCGTACCGGCAAAAAGATAGCGATAATCGGTTCCGGACCTTCCGGTCTCGCAGTCGCAGATCAGTTAAATAAACGAGGACATCTGGTAACAGTATTTGAGCGGGAAGATAAGCCGGGTGGACTTCTCCGCTATGGAATCCCGAATATGAAGCTGGAAAAACAGTTCATCGACCGGAAACTTGCAGTAATGGAAGAAGAAGGCATCCGTTTTGAAACTGGCTGCAATATTGGAAAAGATAAGAAATCTGCAGAACTTCTGAAAGCGTTTGACCGGGTGGTGCTTTGTTGCGGTGCATCCCATCCGCGTGATATAAAAGTACCCGGAAGAGATGCTAAAGGAATCTACTTTGCAGTAGATTTTCTGAAATCAACTACGAAATGTTTCTGGAAAAATGAGATGCAGCTGAAAGAAGGCGAATATATTTCTGCAAAGGGCAAAAATGTAATTGTCATCGGTGGTGGCGATACGGGAAATGACTGTGTTGGAACGTCGATCCGTCATGGTGCAAAATCCGTTCTTCAGCTGGAAATGATGCCGAAACTTCCGGATGAGAGAAGCGCTATGAATCCATGGCCGGAGTGGCCGAGAGTCTGCAAGACAGACTATGGTCAGCAGGAAGCAATTGCTCTCTGGGGACATGATCCGAGGGTTTATCAGACAACGGTAAAGGAATTTGTCAAAGATAAGAATGGAAATCTTTGCAAGGTGGTTCTTGTGAAACTGGAAAGCAAGAAGGATGAAAAGACCGGACGTATGATGATGGCAGAGGTCGCAGGAAGTGAGTACACGGTAAATGCAGAATTGGTGCTGATCGCAGCGGGGTTCCTCGGAAGTGAGGATTATGTGACAAAGGCATTCGGTGTGGAAGTCAATGAGCGCACGAATGTTAAAACAGCTCCGGGTGAGTATAAAACGAATGTGCCGAATATATTTACGGCAGGAGATATGCACAGAGGACAGTCGCTGGTTGTGTGGGCAATCCGGGAAGGAAGAGAAGCAGCACAGCAGATAGATCTGGATCTGATGGGGTATACGAATCTGTCGGTACAGTAGTGGCGTTTGATTTTATGAAGGCGTAGCCCGCCGTAAGGTGCAGGAAGTGATTCCGGCACCTTGTGGCGGGCTACGCCTTTATTGAAAATGTGCAATAGATTTATTTTGCAGGTACGATTTCTAACCAGTAGCCGTCCGGGTCTTCGATGAAGTAGATGCCCATGGACTCATTTTCGAAACAGACACAGTTCATTTCTTTATGGTGTGCGAGGGCGGCATCCATGTCGTCTACGGTGAAGGCGAGGTGGATTTCGTTGTCACCGAGGTCGTATGGGCGGTCCATGTCGCGAAGCCAGGTGAGCTCGAGCTGATGAACGGAGCTTCCATCACCGAGGTAGACGAGCTTAAAACTTCCGTCAGCAGCATCTTTTTCGCGGACTACGGTGAGTCCGAGTGCATCTTTGTAGAATTGAATTGATTTTTCAAGGTCACGTACATTTAAGTTGTTATGGTTGAATTTGAAATTCATAGTGGAATCCTTCTTTCATATTTAGTATTCTAGATTTATTGATTATGAAGTCAGTTTAGCATAAATAATAAGGATTACGCAAGGAATGGTTATTAGGAGTGATAACAAAAATATCAGTATATTATGATACCCTAGTAGAATATTACAAAAATGTTAAATTGTATTGCAAAAAATAGAAAAATGGTATATAATCGACCACAGGGTTAGGAAAATAATTAGTAAAAAATATAGGATGGGTGATTATGAGAAAATTTAAACAAGTATTTTTGGCATCTGTTCTTGCAAGTTCAATGGTAGTTACGCCAGTATTTGCAGATGATGTCAGCAATCTGCAGAATAGTAAAAATGCAGCACAGAGCGAAGTGAATTCTCTTCAGTCAGAATTACAGACACTAATTGAAAAAATGAGTAAGCTGGAAGATGATCTGGTGTCAACAGGTCAGCAGATCACACAGGCACAGGATGATCTTACTGTTGCTGAAGAAAAAGAACATCAGCAGTACGAAGATATGAAGAAGCGTATCAAGTATATGTATGAAGAAGGCAACTCGACTGCGATTGAGACTCTGGTCAGTGCTGAGAATTTCTCAGACTTGCTTAACAAAGCAGAGTATGTTCAGAACGTACATAGTTATGACAGAAAGCAGCTTCAGGAATATATTGATACCAAGCAGCAGATTGCAGATCTGAAAGCACAGCTTGAAGAAGATCAGGCGAATCTGGAGTCTATGCAGTCTGATTATGAAGCAGAGCAGACGACGCTGAGTAATACGCTGGAATCTAAGAAAGAAGAAGTCGCAGATCTGGATCAACAGCTTCAGGCAGCTGTAGCAGCAGCTGAAGCAAAGAGGCAGGCAGAAGAAGCTGCAAAGGCAGCAAAAGCAGCTGAGTCAACAAAGTCAAATTCGACCGTTGCATCGACAAGCAACAGTGGTTCACAGACTGTAGGTAATACAACAAATAACAATAATAACAACACAACCGTTACACCGAGTGCGCCAAGTACACCAAGTACCCCGACAGTGACTCCGGATACAAGTAATAATAACAGCAGTAGTGATAACGGTGGAAGTACATATGGCAACGGAAGCGCTATTTTAAGTGCAGCAGCAGCATACCTTGGAGTTCCTTATGTATGGGGCGGTACTTCGGGAAGTGGTGTTGATTGTTCAGGTCTTGTATACCTGGCACATCAGGCATGTGGTATTCCAATTACACGTAACTCATACAGTCAGGGAAGTGGCGGACAGGCAGTGTCAGACCCACAGCCGGGGGATGTCGTATGTTACGGAGGACATGTAGGAATCTACGCAGGCGGCGGACAGATGATTCATGCACCGCAGCCGGGCGAGGTTGTATGTTACACAAGTGTTAATTATGCATATCACTGGTATAGAAGATACTGGTAAGAATAAGATCTATAAATTCAAAAAATCGACGAAAACGTACATAATTCCATGAGAAGTTAAATGTTGATTTTTGATGAAAAATTGAAAAACGTACAAAATAAAAGAGATTTTCATTTGGCATATGTCATTTGAAAATCTCTTTTTTTGAAACTATTTCATTTACATTAGAAAAATTTCTTTTTTCTGCGACGTCCTTTGCAATAAGGGCAGGATTCCCGATGTCTCTTTTGATAGAAGACTTTATCAGCAGGACTTAAGGGATATTTATGATCAGAACTTCTTTTACAATTCCACCAAACCTTTTGTGAATATGTATCTAATATTTCATCGGGATTTACAAGGTAATAGTTTGCAATAAAATTCCAATCTTCCATTAAATCAGAATGAAGCGCGGCGAAGGATATTTTTCCAGGAAGTGCTTTACGACCGGAACAATAAGGACAATCCGCTTCATCATTTATAACATCGATGATTCGAGCAGGATAATTACCGTGATAAGTAGGGCAACAATTTATTGGTATCACTAGAGCTGAAAGATAAGGTGAATTGGGACTATTTTATTTTGTTGGTTGCAAAAACAGGAATGAGCTTTTCTGAACTAATTAAGCAATTGCCAGAGGATAAGCCAATTTTTGTTGATGGGGCAGTATACAATTCAACAGTAAACAATATACTTGCAAGACACTGTAAAGAATGCAATATACCAGTAATATCAATTCATGGATTGCGGCATACGCATGCGTCTTTGCTGCTGTTTACAGGCGTATCTATTGCTAGTGTAGCAAGAAGATTGGAACATTCGAGTATGACAACAACACAGAAAACATATTTACATATTATTCAGGAATTGGAAAATAAAGATATTGATTTAGTTATGCGTTCATTATCAAGTTTAAGTTAACGAATTACACGGCTTGCGTTGATTAAGAGTGATAAGAAAATGACCTGATTTATTTATACAAAAATTGGTATAGATAAGTTGGGTCATTTATTGTGCAGTATATTTGATTATGGTAATATAAAGATATGAATTTTCCAAAAGAAAAGAGAATGAAAATGAATTTAACAAGTACAAGTAAATTTGTAAGTTTAATCCTGCGCCATAAACCAGAAACAATCGGAATCCAGTTGGATGAACATGGCTGGGCAAATGTAGACGGGCTGATTGCCGGAATTTCCAAAACTCGTAAATTTAACAGAGAAATACTGGAAGAAATTGTTCGGACAGATAATAAGCAAAGATTTACCTTTAATGAAGATAAAACAAAGATTCGGGCAAATCAGGGACATTCGATTCCTGTTGATGTAGAATTACCAGCAGCAATACCGCCTGAAACGCTCTGGCATGGAACTGGAGAAAAATATGTTGCATCCATTGATCAACAAGGATTGATTCCAAAGGGTAGGTTATATGTGCATTTATCATCAGACGCAGCTACAGCTACGAAAGTTGGTTCACGTCACGGGAAACCAGTGCTTTATACCGTAAAAGCAAAAGAAATGCATGACGATGGATATAAATTCTATTTATCAAAAAATGGAGTGTGGTTAACGAAAGAAGTACCCGTAAAATATTTGATCAAAGAGGAGCAGTAAGGATGATTTATATAACCGGTGACTGTCACGCTGATTTTACCAGGTTCAATACTAAAATTTTCCCGGAACAATATGAAATGACAAAAGATGATTATGTCATTATCTGCGGTGATTTTGGCGGAGTATGGAATCGCTTTGAAGAAAATAAACATGAGAAGCATTGGATGGACTGGCTGGAAGATCGTCCTTTTACAACTCTTTTTTGTGAGGGGAACCATGAGAATTTTGACAGGCTTTACAGCTATCCTGTAGAAAAATGGAATGGTGGAAATGTACACAAAATTAGACCTTCGGTGATACATCTTGTGCGAGGACAGGTTTTTCAACTTTGCGGAAAGAAATTTTTTGTATTCGGCGGAGCAAAAAGTCATGATACAGAAGGTGGAATACTTGATCCAGAAGCACCGGATTTCAAGAAGAAAAAGAAAGAACTGGATAAGGAATGGCTGCCTTATCGTGTGAATCATATTTCGTGGTGGAAGGAAGAAATGGCTTCAAAAGAGGAAATGGAAGAAGGATTAAGAAATTTATCTCAGTATAACAATGAGGTAGATTTTATTATCAGTCATTGTTGTGCTACAAGTACCCAGAAACAATTTGTAGATAAGACTTTTTCAGCAGATTCCATGACGGATTATCTGGAGTTAGTGAAGCAGCGGGTAAATTTTAAGAAGTGGTTCTTTGGTCATTATCATGATAATAAGAATATTGGACCGAAAGAAATACTGATATATGAGCAGGTTATTCGGATACTGTGAGAAATTATAATTTGTGTATGACGAAAGGAGATTTTCGGTTTATGTGTAAATTGATGGAAGAATATGAGAAACGTACACTGAACCGGTTCATGAAAAAACTTACTGTTCCGGGCGAAAAATGTAATCTGAAGATGCGGATGAATCTGCGCTATGCATGTTTCAAATTTCTAAGTATGTAAAAAGAATCACTTATCAGAAAAATAAAAACAACAGGAGGAACCTAAAAATGGAAGTAATACGCGCAAAAAGTGCCGGATTCTGCTTTGGTGTAAAACGCGCTGTCGATACAGTATATGAGCAGGTCGAAAAACAAACGGGAAAACAGATCTATACTTATGGTCCGATCATCCATAATGAAGAGGTTGTAAAGGACATGGAAGCACATGGCGTAAAAGTCCTGCGCAGTGAGGAAGAACTGAAAGGTCTGGAAGAAGGGCTGGTGATCATCCGCTCTCATGGTGTTCCAAAGAGAATCTGTGACCTGATGGATGAAAAAGGCATCGAATACGTAGATGCAACCTGTCCGTTTGTGAAAAGAATCCATAAAATTGTTGCTGAAGAAAGTGAAAAAGGCAGCCGGATCATCATCATTGGTAATCCAGATCACCCTGAAGTTGAAGGAATCCGGGGCTGGGCAGGAGAAAATGTAACCGTTATAAAAAATGCAGAAGAAGCAGAAAAATTTGAAAATACTACATCCGAAAGAATTTGTATTGTGTCTCAGACGACATTTAATTACAATAAATTCAAAGATTTAGTTGAAATTATTTCAGAAAAGGGTTATGATATAAGTGTTTTAAATACGATTTGTAATGCAACCAGGGAGCGTCAGACAGAAGCAAGGAGCATTGCAAAAGAGGTGGATGCTATGATTGTAATCGGAGACAAACATAGTTCCAATACCCAGAAACTGTATGAAATATGCAGCAGGGAATGTCACAATACGTACTATATACAGACACTTGACGATTTTGATATGAATCAATTAAGGTCCGTGGAAACAGTAGGTATTACAGCAGGGGCATCCACGCCCAACAATATAATTGAGGAGGTTCAAAATAATGTCAGAATTA
>OGXP01000877.1_pt1 | contig 29455 bp, 28 predicted proteins | sample 1576351 | NCBI WGS metagenome assembly OGXP01 (sample SAMEA3541517, study PRJEB24748) | human gut metagenome | biome: human gut; feature: human-associated habitat; material: faeces | place: China | collected 2012
AGATTTCTGAGCCGACCATTTCCATGGATTTCATGGTAAACGACAGCCCGCTGGCCGGACTGGAGGGCAAGTACATTACTTCCCGCCACATCCGTGAGAGGCTGTTCAGAGAGCTGAACACAGACGTGAGCCTGAGAGTGGAGGAGACAGATTCCCCGGACTGCTTTAAGGTGTCCGGCCGCGGCGAGCTTCACCTGTCTGTTCTGATTGAGAACATGAGAAGAGAGGGCTTTGAGTTTGCTGTGAGCAAGGCAGAGGTGCTCTATCACTACGATGAGAGAAATACCAAGCTGGAGCCGATGGAGATTGCCTACGTGGACGTACCGGAGGAGTTTACAGGCGCGGTAATTCAGAAGCTTACCAGCCGCAAGGGAGAGCTGCAGGGCATGAGCCCTATCGGCGGCGGCTACACCAGACTGGAATTTTCTATCCCGTCCAGAGGCTTAATCGGCTACAGAGGAGAATTCCTGACAGACACCAAGGGAAATGGTATCTTAAATACCAGCTTTGACGGATACGGCCCGTTCAAGGGAGAGCTGTCCTACAGAAAGCAGGGCTCTCTGATTGCCTTCGAGGCCGGAGAATCCATTACCTACGGCCTGTTCAACGCCCAGGAGAGAGGAACTCTCTTTATCGGGCCTGGCGTGAAGGTATACTCTGGCATGATCGTGGGACAGAGCGCAAAGCCGGAGGATATTGAGCTGAATGTCTGCAAGACAAAGAAGCTGACCAACACCCGTTCCTCCAGCTCCGACGAGGCGCTGAGACTGACTCCGCCGAGAGAGATGAGCTTAGAGCAGTGTCTGGACTTCATTGACACAGACGAGCTTCTGGAGGTGACTCCCACAAGCCTCAGAATCCGCAAGAAGATTCTGGATCCGACTCTGAGAAAGAGAGCCATGATCAGCCGGAAAGAGGCAGAAAAGAATAGAGGCTAGACAGGACGAAAACGTACCTTGACAGCGAGAAAAAGACAGGAAAAGTCAGAAAATTCAAAGACTTTCCCTGTCTTTGTCATTTTGTGTAGAAATTTTTGTATCATTTTTGAGTATTTCTTTGGAACCCGCCACATACATATTATATTAGCAGCCAAGCTGAATATGAAATTTGAATTAGGAAGAGGAGAAGTACAATGTCAGAAAAAGTGATTGAAAACAACAAGGTAAGCGTGATTGGAGAGGTAGTCTCTGAATTTACATTCAGCCATGAGGTATTTGGAGAGGGCTTTTATCTGGTAAGTCTGGCGGCCAGCCGTTTAAGCGATCAGGTGGACGTGATTCCTCTGATGGTTTCCGAGCGCCTGTTAGACGTGAAGCAGGATTACAGGGGACAGACGGTGGAAGCCATCGGACAGTTCCGCTCCTACAACTGCCACGAGGGAGTGAAGAACCGCCTTGTACTCTCCGTTTTTGTCAGAGAGTTAAATTTCCTGGAAGAGTTTACGGACTGTACCAAGACCAACCAGATTTATCTGGACGGATACATATGCAAGGAGGCCATTTACAGGAAGACGCCTCTGGGGCGTGAGATTGCAGATCTGCTTCTGGCAGTCAATAGGCCCTACGGAAAATCAGATTATATTCCCTGCATCGCATGGGGAAGAAACGCCCGCTACGCCTCCGGCTTTGCCGTAGGATCCAGAGTTCGGGTATGGGGACGTGTTCAGAGCAGAGAGTACACCAAAAAACTGAGCGAGACCCAGTGCGAAAAGAGGGTGGCTTACGAAGTTTCCGTCAGCAAGCTGGAGTGCGGACCGGATCAGGAGGATCAGGCGCAGTAAAGCGCAGCCTGCTGCCAAACTTGCAAAACTTTGAAAAATGTGGTAAAATAACGCGGCTGTTTCAGTTTTTATAACATTTCACAAAGAGGTGCAGGATATGGAGAAGGGAAGTGTCCAGGTCATCTGCGGCCCTGGCTTTGGAAAGACCACCATGGCTTTGGGAAAGGGCGTTGTAGCGGTGACCAAGCATAAAAAGGTAATAATGATCCAGTTCCTCAAGGGGAGCTTGTCGGCGGAGGTGTCCGAGGGACTCAAGTGCCTGGAACCGGATATGAAGGTGTTCCGGTTTGAAAAGCAGGGGGATTATTTCGAAAAGCTTTCTGAGGAGCAGAAAAAAGAGGAGAAAATCAACATTCAGAACGGGCTGAATTTTGCCAGAAAGGTGCTTACCACCAGGGAATGTGATCTTCTGATTCTCGATGAGATTCTGGGAATTCTCGATCAGGATATCCTGGCTCTTGATGAGTTCGAACATCTGCTCTCCCTGAGAGACGAGGAGATGAGCCTGATTCTCACAGGAAAGAATTTTCCGGATGAGCTGACTGGCTATGTGGACGCAATTTCTAAAATTGAAAATGTAGAGATTGACAATCCGGCAGAGTAATGATAGTATAGGCATAAATAGAATAATACATAAAAGTAGAGGTTGCGTTAATCATAAGTAACCGGCTGGATGTTGCAGGAACAGGGGAAGGCCGATAAAAGGGAGCGACGCCGAAGATTCATGCAGATCTGCCTGTTTGGATCTGGGCATGTGGTGAAGAACCATATGACTGTCATCTGTGCAGGATGGGGAGCTACAGAAGAAAGCGAAATCAAAAGCAAAATCTTGGCTGGCCGTTGTGCCAGCCTTTTCTTTGGTTTATTTAGGACACAGATGTGATTCTGTCCATAGAAAAGCCGGATCTATAAGGCGAAGAGCAGAGGAGGAAATTATTATGGCTATTTTTGAAGGAGCAGGCGTGGCCATTGTCACACCGTTTAAGGAAAATGGAGAGATCAATTATTCTAAGTTTGAGGAGCTGGTAGAGGAGCAGATTGCCGGAGGTACGGACAGTATCGTAGTCTGCGGCACGACGGGAGAGTCCGCTACCATGAGCCACGACGAGCACATCCGGGCAATTCAGTTTGTCTGCAATATCGTGGATAAGAGAATCCCTGTTATTGCAGGAACAGGCTCCAACTATACAGATACTTCCATGTACCTGTCCCAGGCGGCTGAGGAAGCGGGAGCAGACGGAATCCTTTTAGTGACTCCTTACTATAACAAGACAAGCGAGAAAGGCCTGAAGGTCCATTTTTCCGATATTGCGCAGGCAGTAAAGATTCCGGCTCTCCTCTACAATATTCCCAGCCGTACCGGCGTGAATATGAGTCCGGAGACGATTGTGTGGCTCTGCAAGAATGTGGAGAACATTGTGGGAGTGAAGGAGGCCAGCGGAAACTTCTCTGATATCGCCAAAATTGCCAGCCTGTCCAACGGATGGGTAGATATTTACTCCGGCAACGACGATCAGACTGTGCCGATGCTGTCTCTGGGAGCCAAGGGCGTAATTTCCGTCCTCTCAAACATTGCCCCGAGAAAGGTCCACGATATGTGCGATCTGTATTTTAAGGGAAAAGTGGAGGAGAGCATGAAGCTGCAGCTGCAGGCGATTCCGTTAATCAACGCTCTGTTCTGCGAGGTGAATCCGATTCCGGTTAAGGAGGCTATGAACCTGTTAGGAAAGAACGTGGGAGGCTATAGAAAGCCTCTGGTAGAGATGGAGCCGGAACACAGAGAGAGACTGATTCAGGCTATGAAAAATTACGGACTTCTTTAAAAACAGGGAAAACCAGGGAACAGCGTCACAGACGTCCTGGAGCGAGAAGACATTTGAGAAGACGACAGGAGGAAGAATCATGGTAAGAGCGATTATGCACGGCTGCAGCGGAGCGATGGGACGTGTGATTACAGATCTTGTGAAGGATGATAAGGAGCTTGTGATTGCAGCGGGAGTGGATATTTCAGAAGAGGGAACCTGTCCCTACCCGGTCTATAAGAGCCTGGACGAGGTGAAGGAAGAGGCAGACGTAATCATTGACTTTTCTTCCGCTAAGGCAGCGGACGGGCTGTTAGATTACTGCGCCCGCACAGGCATGGCGGTAGTGCTCTGCACGACAGGACTTTCAAAGGAGCAGACACAGAAGGCAGAGGAGGTATCTAAGAAGGCTCCTGTGCTGCGCTCTGCCAATATGTCCTTAGGCGTGAACACACTGTTAAAGCTGTTAAAGGAGGCAGCCCCTGTGCTGTATCCGGCGGGCTTTGACGTGGAGATTGTGGAGAAGCATCACAATAAAAAGATCGACGCTCCCAGCGGTACAGCCCTGGCTCTGGCAGACGCGATCAACGAGTCTCTGGACAATACCTGTCATTATAAATATGACCGGTTCAGTGAGAGAGTCCCCAGAGATTCGAAAGAAATCGGAATTCAGTCTGTCCGCGGCGGCACAATCGTAGGGGAGCACGACGTGATTTTTGCCGGCACAGACGAGGTGATCACGTTCACTCATACCGCTTATTCCAAGGCAATTTTTGCCAAGGGAGCCATTCAGGCGGCTAAATTTCTGGGAGGAAAGCCGGCCGGCCTGTATTCTATGGCGGACGTGATTGGCTGATTTTTCTGAAAAATTAAAATAACAGCTGCCAGAAACCTGCATAATTCCCTTTTAGGCCGTCCATACTAGGCTTAGAAAGGAGTTGTCATTATGAAAAAATGTAAGCAGGTTTTAACAGCCATGTGTCTGGCCTTTGTATTTGTGTTTCTGACTGCGTGCGGCTCAAAAGAGGATGTGAAGAATACCACCAACGCGTCAAGAGTTCCCGAGACAGCGGAAACTTCTGCGTCCAGGCCTTCCGACGGTTCTATGCCAGGAGCAGAAAAGGACGGCATGGAGAAAGACAGAGACTTTGAGGAGAGCACAGGAGTTCTGGAGGGCATTGGAGACGATCTGAAAGACGGGGCGGAAGATACTGCCGACTGGATTGAGGAGGGCGTCACCAGAGCTGAGGAGGGCTTGGAAGAGAGAGACCCGGATACAGAGCAGAACAATCAGAGCGATCGATAAGATAAACTGGAAAATTAGAAACATGCGAAAGGATAGGAGCCGGCTCCTATCCTTTTTTCTGTGGGAGCGTTCAGGAGTAAAAACGGCGTTCATTCCACCGGATTTCGCTATTTACATTCTCTGAAAAATTCGCTATAGTTAAGACAGAGACGATCCCCGCTGTACCTGGAGAGGCGCGGCAGGTGGGATACATGAAAAACAGAAAAATCAGAGGACGCGCAGGAAACGGGAATGAATCCGGACTGCGCCGCATCCGGAGACGGTATATGAGGCGGAGGCTCGGAAAAAGAGCCAGGACAAGGCGTCTTGCCTTTCTCTGCTGCGCCGCGCTGGCTGCCGGATATCTGCTGATTCTGGCAGATTGGGGCGGACGGCTGTTTGAGATAGAAGAGATTCAGGAAACAGAAGCGCCGAAAAAAGACGGGCAGTCCTCACAGGATGAGGCGGAAGGAAAACGGAAGTTTGGGATTATATTCCGCCTGAAGGACGGCGAGATAACATTTTACAGCGAAAGCTCTTATTAATTATTTTAATAAAAGGCAGAGCGGATTCCGGTTGATTTTAAAAACAAATTGCATTATAATTTCTACTGAATTGACAGCATTTTATATATATAGCTTATAATAGAGACTGTCAGGAATGAGAAAGCAATGCAAAAAAATAAAAAGGCGAGGTAAAAATCTATGCACGACAGATATGTGAGCCCTCTTTCCGAGCGCTATGCAAGCAGAGAAATGCAGTATATTTTCTCCCCGGAGAAAAAGTTTTGTACCTGGAGGCGTCTCTGGGTGGCTCTGGCAGAGGCTGAGAACGAGCTGGGACTTCCTGTGACGAAAGAGCAGATCGACGAGCTGAAGGAGCATATGGACGATATTAATTTCGACGTGGCCAAGGAGAGAGAGAAGCTGGTCCGCCACGACGTTATGTCCCATGTATACGCATACGGCGTTCAGTGCCCGAAGGCCAAGGGAATTATCCATCTGGGCGCTACCTCCTGCTACGTTGGAGACAACACGGATATTATTATTATGGCAGATGCCCTGAAGCTGGTGAGAAAGAAGCTGATCAACGTGATGGACGAGCTGGCTAAGTTTGCGGACCGCTACAAGGCCCAGCCGACGCTGGCCTTTACCCATTTCCAGCCGGCGCAGCCGACTACCGTGGGAAAGCGCGCCACACTCTGGCTGATGGAGCTGAAGCTTGATCTGGACGATCTGGATTATCTGCTGGGCTCCCTCCGCCTGTTAGGTTCCAAGGGAACGACGGGAACCCAGGCCAGCTTCCTGGAGCTCTTTGACGGAGATCATGAAAAGTGCCGGGAGCTAGACAGAAAGATCGCTCAGAAGATGGGCTTTGAGGGCTGCTATCCTGTATCTGGACAGACTTATTCCAGAAAGGTGGACAGCCGCGTGTTAAGCGTGCTGGCAGGCATTGCCCAGAGTGCCCATAAGTTCTCCAACGATATCCGCCTTCTTCAGCACTTAAAAGAGGTGGAGGAGCCGTTTGAGAAGAACCAGATTGGATCTTCCGCCATGGCTTACAAGAGAAATCCTATGAGAAGCGAGAGAATGGCTTCTCTGGCCAACTATGTGATGGCTGATATGATGAATCCCATGATGGTAGCTTCTACGCAGTGGTTTGAGAGAACTCTGGACGATTCCGCCAACAAGCGTCTCAGCATTCCGGAGGGCTTCCTGGCCATCGACGGAATTCTGGATCTCTACTTGAACGTGGTAGACGGCCTTGTGGTATACCCGAAAGTGATTGAGAAGCGCCTGATGTCCGAGCTTCCGTTTATGGCTACAGAAAACATCATGATGGACGCCGTTAAGGCAGGCGGAGACAGACAGGAGCTTCATGAGAAGATCCGCACCCTGTCCATGGAGGCTGGAAGAAATGTGAAGGAGAAGGGCCTGGACAATAACCTGTTAGAGCTTATTGCTGCAGATCCGGCCTTTAACCTGACGCTGGATGAGCTTAAAAAGACCATGGATCCGTCCCGCTATACGGGAAGAGCCAAGGAGCAGGTGGAGGAGTTCCTTAACGAGGTCATCCGTCCTGTTCTGGAGGAGAATAAAGAAATTCTGGGCGTGAAGGCTGAGATTAACGTCTAAACGGCAGACGCCGCCGGCGCGTTCAGGAAAAGGCCGGAGACGGCCCTGCATAGTGAAGAAGAGAGAAGATAGGTTTTGCTTCAGTGGGAAACTATCTTCTCTTTCCTGTTTCATGCGTTTTTTGCACAGACCTGGAGGGAGGGGAGAGATTGAACATCAGTCTGGAGTATTATAAGGTATTTTACCAGGCAGCGGCCACTGGAAGCATTACCATGGCGGCAGAGACGCTGTGCATTTCCCAGCCTGCAGTCAGCCAGGCGGTGAAGCATCTGGAGCGGGAGCTGGAGACGAAGCTCTTTCTGCGGACTCCCAAGGGGGTGCGCCTCACCAGGGAAGGGGAACTGCTCTACGGCTATGTGAAGCGTGGAATCGAGAGCATACGGGACGGGGAGGAGATGTTAAAGCAGTTAAAATGTCTGGATACCGGCGTAATCCGGATCGGAGCCAGCGACATGACGCTGCAGTTTTACCTGCTTCCTTATCTGGAGCAGTTTCACGAGCAGTATCCGAAAATTAAGGTAATGGTGTCCAACGGCCCTACGCCGGAGACCATAGAGGCTCTGGAAAATGGCGCCATTGATTTCGGGATTGTCAGCACGCCCTTTGAAGGGCGGGAGGAGATGCGGGCAGTTCCCGTCCGGCAGATTGAAAATATTTTTATTGCCGGAAGCCGGTTCAGGGAACAGCTGGAAGGGCGGGAGCTGGATTACAGAGAGCTGAAGGATTACCCCTGTATTTTCCTGGAGAAGAAGACCAGCACCAGGCGGTTTATGGATCAATACCTGGAGAAGGAAGGCGTGGCCCTGGAGCCGGAATTTGAGCTGGCCACCAGCGATATGATTGTGCAGTTTGTGAAGAGAAATCTGGGGATCGGCTGTCTGATGTCAGAGTTCGCCAGGGAGGCACTGGAGCGGGAGGATGTGTTTGAACTGAAATTCCGGCATGCCATGGAAAAGAGGAGCTTCTGCCTTATCACTTCTCTGAAAAATCCGCTTTCTCCAGCGGCTAAGAAGCTTCTGGAAACCCTTTCCCCCGGCGGCCAGGACTCAAAAGCAGACAGGACAGGAATATAAGAATAAATTATATGGCTCATAATAAATATTGATTTTACTTATGTGAAGAAGTCATATATAATATGTAAGTAATGAACAGGACGCCCCAGACGGGGACAGAAAAGAGCCGTTTCAGACAGAGAGGACGGCATCCGGAGAGGAGTAAGTACATGGTAAGAGCAATCGTTGGAGCAAACTGGGGAGATGAGGGAAAAGGCAAGATTACCGATATGCTTGCCAAGGAATCTGACATCATCATCCGTTTTCAGGGAGGAAGCAATGCAGGCCATACTATTATCAATAACTATGGAAGATTTGCGCTTCATCTGCTTCCGTCCGGCGTATTTTACGATCACACAACAAGCATTATCGGCAACGGAGTTGCGCTGAATATTCCGTTTTTATTTAATGAGATCGAGGACATTAAGAAAAAAGGCGTTCCGCAGCCGAAGATTCTGGTTTCTGACCGTGCGCAGATTCTGATGCCTTATCACGTGCTGTTTGACGAGTACGAGGAGGAGAGACTGGGCGGAAAGTCTTTCGGTTCCACAAAGTCCGGAATCGCTCCGTTTTACTCTGACAAGTATGCCAAGATTGGTTTCCAGGTCAGCGAGCTGTTTGACGAGGAGTATCTTTACGATAAGATTAAGCGCGTGTGCGAGACAAAGAACGTGCTGTTAGAGCATTTATACCATAAGCCGCTGTTAAATCCAGATGAGCTCTTTGCAGAGATGAAGGAGTACAGAAGAATGGTTGAGCCTTATGTGTGCGATGTTTCCGCATTCCTGCATGAGGCGATCAAGGAAGGCAAGAATATCCTGTTAGAGGGACAGTTAGGTTCCTTAAAGGATCCGGATCACGGAATTTATCCGATGGTAACCTCTTCCTCCACACTGGCCGCATACGGCGCGATTGGAGCAGGAATTCCTCCGTATGAGATTAAGAATATCACAACCGTTGTAAAGGCATACTCCAGCGCAGTAGGAGCAGGCGCGTTTGTCAGCGAGCTTTTCGGCGAGGAGGCGGACGAGTTAAGACGCCGCGGCGGAGACAAGGGCGAGTTCGGAGCTACTACAGGCCGTCCGAGACGAGTTGGCTGGTTTGACGCAGTGGCTACACGCTACGGATGCCGCATTCAGGGAACGACAGAGGCTGTTCTGACAGTTGTAGACGTACTGGGATACCTGGATGAGCTGAAAATCTGCGTGGGATACGAAATCGACGGCAAGGTGACAGCAGACTTCCCAACTACACGTCAGTTAGAGAAGGCAAAGCCTGTATACAAGACTCTGCCGGGATGGAAGAGCGATATCCGAGGAATCAAGAATTACGAGGATCTGCCGGAGAACTGCCGCGCTTACATCGAGACGATTGAGAAGGAAATCCAGGTTCCGATTACTATGGTATCCAATGGACCGGGAAGAGACGAGATTATTGTGAGAAAGTAGACATTTCCAGCCGGGACGGCCGGAGAGAAGAGTCTGCATGGTAAGAAGCCGCCAGACAGAGAGGATTCATTCCCTCCGCCTGGCGGCCTTTTTGCAGTCTTTTGCGGTTGTTTCCCGCCGCTTTTAGCGGCTGTCCTTTCCGGAACGGCCGGAATTTTTCAGAAGAACGCCGCAGCCGTAGATCATGGCTGGAACCACCATAGTACAGAACAGGGCTGCCAGCAGAAGCTCCAGCGCTTTTGGGCTTCCGATGATTCCGAGCACCAGGGAAGCACCGTACAGCAGCAGAATAAGAAAAACGCCAGCCAGGGCCAGTATGCGCCTTATATTCATATGAAATCACCTTCCTTCAGAATTTAGTATAAATGATGTAAGAATTTTTTGCTATACTTTTCCGCGGGATTCGTTTAAAATAAAGAAAAGACAGTGTCAGCAGGACAATACAGGAAGGAGGAGACGGCCTTGAAGAAAATGGCAGCAGCGGCAGGAGCGGCGTGCCTGATGGCAGCAGTTTTCCCTTGCTCCGCCCTGGGCGCGCAGGCAGGAGAGCAGGTTCTGCAGCAGGAAAATTCAGAATATTCGATTCCGGGAACGTGGACAGGGGACGATATGGACAGCCGTTATCTTCTGGAGGACGGAACCTGTTTGGAGAAAAGCTGGCTGCTTTGGGACGGACGCTGGTATTACCTGGATGAGGACGGATATCCGGCGGCCGGATGGAATAAAATCAAAGGAAAGTGGTACTATTTTAATGAGGATACCGGCCGGATGGCCACAGGCTGGCTCTACAGCCACGAGGACGGAGAGTGGTACTATCTGAATGAGGACGGGACGAGAAAAACGGGATGGCTTAACACGGGAGGAGTCTGGTACTGGCTGGATTCGAACGGTGTTTTGTATGACGACGGGTGGCGGATGGTGGATGGCCACAAGTATTACTTTCACTCAAACGGCCAGCTGGCGGCGGGCCAGTATATCGGCACTTCCTACTATGGTTCCGACGGCCTGAGAAATCCTGACTATGATATGAATATTCAGGGAAAGAGAAAGCCGTCCGACGAGGAAAAGGAAGCTGTCACGAAAGCCCTGGAGAATATTCCCAGGCAGTGGATGGACCGTTTTCTGGCAGAGGGCTGGGAATTTATGTACTATACAGATCGGAGGTATATGGAGGCTCCTATGACGGACGAGGGCGTCTGCTATGTATACCATAAGACAGATCAGCGGTATAAGAAGATTAAATTTACGGATCCGGAGTCTCTGACAAGAGCCTTTGGGGAGTATGCTGCCGGCGCGGTAGAAGCTGGCCAGGAGCAGAAGGAGAAGGCAGAGGAGTTGTATGCTGTTTCCGGGGAGATCTCTTCCGGCGCCAGCCTTCCAGATTATTTTAAGGACGATTATGAGTCGTGGTTCGGCGTTTTATTTGAGAATTACTGCAATCCGGAGATACGAAGCGAGATGCAGATGACAGCTCCAGAGCTGTGCGCGGCGTTTGATGAAATGCTTGGCGTTGATTTTACAGGGCTGCGCCCGTCTGTCTGGGATATGACGGAGGAGGGAGAGATGGACGCCGGAGGCGCCTTTGGTCCGGCCCTGGATCCAAAATTGAATCCGATCCTGAAAGGAAGATAGGGGGTTTTTCGCAGTATTTTTGCGGAAAGCCCCAACTTTTTTGTTCCGCTTATCATCTTTAATACTAGAAGGAATAGATACAGAAACGAATGGGATTGAAATTTAGAAAGGCAGAGAGCATGGAACAGAATCTATATGACAGCGTGGCTGCCTACATTATAGAGAACCAAAACAGATTTTACCGCCTGGCCTACAGCTATGTAGGGGATAGGGAGGCTGCTCTTGATGTGGTGCAGAACGCGATTTTGAAGGGACTTGAAAAATGCGATACCCTTCGCAATCAGGACGCAGTAAAGACATGGTTTTACAGGATTGTAGTCAATGAAGCGCTCCAGATTCTGAGGGCAAGGAAAAGAGAAGAGCTTTCGGCAGATGGGGAAGTGTTTGAGCAGGCGTACACAGAACCAGCCTATGACAGGGAGAGGGAGGTCTATGAGGCAGTGAGGAATCTGCCGGATCCAGGCCGAACCGTTGTCATTCTTCATTATTATGAGGATTTAACGCTGAAGCAGATTGCAGAGATTACGGATGTAAACCTGAATACAGTGAAATACAGGCTGTATTCATCGCTGGAGCGTCTGAAAAAAAGATTAAAGGAGGAAGCGCTATGAAACCGGAAGATGGAAAGGGCATATACGACAGCATAGAGATTCCTGAAGAACTGGATCAGATAGTGAGACAGTCCATTGCCGAGGCGGAAAAAAGGCGCAGAGAAAAAGAAGCAGAAGAAAAAGAATCTGACAAAGACAGGGGCGGGAATGTTCCGGAAAAGAACCAGGAAAAGAGAAGCGCTCAAGCGATCCGTTTTTCACAGAGAATGGCGGCAAGATTCACAGCCGCCGCAGCCGGAGCCGCTGTTGTTTTTACCATTGGATTGAATACGAACCAGGCGTTTGCAGAAACGATGAAACAGATTCCGGGAATCGGATTTCTGGCAGAAGTTCTGACGATCCGTTCGTATCACCAGGCAGATCAGGACTACAATATTGACGCGGAAATTCCAGCAATTGTGGAGACTGGAGGCCCGGATGGGTCGGGAAGCCAGTCCGGCACGGCAAAAAGCGTGAACGAGCAGATTGAACAGATTGTGGACAACTATCTTGCAGAGGGCAAGAAGGAATTTGCCGCCTATAAAGAAGCTTTTTTTGCAGCCGGAGGCACAGAGGAGGAGTGGGCGGACCGCCAGATGGATCTGTCTGTGGACTACCAGGTAAAATACCAGAGCGAGGAGGTTCTCTCCCTGGAACTGATTACCTTTAAAGGCTGGGTCAACGCGATGGAGGAGCGGTATTATTACAATCTGGATTTGAAACAGGACCGCCTGCTCGCCCTGAAGGACGTTCTGGGAAGCGGCTATGTGGAGCGGTGCAATAAGGAGGTAGTGCGCCAGATTGAAGCGCGCATGGCGGCAGATGAAAACCAGATGTTTTTTGGCTTTGAACCCAATGACGATGGAATGGCGGAGGGGTTTACCACAGTAGACGAGACGACGCAGTTTTATATCAATGAAAACCAGGAGGTGGTTTTAGTATTCCCGGAATACAGCATAGCGCCCGGCTATATGGGCATCACAGAGTTTAATATGGGAAAGGCAGAGTTTCCTTCCTAAAAAGAGCCGGCTGAGGTTAATCCTCAGCCAGCTCCTCCCATTTTTCATAGAGTTCTTCCAGCTGTCCGGCAATAGACTGCTTTTCCGCGTTCAGTTCCATGAGCTTCGCCACGTCGGAAAAGACGTCCTCCTGGCAGAGAAGAGAATCGATTTCGCCGTCCCTGGTTTCCAACTGGTGGATGGCGTCTTCTGTTTTTTTCAGCTCGTTCTGGCGCTTTCTGAGGCGCGCCTGCTCCTCCTTCTGCTGCTTCCAGTCTGTTTTTCCGGAGGAATCTCCGCTGTCAGAAGAGGAGGCGTTTCCCCTGTCCCCGGACCAGGGAAGAGAGGCGGCGTTTACCGGGCCGGAAGCCGCGAAGGCCGCTGCCTGAGAGTTGTTTTCCGATGATTTGGAAGAAACTGCGGGAGAGGCGGAGAACAGCTGCTCCATGGTATCGCGCTTTTCCAGGTAATAGTCGTAATTGCCAATATAATTGACCAGGGTATTGTGAGTCAGATCTAAAATTCTGGTGGCCGTCTTATTGATAAAATATCGGTCATGGGAGACGTAGAGAACGGTTCCGGTGTAATGGGTCAGGGCGTTCTCCAGGATCTCCTTGGAGGTGATGTCCAGATGGTTGGTGGGCTCGTCCAGAATCAGGAAGTTGGCCTCTGAGAGCATCAGCTTGGCCAGAGAGACACGTCCTTTCTCTCCGCCGCTGAGATCGCCGATCAGCTTAAACACATCGTCTCCGGTAAACAGGAAGGCTGCCAGGACGTTTCGAATCTGAGTATTATTCATATTCGGATAGGTGTCCGACAGCTCCTGAAACAGAGTTTTCTCGCTGTGGAGCACATGATGCTCCTGATCGTAGTATCCGATATGGACTCTGGAACCCAGCCGGATCTCCCCTGCGTCAGCGGCCAGAATGCCGTTAATGATCTTTAAAATCGTGGTTTTTCCCGTTCCGTTATTTCCTATGATGGCGATGCGTTCCCCCCGCTTGATCTCAAAGTCCACGTCGGAAAAAAGAGTCTGCCCGTCAAAGCCCTTGGTAAGGCCCCGGACCGTCAGAACGTCGTTTCCGCTGACAATGTCAGGCTCCAGGGTGATGTTCATGGCGTCGTTTACCTCTGTGGGCTTTTCAATCCTCTCGATTTTATTTAACAGCTTTTCACGGCTCTCCGCCCGCTTGATGGATTTCTCCCGGTTAAAGGAGCGCAGCTTGGTGATAACCTCCTCCTGGTGCTTGATCTCCTGCTGCTGGTTTAAGTAGGCCTTTAAAATGCTGGCCCGCAGCATGGCCTTTTTTTCACTGTAGGCCGAGTAATTGCCCTGAAAGACGGTGGAGGAGCCGTTGTCCAGTTCTACCACCTTCGTCACCACCCGATCCAGGAAATACCGGTCGTGGGCTACAATGACGACAGTTCCCTGATAATTCAGGAGATAATTTTCGAGCCAGGCGATGGACTCCATGTCCAGGTGGTTGGTGGGCTCGTCCAAAAGAATAATATCCGGCTTGGACAGGAGCAGTTTTCCCAGGGAAACGCGGGTTTTCTGGCCGCCGGAGAGGGTGGAGACAGGCTTTGAAAATTCCTCCTCCAGAAATCCCAGTCCTTTTAACACGCCGGTAATTTCGCTTTTCCATGCATAGCCGTTGGCCAGCTCGAACTCGTGGCTGAGGCGGCTGTAGGTCTGGTAAAGGCTTTCCAGCTCCTCGCCCTGGGTGCGCTTCATATTTACCTCCAGAGTCCGGAGACGCTCCTCCATCTCAATGATGGGCCGCTTCACCTCCAGAAGCTCGTCGTATATGGTCCGGCCGCTGTCCAGATCCTGGTGCTGGGCCAGATAGCCCAGGGTTTTTCCCTTGGCAATGACTACGGAACCCTCGTCCGGCGCCAGCTCTCCTACGATAATTTTCAGAAGAGTAGATTTTCCGGCTCCGTTAATACCTACGACGGCCGCCTTTTCCCTCTCTTCTATGTGAAAGGATACGTGATTTAAAATCGAATCCGTTCCAAACGATTTTGAAATATTGCTGCATGATAAAATCATGTTGTCCTCCTGTATGCCTAAAATCAAAAACCTGCAACAAGTATAATATAAGAAGGGAATATTTGCAAGACAGCTGGAAAATCTGCAGAACTTTTATTTGACAATAATTTGTCATATGCTATAATAGTAAATAACGCATTTTCCTGAGGAACGGAGCGATACGGGAAAACGCCAGGTTAAAGTAAAGGAAGGTGAAGAAAAGCCGTGGAACAGAAAGAGATTTCTAAGGCGGTTATTTCAAGGCTGCCCAGATATTACAGATATTTAGGGGAATTGCTGGAAGAGGGGGTAGAACGGATTTCTTCCAACGAGCTGAGCGTGAGGATGAAGGTGACCGCTTCTCAGATCCGCCAGGATCTGAACAATTTCGGCGGATTTGGGCAGCAGGGCTATGGCTATAATGTAAAATATCTGTATTCAGAGATTGCCAGAATTCTCGGCATTGACAGGCAGCACAACCTGATTATTATAGGAGCGGGAAACCTGGGACAGGCCATTGCCAACTATACGAATTTTGAACGCCGGGGCTTCCTGATCAAGGGAATGTTTGACGTAAACCCAAGGCTGGTAGGCCTTGTAGTCCGCGGCGTAGAGATAAGAGGAATTGAGGATCTGGAGCAGTTTATCAAGGATAACGACGTGCAGATCGCAGCTCTGACCATTCCCAAGTCCAAGGCGCCTGAGATTGCGGACCGCCTTGTGAAGGCCGGAATTAAGGCCATCTGGAATTTTGCCCACACGGATCTGGTGGTTCCCGACGACGTGGTGGTGGAGAACGTCCATCTGTCCGAGAGCCTGATGCGGCTGTCCTATCGGGTATGCAGCATGCAGGATCAGAAGGAGAGGGAAAAAAGTCAGGCAAAGGGAAAAGAAGCAAAATGATAGCAGGGGTAGGAACAGACATGATAGAAATTGCGCGGATTAAGAGGGCCTGTGAAAAGAAGGCTTTCTTGACGCGTGTCTATACCCAGGAAGAGTGCCAGCAGGCCGGGGAAAATTATTCCCGGCTGGCCGGCACTTTTGCCGTTAAGGAGGCGGTGTCCAAGGCCCTGGGGACGGGATTTCGAAGCTTCGGCCCCAGAGAGATCGAGGTGCTGAGGGACGATCTGGGAAAGCCCTTTGTACGTCTTCACGGAGGGGCAAAAAAGCTGGCTGAGGAGCTGGCGATTCAGCAGATTCATGTGTCCATTACAAATACTGCAGAGTATGCGGCGGCCTTTGCCGTGGGGGAGCGGGCTGATCAATAGGAGAAGGAGGAGACAAGGATGAGGCAGCTGGTAACGGGGGAACAGATGAAGGCAGTGGATCAGTATGCGATTCAGGAGGTGGGAATTCCATCTCTGGTACTGATGGAGCGGGCGGCGCTTTCCGTGGTGGAAGAGATGGAGCCGGAGCTTTTCAGGGAGGATCAGATTCTGATTGCCTGCGGAACAGGAAATAACGGAGCGGACGGAGCGGCCGTCGGGCGTATGCTTTTTCTCAGGGGCTACCATGTGACGGTTGTTACAGTGGGCAGGGAGGAAAGCCGCACAGAGGAGCTGAAACTTCAGCTGTCAATCAATGAAAAGCTGGGGCTTTCTGCCATGGAGGCGGAGGACTTCATTCCGGGAACCTGCCAGGCGGCAGTGGACGCCCTTTTCGGGGTAGGACTTTCGCGGAACGTAGAAGGGGCTTACCGGGATATGATTGAGACGATTGAGGATATGAAGCCGCGGCTTACTGTGGCCGTGGATATTCCGTCTGGTATCCATTCTGATACGGGAAAGGTGATGGGAACTGCCGTAAAAGCTGATTTAACAGTGACGTTTGGATTTAAAAAGGTGGGACTTTCCCTGTTTCCGGGAAGAGAGTACAGCGGACGGGTGGTTGTGAAGGATATCGGATTTCCTCCCTGTCCGGCAGAGCGTCTGACAGGAAGGCGGTATGTGACCTGCGGACCGGAGGATTTAGAACTTCTCCCAGGAAGGAAACCCTGGTCCAACAAGGGAACGTACGGACATGTGCTGATTGCCGCCGGATCTCCCGGCATGGCGGGGGCGGCCTATCTGAGCGCCCTGGCCGCTTACCGTATGGGAGCCGGACTTGTAAAAATTCTGACGCCGGCGGAGAACCGGGAGATTTTACAGACGCTCATTCCGGAAGCTGTCCTTTCCGTTTATGATTGCGCCGAAGCTCTGGAAGAGCCGGAACAGTTTTTAGGAAAGATTGAAAAGGAGTGCGGCTGGGCGGATGCGGTTGTGCTGGGGCCGGGGCTTGGAAAGGAGCCCTGGGCGGTGCGTCTGGTACAGCAGGTCCTTTTATCAGCCTTTGTGCCGATTGTCCTGGATGCGGACGGCCTGAATATTGTGGCGGAAAATCCTTCCCTGTCAGAATATTTTACGGAAAATGTGCTGGTAACGCCCCATGTGGGGGAGATGGCCAGACTTTCCGGGCTGGAGATAGAAGAAATCCAGGCTGATTTGACGAAAGCGGCGGAGGACTACAGCGAAAAATATGGGGTTATCATAGTTTTAAAAGACGCGGCCACCGTGGTGGTGAGAAAGGACGAGCCGATTTACATTAACAGCAGCGGCTGCGCAGCTATGGCTAAGGCCGGTTCAGGGGACGTGCTGACAGGAGTGCTGGCGGCTTTGATTGCCATGGGCATGGAGGAAGGCCAGGCAGCCGTCCTGGGCGTTTACCTTCACGGACTGGCCGGAGAGGCGGCAGAGAAGGCTTTAGGAGAGAACGGCGTGCTGGCCAGAGATCTGGCGGACAGCCTGGCAGATGTGGAGAGGGAAGAAGCAGTATGTGGAAGAAAGAAGAGAACGTGACAGCTGGAAGAGAACATGACTTTGACCGGATCTGTGTCCTGGTCCACCTGGATCGGATCCGCCAGAATATGAAGTCCATGAAGGAGAATCTGCCGGAAGGGACGAAGATCATCGGCGTGGTGAAGGCCGACGGCTACGGCTGCGGCGCGGGAGAGACTGCCAGAGCGGCTGATCCCTATGCGGCGGCCTTTGCCGCAGCTACGGCAGACGAGGCGTTAAGCCTGCGCCGGGAAGGAATTTTAAAACCGGTTCTGGTTCTTGGAAGCGTGCCAAAAGAGAGATTTTATGAGCTTTTGGCGGCTGATATCCGCCCGGTGATTTTCGAGGAGGAAATGGCGGCGGCCTTTTCAGAGATCGCCAGCCAGGCGGGGATCCTCGGGAAGATCCACCTGGCAGTGGATACGGGCATGAGCCGGATTGGTTTTCAGCCGGGAGAGCAGGCGTTAGAAGAGATCAGGCGCATCAGCCAGATGAAAGGGATTGAGATAGAGGGCATGTTCACCCATTTTGCCAGGGCAGACGAGCTTGACAAGCAGTGGGCAGAGCGGCAGTTTCAGAAGTTCAGGGATTTTTCCGCCGCCGTATCGCAGCTTCTGGAGAAGGCGGAACCAGGCAGGAAAAAGCTGTTCTGCCACTGCTTAAACAGCGCCGGAATCGTGGATTTCCACCGGATGCCGAAAGGCTCGGAGATGAACGGAGCCAGGGCAGGGATCGCCATGTACGGCCTGTACCCGTCCGGGAAGGTGGATCACAGCCGTGTCCGCCTGCTTCCTGTTATGGAATTTAAGAGCCGCATTACATATATTAAGGAAATTCCGTCTGGAACAGCAGTCAGCTATGGGGGAACCTTTACGGCGGATCGTCCCATGAGGATTGCCACGGTCAGCGCCGGCTATGCGGACGGCTACCCGCGAGGCGCGTCTGGAAAAGGAGAGGTGCTGATTCGCGGAAAGCGGGCCAGGATTCTGGGACGGGTCTGCATGGATCAGCTTATGGCGGACGTGACTGATATTCCTGAGGCTGAGAAATGGGACGAGGTTACTCTTGTAGGCCGCGACGGGCAGGAGGAAATCACCATGGAGGAGCTGGCTGATGTCAGCGGCGGCTTCCACTATGAACTTCCCTGCCTCATCGGGAAACGGGTTCCCCGTATTTACACCTGGGGGAACCAGGGACAGAACACTCTCATATAATAAAGGGGAAGAGAAAATAAATCTTTCCGCAGTTTTGAATACCATTCAGAAAATAAGGCAATACTGGAGGTATAAACTGAAATGACGGAGAGTGAGACAGTTGGTTATAAAACGAGGAGATATCTATTATGCAGATTTGCGTCCGGTAGTAGGATCCGAGCAGGGAGGCGTCCGTCCGGTACTGATTATACAGAACGATATTGGCAATAAGCACAGCCCCACCGTGATCTGCGCGGCGATTACCTCTAAGATGAATAAGGCAAAGCTTCCCACCCATGTGGAGCTGGATACCAGGCGGTGCGGTATGGTGAGAGATTCCGTGATTCTCCTGGAGCAGCTGCGCACCATTGACAAGCAGAGACTGAGAGAGCGGATCTGCCATATTGACGAGGAGCTGCTTGGACGGGTGAACCAGGCGCTGATGGTCAGCCTTGAGCTTTAAATAAAACGGCCTTTGGCAGCAGGAAAATACATACAACTGCCGGGCGGTTAAGGTTGACGAACGCAGAATAGAATGGTATAGTGGCAGAATAGGGCAGAGTCCGGATATTCTGCCTTTTTACTTTATAAGAAAAGAAGACAAAGGAGAGCATTTTTAATTATGGACGACGGGTATTGGCCCTTAAGTATTGTGATTTTTGCAGCGTTTATTCTGCTGGATGCCGTTTTGTACGGTTTCGGAGCTGCTATCCAGCATTTAAATTCAGGAACGCTGGAAAAAGAGGCCCAGGAAGGGAATAAGAAGGCGGAGAGGCTTTTGGCGGTAATCAGCCAGCCGGCAGAGTTTATTGGCACCGTGCAGATTGTGACTAATTTAATCGGCCTGGTTTCAGGAGCTGTGATTTTAAAAGAGGCAGGCGCGCTGCTGGGGCTGCTGATACATAGAACCGGGGAGACGGGAGAGGGCTTTTCCCTGATCGCTGCTACGGCAGCGGCGGCTGTTATGCTGCTGGCGGCTCTGATCAGCCTTGGAATTGTAGTTCCGAAGCGGTGCGCTTCCAAACATCCGGAGCAGTGGGCTTACCGCTATGTAGGTGTTTCTTCTGTGATAGTCGCTCTGTTTAAGCCGTTTGCCTGGCTTGTGTCGGGATTGTCCTGGCTGATTTTAAAGCCGCTGGGAATCGGGCTGCACGACAAGAACGACAGCGTGACAGAGGAGGATATCATGCTGATGGTCAACGAGGGCCATGAGCAGGGAGTTCTGGAGGCCGGCGAGGCCGAGATGATCACAAACATTGTAGAGCTGGGAGATAAGGATGCCGGCGATATTATGACCAGAAGAAAGCAGATCGTGGCGCTTGACGTTTCCATGACGCTTAAAGAGGCGGTCGCCTACATCCTGACAGAGGGAAGCAATTCCAGATTTCCGGTGTACGATGAGGACATCGACGATATTAAGGGTATTCTGCACCTTCGCGATACGCTGTCCTGCGCTCAGAAGGAAGAAAATCTGGACAAGCGCCTGGATGAGGTGGAGGGGCTTTTGAGAACGCCTCATTTCATTCCGGAGACCCGCAACATTAATCTGCTGTTTAAGGAAATGCAGTCCCAGAAGATCCACATGGAAATCGTGGTAGACGAGTACGGCCAGACGGCTGGAATCGTTACGATGGAGGACATCCTGGAGGAGATAGTGGGAAATATCCTGGACGAGTACGACGAGGACGAGGAGCTGATCTCCAGAAAAGCAGACGGAAGCCTGATTTTCGATGGCCTGACTCCGTTAGAGGACGTGGGAAAAGAGCTGGAAATCGAGTTCGAGGAGGAAGACTATGAAAACTTCGACACCCTGAACGGATTCCTGATTTCCAGATTAAACCGTGTTCCCAGGGAGGGAGAGACGCCGGAGGTGACCTACAAAAGCTATCTGTTCCAGGTCATTTCTGTAGAAAATAAAGTCATTCATACAGTGAGAGCTGTCCGCAGCCGGGGAGAAATAGAAAAACCGGGCGAAGACAGCTAGGGGAGAGAGCAGCAGAAATTTATGGAAAAAGGAATTTTTTATGATGTAAAGATGATGGCCAGAGACGGGATTTTCCTGAAAAAGGCAGTACGGATTGCGCTTCCTGTGGCCATGCAGGGTATGCTGAATACCATTGTCAATCTGGTGGATACTATGATGATCGGCGCACTGGGAGCCACTGCCATAGCTGCGGTGGGACTGGCCAACAAGGTATTCTTTGTATTCACCCTTCTGGTATTTGGAATCGTCAGCGGCTCCGGCGTACTGGCGGCTCAGTACTGGGGAAACGGAGACATTAAAAATATTAAAAAAGTAGTAGGCCTGGCTCTGACGCTGGCAGTAGCCGCCTCCATCGCATTTCTCGTACCGGCAGTTGTCTGTCCGGAAGCAGTGATGCGGATTTTTACAGCCAGCGAGGACGCGATTCAGGTGGGAGCCGGGTATCTGACTATTGTGGCCCTTTCCTATCCTGCCACAGCTGTCAGCAACACCTTTGTGGCCATGCTGAGAGCCACAGGACGGGTAAAGGCGCCGGTTGTAATCAGCAGCTGCACGATTTTTATCAATATTTTCTTTAACTACACCTTTATTTATGGAAACTTTGGAGCTCCGGCCATGGGAGCGGCGGGAGCGGCCCTGGCTACCCTGATGGCCAGACTGGCGGAGGCCCTGTCCATTATTCTGGTGGTTTACCTTGGGAAAGCTCCGGTGGCTGCCCGGTTTAAGGAAATGTTCGGCTATTCCAGAGAGTTCCTGGTTCAGTTTTTCAGCACCACGTCCCCGGTTATTGCCAACGAGTTTATCTGGGGTCTGGGAACCACTCTGTACTCTCTGGCCTACGGCCGTATGGGAAACGATGCGGTGGCAGCGATCACCATCGCCACCACGATCCAGGATATTGTCACGGTCCTGTTCCAGGGACTGAGCGCGGCTACGGCGGTAATCATGGGAAATGAGATGGGAGCCGGAAAACTGAAGCGGGCGGAGCGGTATGCGAAGAATTTCCTGATTCTCCAGTTTATCGTCACCATCCTGGGAGCTCTTTTCTGCGTGGCCATCCGGTGGCAGATTATCGGCGTCTACAATATCACGCCGGAGATTGCCGAGAGCGTCAGCCGCTGTATTATTGTGTTCGCTCTGTTTATGCCTTTTAAGATGTTCAACTACGTTATGGTGGTGGGTATCCTGCGAAGCGGCGGCGACACTAAAATGTGCCTTTTATTAGACTGTTCCGGCGTATGGATGATAGGAGTTCCCATGGCGTTTTTAGGAGGCCTGTTCTTTGGGTTCCCCATTCACATCGTCTACGCTATGGTCATGCTGGAGGAGGTCTATAAGGCTGTTTTCGGCTACTGGAGATACAGGCAGAAGAAGTGGCTGCGCAATCTGGCCGCAGAGCTGTAGACTGGCCGATTCTCCTGTTTAATACTTGCCAAGCTCAGGGTTTAGTGATAGAATAAAAAAGATTTTGAGCAAAAAGAACGTCTTTCCAGACATTCTGTAAAAAATACATGATTCAAAAAGAGGAGCGTTATTATGTCAGGACATTCAAAATTCGCTAATATCAAGCACAAAAAAGAGAAGAACGACGCAGCGAAGGGAAAGATTTTCACTGTCATCGGACGTGAGATTGCAGTTGCTGTAAAGGAAGGCGGAGCGGATCCGGCTAACAACAGCCGTCTGCGCGATGTAATCGCCAAGGCAAAGGCCAACAATATGCCTAACGATACCATTGACAGAGGAATCAAGAAGGCGGCAGGAGACGCAAACTCCGTAAATTACGAGGAGCTGACCTACGAGGGATATGGCCCTAACGGAGTGGCTGTTATCGTCACTGCTCTGACAGATAATAAGAACCGTACGGCAGCTAATGTGAGAAGCGCTTTCACAAAGGGCGGCGGCAATATTGGAACACAGGGAAGTGTTTCCTTTATGTTTGACAAGAAGGGCCAGATTATTATCGACAAGGAAGAGTGCGAGCTGGATGCAGACACTCTGATGATGGAAGCTTTGGACGCAGGCGCAGAGGACTTTGCAGAGGAGGAGGACAGCTATGAGATCCTCACTTCCCCGGAGGATTTCTCCGCAGTGCGCGAGGCTCTGGAAGCCAAGAATATCTCCATGATGGAGGCAGAGGTGACTATGATCCCTCAGACCTGGGTAGAGCTGACAGACGACGAGTCCATTAAGAAGATGAACCGTCTGCTGGATCTCTTAGAGGACGATGACGACGTGCAGGCGACCTACCACAACTGGGATACAGACGAGAGATAAGAGAATATAGCGTAAAACAAAGGTTTTTAGATGTAAACTCCTATATGCAGAATGAAAAAAAGAGTCCAGCTATGATGTTCTGGACTATGTAGTATGATTCAGCTATGGAGGTGCAGTAAACTCCTTCCTAAACATTGTAATTGATGTCTGGGAAGGAGTTTTTTTATGCTAAATGAAGATGTATTACAAGAATTTATTTTTGAATGCCAGATGAGAAAATTAAGTGACAGAACGATTAAAAGCTACAAAAATGCCAATCTAAGGATGCTGAAGTTTTTATGGGAACAATATCAGATCAGGGAATTAGAACAAATGCATCATCTGTCTATTAAAGCTTATATTAAGTATCAAATAGATCAGGGACTGTCTGAAACATATATTAACAGAAATATTATTTGTTACCGATGCTTTTTCAACTATTGTGTGCAAGAACAGTACATTCCCAATAATCCTATGGATAAAATCAAGAAGCAGAAAGAGCCAATTACTATGATAGAAACATTCAATAATGAAGAAGTGTTGCGATTGATACAGGTATTTAAAGGCTCCCGTTTTTTGGATGTCAGGAATCAGCTTATTTTGGTAATGTTGTTTGACAGTGGCATGAGAAATTCGGAAATGTGTAATTTAAAGATAGATGATATGCGCGGCACACATATTCGTATTTATGGAAAAGGAAAAAAGGTTCGCTATGTTCCTGTCACGCCGTTCATCAATAAATATTTGATACGTTACCTCAGAGTAAGAGAAGGGTACATAAAAGATAAATTATCTTATCAAACAGAGTATTTGTTTTTATCTCAGAAAGGGAAAAAACTTACCCCAGAAGCATTAGAGCACATTTTAAAGAGGGCAGGGGAGGAGGCTAAAGTAAGAAGCCATATTCGTGTCAGTCCCCATACATGCAGACACTTTTTTGCACAGAGCCAGCTGAAAAATGGATGTGATCTTTATACTGTATCAAAATTGTTAGGCCACAGTAAGATTGATACAACAAAACGCTATTTACAGTCTATGCAGGATGATGATTTGATGGAAATGGCAGCTAAGACTAGCCCATTAATGTGTATACAAAAATAAGAGGAGGTAAGTTTTAATGGAAACGTATGACTACAGGGTATCAGAGGAAACAATAATGGAGGAAGAGTGGGATAGACTAAATCCGATCGAGAGAAAGCAGTTAGATGAAGCTTTGAAACAAATACGGCTGGAACATACGAATGAAAAATTAAAACGTCATATGATGTGGTTCGACAACACGATTGTGCCGGTTTTGAAGGACTTTGCAGAGCTGAGCAGTTCTGAATTGGTAATAGATAAAAAAGCCGATACGCTGGCTATTGCTATTTTCAAAAATCCCTATGGTTTCGACATCATGGAAAACGATAGATGGTGGAGGATGGCTCTGGCGGCAGCAGGACACATTGGAATTGACACAGAGGGCGGAGAAACGGTCTTAACTCTTACTTTTGATTGTAAAGCATAGTTTTATACAGGGAGGCGGGTATGCAGAGATGTGTACCTGTCTTTTTTTACGGAAAACTCTGAACAGCAATGATTGATAGTGAATAGATGAGTTGGGATTCACGGCTTTATTGGAAGATTACAACGTGTTCACTAAACGAGTATGCTATCTTTCACAAAGATTCAAATTTTCTCTATATCTGATAAACTAGAAAGTATGATTGAAATGCTTTTCAGATCCCGCTTTTCTTTTTGCTTCCATCTCGTTGCAAAGTCTTACTAGCACTCACCTGTGGCCTGCGCCCACATGTTCGTTAAGTGCGACTATAGATGCAACTAACTTCGCCCAAAAAGAAAAGCTTGGCAAAAGAAAAAGGGCGACAATAACATTTTATGAAATGGGGGTATTTGCATTTTATATGGATTTGTGATAGTATTATAAAAGATAAATTGGGATTCATAAAAATTTAATACATTTGAAATAGGACATGATCAATTTTATGTTATTTATTATTTATGTAGTAAATTGATTATGTCCTATTTTAAAAGAAAGAAGGCCTGCATGGTAGATGTGACTAAAATAGAAATAGGAAAAATTTATAAGTATGGGCAGTTATGTGAACTGTTCAGAGAAGACAGGAAGAGCAGTAATTCAAAGAGCTCTCAATTAAAGGAATGGGAAAGATTTTTTAGATGGCAGAATATAACTGCTCAGAAGTATAGGATTGAAGAAATTTATGATATTCCAAAAGAAAAAATGGATGGTCGGAAAAAAAACGGCGGTAACAGTACCAGTAAATACTTGGCTATGGATGACGGTATTATGAAGCTGTTAAACAAGGAAAATGAAATGGAAGTAACAGTTGCCGTCCTTCTGTCTCAAATTGGATTGTTGTTGCCAGACTATAACCATTATAAAAGGAATCCTAGATTCTTTGTTGATCAGGGCTATTCAGAGGGAGTTGTGAATCATCTATTCTGGAGAATGGCAATCGTGGAGCGGGCTGTAAAATCATCCATAGAACGCTTGAAAAAAGAAAGATATCTAAATTGTAAAATTGAAACTATACTAATAAGAACAGACAATAGTTCTGAAATTCTGACTTCTGTTGAAATTGATGCAGAAAAAAAGATGAAAGAGCAGATTATGCGTGTTATGAATATCCGAGATACAGATTTGTATCAAAAAGATAAGAAAAAGGATTTTGATGGACGCTATAAGGAGGGATTGAGAGAACTGTTTGGAGACAATGCCTCATATATTTTTCAAAGATACAATCTAACCCGGCTGGAAAAAGAATATACTTGTAAAAGCAGAGATGGGCTAGATGGGCTAACGCGAAAATTTGTAAAAGAAATATGTATTTATATGTTAACTTTAGACTACAAGGGATTCTACCAGAAAGAAAATACAGAAAGGCAAGTAGTCAGTCTGTTAGAGCAGTTATTCGTCCGTATGAATGCAGAAAATTGGAATCGTTATAAAGAGGAAGATTTTGAAACCAATAAAGAAATGCTCTTTTTTACTGAATTTTATACCATGCAAGGCGGTTGGAGAGAAAATGGAAGAATCACTTTTAAAGCGGCGGAGAAAAAAGATACTTATAGAAAAGGCATAAAACAGAAAAAAGAATCTTCGCAAGTGTAGCGCAGCGGAACGCAGTGAAAGCAACCGAAGCGAACCGCAGGTGAGTGTAGGGCGGTAGCATAACCTAACGGAAGCGATACATCGGAAGTATAAACTTATACGTGGCTGGCAGCATATCTTCACCGAATGCAGTATTAAAACTAATGCAATATAAAACAGTAATAAAACAACTTGCTTTTCTGTATCTTTTCTGCTATTTTAATAGTACAAAATTTAACGTTCGTTAGAAATAATACTAAAGGAGCAGAGAGATGGAATACGGTTATGCACGAATCAGCACATCAAAACAGAACATTGAAAGGCAGATAAGGAACATACAGCAATCTTATCCTGCTGCTCATATCGTGAAGGAGACGTTCACAGGAACAAAGATTCAATCACGGAAAGAACTGGACAAGCTGTTAAAGCAAGTAACGAAAGGTGATACGATTATCTTTGATTCTGTGAGCCGTATGAGCAGAAATGCAGAGGAAGGCTTTAAACTGTATGAAGAACTTTATCATAAGGGAATAGAGCTTGTGTTTCTGAAAGAGCCTCATATCAATACTGCCACTTACAAGAACGCGCTGGAAAGCAATATACAAATGACAGGAACTAACGTGGACTTTATTCTGGAAGGAATTAACAAGTACCTTATGGCATTAGCAAAAGAGCAGATACGTCTTGCATTCGGACAGGCAGAAAAAGAGGTGCAGGATTTACACCAGAGGACTAAAGAGGGCATAGAAACAGCGCGTTTGAACGGAAAACAGATAGGACAGCGGAAAGGGGCGAAGCTTAATATCAAGAAAGCGGGGCCAGCCAAGGAACAGATTAAGAAATATAACAAGGACTTCGGCGGCCAGCTGAACAATCAAGAGACGTGGGAGCTGATTGGAATTAGCAAAATGACATTTTACAAGTATAAAAGGGAATTAATCGAGGAGATGGCTGCATAAGCTGTCTCTTCTTTTATACAGATAGAAATCATGGAGTCTGACGGATTCCCTTATAGGGAAGGTGGTTCAGTTCTTTACGATAAGAAAATAGACTGCTGGAAGTAATTAAAAGGCATTGCAGGCAAAGAAAGATTCATGCTTGAAAAAATATACAGATGACAGGAAGAACGGGCTTAAAAAGCCTTATCAATCGTTTAAAACTGCGATAGTACCAAGGGGGAAGTTAAAACCTGATGTGAAGTGATAAAGACTATAAGAGTTATCATCAGGACAATATACACACTGAGATAGTTTTTTTGATATAGAATTTTATTAAATGTAGAAATTTTGGATGGAAGAAAGGCAGCAGGACAACGATACCAGAAAGAGAGGCTTTTCAGAAATTTATTATTACAATAACAAAAATACAGAGAGAGGGGGGCGGCAGCTCATTACAGCAGCTGATCATCTTCTGATGGTATATATCTTACAATATCGCAGATATCACAGTGGAGGATCCGGCACAAATCATTCAATGTTCTGGTTGATACATCCTGATTATGTTTCAGACGATGAAGCGTACTGCTGGATAGATGATGTTTATTTATCAATGTATACCAATTTTCTGACGATTTTTCCAGTGTCTGCCAAAATGGTTCATAATTGATCATGTTCTACCTCCTTCAGATGATATGAAGATAGAATAGGATATATTTTTATACTTGAATATATTCGATAAAACGAATATAATGAAGAAAATAGGATGTTTGGGAGGTATTCCTATGGCAGGAGGACACAGAGCCGAAGGTTTTCCTTCGCATATTGAATATTTAAAGCCGCCGCGCAAGAAAAAAAAGAAGAATGTTGAATGTCCAATTTCTACAGAAAAGTCCACTGTTGTTTTTCGAGGGAAGAAGACAACATTTAAAGGAAAGAAAAAACATGTAAAGAAAGCGCGTGTAAAACAAAATCAGCAAAAGAAAAAATATACTCATTCCACACCACTTGAAAGATATAAAACAGCCGAGAAATGTGCTTATTTTGATAAAAATACGCATAGATGTAAATTGATTAAAAAAAAGCAATATCTTTTAGATACATGCCATTGTAGAATACTTGGAAAAGGCGAATGTATTTTGAAAAAATTATCTAAAATTTAAAATGTAGAGGAAATGAACATGGGAAGAATACCAAAAGGTGCTCTCGCTAAGGGAGTTCCTCCAAAGGGAAGTTGGGGAGATGGGTATGTAATAGAGAGCACACAACATAGTAAAAGAGTTTCGTGTAGTTCTTGCATTCACTATAGAAATGATGATAAATCATGTGATATAAAACCGATTTATGTTCCAGAAAATGGATACAGTTATTGGAAAACATGCAACTGTTTTGAACTATCTCCAGAATTCACAGATGATACTTTTTATATAAAAGTAGTTCAACGTATAAAGGGTATAGATTATATTCCACAAAAGAAACTTAAGAAAAAAGAATCTTCTATAGCAGAGCAAGAGATTTTTACCCCCCTTAGTCAGAAACATCTATACAAATTAGCATTACAATGCCCCTACTTTAATAAATATAATAATCATTGTAAACAAAACAATGAAGCAGCATATTGTTCTGTTATAAGGCGTATTAAAAATGATAATTGCATGATGAAGAGAAGAATCAAAAAAATAAAGAGACAGTTTAGGAAGACAGGGGAAATTATCATATAAAATAAAACGGAGGATGTTAAAATGGATAAGAGCAGACCAGAAGAAAGAATTTGGAACTTAGAGAATTATGATGAATTAAATTATCTTAAATATTCTAATTTGATGGCAAAAGTAAACGATGATTTATGGAGGAAAAGAGAAAAGTATTATTATAATAATTATAAAAATGAAAATTATATTTTGCCTACTATTGCAGCCTTTCCATTTTGTTGTCTCTTTGGTGGTCTAGGAATTTTACATTTTATTGCTATTCTTATTTATGTATTTTATTTATGCTGTAAAAATGATATGGCATTAAGCAAAGATCCTAGAGTAATTGAGAGCAGAATTAGCACTAGGAATTATAGAAGAGTATATATGAATATGAATGTATAATTAACTGAAAGTATAAAAGATTATGAACAGGGTATAGTTGAAGTGGAAGAAATATCCTTCAATCCAAACTCTAAAAAAGAGTGTACTTTTATAGAAACATATTATTAATAAAATAAACATTCTTTCATCCATGAAAGAAAGGAATGTTTCGTTGATTTTTAAATCCAGTTATGATATAATCGCTGAGATAACAAAAAAACAGGTAACATCAGTTATGATGTTTTAATTGTTTTATGTTATATTTCAATAAATTAATATCCCCATGATGGAGGCAGAGGTGACTATGATCCCTCAGACCTGGGTAGAGCTGACAGA
>OGXP01000878.1_pt1 | contig 29439 bp, 25 predicted proteins | sample 1576351 | NCBI WGS metagenome assembly OGXP01 (sample SAMEA3541517, study PRJEB24748) | human gut metagenome | biome: human gut; feature: human-associated habitat; material: faeces | place: China | collected 2012
GGCAAACCTATTATTAAAATCCTGTATTTCCATCGGCGGAGTCCGCTGTCTGTTGCAACTGCAAATTCATATCCCTCTTCCTCAACAAATTTTTTCACTCCCTCATCTCTGTCTCCATAAGGGTAAGCAAAACAATTTAATTTTTTTCCTAATTTTTTCTCTAAAATATCTCTTGATTCAATAATTTCTTCACGGGCAGTATTTTTATCCAGCTTACTCATTTTTGAATGAGTCATTGAATGCCCCCCGAATTCAATTCCATATTCCTGCATTTCAAGAATTTCATTATCATCCATAAGAGGAAATCTTTTCTCCGGATTTTCCGGATTATCAACGTCCCATTTATTATATTTTAAAGTTCCCAAAAGATAAATCACACTTTTAAAGCCGTATTTTTTTAATATTGGAAAAGCATGAGTATAGTTATCTTTATATCCGTCGTCAAAAGTTAAAACTATCCATTTATTTCCTCTGTCAAATCTGTGTCTGTAATTTCCATTTTTTAAATCTTCAAATGTTACTGTTTTAAATCCTTTATCCTTAAGATATTTCATATGCTCTTCAAATTTTTCAACTGTAATATAAGTGCCGTGGACTCCTTTATTTTCCTCTTTGTCCTCCACAACTCTATGATACATAATTACAGGCATTTCGTATTTTTTCTTAAGCACATACTGTTTTGAATAAATTTTTTCTATTCTGTCCACAATTTTTTCGAAAGAAAAATTTTCTTCCATAATATTTCTAAGTTTTAAAAGTTCTTCTTTTCCTTTTAATAAAGAGTTTTCTATATCTTCATTTACAGAAGAAATATTTACTATATCATCAGAGCCGACATTTCCTATATCGCCGAAGTTGCTTTTAAGTGCTTTGTCTATATTTTTTTCTGAAACAGCTCCTATATATTCTGCCTCTCCTACTACTATAACAGGAACACCTGAAAGAATTCCTTCAACTGCAACTCTTCCTGCTCCTATAACCACATGAGATTTTGAAATTTCTTCAGATACATTATTTATGTATCCCATAAAATTTACTCTATTTTTAAACTGTTCAAATCTTTCAGGAATATCTTTTCCCCCGATAACTTGAACAGCATAATTTTCTTTTTTAGTAAGTTCTTTTAAAAGTTCAAAAGTAACGTCCCCTTTAGGACCTGAAAGTCTTCCTATAATTGAAACTACAACTTTTTCATCTGCTTTTTTTCTTTCAGAAAAAGCATACTCTTCACAGTTTACAGGATTTCTTAAAACTTCAATTTTCTCTCTTTTAAAATGAAGCTCCTCTGCCATCTGCTCATAAACATTTTCACACACAGCAAGAGAGTAATCACCAAAACCTTTTATAATTTTTCTGCTCATATGAACAGGCTGTTTTCCATGTGTAGTTGTAACAAGAGGAATTCCTGCAATTTTACATGCTATCCCCGAACTCCATGAAGATGCTCTTGAATGAGCATGAACCACATGAATATCTTTTTCTTTTATTATTCTTAAAAGTTCTTTTATATGCCCTATTCTCTCCAAAAGTTTTCTTTTGTTAAATTCTATTTTAAAATACTCAGCTTCTGTTTTTTTAGTAAGAGTATCTGAAACAATATATACATTGTTCCCTCTTTTTATAAGTTCATTGGCAAGATTTACTGCATAAACCTCTGCCCCTGTCACTTCCAGCTGAGAAAGTGCCATTAGTATATTCATTTTTCCTCCGCCTCACAAAGATTAATCACTTAAATCTTCCACAAACATTAGATATTCTTCTATTTTTTCACTGTATGTTTTTACAATTATTTTATTCAAACGTTCATAATTATCATTATTTTTATAAAGCTGATTACGAAGAAAAGTAAATCTTTTCTTAAGCCTTTTTAAATCTGATTTTTTTATAGGAGATGACACAACTCTGTCAAAATATTTTACAGTTTTGTTATACTCCTCTGTAAATTCAAATTGATTATAGTTATATGATAAAGAAACACATGAAAAAAATGTTGTGCATAAAAAAATTGTTAAAATATGTTTTTTCATTTTTCCCGCCTATATAAAAGTTTGACTGAACAGTCACTTTCAATGAAAGCATATCATATAACGACCGTCCAGTCAATGTTTTATTTTTTTATTTCCCGATTAAAATAGCATATAAAGTTTGGAAGATCCTTTGAAATATATTCCCATGTATGAACTTCATCTTTATAAATATATCCTCTGAAATCCACACCGTATTTTTTTAATCTTCCAACTATATCTATCCACTGCTGAAGCATAAGATAAGGTTTTTTATCTTCCGCCCCCACACTTATATAAAATTTCTTTCCTTTTAATCTTTCACTTTCTATAACTTTTATTATGCTGTAAGGATCCTGTTTTAAAATTCTCCAGCCCCACGAGCTGAAAATTCTGATAAAAAGAGATTTATCCAAATCATTAAATAAAAATTTTGGAATGTAAACATATTTCATCACCCTCATAACTCTTCTGTTTACACTCATTCTTATAAGGCTTACCGCCCCGGAAAAACTTCCTATTACGTGATATTTTTCAGGGTGCATAAGCCCCAGCTTAAATGCTCCGTATCCCCCCATAGAAAAACCTGCTATCCCTATCTTTCCTTTTGGAGAAATTTTTCTGGCTTCTTCATAAAGCTCCCCTGTAAAATAATTTTCATATTTATGGTTTTTATCTTTAAAGAAATTTGTATACCAGCTTTCTCCGTTAAAACCGGAAGCAGGAAGTATAAAGATTATATCATCTATTAAATTCATCTCTCTTAAAGTAAGATAATTTTCTAAAAGATATGCTCTGTTTATCCAGTCCTCAGGGTAATCTCTTATCCCGTGAAGAAGAAAAAGGCAGGGTGTATCCTCTTTTATTTTCCCTTTGGGAGTAACAAGAATATATCTCATCTCTTCATCAACATGAACACTTTTTAAAAATCTCTCTTCTATATTTAAAAGTTCTTCTATTTTATCAAAATCATATCTGTTAAAACTTTTATCCTCTTTGCTCACATAACTTACTTCCGGAAAACTTCTTACTCTTCTCAGCTTTCTCTCAAGTTTAAAATCGTAAGGATAAGTTACAATATAAAAAAGGAGAGAAAAAACTGCTAATATTATTAATATGTTCAGTATCATTTTTCATCTCCTTTTATATTAATTATTTTTTTGTTTTAGTCTTATTAGAATGCTGCATTTCCAGGTGTTCTTGGGAATGGTATTACGTCTCTTATGTTTGTCATACCTGTAATATACATCATCATTCTTTCAAATCCAAGTCCGTATCCAGAGTGTGGGAAACTTCCAAATCTTCTTAAATCAAGATAGAAGCTGTAATCTTCTTTTTTAAGTCCAACTTCCTCCATTCTTTTTTCAAGAGCTTCTAAGTTGTCCTCTCTTTGAGATCCTCCTATAATTTCCCCGATTCCCGGTGCAAGAAGATCCATTGCTCTTACAGTTTTTCCATCTTCGTTAAGCTTCATGTAGAATGCTTTTATATCTTTTGGATAGTCTGTTAAGAATACAGGTTTTCCAAAATGTTTTTCAGCTAAAAATCTTTCATGTTCACTTTGTAAGTCTATTCCCCATTTAACAGGGTAGCTGAATTTTTGTCCTGATGCAAGAAGAATATCTATTGCTTCAGTGTAAGTCACTCTTGCAAATTCATTGTGAAGAACGTTATTTAATTTGTCAATAAGTCCTTTTTCTATAAATTGGTTGAAGAATGCCATTTCTTCAGGACATTCGTCCATAACATATTTTATGATATATTTTATCATTGCTTCCCCTAAATCCATATTTGCATTTAAGTCTGCAAAAGCGATTTCAGGTTCTATCATCCAGAATTCAGCAGCGTGTCTTGACGTGTTTGAATTTTCAGCTCTGAATGTTGGTCCAAATGTATAGATATTTCTGAAAGCAGAACAATAAGTTTCACCATTTAATTGTCCGCTTACTGTTAAGTTAGTTGATTTTCCAAAGAAATCTTTAGAGTTGTCCACTGTTCCGTCTTCTTTTTTAGGAAGATTATTCATATCTAACGTAGTAACTCTGAACATTTCCCCGGCTCCCTCAGCGTCAGATCCTGTTATGATTGGAGTGTGAGTATATACAAATCCCTGTTCTTGGAAGAATTTGTGAATTGCATAAGCAAGAACTGATCTTACTCTGAATACTGCTGCAAATGTATTTGTTCTTGGTCTTAAGTGTGCAATTTCTCTTAAATATTCAAATGATTGTCTTTTATTTTGAAGAGGATAATCCAAAGATGCTTTTTGAATAATTTTTACATCAGTGGCTTTTATTTCTGTTGCCTGTCCTTTTCCTTCAGATTCTTTAAAAATTCCCTTTACTGTTATTGAAGATGAAATTGATAAGTGAGAAATTTCTTCAAAATTTGCAAGAGAAGTGTCATATACAACCTGCATTCCTTTGAAAAAAGAACCGTCATTAAGTTCTATAAATCCAAAATTTTTCTGATCTCTTAATTTTCTTATCCAACCTGAAACTTCTATTTCTTTTCCCAGAAACTCTTTTTCGTTTCTATATAAGTTTCTTACTGTTGTCTTACACATACTGTTATCCCCCTAGTTTAATTTTTCTTTATCTTTTATGTCGTCTACTATTTCAATATTGTCAAGCTGAGCTTTTACCTGTGCTCTGAATTTTTCAAGGTAAAGCTGTCTGTATTTATGTCTTTCTGCAGCTTCTTCCTCTGTAAGAGGTCTTGTTTTGGCAAGTTTTGAAAAGTAATTTACTTTTTCTATAATGTCTTTCATTTCCATTTTTTGTTCTCCTGTCCGCTCTCAATGAGCATAAAGCATATTGCTAATTATACATTTTATTTTATTTTTTGTCAAACATACTCTTATTAATATTAAGGATTATCCCAATCCCGGCAAATATTGTAATTACAGAACTTCCCCCGTAGCTGAATATAGGCATAGGAATTCCAAACACAGGAAGAAGCCCTAAAGCTACAAATATATTTATAAGAAACTGGCTTATAATATACCCTCCTATTCCAAGGGCAAGATAACGGCCGAAAACATTTTTACAGCTTATACCTGTTTCAGCTATTAAATTATACAAGGTGAAAAATAAAATAATCACAATTAAAACTCCGATAAATCCCATCTCTTCCCCAAAAAGAGCCATTATAAAATCTGTATGAATTTCCGGAAGATAATTATATTTCTGCACTCCGTTTCCATAAGAACGTCCTAAAAGTCCTCCGTTTCCAAAAGCAAGAAGAGACTGTCCTACCTGATAACCTATATCTGCATTTCCTATATATTTATCTGTAAAAAGCCCCTCTAAAAATATTTTTATCCTTTCAAGTTTATAACCGCCGCTCAGTTTATCAGAGTATTTATATATAAAATAACCAGCTGTAACTGCTGTTGATACTCCTGCAGACACCAGACCTGTTACAACTTTTTTATCCACTTTTGTAAGAAAAAACATAAAAATATAAATTGCTCCATAATGAATAACTGTTCCCAAATCATTCTGCTCATTTATAAGAACAGCAAACACTCCGAAAACTATGAGAGAATTTATAAATATTGTAAGGGCAGGAAGTTTTTTTTCCTCTCCTTTTGCAAGAACATTTGCAAGAAGAATTATAAAAGGAATTTTTAAAATTTCAGCAGGCTGTATAGTTGTTATTCCTAAATTTATCCACCCTCTTGCACCGTTTACACTTTTTATAATACTGCTCGGTCCTAAGATTACAAAGAGTAAAATTCCAACAGAACCTAAAGACAAAAGGAGCTTCATAAAAGGCCTTCTGTATATTTCATAGTTTAAACTCATAGGAATAAGTGCTGCAACAGTTGAAATACACATTATTTCAAGATGTCTTTTTACACTGAACAAATCCTCTTTATAAAATCCTACACTTAATATATTAAGTATGCTCAGTACAACTAAAATTGCAACTATCAAAAGTATGCTTCTGTTCCTTCTTCTCACTCTCTGAATTTCTATATTTTTTTGTATATTTTCATCTATTTCATTATGCTGATGATAAATACTTTTATTTTCTATCTTCATTTTATTTTTGTATACCCCATTTAAAATATTTCAAGTAATATTATATCATATTTTTTCAAAAAAAACTGCCGTATAAACACAGCAGTTTAACTAATCCATTATCTAATTTTTTATAATTTACATTAAAATTATACAGAAATTTAAATTTTATTTAATCTCCCTGCATTGAAAAATAATTTGTAATTAATGCAGTGAACAAAACGTAAAAATTCACATGTTTGAGGACATAGTCCGAGTTTGTGAATTTTAGTTTTGAGAACAAAATTAATAAAATTATTTTTCATCAGCAGGGCGGATTTCTTTTGGTTCGTTTTCTTTGCCCGCTCAAAGAAAATGAACAGTATTTTAATATTTTCCTAAATCCACTTCTCCCTCAAAGGTAATTTCAGCAGAACCTATAAGTTTTACTTTTGTGTCATCTAAAATTTCAACTTCTAAGTCTCCCCCCTCAGTAACAACCTTTATTCTGTTTTTCATTCCTTTCAGTTTGTGGCATAAAAGAGCTGACGAACTTGAACCTGTTCCGCAGGCAAGAGTTCTTCCCGCTCCCCTTTCCCATGTAAATATTTTTATCTCGTCATCTGACACAGGAAGAACAAAATTTACATTGGTTTTATTAGGAAACATTGAGTGAATTTCAATTTTTCTTCCCAAATCATTTACATCATACTGATTTTCTTTATCTATAAAAATTACAGTGTGAGGAACTCCTAAAAATACAGAAGAAAATTCTATCTCTCTCCCCTCAATATTTATTTTTTTGCTGAAAGCATTTTCTCCGCAGACATTTACAACAATATCTTCAGGAGCATATTTTATATTTCCTATCTCAATTTCAATTTTTTCAACAACATCATTTTCATTTACCTGAAGAACAGCTGTTTGAATACCTGCTAAAGTTTCAATCTTTAAAATATTTTTCTTTGCAATCCCTTTTTCATATACAAACTTTGCAAAGCATCTTATTCCGTTCCCACACATCTCACCTTGTGAGCCGTCGCTGTTATAGTAATACATCTTCACATCTGAAATTTCACTTGGAAGAGCAACCATTATTCCGTCTCCCCCAACACCAAATCTTCTGTCGCAAAGATTTTTTATTTTTGGAACTATCTCTGAAAGATTATATTTAAAACCGTCTATCAGCAGAAAATCATTTCCCGCTCCCTGCATTTTTGTAAATTTCATCTAAGCACCCCTTAATCTTCAAAATTCATATCAGTTCTTATTAAATCTTCATATGTTTCACGTCTCACAAGAAGTTTTGACTCCCCGTCTTTTACCAAAACAACAGCTGGTTTTCTAAGTCTGTTGTAATTGCTTGCCATAGAATAATTATAAGCTCCTGTTGTAGAAACTGCCAAGATATCCCCTGCTTCAGCCTCAGCCATCAAATAATCTTTTATAAGCATATCCCCGGATTCACAGCATTTTCCTGCAACTGTCACTTCATCAGAAGTTTTATCATTCATTTTATTTGCAATGCAGCCTTCATACTCTGCCTGATAAAGAGCTGGTCTTATATTATCTGCCATTCCTCCGTCAACAAAAACATATTTTTTTCCGCTGTGAGTTACTTTTGTACCACCAACTGTGTATATTGTTGTCCCTGCATTTCCTACAATACTTCTTCCCGGCTCAATTATTACTTTCTCAAGAGAAATATTATATTCTTCAAGTTTATTTTCAAGTATCTCTACCATTTTTTTCATAACTTCAGGAATATTAAGTTCTTTATCCCCTGATACATAATATATTCCAAAACCTCCCCCAAGGTTTAAATATTTTGTATGAAAACTTAATTTCTCTTTTGCAGCTTCTATAAAATCCATCATAGTTTCTATCTCAGCATAAAATGCTTTTGTGTCAAATATCTGAGAACCTATGTGGCAGTGAAAACCAAGAAGCTCCACATATTCAGATTTTTGGAACTCTCCTATTATATCATAGATTCTATCTTCGTAGATAGTTTCCCCAAATTTTGACGAATCTTTTGAAGTTTTTATATATTCGTGAGTGTGAGCTTCTATTCCCGGATTTACTCTTAAAAGAGCTTTTACTTTTTTACCTTTCATTTCACAAATTTTTTCAAGTCTTTTAAGTTCTGGAAAATTATCTACAATAACTGTTCCCACACCATAGTCAATGCACATTTCAAGCTCAATATCACTTTTATTGTTTCCGTGCATATAGACATTTTCCATAGGAAAACCGGAATGTTTTATTGTAAAAAGCTCTCCGTCTGAAACTGCGTCCATTCCAAGCCCAAATTTATTTACAAGCTGGCACATTCCCACATTTAAAAATGCCTTTGTTGCATATATAACCTGTGTTGCAAATTTATCAGAAACAAAACATTCTTTATATTTCTGTAAATTATCTTCTATTAATTTTTGGTCCATAACATAAAGTGGAGTTCCATATTTCTCTCTTAATTTTTCAACAGAAATTCCTCCTATATGAAGTATCCCATTTACATTTTCCGCTGTACCGAATAATCTCATTCCCAATCACCCACCATAAAAATTTTAATAAAAAAAATCACAATTTGAAATCCAAACTGTGATTAAAAAAGTCTAAAATATAGTTTTAATTTTCACAGATAGCACTCCATTGTTTTTTCAATGACAGCAGCATAAATATTTTTTAAGCTGCCAACAAAAATACCTCGGCTTGTATTTTCATTTCGGCAAAATCCCCTTTCAAATTATCTCAATGTCTGCCGGACTAAATAATTTTACTCTTGTTTTCTGCACCTCTACTGTTTATATTATTTTTTAATTGTTGTTTACGAGTATAAAACAATTTTTAAATTTTGTATAATATATTTTTTATATAAATAAATATATTATCTGAATAATTTATCTGTTTTTTCTGTTCCAGAATATAAGGGAAATAACTATCACCACAAGACAAATTCCAAGATACAATATTGTCATTGGATTTTGAAGTCCTCCTATAATAATTATAAGAGAACCTATCACTGCCAGAACAGGAATTACAAGCCCGCGGATTTTTCCTTCTACTTCACCTTTTAAATATAATTTAATAACACATACATATAAAATTATATAAAGAACATAACTTGCTACAATAGGAATTTCTGAAACATCTGAATTTGGAATAAGATTATTTTTTTGAACGACATAATTTATATATTCCCACACACAAGTTATGATAAATGCTATAAAAGCCGAATATTCCGGAAGATGAGTTTTTTCATTTACTTTTTTAAGTTTTTCTTCCATTGGGAACATTCCCCTTAAAGCAAGTGAATAAGGAAGACGGATAAATCCTAAAATAAATCCGTTAAGAGTTCCCAGAACAGAAATTATTACAAATATTAAAATTATTTTTGCTCCCATTTCTCCAAAAAGTTTTATTGCCGCTGCATTTACATGGCCGTCACCCATTTCAATAATATTTGCAGGTCCTATTAAGAAACTTATTCCTGTAAAATAAAAAATATAAGCTGCCAATACAAATACAGGCCCGACTATTAAAGCTATAGGAAGATTTCTTTTTGAATTTTTTATTTCGTGGGCTATTGATGTTGAAACAACCCACCCGTCATATGAGAAAGCAATCGGTCCAAGAGCTGCAAGCCAGTTTATTGAAGATGCCATCTCTTTTGAAGCTGTTTCTATGGGCATAGCTCCATAAGGGTCTCCGTATAAAAATCCTGCCACAGCAATTATTGCAAGAGGTATCATCTTTATAATTGTTGCACAGTTTTGAAAATATCCTCCAAGATTTGCTGAAAGTGAATTTATTGCAAAATAAATAATTGAAGCAAAAATTCCTATTGCAGCAGTTATTTCATATGTAGCTTCTATTCCAAAAAGCATACAGACATAAACTCCCACAACCCATGACACAACAACTATTACAGCCGGATAATATATAAATACCTGAAACCACCCGAATGCACAGGCTGTTTTCTTTCCTGAATATTCATCTGCATAAGTTATAAGCCCCCCTGCTTTTGTTGTCTTAGCTGCAAGAACTCCTATTGCCAGACTTCCAAAAATAATTCCTATGGCTGCAAGAGAGAAAAGTATAACTCCATTTACAATACTTCCTTGTGTAAACACTAAAATATTGTCACTCTTAAAAAATATTCCCGAACCTATTACTGTTCCAACTATCATTGCAATAGCTGTAAACAAACTATATTCTTTTTTCTGCATAATTTCTCCTTAACTCTTCCTTAATTATATATGATTTTAATTTTTCATTTATAATTTTTTGATACGATAAATTATACAACATTATTTTTGTTTTGAAAATGAAAATTTAGTAAAATTTCTTTTTAAGTTCTGCTACCCATTCCATAACTCTTTCTGGAGTTTCATCATCTTGGTTGTTTTCATCAATTGCAAGACCTACAAACTGATTGCCTATAACAGCTTCGCTTTCTTCATAGTGATAACCTTCATTTGAAGTAAATCCTATAACTTCTCCGCCGTTTTTTACAACAACATCATATAGAACTCTCATGCCCCCTACAAAAGATTCTCCAAAAGCAAATTGATTTCCAAGCCCTGCAACTGCAACTCTTTTTCCTGTAAAATCAATTTTTTCAAACTGAGACAGAACATTTGCCCAGTCTTCCTGAACTTCTCCCACCCCGTAAGTTGGAGTTAAAAGAATAAGATTTTTAAAATCTTTCATTGTTTCAATTCCATCTGCTACATTTATTACTTCATAGTTTTCTTTTCTTAGATTAAATTCTATTTCCTCTGCAACAGCTGCAGTTTTCCCTGTGTTTGACCCGTAAAATATTCCTATTTTTTCCATACTAATTTCCTCCTGAATTTTTTAAACCGCAAATATCTTTAATGACTTCTCCTCCAATAATAAGCCCCGCAACTGAAGGTACAAAAGAGATGCTTCCCACATTTTTGGATTTTTCTCTTCCCCCCTTTTCATTTACAGGTTTCATTGGAAGTTCTTTTGAATATACAACTTTCAGCTTTTTTATTCCTCTTGCTTTAAGTTCTCGTCTCATAACTTTTGCTAAAGGACAGACTGAAGTTTTATTTATATCACTCACTTCAAGCATAGTGGGATTTATTTTATTTCCTGTTCCCATTGATGAAATTATGGGGATATTTTTTTCAGCAGCTGTTTCTATAAGGTTAAGTTTTGATGATACAAGGTCTATTGCATCTACAATGTAATCATAACTTTTATCCTTAAAAAATATATCCTTTGTGCTTTCATCATATTTTTCTTTAAAAGCATGAATTTTTATTTCCGGATTTATTGAAACTGCTCTTTCCTTTATTACATCAACTTTATTCTCTCCAACTGTATCCTGCAAAGCTATTATCTGTCTGTTTATGTTTGTTATGTCTACAGTATCGTAATCTACAACTGTAAGCTCTCCTATTCCTCCTCTTACAAGAGCTTCAACTGTAAATCCCCCAACACCTCCAACACCAAAAACAATCACATGGGAATTTTTTAATTTTTTTAAATTTTCTTTCCCAATTAAAAGTTCTTCTCTTTGAAAAATCATAAGTACCGCCTGTTTTATATTTTTTACTAAATCACTAAAGAAATTATAACCTTATATAATTTAAAAAGCAATATATTTTTATTTTCCAAAAAATATTTTTCAAAAAAATAATATTTTTTTGATTAAAAACCCTTGACTTATAAAGTAAAGTATAGTATCATAATAAAAGTTACGCATGATGAAGGTCATCAGCAACCTGTCGTCAGCGATTAATCTTTTGGAGGTGTTAGAATGTACGCAGTTATAAAAACTGGTGGTAAACAGTACAAAGTTGCAGAAGGTGATGTTTTAAGAGTAGAAAAGCTTAATGCTGAAGTTAACCAAACTGTAGAATTAACAGAAGTTCTTTTAGTAGCTAACGGAGAAGATGTAAAAGTTGGAACTCCAGTAGTTGAAGGAGCAAAAGTTGTTGTTGAGGTATTAAGCCAAGGTAAAGGGGCTAAAGTTGTTAACTTCAAATACAAGCCAAAAACTGGAAATCACAGAAAAAAAGGTCACAGACAACTTTTCACTGAGATTAAAGTTACAGCAATCAATGCATAGTTAAATGACAGAGATTGAAATTTTAAGAAAAAACGGCAGAATTATAAGCTATAAAGCTGTCGGACATGCAGAATATGACGAATATGGGTCGGATATAGTGTGTGCAGCACTTTCCACAGCTCTCCAATTTCCTCTAGCAGGATTTCAAGATGTCTTGGAAATCTATCCCAGATTTGAAATATCATCTGAAGGTCTTTTATCAGTGGAATTAGCTGATATGGATTTGAAAGGTAAAGAAAGAGAAATAAATACTCTTTTGGAAAGCATGTTGGTAATTGTGAAACAATTATCAAAAGATTATCCTAAAAATATAAAGCTTGTAGAGAAGGAGGAAATTTAGATGTTATTTACATTAAATATACAATTATTTGCCCACAAAAAAGGACAAGGTTCTGTTAAAAACGGAAGAGACTCTAATCCTAAATACCTAGGAGTTAAAAAATACGATGGAGAAGCTGTTAAAGCTGGAAACATCATCGTAAGACAAAGAGGTAACAAATTCCATGCTGGTGTAAACATGGGAGAAGGTAAAGACCATACATTATTCGCTCTAATCGACGGATATGTAAAATTTGAAAGATTAGGAAAAGACAAAAAACAAGTTTCTGTTTATGCAGAAAAATAGTTCTTTAAACTAAGAAGATTAAAAGCCCTGAGTTTTCAGGGCTTTTTTACTTTTGTAAAAAAGTATTTTCTATATTTTCTAAAATCATTTTAACATGGGGTATTCCATCTTCTAAAAATTCTTCTGAACATACTTTAAAACCTTCTTTTTCATAAAAACCTATTGCATAACATTGGGCTTCCAGATAAATTTTTTCTGGTTTCATCTGCTCTTTTATTAGAGAAATGGCTTCTTTTAAAATTTTTCCTCCAAGCCCTTTTCCATGTTCTGCTGTTAAAACTCTTCCTATTTGAATTACCCCTTCTTCTCTTTCAAATATTCTAAGATAAGCAGCTATACTTCCATTAGATTTGTAGAATACGTGCAGACTTCTATAATCTATATCATCTATTTCCTGATATGGACATTTCTGCTCAACTACAAATATTTTTACACGAACTTTTAATAATTCATAAAGCTCGGCTGTTGTTAATTCGTTAAAAAATTTTGTTACCAATTCCATACAACTATCCTCCGATTTTTCTATAGAAAAAATTTTAATTTTTTATAATTATCCCAAAATTTTTCTTCAAAAAATAATATAAAATATTTTCTGCTAAGAAACTTTATAATTTCATCTCACATAATATTTATTTTTACTATGTCATTTTATTTTACATAATTTATTTTATCACAAATTAAATCATATTTTTACACTATACACAAACTTTTTTTATAAAATAATGGATATTTAACCTAAATAAGCAGGAGATATTTCTCCTGCTTATTCAGTATTATTTATTGAGAGTTTGTGTGTCGGCTATAATGTTTTATAAACTTCTATAACTTTTTCTTCTATCTCAGGATTATCTGAAAGAGAAGTTATTTCCCTAAATGCTTTGTTTAGGTTTTCATTTTCAATTTTATCTTTAAGAATTACTGCCTGCGGGTCATTTTCATTTCTGTATGCCATAGCTGCAGCTATTCCACGGATAAGGTTATCATTTTTTGTATTGTATTCCAAAGTTCCTCTAAGAGGTTTTATTAATCTGTCATTATATCCTAATTTTCTTAACGGCTCTCTTCCCACTCTGTCAACTTCGTCTACAAGATATGGATTTTCAAATCTTGAAACAATTTTTTTAATATATTTTTCATGGGCATCTCTGTCAAAGTGGTATCTTTTAATAAGAACTTCTCCGCTTTCTTCCATAGCATGAACAACTACATCTTTTATTTTTTCATCTTCTATACTTTCTTTTATAGTTTTATGTCCTTCTAAAATTCCAAGATAAGCAGTAAGAGCGTGACCTGTATTCAATGTAAATAATTTTCTTTCAATAAAAGCCATTAAGTTATCTGTTAAAGTCATTCCTTCAATGTTTGGTATTTCCCCTTTGAAAAGAGTTTTATCAACTATCCATTCATTAAATTCTTCAACTCTAACTCTTAAAATATCAGCTCCTTTTTCCATAGGAGGAACAATTCTGTCCACAGCTGAATCAGGAAATCCAACATAAGTTTCAATATATTTTTTTACATTATCATCTATGTGTTTATAAACTTCTTCTTTTAAGAATGAAGAACCTTTTATCATATTTTCACAGGCAATTATATTAAGATAATCTTTTATTCCTGCTTCCATTCTGATTTTTATTCCCTCTGCTAAAGTTTTTGCAATTATTGGAAGAACAACAGGACCAACTGCAGTTGTAATAAGATTAGTTTTCTTAATTTCTTCAAATATATCAGAAGAATTTGACATAACTCCGTAAACATTTTTTATTAAAATTTCCTGGCAATTTTCTCCAACCACTTCAACAACATATTCATGTTTTTTATTAAGCTCATCTATTACAGCTTTATTAATATCTGCAAAGCACACTTCATAACCATTTTGTGAAAGTATATTTCCTATAAAACCTCTTCCTATGTTTCCTGCACCAAATTGTATAGCTTTTTTCATTTTTCATCACTCCTTAAAAAGAAAATTTTTCATATAATTTTTCAAAATCTTTTTCATTTTTTAATAAAAGAACTTCATCTTCATCTTCAACAATATCTGAAATGTGAGAAATAATATCTATATGCTCGTTATTTTTTCCTGCAATTCCTATTAAGAAATAAGCTGTGTTTCCATTTCCAAAATCTATTCCGTCCGGATATTGAAGAATTGTTATTCCTGGTTTTAAAACTTCATTTTTTCCCTCTGAAGTTCCATGAGGAATTGCCACATAATTTCCAATGTATGTTGTTGATTCTCTTTCACGTTCAAATATAAATTTTTCATAATTTTTACTTACATATCCCAAATCTGCAAGCTGTCTGCTTACAGCTCTAAGAGCTTCTTCCTTTGGAACAGATGGAAGATTTAAAAGAAGTCCCTCTTTTCTTAAAATGCTCTGTTTTTTATTTGTATTATTTGGTGCTGCAGATTGAGGCATTCTTCCTTCCATACTTCTATCAATACCGTTTGAATATACTTTTTTCTCTGTTTCTGCTTTTTCTTCTGCAATTTCATTTTTAAGCTGATTTACAAGATTGTCGTAAAATTCTCCGTCCATAAAGTTTTTAATTGAAAGATGAAGCGGATTTTTAACTTTTGCTTTTGCCCTTTCTGTTAAATCTTCATGTGTTATAACAATATCAATATCTTCTGTAAGATTTGAAATAGAACGGTTTGTTACATCTATATCAAGACCTGCCGCCTTTACTTTTTTTCTTAAAACACTTGCACCCATTGCACTTGAACCCATACCTGCATCACAGGCTACAACTATTTTTGAAACTTTTCCTGAAACTGTAACCGGAGTTTCTGAATTTTTAGATTGAGCTTTCATCTGTTTCATTTTATTTTTTGCTTTTTCTAAATCTTCTTCACTTTCTTTAGAAGTTTTTAAAATTGCTGATGCTGCTGCAAAAGATACAAGCCCTCCTGCAAGAACTCCTAAAAGAACATTTATAAGTCCACCTTTTGGAGCAAGAGCCATTATTGCAAAAATACTTCCCGGAGATGGAGGAGCAATTAATCCTGAACCTAAAATAACGTTTGTGAAAACACCTGCCATTCCTCCTAAAATTACAGCCACTAATAAAAATGGTTTCATTAAAATGTATGGGAAGTAGATTTCATGTATTCCACCGAAGAAATGAATCAGTGCTGCCCCTGAAGCTGAATTTTTTGAACTTCCTTTTCCAAAGAACATATATGCAAGAAGAACTCCAAGACCGGGACCTGGATTTGCTTCAATAAGGAAGAATAAAGATTTTCCTGTTTCAGATACCTGCTGAATTCCAAGTGGAGAGAAAACTCCGTGGTTAATTGCATTGTTAAGGAAAAGAATTTTTGCAGGCTCTACCAATACTGATGTAAGAGGAAGAAGTCCTAATTCTACAAGTTTATTTACTCCATTTCCAAGTGCTGTATTTGACATCTGAACTAAAGGTCCAACTGCTCTGTAAAAAATAAGTGCTAAAATCATTCCGATAATTCCTGCTGAGAAATTGTTTACAAGCATTTCAAAACCTGATTTTATTTTTCCATCTACTGCTTCATCGAATTTTTTTATTGCATATCCTCCAACAGGACCTGCTACCATAGCACCGATAAACATTGGAATTGATGTTCCTGCAATAACTCCTGCTGTAGTGATTGCTCCCACAACTCCTCCACGTTCTCCTGCTACAAGTTTTCCTCCGCTGTATCCGATTAAGATTGGAAGAAGATATGTAAGCATAACTCCTACCATAGTTGCAAAGTTTTCATTTGGAAGCCACCCTGTAGGGATAAAAAGAGCTGTTATAAATCCCCAGGCTATAAAAGCTCCTATGTTCGGCATAACCATTCCGCTTAAAAATCTTCCGAAAGACTGAACCAAAACTTTAATATTTTTTTCTGTTTTCATATTATCCTCCTTAAAATCTATCTTATGTTTATCAATTCTTTTTATAGTTAAATTATATATAATTTGTATTTTTTGTTCAAAGTTCAAACATTTCATTTTAAATGATAGTGGATAAATTCAAAAAAGTGAGAAATATGATTTTTCAAAAAAAATGGAAAAGAATTGTATGTAAAAAAAATAAAATTTTATGTTCATTTTCTTTGTACGGTCAAAGAAAACGAACCAAAAGAAATCCGCCCTGCTGGTGAAAAATCTAGTTTAAATAAAAAAAGAAGCTGCGGCATTTTTACAGACTTGCTACAGCTCCTATATTAAATATATTTTTATCTGTTCAAAGAAAATGAACAGCTACATATTTTCTATAAAGTTTTTTATTTCTTCTTTTGATGAGTGTTCTATATAATTTAAAAAATCTTGTTCCTCTATAAGAGTTACAAATTTTGTAAGAGCATCTATATGTTCTTTATGGTCTACACTTGAGAAACATAAAATTATTTTTACTTTTTTGTCTCCCGGAAAAACAACAGGCTCTTTTAACTCTAAAAGGCTCATTCCTGTTTTCATCACAAGATTTTCTGTTCTTGCATGAGGAAGTGCTATCTTATCATTTATAACCATATAACTTCCATTAATTTTTACATTTTTTATCATTTCTTGGACATATTCCAAAGTTACAGAGTTATTATCCACAAGACACTGTCCCGCTTTTTGTATAGCCTCTTCCCAAGAAGAAGCCTCTTCCTTAACATTAATATTAGAGATTGGAAGCAGGTCAGATAAAGTATAATTTTTAGCAGAAGAGATATCATCAATATATTTGTGCTTTAAAAGTTTTTTTAGTTTTTCCACAAGTTCCTCTTCATTTTTTATCTCTGTTTCTTCTCTTATTATATCCATAAGAGATTTTAAAGAAATTCTTTTTTTGCTTTCACTAAGCCCGTAATTTTCCAAAAGATTTCTGTCCTCTTTTGTTAAAATCGGGTGGACTTTTATAACAGGAAGAGGATAATTTAATTCTTCCATTTCAAGAGTGGTTATAATAAAATCAATATCATTATAATTATCTGTTTCTAAAAATTTATGATAAGGGATAGTGTCAACTATATTCACATCATATCTTTCAAGAAGTTTTTGAGCCAGAAGTTTAGAGCTTCCATATCCTAAACCGCAGACAAGAAGAATATTTTTAGTTTTTTTCTGAATGCTTAATTTTCTGTCAATAGCAGTTTTAAAATGGATTGTAAGGAAAGCAATCTCCTCTTTTGGAATAGTTTTTCCTATATATTTTTCAAGATATTTTTTGCTGACCATTTCCACTTTTTCATAAAGACTGCTGTAAAGTTCTTCAACCTCATTGTAAATGCTGTTTTCAAAAGCAACATTATTTCTTATTCTGTAATAGGCAGGCTTAAGGTGGTTTAAAAGCCCGTCTATTAAAATTTTATCCTGAGAAAGATTTATATTAAGAGCTTTCCCCATATCCCTTATAATTTCATTTACAGATGTTTCAAGCTCTATCCAGTTTTCAAAAAATGATGAGTTAAAGTTGTATGAGTGAGACCCTAAAAACATCTCTGTAAGAAGAAGCATTTCACTTTCATTTATCTCTATGCCGAAATAATTTTTTAAATGTTCAATCTCATTTTTTATAATAGAAAACTCTTTTGTCTCCATTATAAATTTTTTATTTGTCTCTCTTCTTTCCAGTGAATGCCCGTCTCTTATTCTTACAACCATAATTCCAATATAAAATCTTAAAAGCATAAATGCCTCATCAGAGATAACTGCATTTAATTTTTTCTCAATTCTTTTTACAAAGGTTCTTATTGTTTTCAAATCTATACCTTCAAAGACAGCAGTGATTTCTTCAAATATAATGCTTGAACCACGGGAATTTTTTTCTCCGGGTTTTTCTGTAAAAATATTGCTGCTTGTTATATAAAGATATTTATTCATAAATTTAAGCTGAAGATTTCTTATTTTTTCTTCGCTTCCCTTAAGGATTACACCCTGTTTTGATATAAAAACAAGATTTAAATCATGCTCAAGAAGAAAAATTTTTATCTCTTTTAAATCTAATTTTATTGTACTTATGCTTACATCAAGTTCCTCTGCAAAATCCAAAAATTTATTGTCAGGATAAAAAAGAAATCTCATTTCAATATATTCTTTTCTTTCGTCGGCATCAAAAACATAGAATCTTTTTGTAAGCTCTGTCAGAAAATTCTCTACCTTTTCAGACTTTTCATCAAGAATATAAATCCCCTTGGCAGATTTTTCTATTTCATTTAGCCCAGCCCTGTTTAAATAATAATTTATATTTTCTATATCGTACCTTATACTTCTTTCACTTATTTCAAATTTTTCAGCCATATCTTTAAGTGAAAGGGAAAAATTATTTTTTGTAAGATAATCTATTATCTCAATACATCTTTTACTAAGCATTTTTCTCTCCCCCTGTAAAAATTTTATCAAGCTCCAGTGCTTTTACAAAATCCTCTTTATCATCAGAGATTTCAAGTTCTGATATAAGATTTTTATCCTGTGAAATTTCATATACTTTTTCTATAACTTTATTATAAATTTTATCATTTTCAGTGTATATCCCAATAACTAAAAATATTTCACTTTCCTTAAGCCCGTATGGATATTGATTTATAATTATCTTATCTGAAGAAATATTTTCCCTCTTAGAAACAACAAGAAAACTGTCATCTATCTGAAAAGAATTATCTATATTAAATTCTTCTCCTAAAAAATTTATGCTTTCCTCCTCAGACATACTTTTTAAATTTAAATTTACTTGAATTTTTTCTTCCTTTTCAATTTTTTCCTTTTCAGGTTCTTCCAAAATAAAATATTTCTTCACAAATTCATCATAAAAATTATAGTCTGTATAGTCTTCAAGCCCTGCAACAAGATTTTCAGGATAAATTTTCTGTACCCTGCTTTTTAAATTGTTATGTGTTATTATAAAAGAATGTTTTTTTATATCATCTCCTATAAAAGAGCTGTAAGTTTTTACATTTTCAATTTTATATTTATCAATGGTCTTTTTCAAAATAGTGCTTCCTATATGGCTTGAACCCATTCCCCCGTTGCATAAAACAACTATCTCTGCTTCAACATTTTCTTTTTCCTTTATTAAAAATATTTCTTCAGAAATTTTATTTTTATCTCTCTGCTTTTCACAGGCAAGAATTAAATAAGATACTCCAAAAGATACCATTGAAGATAAAAGTATTCCTGTTAAAAGAATAAATCTTGACCCTGATGATAAAAGAGTTATCAAAACTACACTTCCCGGTGAAGGAACTCCTGAAAGGGAAACATTAAAATAATAGAAAAATATATTTCCTGCAAGTCCTCCCAAAATAACTGCACCAATAAGTTTTAAATTTTTAAGAACATGGGGAAAATATATCTCGTGTATCCCTCCGAAAAATTCTATGACCATATTTGAAAACATATTTTTTCTTTTATCTTTTGATAAAAAATATAAAGCTGTAAGTACCCCTAAGCCCGGTCCTGGATTTGTTTCAAGAAGAAAGAATAAAGATTTTCCATCTAACAAAAGCTCCTTGTACCCCATAACTGCTAAAAATCCATGATTTATAAAATTATTAATAAAAAATATTTTGCTTATTTCTATGATAACAGTTAAAACTGCCACACCCCATATTTCATTTCCTATCTTAAGAAAAATATCTGTACCCTCTTTAAAGAAAATATTAATATAAGGAACTGTTTTTAAAAATATAAAATAATATAAAATTGATACTGCAGGAACAAAAAAGTTTATGGCAAACATTTCAAATCCTGGAACAATCTTTGTAAGAATTTTTTCTTTAAAAATTTTTACTGTAAAGCTCACCAAAAAACTTATCAAAATAACTTCCAGAATATTTCTTGTATCTCCTGCCGAAATAATAAGGGAAGTCCCGATTATTCCGCTTATCCCTCCGTGCTTTTCATCAACAGAACTTCCTGTTGTATACCCTATTGAAAGAGGAACTGCATATTTTGTAAAAATTAAAGATAAAAGTGAAAACGGCGGATAATAAGGAACTAACCATTTTATAAATCCCACTGTAATAAACAGCAGTATATTTTTTATAATTATTCTCTGGATAAACTCTCCCGTTTTACAAAGTATATTCTTCATTAAATCACCTGCATTATTTGGTTATTATAAATTATATATTATTAATTTAAATTTGTCTCTTTTAATTTGTTTCAAAAAATTATGAAAAGAATAAACTTTGATGTTTTTTTATAAAAACTATACAATAAGTTAAATTAAAAAACAAATAGAAGGAGGAACAACTTATGAGACTTATTATACCTGAAGGAAAAATTGGAGAATGGACAGCTGTTTATGTTGCAAAAAAAATAATTGAATTTGCACCAACTGAGGAAAAACCTTTTGTTTTAGGTCTTCCTACAGGAAGTACACCAATTGATATGTATAAAAATCTTATAAAATTCTATAATGACGGACTGATTTCTTTTAAAAATGTTATAACTTTTAATATGGACGAATATGTTGGGCTTGGACCAGATGATAAACAAAGCTACCACACATATATGTTTGAAACTTTTTTTAACCACGTTGATATAAAAAAAGAAAATGTAAATATATTAAACGGGCTTGCTGAAAATCCTGATGAAGAATGTAAAAGATATGAAGAAAAAATAAAATCTCTTGGAGGAATAAAATTATTTGTAGGGGGAATAGGTTCTGACGGACACCTTGCATTTAACGAACCGGGGTCTTCTCTTGCATCAAAAACAAGGGTAAAAAATCTTACTTCAGAAACTATTCAGGCAAATGCAAGATTTTTTGACAACGATGTAAATAAAGTTCCAAAATCTGCTTACACTGTGGGAGTATCAACTGTTTTATCTTCTGAAGAAGTTCTTGTAATGGTTGACACACCAAGTAAAGCTCTTGCTCTTCACAAAGCTGTGGAAGAGGGGGTAAGCCATATGTGTACTGTCTCTGCTCTTCAGCTTCATGCAAAAGGAATTATCGTTGCTGCAGATGAAGCCTGCGGAGAATTAAAAGTTGGAACTTACAGATATTTTAAAGATATTGAAAAAGATAATTTAAATACAGAAAAACTTATAAACTCTTTGTATTCTAAATAGGCTTTGAATTACATATTATACATAAAAAAGAAGTACAATTTCATATTGTGCTTCTTTTTTATATTTTAATTGAAATTTTTCTAAAATTTTATATAATAATATGACAGTATAAATTGACTTTATAAAATCAGGGGAGAACAAATATGAAAAAAAAGTTGGATTTGGAAAACGGAAATCTTTCAGAACTTTTTATAAGCTTTACCATGCCCGCTACCATAAGCCTTATTATGACATTTTTATACACTGTAGCTGACGGTATTTTTATTACAAGAGGGGTGGGAAGCAGCGGAATTGCTGCTGTAAATATAGGTTATCCTATTATTAATTTTACAGTTGCTCTAAGTTTAATGTTTGGAATCGGGGGAGCAACCCTTATAACTTTTAAAAAAGGAAATATCAGATACCAAAACAGATATTTTTCACATATAATTTTTCTGAATATTGTTGTATATATTGTAGTTGCTGCAGCAATATTTCTATTTACAAATCCTTTAATGATGGCAATGGGAGCAAATGAAGAACTTCTTCCGCTGGTTAAAGGATATATGTATCCCTGCACTGTATCAACTTCTTTTTTAATGATAGCCACATCTTTAAATGCTGTGGTAAGGAGCGACAATGCACCAAAAAGAGCTATGCAGTCTACACTTATCGGTGCAGGAATGAATATTATTTTAGATTATCTTTTCATTTTTAAATTTAATTTGGGAATAGAGGGGGGAGCTTATGCCACTGCCATCAGCCAGATAGCAGCTGCCATTTATCTCTGCAGACATTTTGCAGGCTCAACATTTAAATTAGACCTTTCTTGGAAAAGATTAAGTTTTAAAATAATGAAAAGAATAATAAGTATAGGATTTCCCTCTTTCATATTGGAATTTGCTGTTGCCATTATCACAGTCCTATTAAACATAGCCTTTATGAAAGAAGCTGGAGTTTTTGCTGCCTCAGCTTATGGAATTACAGGATACAGCTTTATGCTTTTCAGAATGTTATTCACAGGACTTTCTCAAGGGGTACAGCCCATTGTAAGCTATAATTACGGAAGAAAAAACTTTGCAAGAGTAAAGAAAATTCTTATCTACACTCACAAAGTAACTTTTGTTCTTTCTGTAATTTCACTGATTTTAATAATATTTTTTGGTAAATATATGGTAAATATTTTCACTTCAGATTTTGAACTTGTAAAAGAATCAGCAAAGGGATTTATACTTTATTCCACAGCTCTTTCTTTTTTAGGATTTAACTTTGTAAACATAGCTTATCTTCAGGCAGTGGACAGACCAAAAATCTCAAATATAATCTGTATGTCAAGAAGTTTTGTCTTTGTATTCATAGGGCTTTTAATTCTTCCTAAATATTTGGGAATAAATGGAATATGGCTGTCTCTTCCCTTTGCAGATTTTATGACAGCTGTGCTTACAATACCCTTTTTGAAAAAAATAATAAAATAAATTTAATTAACTAATAAATATATACAAAGAGGGCTAAAAAAACAGCCCCCTTTTTTAATTTATATTTTTATTCCATTACTCCTATTTCATCCGGAACTATAACTTCTGCTTCTGTTGCAGCAAGTATATCTTCCACTGTGTATCCAGGAGCAAGTTCTTTAAGAACCAATCCTTCTGGTGTAACTTTAAAATAACATCTTTCTGTTACAATGTCAGTTACACAATTTTTTCCGGTTAACGGCAGTGTACATTTCTTTAAAATCTTAGAAGAACCATTTTTCTCACAATGTTCTGTGGCAACGATTATACGTTTTACACCGGCACATAAGTCCATTGCTCCTCCCATACCGGGAACTAATTTTCCGGGAATTTTCCAGTTGGCAATATTTCCCTCTTGGTCAACCTGAAGTGTTCCAAGAACAGCAATATCAATATGTCCGCCACGGATAAATCCAAAACTTGCAGTGTGGTCGTAAACACTTCCTCCCGGAATTACAGAAGCAGGCATACCTCCTGCATCTATTGTATCAATGTCAGCATCGTCCCAGCTTGGAGAAGGACCGCTTCCAACAGTTCCAATTTCAGCTTCAAGCCAAAGGTCAACACCTTTCGGAAGATAGTTAACACACATTAAAGGAACACCAATTCCTAAATTTACAAAGTCACCGTCTTTAAAAAATTTTGCACAACGAGAAGCAATTAATGCACGTCCTTTTAATTCAGCCATAATTATTTACCTCCTTCTTGTGCTTTTTGTTTAAGTCTCTGCCAGTAAGGACACATATGTCTGACTTCTCCCTCTCTCACATATATCATATCAACCAGCGGAGCAGGAATATCAATTTCATTAGGTTTTAATTCTCCGATTTCAACCAGCTCTTCAGCTTCAACTATAACTATATCTCCAGCAAAAGCCATTTCTGTACTTATTGCTCTTGAATTCATTCTGAAAGATATATTTCCTGCCTTATCAGCCTTAGTTGCTTTTATAAGAGTTATATCTGCTTTTAACGGAAGTTCCAATAAATATTCTTTTCCGTTTATTTCTATTTTTTGTTTTCCCTCTTCCACTTCTGTTCCAAGCCCTGTAGGAGTTAAGCAGCCTCCAAGACCGTAACCTCCGCAGCGGATTCTTTCAGAGAATGTTCCCTGAGGGCTGAATTCAATATCAAGTTCACCTGCAAACATCTGGTCTCTTGCTATTGGATTAAATGCAATATGTGTAGTGATAAGACTTTTAACACGTTTAGAATTTATAAGTTTTCCAACTCCAAGGTCGGGCATTCCTGCTGAAACAGCTATTGCATGAATATCTTTAACACCTTTTTCCAACATTCCTTCTATAATATCATCTGCTGCAAATTCCCCGTGCCAGTCTCCAAACATTATAGTTTGTCCGTCTTGAAATTTTTCAAGAATTTCTTCCATCGAGAATACTTTTGATAACATTTTCTGTCCCACCTTTCTTTATTAAATTATACGATTTGACTACTCACCTTTAAAAACAGCTTTTCTTTTTTCCATAAATGCTTTACACCCTTCTTGGAAATCCATTGAAGCGGCACATTCTCTCTGTGTAGGAATTTCTGTTTCATCAAGCCATTTTTTATAATCAGAATAATTTGCATCATAAATCTGTTTTTTAATATTTTTATAAGAAATAAGCGGACCTGCAGCAAGTTTTTTAGCAAATTTCATAGTTACCTCTTCCAATTCTTCAACAGCTGTAACCTTATAAGCCAGTCCAAGTTCTTTAGCCTCTTCAGCAGATACAGGTCTTCCTGTTGCAGCAAGTTCCATTGTACGCGGTACACCTATTGCTTTTGAAAGAAGATATGTTGCACCAGTATCAGGAACAAGTCCTAAATTTACAAATGCAAGTATAAATTTTGCATTATCAGCACAAATCATAAAGTCTCCTCCAAGTGCAAGGCTCACACCGGCACCTGCAGCTGCACCTGATACAGAGGTAATAACCATTTTACTCATTTTTTTCATTCCGTCAGCCACAACACCAACTTTTGCAATCAAGCCGTCCATATTAACTTCTCCCCCGGCCTGAATAAGCTGGTAAAAATAACCTATGTCTCCACCTGCTGAAAATGCTTTTCCTGCACTTTTAACAACAAGCACTTTTACATTTGGATCTTTTTCGGCAGCCTCTACCACATACATTAATTCATCAGCCATCTGTTCATCAATGGCATTAAGATTTTTCAGATAGTTCATTGTAACTATTCCAATACCATCTTCAACAGTATAAATTAATTTTTGTAATTCCATAAAAGACCTCCTTTTTATCAAGCAGCAAACTTTTTATTTTTAATGAGCGGTAAATTACCACATTTTTCTAGCTTAATTTTTACATTAAAATGAACTTTTTTAAATTAATTTTCACTTTTTTAGAAAAAATAATTTTATTTAAGAACATTTTAGATACTAGAGTGTACTTCATGTTTCTTGTTCTGTCAATAGTAATTTTTATATATGCTCTGATATTCTGTAAGAAAGAGCTTCCATAATATGAATTTTTTTTATATCCCTGCTTCCTGCCAAATCACTTATCGTTCTTGCAACTTTTAAAACTCTGTCAAAACTTCTGGCTGAAAGATTTAAGTTTTTCACAGCTGTTTTCATAATCATCTTCGTTTCTTCATCAAGCCTGCAGAATTTTTCCAAATCCTTTCTCGTCATATGACCGTTTAATTTTTCACAGCCAAATCTTTTTTTCTGAATTTCCCTCGCCCTTATAACTCTTTTTCTAATTTCTTCCGAAGTTTCTCTTGGCGTATCTCCTGTAAGCTCATCTTCTGTAAGCCTTTTTATCTCAATTTTCAAATCTATTCTGTCTAATATGGGTCCTGAAAGTTTTTTCATATATCTTGAAATTTCCCCAGCAGAGCAGGTGCATAAATCCCCATCTTCAAAAGCATAACCGCATTTACACGGGTTGCAGGCACCTATAAAAATCAAATCTGCCGGAAATTCTGCCTTATACATTGCCCTTGTCACAGAAACTTTTCTCTCTTCCAAAGGCTCACGGAGAGCTTCCAAAACATCTTTTTTAAATTCCACTATCTCATCAAGAAAAAGAACTCCCTTGTCTGCAAGGGAAATTTCTCCAAGTGAGGGAGTTTTTCCTCCTCCGATAATTGCTGTACTGCTACTTGTGTGGTGTGGGCTTCTGAATGGTCTTTTATTTATTACAGGTTTTGCTTCACTAAGCTCCCCTGATATGCTGTAAAGTTTTGTAACTTCTATCTTTTCTTCATCTGTCATAGGAGGAAGAATTGTTGTTATTCTTTTTGCAAGCATGGTTTTTCCGGAACCGGGAGTACCAACCATGAGAAGATTATGCCCTCCTGCTGCACAAATTTCCAAAGCTCTCTTGGCTTTTTCCTGCCCTTTCACATCATAAAAATCTATCTCTTCATTAAAAATTTCTTTTTCTTCCGAAACATTATATTTTTTATAATTTCCATTCTCTAAAAATTCAACAGCCTCTTTAAGATTTTTTACAACGACAATTTCAATTCCTTTTATTAAACTTCCCTCTTTTAAATTGTCATAGGGAATAACTATCCCACGGCAGTTATTTTCCTTTGCAAGAATTGCCCCGTTTACAATTCCCTGTGTTCTTTTAACCTCTCCTGTAAGAGACACTTCCCCCATAAAAATATAATTTTCTAAAATTTCTTTCCTGCTTTTAATAAGCCCGTACCCCTCCATAATTCCCACAGCTATTGGAAGGTCAAAATGTGTTCCCACTTTTTTTATATTTGCAGGGGTAAGATTTACTGTTATTCTTCTCGGCTCTAATTTATACCCGCTGTTTCTTATCCCCGCCTTTATTCTTTCACGGCTTTCATTTATTGCAGTATCTCCCAGCCCCACTATATTAAAACTCGGAAATCCCTTTGAAATATCCACTTCAACGTCAGTGAAAAAAGATTCTATCCCAAAATATCCTGAACTTTTAACTTTTATTATCATAATCTTACTCTCCAAAAAATTTATTCTTATTATATTATAACGTATTAATCATAATATATCCAGCATACTTCACTTTTCGTGGTATAATTATTTATATATAATTTTTTTAACTGCTTTACAAAAGGAGACAGATATGACAGCCAATGAAAAAATACAAAAAATAAGAGAATTGATGATAAAAAATAAAATAGATTTCTATATTATCCCCTCTTCAGATTTTCATCAAAGTGAAGATGTAGGGGAATATTTCAGGTGCAGAGAATTTGTTTCAGGGTTTACAGGTTCAGCAGGGACACTTCTTATCACAAGAGAAAAATCATATCTTTGGACTGACGGGAGATATTTTATCCAAGCTGAAAAAGAGATTTCTCAAAGTGAAATCCATCTTTTTAAAAGCGGAATGAAAGATGTTCCCACAATTTCAGAATTTTTAAAAAATAACTTGGAAAAAAATAATGTTCTTGGATTTGACGGAAGAGTTGTAAGCTGCCGTGAATTTTCTGCCTATGAAAAAATCTGTGAAGAAAAAGGATGCAGTATAGAAAGCAGGTTTGATTTTGCAGGAGAAATCTGGGAAAACCGTCCCCCTCTTTCAGATAAAAAAATATTTCTTCTGGATATAAAATACTGTGGAGAAAGTTTTGAAAGCAAAATAAAAAGACTTAGAGAAAAGATGAAAGAATTTAAGGGAGATATACACATAATAACTTCTCTTGACGACACTGCATGGCTTTTTAATATCCGTGGGAGAGATATTCCGTGCAATCCAGTTGTTTTATCCTATGCAGTTATAACTTTTGATGAAGCTGTTTTATATGTTGATAAAAATAAAATAACTGATGAAGTCCAAAAATATTTTTCTGAAAATAATATTAAAATAAAAGATTATTTTTCTTTTTATGAAGATTTGAAAAAAATTGAAAGCTCTAAAAATGTTCTTCTTGACTATGAAAGAATAAATTCAGCTGTTTACAATAACATTCCATATGAAGCTGTAAAGATAAATAAAACAAATCCTACACAGGATTTTAAAGCTGTAAAAAACGAAACTGAAATAAAAAATATTATAAATGCCCATATAAAAGACGGGACTGCCTTTACAAAATTTATGTACTGGCTTAAAAATAATGTAGGAAAAGAAAAAATTACAGAGATTGATACAGCAGAAAAAATATATAATTTAAGAAAAGAGCAGGAGGGATTTATAGAAACAAGTTTTGACACAATTTCTGCTTATGGAAGCAATGCTGCCATGATGCACTACACAGCTTCTGAAAATTCAAATTCCCTTCTTCTTCCAAAAAATCTTTTTTTAATAGATTCGGGAGGGCAGTATTTTGAAGGGACAACTGATATAACAAGAACTATTGCTTTGGGAGAAGTTGAGGAAGAGATAAAAATACATTACACTGCTGTTCTTAAAAGCCTTATAGCCCTTTCAAATACAAAATTTCTTTATGGAACAAAGGGATATAACTTTGATGCAGTGGCAAGAAAACCAATCTGGGAGCTTGGGCTTGATTACAGATGTGCAACAGGTCATGGAGTGGGATATCTTTTAAATGTCCACGAGGGGCCTAATATTTTCAGAATGTCTGCCCCTTTTGTTATGGAAGAAAATATGATTACAACTGTTGAGCCGGGAATATATATTGAAAATTCCCATGGAATAAGAACAGAAAATGAAATCTTAAGCAGAAATACTTTTAAAAATGAATATGGTCAGTTTATGGAGTTTGTCCCTGTAACTTTTGCTCCTATTGATATTGACCCTATAGAAATTTCAATGCTTTCACAGGAAGAAAAAAATTATCTTAATAACTATCATAAACTTGTTTTTGAAAAGATTTCTCCATTCTTGACTGAAGAAGAAAAAGAGTGGCTTAAAATTTACACAAGAGAGATTTAAAATTACTCTATACTTGCAAAATATAATTATATATTATACAATTTACATATAACTAGGAGCCTATACGGCAAGATGAAAGAGTAGAAGCCCACAGTGGCAGGCAGGGACAAAATGGACCCTGCCATTTTTTATACAAGAAAATCCATAAATTTTTCTGTTCCAGATTTTCTTTTGCTTTCACCTTTACAGCATACAGGAAAGCACATCTCTGATATTCTTTCTTTTATTCTAGTTCCAAAAGTATTGTATATTCCGCATTTTTCATTTTCTCTGCTGTAAAAAAGATTGGTTGTAATAATAACAG
>OGXP01000884.1_pt1 | contig 29301 bp, 27 predicted proteins | sample 1576351 | NCBI WGS metagenome assembly OGXP01 (sample SAMEA3541517, study PRJEB24748) | human gut metagenome | biome: human gut; feature: human-associated habitat; material: faeces | place: China | collected 2012
TCCTTTTGATTTTTTTATTTTTAATAATATTGTTCTACTTCTTTTTCATAATATTCAGCTAAGTTATATGGTGAATATACTCCTTGATCTGTTACAACAGCACTTACTAAATGAGGAGGTGTAATGTCAAATGAAGGATAATATCCTTCAACTCCTTCAAGAGTATTTTTTATTCCATTACAGCTTATAACTTCTTCAGGGTTTCTTTCTTCAATAACTATATTTTCAAGTCTCTTATCTTCATCAGGAATTCCTGTTACAAAATAAGGTATTCCGAAATATTTTGCTGTTATAGCTATTTGAAGAGTTCCAACCTTATTTACAATATGTCCATCCATACTGATTGTATCAGCTGCAGACGTAAATAAATCTATTCCTTTTGATTTTATTGTCCATGCTGGCATATTATCTGTTATAACTGTTACTTTAAATCCTTGATCTTTAAGTACGCTTGCTGTTAGTCTTGCTCCCTGTAAATAAGGTCTTGTTTCCGGACAGTAAAATTCAATATCCTTATTTTGATTTCTGATTTCTCTTCCCATGCAGCCTACAATAGTTTCTCCAAAACATTGTGTCATCACTTTTCCTTTTTGAGGAAACATATTTACAAGATTTCTGGCAACTATTGACATTCTTCCATATCTTCTTTCAAGAGAATCAATAGTTCTTTTAAAAATTGCATCAACCGCTGATTCTCCTTTCTCAATAGCTTCTTTACCCACTTCATAGCAAGCATCTGTTATAAGTTTCATACGGTTTGCTGTTGTTGGTCTTGCATGCGAAATAACTTCTGACGCTTCAGCTAAAAATTTTATTTGTTCATCTTTTGATAATCCTTCTGCCTGATAAGCTGCAAGAGCCATTCCCATTCCCGCTGCTGTATAAGGTCCTGCACTCTGAGTAACCATATCTGTTATAGCTTGTCTCACTTCATGATAATCTGTACATTCTACAAATTTTACTTCTCTTGGGTATATTCTTCTGTCAAGTATTCTTACTTTTCCATTTTCATACCATGCTATATTTTCATATTGAAGCATAAAAGCTAAACCTTCATCCATTCTTTTCATTTTTCTTCACCTTTTCATTTTCTTCTTAAAAACTTTTATTTTCTAGAACATATATTTTAAAATATCAGAGCTGAGAGAATCAATTTCTCTCAGCACTGTATAAATTACTAACTATTCGTTTGTTGTTTTAAATTTAGGGAAACCTGTTGCTATTGATAAAATTCCCATAACAACCATTAACATTGAATACCAGCAATATGGAACAATTGCTCCAGGAGATATTTGAGCCATTCCTGCTGCCATTAAAAGCTGCCCTGCATAAGGCATAAGTCCTTGAAATGCTGATGAGAATATATCTAAAAGTCCTGCTGTTCTTTTACGGTCAACACCAAACTCATCTGCTATATCTCTCGCTAAAGGTCCAGCTGTGATTATTGATACTGTGTTGTTTGTTGTAGCAAGATCAAGTACACTTACTAGAGCTGCTATTCCAAATTCAGCACCTTTTTTAGTTTTAATTCTTGCTGTTAAGTTTTCAAGAATAAAGTCAATTCCTCCATGATAGTGCATAAGAGCAACAACTCCTCCAACTACCATTGCGATAATTGACATATCTTCCATCCAACCAAATCCTCTTTGAAGAATTCCAAAGATTTCCATAAATGTAAAATCTCCATGTACAAGTCCTATTACAAGACCAAGCCCAATTCCTATTCCTAGAACATTTATAACATTTAAACCAATAAGAGCAAGAACTATGATAGAAAGGTAAGGAATTATGTTTACAAGATCGTATTCATATACTTTTCCTGCAACTCCATTTCCACCCATTAAAGATATAAGTACAAGATTTATTATTACTGCTGGAAGAACAATTGCAAAGTTTACTTTAAATTTATCTCTCATTCCTACTTCCTGAGTTCTTGTTGCAGCAATTGTTGTATCAGAAATAAATGACATATTATCTCCGAACATTGCTCCACCAACAACAACTCCGCAAACTAATGGAAGAGCTATTCCTGTTTCTCTGGCAATTCCAACTGCAACTGGTGTAAGAGCACTTACTGTTCCCATTGAAGTTCCCATTGAGAAACTAAGAGCACAACCAACTAAGAATAATCCAGGTAATAATGCTTTTGCTGGAAGAACTGAAAGTCCAAGATTAACTGTTGAACTAACTGCACCCATTGCATCTGCAACTGAGTAAAAAGCTCCAGCTAATAAGAATATAATAACCATAAGAATTAATGTAGAATCTCCAGCTCCTTTACAGAACATCTCAACTTTTTCATCAAGAGTTTTTTTGTCTCCTGATTTATTAAGAGCAAATGAAACTCCCATTGTAATCATAAAAGCTGTAAGAAGCGGCATACTTCCAAAATTTCTAGTAAAAATACCTGCACCTGCATATAATCCCAAGAATATAAACAATGGGATTAAACCTTTAATGTTACCTTTCTTTTCCATAACTAACCCTCCTGAATATATTTTTATTTTGTTTTAGATTTCCTCATGTTCTTCTATTCTCTTTCCATAATCTTTAAATCTTTCCATCACATTTTTCATTTCTTCATCTGAAAGAATATTAGGCTCTCCCACAGTTTTTGCTATAAAATACAATTCACAGCAAAACTCAACATTTTCCGCTATATTATAAGCCTCGGCAAGAGTTGCACCACCAGTAATCATTCCATGATTGCTAAGAAGAGCAGCCTTTGTTCCTTTCATTGCTTCAAAAGCATTTTTTGCAAGTCTCACTGTTCCGTAAGTTGCATACTCTGCACAAGGAACATCTATTCCTGCTACAGCAAGTAAATAATGAACTGCAGGAAGTTTTTTTCCTGTACAAGAAAGACCTGCTGCAAATTTAGAGTGAGTGTGTACCATTGCTTGAATATCATCTCTGTATTTATAAAAAATTCTGTGCATATCTGATTCACTTGATGGAACTCTTTCTCCATCAACAATTTTTCCTGTCTGAACATCAAGAATTACAATATCTTCAGGTTGTATTTTCATATAATCTATTCCACTTGGAGTAACAGCCATAAGTCCTTTTTCTCTATTTACTACACTTATATTTCCTCCAGTACCTTTTGTAAGTCCCTCTGTTATCATACGTTTTCCATACTCTATAACTTCCAATCTTTCTTTTTCTAATAACATTTCTCCTACCTCTTCATTATTTTGATATTTTTAAAATATTTACTATATCTTCTTTAGTAAGTTTTTTAAATCTTCCTAAAGTTTCACTTCCACCAAGAGCTTTTTCTGCCATAATCTCAAAATTTTCTTCTCCTATTCCTGATTCTGAAAGAGAAGTTTTAAGACCTAAAGACTTAAAGAACTCTTCTAATTTTGTTATTCCTTTTAATGCTGTTTCTTTTTTATCTTCAGATTTTTCTACTCCAAATACTTTTACAGCAAAATTTTCAAAAACAGCAAGATTTTCTTCATTTACATATTTCATCCATGCTGGGAAAACTATTGCCATTCCTGCACCATGAGTTATATCATAAATTGCACTTATTTCATGCTCAATTCTATGAGATGACCAATCTGCTATTCTTCCGCATGCTATCATACCATTATGTGCAACTGTTGCTGACCACATAATTTGAGCAGCATTGTTATAATTTTTTGGTTCTTCCATAATTTTTGGGCCGAATTCAACAACTGTTCTCATTGCAGCTTCTAAAAGTGCATCACTAAGTTCTGTATGTTCGGCTTGGCTGAAATATCTTTCCATTAAGTGAGACATAATATCTGTAACACCACATGCCATTAAATATGGTGGAATAGTGAAGCATACTTGTGGATCTAATATAGAAAATACAGGGAAGTTTTTCTCCGTATCACACACACATTTCATAGATAATTCTTCATTGCTTATTATTGAGCTCTCTGACATCTCTGAACCTGAACCAGGTATTGTTAAAACAACTCCAACTTTCATAGAGTCTTTTGGCTCATTTTTTCCTGTAAAGAAATCCCAAACATCTCCTTCATAAGCTGTCCCTAAAGAAATAGCTTTAGCTGAGTCAATAACACTTCCTCCACCTATCGCTAATATAAAATCTATTCCATTTTCCTTACAAATTTTTATTCCTTCATATACAAGTGATAATCTTGGGTTAGGAACTACTCCTCCAAGAGTTACATATTCTATTCCATTTTCTTCTAATGATTTTATTACTTTGTCATAAATGCCAAGTTTTTTTATTAAGGCTCCATCTCCCTCATAATGAACAAGTACTTTTTTACTGTATTCCTTTACATATTTTCCTGTTTCTTCATGAGTATCTTTTCCAAAAACTAATCTTGTGCTGCTTTTAAAATTAAAGTTTTCCATTTTTCCTCCTTAATAAAATTAAACCAATTATTTTATACATATATAATTTCTACTTTTGTTTTCTTAAGAGCTTCTTCCCAATCAGCAGATAATTTTTCTTCTGTAACGATTACATCAATATCTTCTAATCTACAGATAAGATGTGACTCTAGGTTATCAAATTTTGTTCTATCAACTACTAAAAAAGATTTTTCAGAATTAGCTATCATTTTTTTTCTTATCTCAGCTTCCCTTTCACTGTCATCTGTTGCACCAAATTTTTTATTTACAGCAGTACAACTTACAAAAGCTTTATTAGCATGAAGTGTAGTTAATTGATTTAGTGCCTGATTTCCTATAAAAGATTTTGTTCTTTTTCTAAGACCTCCTCCAACACAAATAACCTTAACCCACTTTGAATCTTGAAATTCTTCAACAACTCTTATTGAATTAGTGATTACTGTAACTTTTTTTTCATATTTATGAATATTTTGAGCTACACATACAGCTGTCGTACTACTGTCTATCATTATAGTGTCTCCATCTTCAATAAACTCTATACATCTGTCTGCTATCTCTTGTTTCTCCGTTAAGTAAATTTTTTCTCTAATTTCTAAAGGAACTTGTTTATCTGATTCTGATTGAAGATAAGCTCCTCCCCTTACTCTTTTTAATACATTTGTTTTTTCAAGCTTATCTAAATCTCTTCTTATCGTTTCTTCAGAAACTTTAAATTGTTTACTGAGAGAACTTATAATGACACTTCCCTTTTCATTTAATATTTTCTCTATTGCCTTCAGTCTTTGAATAGCTAACATAATACCTCCTCTACGATATAATATAATTTAATTTATTAGCTAAAATAAATTATATATCATATCCCAAAATGTATCCATCAAATTCGCAGACTTCTTTTCACTTTTTGCAACATATCATCACATTTATTTTTTATCTAACAACAAAATATCACATTTTCAAAAATAAATCAATACTTTTTTGAATATTTTTTGAACTGTTTTAGAATTTAAAGGTTATTTTAAATACAAAACGAGCATTTATTTAAAAGATTAAAAATCAAATGTTTTTATATAACATTATTTTTTATCAATATTTAAGCTTGTAATTAACATTTTCTCACATTTTTTAACATAAGAAAAAAAATAAAACTGCATCTTTATCTTAAATTTCTCCAAGATAAAGATGCAGCCTGATTAAAAATTTATTCTATTTTTTATGTAGTATAAGTTTCAAAATTACTTTATATACTATTTTTCTCTTTCAACAAAACGTCTTTTTACAAAAAGATAGCATGCAACAAGAATTATTGATGTAAGTGTCCAGCTTATCGGATAAGACAGATACAAAATTACAAGACTGTGATATTCTCTGAAAACTGTCATAATCCATACAACTCTGAATATACATGCTCCTACAAGAACAACTATTGTAGGAAGAATTGAATATCCCATTCCACGAAGAATACTTGCACCAACGTCCATTATTCCGCAAAGAGGATAACTTATTCCAACAATTCCCAAACGGACAGCTCCATATCCTATTGCCTCATCTGTTGAAATACAAATTCTCAATAATTTATCAGCAAGAAGATAAGCTCCTCCTCCAAAAACAATCCCGGCTGTTATTGACATCAAAAGGGAAGTTGTAAAAATTCTTCCTATTCTTTTATATTTTCTCGCTCCCATATGCTGGCTTGTAAAACTTAAAGTTGTCTGATAAATTGCCATTACAGATGTATCAACAAATCCCTCAAGAGTAACTGCAGCTGTATTTCCTGCCATTACAACAGAACCAAATGAATTTACAGATGATTGTATCAAAACATTTGAGATATTGAAAAATACTCCTTGAATTCCAGCAGGAAGACCGACTTGAAGCATCTCTTTAAAAAATTTCTTATGAATTTTTATTCTTTTTATATCCAAATGAAGAAAACCATCTGTTTTCACAAGAATTCTCATTACAAGAAAAGCTGACACAGATTCTGAAACAATAGTTGCAAGAGCAACACCTGCAACACTCAAATTAAATCCTACAACAAAAATCAGATTTAAAATTATATTTATTACTCCTGAACCTGCAAGAATATAAAGAGGACGTTTTGTATCTCCTGCCGCTCTTAAAATTGAAGCTCCAAAATTATAAAGCATCATTGAAGGCATTCCTAAAAAATATATCCGCATATAAAGGGTTGAAAGTTTTATTACATCATCTGGAGTTCCCATAAGTCTTAATATAGGCGGTGAAAGAATTACACCTACAAAAAGCATAATAAATCCAGACCAGATAGCTGCTGCCACTGCTGTATGAACACTTTTTCTTACTGAAGACCTGTTTTTTGCTCCGTAATTTCTTCCTACAATAACACTTGCTCCAAGTGAAATACCAATTACCAGATTAAGCAGAAGATTAATAAGGGAGCTTGTTGACCCCACAGCTGCAAGAGCATGCTCACCTGAAAATTTTCCCACAACAATTATATCAGCAGCATTAAAAAAAAGCTGCAGCATTCCAGAGCATATTAAAGGCACTGTAAAAACAAGCATACGACGAAACAACGGACCACTGCACATATCCATTTCATAGCTCTTCATAATAAATCTCCCCTTTTTATCATAAAAATAAATATAATCTGCACCATTTTTATTTCAAATAGCTTTTCAACTCTATTTTCTCATTTTTATTTTCTTTGTCAATAAATATTTTATATTTTTTCTTTACATGGGCGAAAAAAAAACTCCCTGAAATCAGAGAGTTTAAATTCTTGTTGGCTGGGGCGGCTGGATTCGAACCAACGCATAACGGAGTCAAAGTCCGTTGCCTTACCGCTTGGCGACACCCCAATAACAGAGAAATTCTATCATAATTTTTTTTCTTTGTCAACAATAAAAAAAGAAAAATTTTTCTATTGTTCATTTTCTTTGTCAATAACAAAAAATTTTCTATAAAAAATCCCTGCATTGAAAAACAGTTCGTCATTAATGCAGTGAACAAAACGTAAAAATTCACATGTTTGAGGATATAGTCCGAGTTTGTGAATTTTAGTTTTGAGAACAAAATTAATAGAACTATTTTTCACCAGCAGGGCAGTTTTCTTTTCGTCGATGCAGGAGATGAACGACTGTTAAGAAGTTCAACGACTAGCAGAGCCGACGAATTAAAAATTTCATTTATTAAATTTTTAATTTGTTCTTTAGTTTTTATTTAACTAAACATATTATTATTTTATTCTTCTACAGCTTCAGGTATTGCTCCTTCACTTTCCATAACTTCATTATATTTTGCTATAACAGTATCTGTTATCTCTTTTCTTAGTTCCGGAGTGATTGGGTGGGCAATATCTTTGTATTCTCCGTCAGGCATTTTTCTTGATGGCATAGCCACAAACATTCCTTTTTGTCCATCAATAATTTTCAATCCATGAACCACAAAGCTTCCATCAAAAGTAACATCAGCATATGCTTTTAATTTAACCTCATTTTCGCTTTTTACTGCTCTCAATCTTATGTCTGTAATTTTCATGTCTCAATGCACCGTCCTTTAATTTAGTAATTGTGATGTTCCTTATAAAAAACTGCAGCTGTAAATCTGACAGTTACTTATTTTGGTTTTTAAAGCTTCAGCATATTCATTTCCTTTTCCTTTAGGACAAAAAGTGTAATAACAGCTTCCGCTTCCTGACATAAAAAATTTGTTACTGCATTTTTCATTTAATTCTTTTCTGAAATTTTTTATATTCTCATTTTCAGTAAGAAGCCCCTGCTCCAAAATATTTTCTGAACTTTTTTCTACTTTTTCTAAATTATTTTCTTTTAAACCATCTATAATATTATCAATATCAGCATCTTTTTTATTTTTCAAAGTGCTGTAAAGATTGTATGCTTCCTTTGTAGAAACTCCAAAATCCGGCTTTACAAGAACTATATCGCAATTAAGATTATTTTCTATTCTTTCTAAATTCTCCCCAATGCCTTTAACTCTGCAGGGATGATTTTTTATGAAAAAAGGAATATCCGCTCCAACAGTTTTTCCTATTTCAATAAGTTCTTCATCACTTAAAATATTTCCATTATATCTATTAAGCTCTTTAAGGAAAAAAGCTCCATTTGAACTTCCTCCCCCAAGACCAGCTTCGTGAGGAATAACCTTATGAAGATACACTTCTGTTTCATCAGATTCTCTATTTAAAAATTTATAAAAAGCATCATAAACTTTCCATAAAATATTTCTTTCATCTGTAGGTATATCTTTTTTATTTGACGAAATTGAAAGTTTTCCTTTTTTTCCTGTAAAATTTATTTCAATATCATCTGCAAGAGATATAGGAATCATTGTCATATCAAGGCTGTGATAACCGTTTGGAAGTTTTTCAATAATATTAAGACCTATATTTATTTTTCCGTTGCTTTTTACAGACACTTTCATCTCTATTCTAAAATCTCCTTGTCAGAACTTAAATCAACTTCTATTCCACGGCTGTCCAAAACTTTTATTAAATCGTTGCTCTTTTCCTTTGGAACATTTCCCTCAGGCACTTCAACAATCTCAAATTTAAAATATTTATCATAATATTCAAGCTCTAAAATATCCCCTGTTTTTACAACTGTCCCGGCTTTCGCTGTCTTCCCGTTTATTTTTGCTTTTCCTCCGTCAACAACTGTTTTTGCAACAGGTCTTCTCTTTATAATTCTGCTCACTTTTAAAAATTTATCTAATCTCATAAAAAATTTTCTCCTTATAATATTATATATACCTCATTTTTTGCATAAGTCAATAACCTTTTTGAATTTTAATTAATTTTATTTTTATTTTTTTAATTTTTCAATTTTTTTAGCTTCGTCCCAAAATTTATCCATCTCTTCAAGTGTAGAATTTTTCAAGTCACAGTTCTCTTCTACATATCTAAATCTTCTTTCAAATTTTTCATTGCATTTTCTAAGAGCTTCTGAAGAATTTACTCCAAGATGACGGGCATAATTTGTTATGGCAAAAAGCAAGTCCCCGATTTCCTCTTCAATGTGTTCTTGATTTTTTTCATTTACAGCTTCTTTTACCTCTGCAATTTCTTCCTGAACTTTTTTAAAGACATCTTCAGGGTTATCCCAGTCAAAACCGCAGCCTGCAGCTTTTTTCTGCATTTTTTCCGCTTTCAAAAGTGGAGGAAGTATCTTTGGAATACCATCTAAAACAGATTTTCTGTTCTTGTGAAGTTTTTCCTGAAGTTTTATTTTCTCCCAGTTTTCTGCAACCTCTTCACTTGTTTCTGCATGAGCATTTGAAAAAATATGAGGGTGGCGTCTTATAAGTTTTTCGCATATTTCATGTGCCACATCTTCGATATCAAATTCTCCTTTTTCCTTGCAGATTTTTGCCTGAAAAACCACATGAAGAAGAACATCTCCAAGTTCTCCTTTAAGTTCATCTCCTCCAATATCCATTGCTTCTATTGTTTCATAAACCTCTTCCAAAAAAGAGGGCTTTAAAGTTTCAAGAGTCTGCTTTTTATCCCATGGACAGCCGTTTTCACCACGAAGAACGTCCATTATTTCAACTAATCTATAAAATTCCTTCAATTTCTTCCTCCTCATATTCCTTAAAAAATTCTGTTATATCCTTAGAATATTCTATTCCATCTTTTCCTTTTAATCTGCATTTTCCTGTTGTAATCATGCTTATAATTTTTTCAGGAATTATTTTGTCTTTATTAAATTTTAAACTATAAGAACCATTTTCTTCTTTTTGAATTTCAGAAACTCCAAATTTTACTGCCAGAGATTTTATTTCTAAAAATCTGAAAAGATTTTTTACTTCCTGAGGTGCTTTTCCAAATCTGTCCTCTATCTCTTCAAAAAGATTTTTTATATCTTCAATCTCTGTCATATCCACAGCCCTTTTATAAATTGTAATTTTCTCAAATTCTTCAATATATTCTTTAGGAATATATGCTGGCTCGCAGAGGTCGATTTTTATATCTGCCTTTGGTTTATATTCTCCTTTTAATCTTTCAATCTCTTCCTGCAGAAGTTTCATATAAAGGTTGTAGCCGAAAGTTTCTAAAGCTCCGTGCTGTTTTTCTCCTAAAATTTCTCCTGCACCACGGATATTCATATCTTCAAGAGAAAGATTAAATCCTCCTCCAAGCCCCTCAAGTTTTTCTATACTTTCTTTTCTAAGATTTGTTTTCTTATTATATTTTCTGTCGCTGTCATTTATTAAATAACAGTATGCTTTTTTCTTACCTCTTCCAACACGTCCTCGCAGCTGATAAATTTGTGAAAGACCAAGTTTTTCTATCCCCTCAATTATTATTGTATTTGCATTTTCAATATCAATTCCATTTTCAACAATAGTTGTTGTAACAAGAACATCAATATCACCGTTTTCAAATTGATGAAGAATTTCTTTTATCTGTTTCGCTGCCATTCTTCCGTGAGCATATCCTATTTTTATATAAGTAGGAAGAATTTTTACAAGCTCTTGCACTTTGTATTCCATTCCGTAAACAGAGTTATAAATATAGAAAACCTGTCCCTCTCTTCCGATTTCTTTCATTATAACATCTCTTATTGTATCTTTATTATTATCAATAAGCATATTTTCTATTGGAAGTCTGTTAGGAGGTGCAGTTTTAATTACAGAAATATCTCTTATCCCCAAAAGAGCAAGATTTAAAGTTCTTGGTATCGGTGTTGCCGTAAGAGTTAAAAGGTCTACATTCTCTTTCATCTTTTTTAATTTTTCTTTTGCTTTCACACCAAATTTCTGCTCTTCGTCAACTATTACAAGACCAAGATTTCCCATTGAAATATCATCTGATAAAAGTCTGTGAGTTCCAATTACAATATCAACTCCCCCTATTGCAAGTTTTTTTATAATTTCTTCCTGTTCTTTTCCTGTTTTTATTCTGCTTAAAAGAGCTATGTTTATACTGTAATTTTTAAATCTCTCTTCAAATCTTTCATAATGCTGGTCAGCAAGAACTGTTGTAGGAGTTATTATAAGTACCTGCTTGCCGTCCATCACAGCTTTAAAAGCAGCCCTCATCGCAACTTCTGTTTTTCCAAATCCCACATCTCCGCAGATAATTCTGTCCATAACCATATCAGATTCCATATCTTTTTTTACCATTCTTATAGCTTCAAGCTGGTCTTTTGTTTCTGTATAAGGAAATCCCTCTTCAAATTCTTCCTGCCACACAGTATCTTTTGAAAAAGCAAAACCAAGAGCAGATTTTCTTCTTGCCTGAATTGAAATAAGCTCATTTGCAAATTCCCTCATTTCATTTTCAAGTTTTTCTCTTTTCTTTTTAAAGCCTCTTCTTCCAAGATTATATATTTCAGGAACATTTCCCGGGTCACAGATATATTTTTCTATTCTGTTAAGATTTTCTGTGGGAACATAAAGTTTATCTTCTCCTGCATACTGGATTTTTAGATAATCGTTTCCATCTATAATTTCAATTCCAAGATATTTTCCCACACCAAAATTTTCGTGGATAATATAATCCCCCTCTCTTATCTGGGAAATATTTTCATATCTTACTCCCCCTCTTATTCTTACTTCTTTCTTAACTCTTATACCTTTTATCTCTCTGTCAGTAAGAACAAGAATGTCCTCTACATAAAATCCCTCATAATGAGGATATTTTTTTATCTCTATATTTTTACACCCTGCAAAAATTTCATCATATCTTTTTTTCTCTTCAGATAAGATTAAAATTTTCTGTTTTCTGCTTTCTTTTTTTATAACTTCAAGGTCTTCATATTTTTTTATTTTATCAAAATCAAGTCTTTTAGTTTCAAGAGGCTTAAAAGATGAAGCTACATCTTCAAAAATTTTTCTGTATTCATCTTCATTTTCTCTGTCTTTTAAAATCTGCTCTTCAAGTTTGTATCTTAAAATTTCTGTATTTTCAATGTAAAATTTTTCAGCTGACTTTCCAAACTCTTTTAAAATTTCTAAAAAAGAAAATCTTTCATTTTTATTTTTATCTATATACATATAAATATTTTCTTTTTCTTCAATACTTTTTTGAGTGTATAAATCAAATTCTGTTATTCTTTCCACTTCTTCATCAAAAAATTCTATTCTGTATGGAAACTCACTGCTTATTGGAAAAATATCTAAGATATCTCCTCTAAGAGAATATTCCATTCTCTCTTCAACAAGATAATTTTTTCTGTACCCGCTTCCAATAAGTTTTTCTTCCAGCTCTTTTCTTGAAATCTCTTTTCCTTTTTCAAAAAAAAGTCTTTCTCCCTCTTTTACATATTTTTTCATTATTCCTTGAAGAGATATTAAAATAATATATTTATTTTTGTTCTTAAGACAATCTATAAGAGCATAATTTTTTTTATACTCATCATTTTCATCTTCAAAATCATCTATTTTTATAATTTCTCCGTCATAGAAATCTTTTAAAGTGTAATAATAATCTTCTATATTTTTATTTGAAGATGCAAGAAAAATCACTCCCTTTTTTTCTTCAGAAAGAAAAAATGGAAGAGATCCTCTGTATAAATTGTTTTCCGAAAAGGTGTTCTGCTTAAACATAACTCCTCCTGTATTTTTTACTTTTTGTGTATATCATCAATAATATTTTTTATTTCATTATACGGCAATGGCTGTTCATGTGCAATAAAAAACTTTTTAAAACAAATGAGATTTACTGTAATTTTTTTACATGATAGAATAAATTAAATATTTATCACAGAAAGGAAATCAGATTTATGAAACAAGGAAGAATAGTTATTATTACAGGCTCACCCGGAACAGGAAAAACAACAACAGCATCAATCATTGCAGAAAAATCAGATTTAAAAAAATCAATTAATTTACATACAGATGACTTTTATCATTATCTGGCAAAAGGTGCAGTTCCTCCATATCTGCCTAAAGCAGAAGAACAAAACCTTATTGTTATAGAAGCATTTTTAGAAAGTGCAAAAAGATTTGTCCGTGGAGGCTATGATGTGATTGCAGATGGAATTATAGGACCTTGGTTTTTAGAGCCGTGGATAAAAACTGCCAAAGAAAATTATGAAGTTCATTATATAATATTAAGAGCGGATAAAAAAGAAACTCTTAAACGGGCTGTTGAAAGAAAAAAATTAAATCGTGAAACAAATATTCAATTAGTAGAAATCATGTGGGAGCAGTTTAACAATTTGGGAATTTATGAAACCCATACTATAGACACAACAAATCTTTCTGTTGAAGAAACTATTTCTGCAATAAAAGAAAAAATTAATAAAAAATTATGTCTGCTTTGATTTAAAATAATAAAATACATATTATCAATAATAAATCTGCTGATGTAAAAATAGAATATGCTAAACTTCACTGGAAAAATATTTCTATTTTCGGAAACAGCATTGGAGCATATTTCTCTCTTCTTGCTTTTAAAAATAAAAATATTTCAAATGCTTTCTTTCTGTCTCCTGTTGTTGATATGGAAAGAATTATAAAAAATATGATGTTGTGGTTTGATGTTTCAGAAGAAAAACTTGAAAAAGAAAAAATTATACCTACACCGATAGGACAAAATTTATATTGGGACTATTACTCCTATGTAAAAGAAAATCCGATTACTAATTGGAATGTTGCCACTTATATTTTATATGGAGAAAAAGATAATCTCTGTGAAAAAAATATTGTTATGAATTTTGCTGAAAAATTTAACTGTGACATTTTAATATCAAATGAAAGCGAGCATTGGTTTCATACAGAAAATGATTTGAAAATTTTAAAAAATTGGTTTGAGAAAATATTGTAATATTATTTTTGTTGATAAGCATATTGAGTTTATTGAAAAATTTTTTTCTTTTCAGTAAACTCTTTTTATATTCCATTTCTTATTGTATAATAAATTATTGAATAATTTTTTAAGGAGAAATGTATGAGTATAAAAAAATCTTTTCAAGAAATTTTAATAAATCTTGATAAAGAAAAAAAATATATAAATGAAGAAGTGTTTGAAAACACTCCTCAAAGAATAGAGGATTTTTACAAAGAATTTTTTTCAGGAATGTATATAAATCCCTATGAATTTTTACAGAATACTTTTGATGTGCCAAACAATGATTTAATAATTGAAAGAAATATAAATTTCTACTCTATGTGTGAACACCATTTTCTTCCTTTTTTTGGAAAAATTTCTGTTGCATATATTCCAAATGGAAAAATTGTGGGATTTGGCGATATTGTAAAAGTTATTGAAACCTATGCAAAAAGACCTCAGCTTCAGGAAAGAATGACTGATGAAATTGCAGAAACAATTTATAAAGCTCTTAACTGTAAAGGTGTTTATATCCTTATCGAAGCTGAACATACCTGCATGACTATGAGAGGTGTTAAAAAACCCGGAGCAAAAATTATTACAACAGGAACAAAAGGAATTTTTGCAGAAGATACAATGAAGAGAATGGAAGTTTTAACACTTTTAAAAAATAATCTTGGAGAAAACAATGGATAAAATTATTATAGAAAATCTTGAACTTATTGCAGAACACGGAGTTTTTAAAGAAGAAAAATTTTTAGGGCAGAAATTTATAATCTCTGTTGAGATGATAACAAATACAAGAGAAGCTGGAAAAACAGGAAACCTTAATACCTCAACTCACTATGGATTTGTAGCTGATGATATTGAAAAAATTTTTACAAGCGAGTCTTTTGATTTAATAGAAACTTGTGCAGAAAAAATTGCAGAGATGATACTTACAAAATATCCTCTTATTTTTGAAGTTAAAGTTACTGTGAAAAAGCCTTGGGCACCAATCAGAAAACATTTTGATTTTGTAGCTGTGGAAATTACAAGAAAATGGCACACAGTCTATCTTTCACTTGGAACAAATATGGGGGACAAGAAAAAAAATCTTCTTGAAGCTATAGAGAGAATTGGAAAACTTGAAAACACAAAAATTACTGCACAAAGTACAATCCTTGAAACAGAACCTTTCGGCTACACTGAACAGGATATGTTTTTAAATGCCTGCATAGAAATAAAAACTCTTTTCACACCTCAGGAGCTTCTTGAAAAACTTTTAAATATCGAGCTTGAAATGGGAAGAGTAAGAACTATAAAATGGGGGCCTAGAATTATAGATATCGATATTTTATTCTTTGATGATGAAATTATTCAGGATAAAAATCTTGCTGTTCCTCACCCATGGATTTCAGAGAGAATGTTTGTTCTCGAACCTCTTTGTGAAATTGCCCCAAATCTTGTTCACCCTCTTGAGAGAAAACCTGTGGCAACTTTGAAAAGAATTTTGGAAAAAGAGCTTGAAAAATAATTTTTGATAAAAAATAATCAGAGAAAATTAATTAAAAAAGATATAGAAAAAAGAGGAGTCTTAATTATGAAACAGAAATTAATAATAATATGTGGCGGACAATCCAGTGAACATATTGTTTCCAGAATGTCATGTACGTCTGTATTAAAAAACTTAAATAAAAATAAATATGAGATTGCATTAGTGGGAATTGATTTGGACGGAACGTGGTATATTCTTAAGCAAAATCAAGAAGATTTGGCTGCAGCTGACTGGCTTGAAGGAAGTAAAGTGATAGATGATATTTACAATCTTTTAAAAAGATATGATGTAGCGTTTCCGGTTCTTCACGGATTGTACGGAGAAGACGGAACAATACAAGGGCTTTTTGAATTGGCAAAAATACCTTATGTAGGGTGTCGTGTATTAGGTTCAAGTGTGGCTATGGATAAAGTTTATACAAAAAAAATTATGGATACAGCAGGAATTCCACAGGTAAAATCTGTATATGTGAAACAGCGTCATGATAAAAAATTGGTAATTATGGACCAGCACTTTAATGAAATTGACGAGGTAGAAGAATATATTATGGAAAAAATAGGAATGCCTTGTTTTATTAAAGCAAGCCGTTCAGGTTCAAGTGTCGGGTGCTACCGTTGTGATAAACGTGATGAGCTGATGGAAAAACTTTTAAAAGCAGCAAAATATGATACACATATTGTAGTGGAAGAATGTATTGACTGTGTTGAGCTTGAAACAGCAGTGCTGGGAAATGATGATGTGATTGTATCAAGAGTGGGGCAAATTATGCCTCACGGAGAATTTTATACTTTTGAATCTAAGTATGAAGACAAAGAAAGTAAAACATGTATTCCGGCATTGGTAGATGAAAAATTTCAGGAAGAAATCAGAGAGCTTGCTATAAAAATTTTCAAAGCTTTGGACGGGCATGGCTTAAGCAGAGTGGATTTCTTTTTGGATAAAAAAAGAAAAAAAGTATTTTTCAATGAAATAAATACAATGCCCGGGTTTACAAATATCTCTATGTATCCAAAACTTATGGAAGATTTCGGCATTAGTTATTCTGAACTTTTGGACCGTTTAATTTCTTTGGCATTGGAAAAATAAATAAAAAAACAGAGCATTGATTTTCTAAAAGAAATTCATTGGCAGTTATTGTATACGAACAATAATATTTTCAGAAAGGAAAATTAAAATGATAATTTATTCACGTAATAAAAAAATTGAACTTGGAAAAAGAACTCTTATAATGGGAATTTTAAATGTGACAACAGACTCATTTTCCGACGGCGGAGATTATGCTGACATTGAAAAAGCTGTAGAAAGAGCTAAAGAGATGATTGAGCAGGGAGCTGATATAATTGATATCGGCGGAATGTCTACAAGACCGGGGCATGAAGATATTTCTATCGAACTTGAAATGGAAAGAGTTATCCCTGTTATAAAAAGAATTTCAAAAGAACTTGATACAATTATTTCTATTGATACATACAGATATGAAGTTGCTGAAGAAGCTGTAAAAAATGGAGCTGATATAATAAATGATGTATGGGGGCTTCAATGGGATAATGGAGAAATGGCAGGAGTTGCTGCAAAATATGATGTCCCTGTAATAGCTATGCACAATCAAAACGGAACTCATTACGAAAAAGATATTATGGTTTCAATGAGAGAATTTTTTGAAAAAACTTTTGAGACAGCTGAAAAGAATAATCTTTCTAAAGATAAAATTATAATTGATCCGGGAATTGGGTTTGGAAAAGATTTTGACCAAAATCTTGAAGTTCTTCACAGAATGAATGAAATTCGTGATATTGCACCAATCCTTCTTGGAACATCAAGAAAAAGATTTATCGGAACTCTTCTTAACGGACTTCCTCCAAAAGAAAGAGCTCTTGGAACTGTTGCAACAACAGTTGCCGGAATTGAAAGAGGAGCTGATATTGTAAGAGTTCATGATGTATTAGAAAATAAAAGAGCAGTTCTTGTAGCTGATGCAATTATAAGAAAGTAAAAAACACCCTGCTGATTAAAAAATATCTACAGAATATGATATTTTCATCAGCAGGGATAAATTTAATTTTTGACACACTTTAATCTATTTATCTTCATCATTCTTTAAACATAAATTCATTAAATTTTCAAAAAATAAAATTGTATTTCCAAAAAAATCATTTTTTTCAAGATTTCTGTCATCAATAGGATTTGAATCTTTAATCACAAAAGTAAGTGCAGCTTTTTCACCTATAGTAGAATTTGCATTTCCTGTAAAAAGTATAATAGGAATTTTGGCTGCCATAGCTTTTTCACAAAGTGGAAACAAAGAAGAAGTCTCTCCTGTTTTTGATATTAAAATCAAAATTCCCTTACAAAAATATTTATCTTTCATGCTTTCCATATATTCAGAAACCATTGCATAATAACCTAAAACTATAAGTTTTTCTGATATATATTTTGCAACAGCTTTTGAAAAACCAACCCCGTGAACAAAAACATGTCTTTTTTCTTTTATTATAAAATCCTTAAATTTTTTTAACTTTCTTTTATCCATATTCATATAATAACTGTCATTTATATTCGTTTTTTCTTCTTCAATACTTTTTACTTTGAATTCAAGACGGTACACCATATCAACAAATCCTTTATAGCCCAATTTTTTGGAAAGGTTCATCACCACAGATGTTGAAGCAAAACATTTCTTTGCCACCCCTCTTACCCCTATTTCAAGAGATTTTTCAAAATTATTTATTATATATTTAAATGCCATCTCTTCAGATTCTGTTAAATTATATTTTTCAGCCAGCTTATAAATATCTATTTCAAAACTCATTTTTACCCCATACCTTTTTTTAATATAGAAATAATTATACACTGAGTATATTTTATAATTTTTATTTCTCATATTTATATTTTATAGGAAAATAAGTTTTTTTACAAAAAAAATTTCGGCTGTAAAATAACAGCCGAAATTTTCTATCTAATTTTTATTTTCTCTTAATTTATAATAAAGAATTGTAACAGCCAGTGTTCCTGTTATAAAATTTGCCAAAGTAACAGGCAGATTTTTTATAAAAAGTCCATACACAAACCATAAAATCGTTCCGGTTACAAATAAGATATACATCTTCAAAGAAATACTCTTGGTATCTTTTGTCTTTATTATTTGAATTACCTGCGGTAAAAAAGAAATTGTGGTAAGACATGCTGCCAGCAGTCCTAAATACTCCATTCTGCTCTCCTTTTTTTAATTATTTTAAAACAGGCCAGTATTCTTTGTTTGCTTCAATTAAATCATCTAAAATTTGTTTTGCAACAGTTGCACTTGGAACTGTTTTAGACATAGTTAATGCCTGCCATAATTTTTGATATGAACCTTCTATCCATGCTTCAACAGCAAGTTTTTCAACTGTAACTTGTTGTTCCATTAATCCTTTCTGGAATTGAGGGATAGCTCCCACTCTTAATGGTTCTGGTCCATGGCTTCCTACAAGACAAGGGATTTCAACCATTGCTGTTGAATCAAAGTTTTCAACTGCACCTTTGTTTTCAACTATTAAAAGCATTTTTTCTTTAGTGTTGAATGCAATAGCTCTTGCTAAGTCAACAATATAAGATGCATGTTCATCTATATGAAGTCCTGATCCTTCAGCTGTGTTGTTCGCAACTATTTTAGCACATTCTCCAAAAACAAATTTTTCTCTTCCGTCCATTACTTCATTTGCTCTTGTATATTCTTTGTTTGAATGTTTTACAACATAATCAGGGAATAAATAATATTTTAAATATGTATTAGGTAAAGTTGTTGGATCTACTGCAAATACATCTTTAGCTTTTGCAAAAGTATCATTCCAGCTTGCTTCTGTATGTTGGCTGTCTCCTTTAGAAACTACATATCCATGTTTTGCAACGTGTTCTTTTATTCTAGGCATTAAGTCGTTTCCTTCTTTGTCTCTTATAGATTTCCACCAACCGAAGTGATTTAATCCATAGTACATAATATCCATTTCTTTTCTTGATTTAAGCCCTAAAATTTCTGCCATTCTTACTTCAATTCCAATCGGCATATCACAGATATTTAAAACTTTAGAATTTGGTCTTAATCTTCTTGTAGCTTCTGCAACTATTGCAGCTGGATTTGAATAGTTAAGCATCCAAGCATTTGGAGAATATTTTTCCATATAATCAATAAGTCCGATAACTCCTCCTATTGATCTCATTCCATAAGCAATTCCTCCAGGTCCGCAAGTTTCTTGTCCAAGAACTCCATATTTTAAAGGAATTTTTTCGTCAAGTTCTCTCATTGGATATTTTCCAACTCTTATATGTGCCATTACAAAATCTATATCAGTAAATGCTTCTGCTGGATCTGTTGAATAACTAAATTTAATATGAGGTGCTTTTTCTCTTAAAATTACTGCACACGCATCTCCAACTTTTGCTTGTCTTTCAGCATCGTTATCAAACATTTTTATTTGTCTGATTGGGAATTTATCTAAATTATCTAAAAGCATTAAAATTATTCCCGGAGTAAATGTACTTCCACCACCTGCTATTAAAATTGAAAATTGTTTCATGATGTTGCCTCCTTAAATTTTTACTGTTTAATTTTTTATTATTAATTTTTATTTTATATTTTTATATTTATTTATAATTTATCTTATCCCAAAACTTCCCTTAATTTTATTTTTTATTACATCATACTTTCAAAACTTTCTCTCACTTGAGGTACTGTAAGACCAACTATAATTTGGAAAGCCTTTCCGTTTCTTACCACACCGTGAGCTTTTGCTGCTTTAAAAACTTGGTCCTTCGCAACTTTTGTTTCATCTTTTACAGAAACTCTAAGTCTTGTTGCACAGTTAACTACACTTTCTATATTTTCAGCTCCCCCGAAAGCTTGTAAAAAAGCCCAAGCTTGTTCTGCATAAGGATCATCTGATTTTATTTTTTCTGATTTTTCTCCCTGTTTTGCTTTAAAATCAGCTTTTGTATAAAGTTTAGCCTCTTCATCATCATCTTCTCTTCCAGGAGTTTTTACATTATATTTTTCAATTAATAGTTTAAATATTATAAAGTATAAAGCTGTAAAGCTAAGTCCAACTACAATTTGAGTTAACATTACATTTGAATGATTTTTTAACATTGGCAGCCAGTTTGATGCTGCTATTTCAATAAGTCCTCCACCCATATTTCCAACAACTCCAAAAGCATACATTGTTGCTGCCATTGATGCCGCAAGAACAGCATGAATTGCAAATAAGAACGGAGCTATAAACAAGAATGTAAATTCAAGAGGTTCTGTTATTCCCACAAGAACTGCTGTAAGAGTTGCCGGTATCAAAAGTCCTGCTACAATTTTTTTCTTTTCAGGACGAGCTGTTTTATACATTGCAAGTGCTATACCTAAACAACCAAACATTTTACTGTTTCCATGAAGTGCAAATCCTCCCTCAGGGAAAAGCTCTTTTAATGGTAAAGTTGAATTAGCAAAATTTAAAAGATTTTCTGCCCAGTAAACTTGAATTCCTGTATCCACAACTGTTGGTCCATACACAAATGGTCCGTATACAAAGTGATGTAATCCTGTTGGAATTAATATTCTTTCAAGAAGTGTATAAAGCCATACTCCAAAAGTTCCTGCTGCAACCATAAATCCTTGTAAAGATGAAATTGCAAGCTGTATTTTAGGCCACACGATACATGTTATTAAAGCACAAGGCAGCATTGCGAAAAATGCAATCGCTACTACAAGTGTTGTTCCTTGGAAAGTTCCTAAGAAATCTGGAAGTTTTTTATCAAAAAACTTGTTATGTATCTGAATTGTTAAAATTGATATTACGATTGCCCCTACCATACTTGTATCAAGAGTTTTTATTCCACCTATCATAGCAAGTCCGCTTACTCCACCAACATTTTGAGTGAAGTCAACTCCAAAATTTGGTCCCCAGAAAGTAAGAATAGCATTTATAAAACTGTTATAAGTCATATAAATAACAAAGGTAGCCAAACATGCTCTCGGATGTGCTTTCTTAGCAAGACCAATAGGCAGTCCAACAGCAAATATTAAAGGCAGCTGTCTGAATACTGTCCATCCACCCTCTTCAATAACCATAACAACCTTATAAAAAGTTCCGTTTGGATCTGCCAATCCCCCTACAAAATCAGGATTTTTTAAAACGATTGTTAGTGCAACCACAATTCCCGCAAAAGGGAATAATAATACCGGTGCAAATAATGCCCCACCTAATTTCTGAAAATGTTTTAACATATACTTCCCTCCATACTTTTATCTTCCATCTGATGCAATTATATCGTATTCATTTTTTAATTTCAATACTTTAAGTCTTAAAAACACACATTATAATATACATAACATGTTACATACATGTGTATCTTTTCTTTCTTTTTTATTTTTAATAATTTAAGCTGATTTTTTATTTCAATTAGTCTGATTTTTTATTTCTAAATACAAAACAGATTAGTAACTTTTATTTTGTAAATTTATATTACGGAATTTTAAACAAAATAAAAAGAGCTGAAATTTTTATCAGCCCCTTTCACCTTATTATTCAATATTATATTTTTTAATATTAAAATAACTCCGGCACAAACCGGAGTTATTTTTTCAAGTTGGTTATTAGTTTTTTATGTCTGTACTACTCTATAAAGCATTTCTACATTATTATTTTGTATAATCGTAGAATCCTTTACCAGTTTTCATTCCTAATTTTTTACCTCTAACCATTTTTCTTAATAATGGATGAGGTCTGTATTTGCTGTCTCCCATTTCAGCATATAGAACTTCCATAATAGCAAGACAAACGTCTAATCCTATTAAGTCTCCTAATGCTAAAGGTCCCATTGGATGGTTTGCTCCAAGTTTCATTGCAGCGTCGATTCCTTCAACAGATGCAACACCTTCTGCATAAATTCCAACAGCTTCGTTTATCATAGGGATTAAGATTCTGTTTACAACGAATCCAGCAGCTTCTTCTACTTGAACAGGAACTTTTCCTATTTCTTCAGATATAGCTTTTATTTTGTCAACCATTTCAGCTGGAGTGTTAAGTCCTGCAATAACTTCTACAAGTTTCATAACTGGAGCTGGGTTGAAGAAGTGCATTCCGATAACTGGTCTGTCAAGTCCTGCACCGATTTCAGTTATTGAAAGAGATGAAGTGTTAGTAGCAAACATTGCTTCAGGTTTACAAATTTCTTGTAATTCTTTGAATGTTTGTTTTTTAATTTCCATATTTTCTATAGCAGCTTCAACTATTAAATCGCAGTCTCCGCAGATTTCTTTAGTTCCAGTTGTGATTTTTGCTAATATTTCATCAGCAGCAGCTTGTTCCATTTTTCCTTTAGCTATTCTTTTTTCAAATCCTTTAGCTATTTTAGCTTTTCCGTTAGCAGCAAATTGCTCATTGATGTCACATAAACAAACTTCGTATCCAACTGTTTGTGCGAATGCTTGTGCAATTCCTGATCCCATAGTTCCTGCTCCGATTATACCTACTTTCATTTTCGTTCCTCCTGAATTTTTTAATCATTCAATATTTTGAATTTTTTTATTTTATATTTTTCAAGTAAAAAATTTATTATCTGTTTTTGAATCCTTCAACTTTTCTTTTTTCTAAGAAAGCTCCCATTCCTTCTCTTTGGTCTTCTGTTTCAAAACAGCTTCCAAATAGTTTTTCTTCGATAACTATTGCTTCATCCATTGGAGCATCTAGTCCGTCGTTTATTGCTTTTTTACAAGCTCTTACTGCGATAGGTGCATTTTTAGCAATTTTTCCTGCTAATTTTTTAGCTGCTGGAAGTAATTCTTCTTGAGTGTAAACAGCATTTACAAGTCCTAATGCTTTAGCTTCTTCAGCTTTTACGTTAGTGCAGGCATAAATCATTTCTTTAGCTTTTCCTGCTCCTATAAGTCTAGCAAGTCTTTGAGTTCCTCCGAATCCTGGAGTTATTCCTAAACCAACTTCTGGCTGTCCGAATAAAGCATTGTCAGAACAAATTCTGATGTCGCAGCTCATAGCTATTTCGCATCCTCCACCAAGAGCGAATCCGTTTACTGCAGCTATAACAGGGATAGGGAAAGTTTCTAATTTTCTGAAAACGTCGTTTCCTTTTTTACCAAAAGCTTCTCCTTCTGCTTTAGTTAATGTACTCATTTCTGCAATATCTGCTCCTGCAACAAATGATTTTTCTCCAGCACCAGTAAGAACTAATGCTCTAGTTGTTTCTAAATCAATTGCATCTAAACAAGCATTTAATTCATCAAGAACTCCGCTGTTAAGAGCATTAAGAGCTTTTGGTCTGTTTATAGTAATTACTCCTACAAATCCTTCTTGCTCATATGTTATAAAATCCATAATAACCTCCTTTGAGATACTACGAAAAAGCTGCTTGATTTCCGGCTCTGCTTTTCATAGCTAAATTTATTTTAAAAGATTTTTTATCTGTTCATAATATAGTTATACTTTTACTGAGTGATTAAGTCAAGCCCCTACTTATTTTTTTAATATTTATGATTATTTTTTTACCGACATTTGATTAATTTTTGTCATTTTTAAATAAATTTATAATAAAAAAATTTTTCACCACATTATTATATTTTAATTATAATCTAAAATTTATTATTTTGAAAATATATTTTATATATATTCCATTAATTTTATTCTATTTTAATCTCTAATGTTTAATTTTTTATCAATTATATTAAAATATTGCAAAATAACATTTTCTGTCATTTGCTCAATTTTTTACAGATTATTTTTTTACCATTTTTTAAATTTTTTATATAATTTTTTTTATAAAAAAAGAGAGCTGTTTCAAGAAAAAGAAATTTATAATTTCAGCTTTTCTTTTAATCACTCTCTTTTTATTTTTTATTATTCTTCTGTTGTTTCTTTTTCTGCAGCTTTATAAGTTATCCAATCGTCTGTTCCGTTAATAATTCCTGCAAAATCTATTGTCTCTTCCTGAGATATTTTTGCTTTAAATTTTTTAGCAATCTCTTTGTTTGTACCGTCTGCATCTTTAAATTTAATCACTATCTCATGGTTTATTCCTTTAACATAAACCACACCTTTTTTGTTGGCTCTTATGCTTTTAGGTTTATCAGCATTTTCCCCATCAACTATATATGATACTCTTGCAGGAACTTCTGCCCCATCTGCTCCATTTATCAGCATAACTTTATGCTGTTTTCCTGTTATAAAAAGAAGTACAGAGATTATTATTGTAACAGCTCCAACCACTGCCCAGCTTAAAATTCTTTTCATTATTCATCACCGTCCTGTGTTTGAGCCGCTCTTTCTTCCATAAGTCTCTTTCTAAGCTCTTCTCTCTCTTTTTCTCTTCTCCATTGGTGAAGTACAAGAGTAAGAGCAATTACACCGTAAGAAACAAATACTCTGAAATATTCCCCGATTTGTGCAGAACCCATAAGTTCTTTACCAGCCATTGGTGAAACTATAAACAGCATATGGAAAAGGAAAATTCCGCTTACAGCATTAAGTATTGTTGCTCTTGAAGCACTTGCTCCCCCAACAAGAAGAGCTGCTATTGAGAACATTCCAATCTGCTCGTGGCTGTTATAAGTATTCATTGTTCCAATATTTTGTAAGTATATTATTTGACCAAATCCGGCAAGAACTGTTGAAATTACTATAGCTATTATTCTTGTTCTTTCAACATCAATTCCTGCTGTTTTTGAAACTTCTATATCCTGTCCTATTGCTTTCATGTCCTGTCCAAGTTTTGTTTTTCTAAACCATACAGTAAACCATGCAAGTGCAGCAACAATCAAGAAAACAAATACAGGAATTTCAATTTCTCCAATTTTTAAAGAAAATACAGAATCTAAAACTTTTCTAACATCTTTAAGGTCAATGGCATTTCTTATTCCATATCCTCTTGAAAGTACAAGTTTATTATTAGTAATAGGAATTACTTTTCCCATTCCGTAAAGAACAACAAGCTGATAAACACCATTTATGAAAAATCCTAAAATCATAGATGTTATCATTTCTCTTCCTTTAGCTCTGTTTAATATCATTCCGCTCATTATTCCAAGAAGAATTGAAATAGGTACAGATATTATTGCTGCAAGAAGAACTCCCTGCATTCCCACAACCTGCCAGTCAGTTATAAACACTAGAGCAATCTGACCTGCCATAGCTCCAAGAACTATACCAAAGTTAAGTCCCATTCCTGCAATAATAGGAATAAGAAGAGAAAGTACAAGGAAAAGGTTTCTTGAAAGTCTAAGAACCATTTCCTGAATTGTATATGTTACACTAAGCCCTGACAATGGGAAACAAAAAGCGATTATTATTAATATTAATATAGGTACTATATTATTTATTAATGTATTTTTTAAATTATTATTCATTTTATAGTTCCCCCTTTCTAGTAAGAGCATAAAGTATCATTCCGTTTGACACAATAATTCTTATTGTTTCTGACATATCTGTTTTTATTATTCCGTTCACAACACTTGGAGTCATTGTAAGTATTCCTTGGAAAAGGAATGTTCCTATAATTACATTTACTATAGTAGCTTTGTTAACTGAAGCTCCTCCGATAAGTATTGCCGCAATAGCAGGGAATGCCATATAGAAAGGTGCTAAATATAATTGAATAAATCCAAAACTTTGTTGATAAATTATAATTCCGATAGCTGCAAGAACACTTGATAAAACTACAGATTTTATTCTTTCTCTGTCAATGTTTATTCCTGTTGCTCTGGCAAACTTTTCGTTTGTTCCAACAGCTTTCATTGCAAGCCCGCCCTTTGTTCTAAAGAAAAGCCAGATTGCAAATCCTAAAACTGCAAACATAACTATCTCTCCAAAAGGAAGCCCTGTGTTTCCTATTTCTAAAATTTTATGCCAGTAATTTTCAACACTTATAGTTGTACGAAGTCCTTCTCCACCATAAGCCCAAATCATATCCTGACTTTTAAAAGGAAGTACAAGCCACATTATACACATAATTGCAACTGATGAGAATCCTATATATGTTGCAATCATCATCTCTCCCCCTTTTACTTTATTAAGAATAGCTCCGTAAAGCCACCCGAAAATAACTGCAAAAGGAATTGATATTAAAATAGCTCCAAAAAATCCAACTATTCCTGTAAGCCCAAGCTCAATACTGATTACAGCTCCTAAAAGACCTGCTTCAACACCAAGAGGCATACCGAAGTTAAGTCCTGTTCCTGCCTGTATCATTGGAACAAGGGAAAGAACAAGAACTACGTTCATTCCAAATCTTATAATTGTATCACTTATAGCAGCCTTAAGGTTAAGACCTATAAATGGACAAGATATATACATAAGTAAAAGGAAAAGCCCTATTATAATTCTTGGCCAACCCATTTTTTGTATCGTTTTATTTAGACTAGTCATTTTTCCCTCCTACTCCTACCATATATTTACCAAACTCAATTATATCTGCTTGAGGAGGAAGTATTCCAGCTACTTTCCCTTCATTTATTATAGCTATTCTGTCACAAACAGATCTAAGTTCTTCCACTTCAGATGAAGTTATAACTATTGTTACACCTTTTTCCTGATTGTATTGTTTTAAGAAATCAAGAACAAGTTTTTTAGCTCCTACGTCAATTCCCCTTGTAGGTTCTGATACGAAAAGAAGTTCAGGCTCCATTGTAAATGCTTTAGCAAGACATACTTTCTGCTGATTTCCTCCGCTAAGCTCCTGTACTCTCTGCTCTTCTCCCATACATCTTATTTCAAGATTTTTAATATATTTTTTAGCATTTTCTTTTATAGCTTCATTATCTTGATATTTTATAAATCCTGCAAAAGATTTTAAAAACTGCTCTTTTATTTGAATTGCCGGATAAGCTATGTTCATTTCTATTGATTTATCAAGAAGAAGTCCCACACCTTTTCTGTCTTCAGACATGAAAAATAATCCTTTCTTCAAAGGATCTGCAGGTTCATTTATTTTTATAGGCTCACCATTAAATAAAACTTCACCTGTTGTAAGATAAAGCCCCATAACTCCATTTGCAACTCCTATCTTACCTTGTCCTGCCATTCCTCCAAGTCCTAGGATTTCCCCTCTTCTTACTTTTAAATTAAGATTTTTTACTGCCTCTCCCGGCATATCCACTGAAAGATTTTTTATATCAAGGATAATATCTTTATCGTCTCCTGAAATATCTTTCACTTCTTTTTCATCTGTACTTTCTATTTTTCTTCCTATCATCCATTGTGTAATTTCATCTACATTTGTTTCTGTAGTAGGAATAGCATTTATCATTACTCCGTCTCTTAAAACAACAACTTTATCACAGGCTGCTATTATTTCATCAAGTCTGTGAGTTATAAATATTACTGCAATTCCTTTTGCAGAAAGTCTTTTTATTGTCTGAACAAGAACTTCCGCTTCACTTTCTGTAAGAACAGCTGTAGGTTCATCAAGTACAAGAAGTTTTGTATGTTCCCTTTCTATTTCCCTTGCTATTTCAGTAAACTGCATATGAGCAACAGGCATCTGTTCAACATACTGCTCTTCATTAATTGTTACTCCCAAATGACCTATGGCACCTTTTGCTCTTTCTTTTATAGTTTTTCCGTCAATTACTCTTATTCTTTCTCCAAATAAAAGTTCTAAAAGACTGTTTTTAGTAGTCTCTCTGTTAAGAACAATATTTTCGCTGGCTTTAAATCCAGGAATAAGTGAAAATTCTTGGTGAACCATTCCTATTCCAGCTGCTAAAGCATCAAAGGGACTGTTAAAGTTTACAATTTCACCATTTACTCTAACTTCTCCATTATATCCTCCTGTTTCTTTAATAACAGGCATTCCGAAAATAATCTTCATAAGAGTAGATTTTCCAGCTCCATTTTCTCCTACAAGCCCTATCACTTCACCTTCTTTTATTTCAAGGTTTATATCTTTCAAAACTGTATTTTCCCCGAAAGATTTTGATAGGTTCTTTATTTCTAATAACGTATTTTCCATCAATTCCCACCTTTCATATTAATAAAAGGGTAGTTTTTTAAAACTACCCTTTTTACATTACTATTGAATGTCAAGATATTTTTCAGGTACCTCTAAGTCTGTCATGTGTAAATACCCTTTACCAAATACATAAGTATCCTGATAAATTAAGATATAGTTTTCTCTCTCAACACCATCTGCATCTACAAGATAGTTTCCATTCCATCCGGCTCCTGATGTACTGTTTGATAAAGCAGACATAATTGCATCAAAATCTAATACATCACATTTTCCTTCTATAACATTAACTGCATGATCTCCTAGAGCTACTGCTGTACTGAAGTTATATGAATAAGCCCATGTTCCCATTCTTCCTGCTGCACCTTTATCTACAACAGCTTTTTCAACTTTTTTAAGTATTGCAGGCCAGTTTCCTTTTTCTGAGTCATCAAATTTTATTCCTAAAGCACCAGGATATCCAATTGTTGGTGAAGGCATATCAGCTTCAACAAAGTATCCTCCTTCATCAGCTATTCTTTTTAATAATGGTTCTGTATGAGCATCATTTGTAGCAAAGAATGCTATGTCTTTACCATATTTTTCAAGCCAGTTAGGTACTTGTTCTAATATATATTGCTGTGCTCCTGCAACTCCAACATCACTTACT
>OGXP01000894.1_pt1 | contig 29069 bp, 26 predicted proteins | sample 1576351 | NCBI WGS metagenome assembly OGXP01 (sample SAMEA3541517, study PRJEB24748) | human gut metagenome | biome: human gut; feature: human-associated habitat; material: faeces | place: China | collected 2012
GAATATCCAGTTGTTTGCTTCTTCAACAACTACAACTTCTTCCACTGCAGGTACAACTTCTTTTGCATAAGCAACTGAAGATACAAGAGATAATGCTCCTAATAAAAGTGCTAATTTTTTCATAATAAAATCCTCCCTCAAAAATTTTTCTCAGGAAAGCTTTCTCAAGAATATTATTAAAAGTAATAAGAAAAATAATATTCAACTTCCCTCAGATAGCCTTATTCTAAACCTCTGAGTTACTCAGAGGTCAAGGATTTTACCATAATTTTTAAAATAATTATTTCAGCTTCTTCTTCAGCTGTTCTGTCAAAAATAGAAACATTTTCTATAAACATATCTCCTTCTGTTTTATATCCGTTCTCTTTTATTTTTTCAAAAAATTTTTCAAAAATATTCTTTCCAAATTTTTCAGCCTTTATATAAAAAACGGCATAACTTCCTTTTTTGAAAATGTACTTATCCTGACACAGTTCAACATCATTTTTCAAAAAAAATTTTGAATAATTATAATCGAAATTCAAATAATTTTTTTGAGAAATTATATAGCCGAAAAAATATTTTTTTAAAATATTTCCACTGCAATTATATTTTTTTAATTCTCTGATTATATGTTTCTCTATATTTTTTTCTTTCTCTCCTCTGCCCAAATCAAAAACTGTATATTTTTCTTCAGAAAAATTTTGAATTTCAAAAATCCCCTCTTCTCTCCTTTTCCCTGCTGAAAAAAAATTATTTTCATATTCCATATATTTTTTATAGCTCTCAAGAATTTTTCTGTTTCTTTCAATGTTCTCTATCTCTTTTTTATACTCCTCTTCTTTTTGCTCTATCATATCAAAAATCAGGTTATAGTCATGGTTTGAAACATAATTTTTTATTTTTTTCACTTTCTCAATGGAAAATCCTATCTTCCTCAGACTTAAAATTTCCCGCAGTGAATTAATTTGATTTTTATAATAATATCTGTAATTGTTGTCACTTCTTATTGAACTGATAAGCCCTTTACGGTCATAATGAAGAATTGTATTTTTATTGACCCCTAATATTTCAGCAATTTCTCCAACTGTCAAAAGTTCATCTCTGTTTTCTTTCATAATATTCATGTATACAAATGAAAATATTTATATACTTCCTCCTTAATGATAAAATTTCTATATAAAGGAAAAGACTCTATACAGGTGAGAAGTCTGATAGAGTCTTTTGAGAAAATCTTATATTAAAGTTAGCATTTTAATATATTTTCATTCTAAACCTCTGAGTTGCTCAGAGGTCAATAACTTTTTACATTTAGAACGTAATATTTAATTTTTTCATAAAAAAAAAGCGGCTATTTTTTTAACCGCTTTTTGTATAATAATTACATATTTTTTTCTTTATCATCTTTTTGGTAATCAATCTCTTTTAAAAACCATTTTTTTGCTTTAAGAATTACAACCAAAAGAACAAAGTAGTGAACAAATTTAAATTTTTCAAATGTTTCTCCAAATATTTTTCCTCCAAGAAAAATAAGAGCAAGCCACACTAAAAAAATTCCAATTAAAATTCCTACAAACTTAAACCAAATTTTCCAAAAATTATTTTTTTCCATTTTTTCTCCATATATTAATTTATATTTATAATTTTAAATTTTAACACCTATAGGTGATTTGAAAAAATCATAAGAGAAGCATACACTGTAAAAACAGTTCCTGCTACAGTTACTATCATATTTTCAAATTTATAAGTAAGTGCCGCTGCAACTGCTGTTCCAAGTACTGCTATATAAACAGAGGGAACAGAACTAAGCACATCAGGAAATATTAAAGCCCCCAATGCTGAATAAGGGATACATTTTAAAAACAGCATCATTCTTTTTGAAAGATTTATTTTTGAAAAAATATAAAAAGGAAGAAGTCTCGGCAGATAAGTTACAGCTGTCATTCCTGCTATTATATAAAGTATATTTACATTAAATTTCATCTTTATTTTCCTCCTCTTTTAAGTCTTCTGATTTCTCAAGTAAAAAACTTCCTGCAAAAGATGTAACAATTATTGCAATTATTATGCTCCACCCTTTAGGAAGGAAAGTTATCATTTTTGCCAGTGCATTAATTATTCCTGATAAAATTACAATGCAGGCAACATATTTTGATTTTTTCATCTGAGGAACAATCATCGCTATGAAAAGAGCATAAAGAGCTATCCCCATACTCATACTCATAATTTCAGGAAGAAATTCTCCAAAAATATATCCTAACACACCAAATCCATACCACGACATATGAGTTATAAATTCAATTGTCAAAATATATTCAGCTTTTATTTTTCCCTCAGTAAGAGATACTATGGAAAAAGTTTCATCTGTCATACCATAAGCAATTACAGGAATAAATTTTTTACAATTTTCATCTATTTTTTTACTTACAGCAGAACTCATAAGAAAATGTCTTAAGTTTACTAAAAAAGTTGTAAGAACAATACTTACAGGTCCCACACCGAGCATAATTAAATTTACTCCCATGAACTGGCTTGCACCTGCATAAACAAAAAATGAAAATGCAAATGTTTCAAAAAGAGAAAATCCTCCGGATTTACAAATAAGACCAAAGGCAGCTGCTACAGGAGCATATCCTATTACAACAGGAAATCCCATTTTAAAACCTTTTTTTACTTCAGAAATATTCATAAAGTCTCCCCCTTGCTTCCCAAAAATAATAATTAATTATATCATATATTCCGTGCAAAATAAAAGAGAGATGATAACTCATCTCTCTTTCATAGGGACTACATATTTTAAACTTTAGGGTAGGGTTATATTTATGATTTCTCATTCATCATGGTTTAATTATAGATGATGATTGTGTCATAAATATGTCAAATAAAAAAATTTTTTAATAAATTCCCTGTGCAAGCATTGCATCAGCAACTTTTTTAAATCCTGCAATATTTGCCCCAGCTGCAAGAGTTGTGTTATATTCTATACTCATTGCTTTTGCTTTTGCATAAATTCCTTTCATTATCTGATGAAGTTTTGCATCAACCTCTTCTGCTGTCCATTGATATCTCATACTGTTTTGGCTCATTTCAAGAGCAGATACTGCAACTCCTCCGGCATTTGCTGCTTTTCCCGGAGCATGAGGAATTTTATTTGCATCAAAAAGTTCTATTGCTTCTGGAGTACATGGCATATTTGCAGCTTCACATACAACTTTTACTCCATTTGCTAAAATTTGTTTTGCATCTTCTAAATTTAATTCATTTTGAATTGCACATGGGATAACTATGTCAACTTTTTGCTCCCAAGGTTTTCTTCCTTCTATATATTTAATTCCAAATTTTTCAGCATAATCTTTTAGTGTAAGTTCTGTGTGAGCTCTTAGATACAGCATATATTCAACCTGCTCTTTTGAAAGTCCCTCAGGAACATAAATATATCCGTCTTTTTCAGAAATAGTTACAACTTTTCCTCCAAGCTCAGTAACTTTTTTACATACTCCCCATGCAACATTTCCATATCCAGAAACTGCAACAGTTTTTCCTACAATACTTTCTCCCATATCATTTAATATTTCCTGAACAAAATATGTAACTCCATATCCTGTTGCTTCTGGTCTTATTAAACTTCCACCGAAATTTATATTTTTTCCTGTAAGAACTCCGTTTTCAAAAGCTCCTTTTATTCTTCTGTAATGACCATATAAATATCCTATTTCTTTTCCTGTTACTCCAATATCTCCTGCAGGAACGTCAACATCAGGCCCAATATGACGATAAAGTTCTGTCATAAAACTTTCACAGAATCTTCTTATTTCATTGTCAGATTTTCCGATTGGGTTGAAGTCGCTTCCGCCTTTTCCTCCGCCGATTGGAAGACCTGTTAATGAGTTTTTAAAAGTTTGTTCAAAAGCAAGGAATTTCATTGTTCCAATTTTTACTGCAGGGTGAAATCTAAGTCCTCCTTTGTATGGACCGATTGCTCCGTTAAATTGTACTCTGAATCCTCTGTTTACCTGCACATTTCCGTTATCATCTTCCCAAGGAACTCTGAAAACTATTTGTCTTTCAGGTTCACACATTCTTGCAAGAAGATTGCTTTCTATATATTGAGGATTTTTTTCCATAAAAGGAACAAGACTTGTAAGAACTTCTTCAACTGCCTGAATAAATTCTACATCATATTCATCTCTTTTTTTTACATCTTCAATAACTTTTTCAACATATTCTTTTGCTGTCATAATTATGCCTCCTTAAAATTTACTTCACTTTTTTATTTAACAACAAATAGAGATTTCAGTCAATATTTTTTTTGTTTTATTGTTAACCTATAAAAAAATAAAAGTTGTCAATAAAAAAAATGAATGCTACCATTTATTATAAAAATGTTTTTGGTGATAATAAAATGACAAAATATAAAATTCTTGAAATTTTAAGAGAAAATAAAGATAGCTTTGTTTCAGGAGAAATTTTAAGCAGAAAATTAAATGTAAGCCGTACCGCTGTATGGAAAGGGATAAAATCCTTAAAAGAAAAAGGCTACCTTATTGAAGGGATAAATAATAAAGGATACAGGCTCACAGGAGATAATAAAAATATCCTCTCTGAATATGAGATTAAAAAAAATATAAAAGGAAAAGAATTAGGAAAAAATATTTTCTGTTTTGAAAAAATTGATTCAACAAATACATATATTAAACTAAACAGCAGTTTATTAAAACACGGAGATATAGTTATTGCTGACGAGCAGACAAAAGGAAGAGGGAGAATGGAAAAAGTTTTCTATTCCCCAAAAGAATCTGGTATATATATGAGTGTTCTTTTTAAAAAAAATATTTTTTATGATTCTTTAAAACTTTTATCTATTGCTTCGTTTATAAGTGTATGCCGTGGAATAGAAAAATGCACAGGCTTTTCTCCCAATCTCACTTGGAACGATATAAATATATCAGGAAAAAAAATCTGCGGTATACTTACTGAATGCAGTCTTGAGGGAGAAAGCGGAAGAGTTGAATATTCTATTGTGGGAATAGGGATAAATGCCAACAACAGTTTCTTCCCCAAAAATATAAAAGATAAAACTACCTCTTTAAAACTGGAGCTTGGAAAAGAAGTCAAACGTACAGAACTTATCGGCGAAATTATAAACGAAATGGAAAAACTTATCTGCGGAAGAAGATATATTTCAGAAAGAAAAAATATTTTGGAAGAATATATGAAAAGACTTTCTCTTCTTAATAAAAAAGTTGAAATAAAGTTTCCAGAGAAAAAAATAATCGGGAAAGTTGCAGGAATAAATGATTTGGGCGGACTTATAATTTTAAAAGAAAACGGAAAAAAAGAAATAATTTATACAGGAGAACTTTCACACATATAAGGAGAAAAACTTTGAAAGATTTAATTTTATTTTTATATTTTTTTATAGTAATCATCATTGGAATTTTTTCTTTTAAAAAAGTAAAGAACAACAGTGATTTTTTTGTAGCGGGAAAAAAAGCAGGAGTGTTTCAAATTTCAGGAAGTCTGCTTGCTTCCATTCTTGGAAGTTCTGCTATTATAGGAAGTGTGGATTTTGCATATGCAAGCGGCTGGGCTGGAAGTTCGCTTATGCTTTGTGCTGCCCTTGGTCTTACAGGGCTTTACCCTCTTACAAAATATATAAAAAATTTTAAGGGATACAATCTTCCAAATATGCTTGGAAATTTTTACGGCGAAGAGGTGCAGAGAATTTCATCTTTTATTATTCCAATTGCATGGCTTGGAGTAATTGCTTCACAAATAATGGGAGCTGCTAAAATTATCACAATTCTTTCTTCTCTCACTTACATACAGGGAGTGTGGATTTCTGGAATAGTTTTTATTTTTTATACTATCCTAGGTGGGCAGCTTTCAATTATAAAAACTGATTTTGTTCAGCTTTTGTTTATTCTTTTTGGAATATTCCTTACATTTATATATATTGTTCCTGAACCGATGCCTGAAAAAGTTCTCCCTTTCATTAATAATAAATTTAATTTTTCAGATTTATTGGTAATGATTTTAGCCTATTCTACAACATATTTTGTAGGACCTGATATTTATTCAAGGCTTTTTTGTGCAAAAAATGAAAAAACGATGAAACATTCTATAATTATTTCTGTGTGCATTCTTATTCCTCTTGCTTTTATTCTTGCAAGGCTTGGAATATACGGCTCACAAATTTTTGAAAGCAGTGAAGTTGGAAAAGAGTCTGTTCTTCTTATGATAGCCCGTGAAAAACTTCCTGCATTTACAAAATTCAGTCTGTATTTTGGACTTCTTTCAGCTGTAATTTCTTCAGCTGATACAACTCTTCTTACAGCTTCATCTCTTTTTGCTCAAGTCTTTCTTAAAGATTTGAAAAATAAAAAAGCTGTTTTCATAACAAGAATTTTAACTGTTGTGTTTGGTCTTTCGGCAGTTTTAATTTCTCTTAAAATGAAATATATTCTTTCCACTCTGCTTCTGGCTCTGGCTGTTTATTCCGGTGCATTTATAATCCCGACTCTTGCAGGAATTTTTGGATTTAAATGCAGAAAAGAAGTTGTAATTACTGCTGTGATTTTAGGAGGAATAACTGCCCTTATTGGAAAAATTTTAGGAGGAGATGTTGGAAATGTCGTTTCTATTTCTGCTTTTTTAATAAACGGAGGAATTCTTTACATTGGAAATAAAATAAAAAAATAAGGAGCAGTACAAACTGCTCCCTGTTTTTTTATTCAACTGTAAAAATCTCTATATTTTCTGCTTCTGCATATTTTTCCAAATATTCTTTTGAATTATTTAATATTTTTTCTAAATTTTCATCTTTAGAAAAACAGTAAATAAGTGTAAGTATTTTTTCAGAATTTAAAGTTACCATAGCTTTTGTGCTATCGCTTGTGGGACTTCCGAAAGCTCCCTCCCTGTCAGCAAGAACAGGAAGATTTTCTATATTTATATCATCTTTCCCGATACCTTTATAAGTTTCTCCCTCTGCTCCTTTTCTTAAAACTATGTTTCCTTTTACATTTTTTAAATCATAAGAACCAACTGAAAAACCTGTTTCCAAAGATATTAAATTGTTTGTATCCACCACTGTATTTATTTGATATAAGCCTTTTCCCTGCTTAATTCTTCTGTAAAGAGCTTCTGAAGAAACTCTGTAACGGTTTGGATCTTTTCCTAAAGACTTGTATGCTTTTTTTGAAGAAGAAATATTTTCTATTCCGTTTATTCCTTTTTCTTTAATAGCAAAAACAAGCTGGGGAAATATTTCATTTTCTAATTTTTCCCACAACTCCTCATTTTTTTCTTTTACTTTCACATCATAAACTAAACACCCAAGTCTTACACTTTCAACTTTTTCTTTTACACTGCTCTCTATTGTTACTTCCATCTTTCCCATCTCCAAAAATTTATAAATTATTTTTAATATTTTCTATCATTTTATTTAAAATAAGTTCTTGATACCCTGCTCTTTTTTCTTCCTTAATTTTTAATATAAGTTCTTTGAAAAAATTATTTTCTATCTTTTCTAATTTTTTTATGCTCTGGTCAGAAATTATTTTATTTGAAATGCTGTTTTTATAATCTTCCAAAGAAAAACACCATGGAATTATTTTCCCATTTCCTCTTTTTAATAATTTATCAGCTATTTCAATCCCCTCAGGGTCAATATCTCCTGAATAATAAATTTCACATTCTGAATTGCAGAGCATATCAATAAGAATTAATGAGGCTGTTTTTAGCTGTCCTCCTGTACATACTAAAGACACACTGCTGTTTTTAAAATATTCACACAGATAAGAAAACACCATCTGATTTTCAATTATAAAAATTTTTCTGCTTACTCCCTCTGCTCTCACAATATTTTTTAAATTTGACATTGTTACAACATAGTCTTCAGAATTTTTTATAAATTCGTTATATGCACTGTGTTCCCCGTTTTTTGTGAAAAGTTTTATATTAAAACATACAGTAAAACTTGAAATGCTGTCCACCTCTATCCCTGATTTATAATATATTTCAAGAATTTTTTCGCTTTCTTTTCCATAAGGAATACTATTTATCTCGCTGAGCATGTAAATAAGAAGATTTCCTGCTGATGTTCCTCTGTCAAAATAATGAGGATCAGAAGTTATTTCTGCACCAAGCATAGCTATTTTTATTCTTTTTTGCTTGTTTTTTAAAAAATTTACAGCTTTTATGCCAAAATATATCATCTCTTCTGAGAAACTATTATCTGAATCAAATTTATAGAGACCTGATTTTTCCTCTTTTATTTTTTTTAAAAGAAACTCTGCCTCTTCTGTATAATTTTTTGTTTCTTTTAAGTTTTTCTCTATTTTTTCAAAAAAATCTTCACGGCTTTTTTCTTTTAAAATATTTTTTTCTTTTTTAGAAACAATTTTTTCGTTAAAATATTCTTCTAAAAGTTCTAAAAGAGTTACATCGTTATATCTGCTTTCTCTTAGTGTTTTTTCAAAATCAGTCATTTTAAATTTTATATTTTTTTCATCAAAGTTTTTTCCAAAAAAATTTTTTACAGCTTCTCTTTCAAAAGAACTGGGATTATCTATTACAACAATGCCTGCTGTTTTTCCATAAGAAAGCCATTTCTCTCTCATTTTTAAAAATATTTTATCATAACCTTTATTACTTTTAAAATATTTTACACAATCTTTTATCATTTTAAATCACCAGATGTCTTTCGTTTCCATCCCAGAAAAATCTGTTTACAACTATCATATTAAGTTCTCTTTTATTTATAAGCTCTGCTATTCTTAAACCTTTTACAGAGCTGCAGTCTCCCCATAAAATTTGTGAGTTCATTATGTAATCAAAATCTAATTTTTCTATAAGTTCAAACATACTGTCTATGTTTTTATTATCAATTCCTGCAAAGGCTTCATCAAGAGCAATTATTCTCGGACAATCTTCTTTAGCTTTTTTGTATTGGGCTGAAGCTGCTGCAAGAAGAGGGATGTATATTGACATAGCTTTTTCCCCTCCGCTGAATTTATTAAATGCACTGTTAGTAAGTTCTTTTTTATTCTCCCCATGTTTTTGATAATAAAGTTTAAACTCAAACCATTCTCTGTAATCCAAAACTTTTTTTATTGAATCAATATAGTTTAACTCTCCGTCACTGTTTTTTATTTCTTCTCTTATATAATCCAGCTTGCTTTTAAAGTGCTGAGAAATTTTATTTAAATCTTCATCTGATAAAAGATAATTACTTTTATTTAAAAGAACTTCCAATTCACTTATTTCCAGTTCTGAATCAGCTGTTTTGCCTTTTGCTTTCCAGTCCATAGAAAATTTCATTTTCATAGATGTTTCCATTTCCTGCATTATTTTTGACATCTCTTTTATCCATTTTCTGCTTTCATTAATATAATCACTTAGTTTGTGACCAATATTTCCTGAAAGAACATCTTCAATAAGTTTTCTATCCTCTTTCTCTATTGCAAACTCTCTTCTTTCAATTTCTTCACTCAAAAGATTTTCAAAATCATAAAGAGAAATTCTTGTTCCCTCTCTCTGCATAGTTATAATAAATCTTTTTCTTGTGTATAAAGGATCAGACTCAAAAATATCGTCCATAGAAATCACATACTCTTCAAATTTACCAGAATGTATACGGTAGACTTTATTTAAAGATGAAACTGCATCTTCCACTGTGATATTTTTCTTTTCATCACTGCTTTTTATAATATTTTCTGCAGTTTCATACAAGTTTTCTCCGTGAGTTTCCACAAATTTTAAATCAAGTTCTTCCTCAAGATATTTTTCAGTTACAGAGAAGGCTCTTTTTTTCTCTACTTCCTGCTCAGTATATTCCTTAAGCTGTTCTCTTTTAAATTTACAGTTTTCTTCTTCCCGAACCATATCCATATTTATTTTTTCTCTCTGAGATTTCAGACTTTCTTCTTCATTTTGTAATTTTTTTATTTTTTCTGCAGCTGCAATATTTTCAGGGCTGTTAATTATCTCTTCCAATTTATTTATTATATTTTGTATTTTTTCCAGCTCATTTTTATTTTTTCTTAATTTATCGTGGCAGAATTCAATAAGGTCTTCCTCTTTTTCCTGAATTTCTTCTATCTTTATTATTTCTGAGATTGATAAGTGGTAATCTCTTACTGCTCTTTCTGTCTTATTAAGAATTAAAATATATTCCCTTACAAGCTGTTCTCCCTCTTCATATTCATCTATATTTCTTTTAAAAGGAAGAATTTTACAATTTTCTATTATTTTACGGTCACACTGCTGACATTCTGATTTTATTTCTAAAAGCTGTTTCTCTTTTTCATCTGTTTTGGAAGTAATTCTTTCCAAAGTGTATTCACTTTCTTTTCTAAGATGAATAGCAGTATTAAGGTCTGAAAACTCAGGAATATTTTGATACTCTGATTTTAAAACCTTAAGTTTTATTTCTGCTTCTTCCAAAAAGACAGAAATATTTTTTAAACTGTTTTCAATAAAACGGCATTTTTCTTCCTGAATTAAAATATCATTTTTTAATTTTTCCCTTCTTGTCTGAACTCCTATAAATGAAGCTCTATAATTTTTAGAAGCATAGCCTTTTAAGACTCCGTTTCTAAAATAGCCGTTTTCTCCCAGCACAAGTTTTTCAAAATTTTCATCTTCTTTTATAGAGATATTTTTCAGAAAAATTTCAACAGTTTCTTTAAGCTCTCTGTCTATGTCTTCCACTCTAAGTTTTAAAAATTCTCCTTTTTCCTCTGAAGTGTCTTTAATATCCAAAATTAAATCTGAATATTTTTTTATTACCTCACATGCTTTTCCTCTAAATGATTTTGGTATTATAAGTGAATCAAGTATCCCGCTCTCTTTTAACTGGGCTTCTAAAATGTTTTTTTCATTTTCTGTAAGATTTTCTGCAAAATCTACTGCCTCATAAAAAGATACAAAAGGAATTCCTGCTTTTTTAAGCTCCTCTCTGCATCTTTCTTTTTCAATATCTCTTTCTGGAGCTGTTTCTTCTTTATTTTTTAGATTTTCAAGTTCTGCTGTTTCTTTTTCTAGTTCTTCTTCTGTTTTTTCTTTTTCAAAACTAAATCTTATTTTTTCCTGTGAAAATTCTTGATTTTTTAAATTATAATTTTTTTCAAGGATTTTTTTTATCTCTTCTCCCTCTGAAAGCCCCTCGTATTTTTTAATAAGTTCCTCTATTTTTTCAAGCTCGCTTTTAGAAATTTTTAAAAATTCATTATTTTCTTTTAAGACATAAAACTTCTCTATCAAATTATCTCTTGCTCTGTCCTCAAGTTCCTCAGCTTTTTGATTTTCCTCATAAGCCTTATCTTTCTCTTTCATAAGATATGAAAATGCCTCTTCACATTTTTCAAGATTTTCTGATAAAATTTTATATTTTCTCAAAATTTCCAAAGCTGAATGAATATTTTCTTTATATATTTCTATGTTATTTTTCACAATTTCTATTTTTGAATATATATTTTTTTCAAAAAATTCATTTTCATCTTTAAGATGTCCATGAAAATTAATTGTATCATTTATATCAGACATATTAAAATAATATTCATTTATATCACTTTTTATATTTTCTTTTTTTCTAAGTTCATCTTTCTTTTCTGCTTCTTTTTTATTAAAACTATGTCTGTGTTTTTGAAGTTCTTCCTCAGTTAAAAAAATTTCTTTTTCTTTATTTTCCAAATCTAATTTTGCATTTCTAAGTTCAGCCACATTTTTTTCTAAATCAATATTTCTTAAAAGTCTGCTTTCCTGCTCTATTATTTCAAGTCTCTTTTCTATTTGAAGTTTTAAATCTGTATTTTCTTTTTTTACTTTTTCAATTTTCTCAAGCTCTTTATTTATATTTTTTATTTTTCTATCTAAAACTTCATATTCATTTTCAGCTTTTAAATAATTTTTTGCTTTTTCTTGTAAGATAGTTTTATTATATCTGTCATATTCTTTTTTTAAAATTTTTAAAACTTTTCTTTCCTCTTTTTGTCTTTCGTTTGTTTCCTGCATTTCGTCCATTTTTTCAAGACTCTCTGCCAAAATTCTCAAATCATTTTCTTCCAAAATCTGCAGTGAATCATTTAATATTTCATGAACATTTGCAGGCTTTATATCTGTGGAAAGTTTTGAAGTTCTTATTTTAAGCAGAAATTTTATAAGCTTTTGATAATAATTTATATCTGTAAAACCAAAAAGTTCTTTATTTATCATTTCCATATACTCTTTGGTTTTTGTGACAAATCTGTTTTTTTCTCCCAACTGTCTTTCGAGAGCACTTTTATCAAGAACCTGTCTCTGATTTCCAACATTTTTATAAAGCTCAAAATCTATTCCTATCCTTCTCCCATCAGATAAAACAAATCCCCAAAACTGCATAGGTTTTCCTCTCTGGGCTTTCTGTCCTATTCCAATTGTTTTATACTGTTCTGTTCCTCTTTTTTTCAGCTCCAGAAAAATATATCCTGTCCCCTCTGTTTTTTCAGAATTATCTCCAAGAAAATAATATTCCATTTTTCTGTCACTTGAACCAAAAGTATCAAGTCTTTCAGGGCTTCTGTTTCCATCAAGAATAAAACTTACGATACTCTGTGTTGTTATTGATTTTCCCGAACCATTTGTTCCTCTTATTAAAATTTTTCCATTTTCAAGATCAAAAATTTCATTGTCGTAGAGCCAAAAATTAACAAAACCTATACGATTCATCTGCCAACGGTTATTCATCTTCCCCTCCAGCTGTTTTATTTTTATCCTTATACATTCCCACAATTTTTCCAATCCCAGGATAAATTAATATCTTTTCATTTTTTCTCTCTGCAAAAAGCCAGCTCTCCATATATTCAAAAATACTTGCAAAAAGTTTTTCTTCACTCATCTCTCTAAACTCTTTGCTCCAATTTATACTGTAATTTTTCTTACACTCTTTTATTATATTTTTCAGATCTCTTTCAGAAATGTATAAAAAATCATTCAGTTCTTTTTCAAATTCTTTCTCTCTCACTTTTTTTCGCAGTTCTCCGCAGACAAGAAGAACAATTTCAGAAATAACTGTTTTTCCCGGGTGAACATCTCCAATAACTTTTTTATTATCAAAAATTAAAAAAGCTCCATTTTTATGTATGTGGAGTTTTCCCTCTATCTGCCTTTCAATATTTAATTCAAGAGCAGGTTTTTGATTTTTTATATATATTTTATCAGGATCGTTAAAATCCTCCCAATAAACAGCGGGAGTGGTAAGAAGTTTTCTGTAAACTCTGCCGGTTCTGTTTTCCCCTTTATCAAAATTTTCATCTTTTGTTTCAAAATCTTTATAAGATGTAAAAGAAAAAATATCTCTGTTAAAATTTACAGAAAAATATCTGGAAAGTCCCGTCTTTTCATATAAAACTTCTGTATCTCTGTTATCTGTAAAATTTTTTATATCCCCCTCTGTTTTTGAAAGAAGTCTCATTTCCTCTGCATATTCAAAGGCACGGATAAGAGATTTTCTGTGGGTAAATTTCAGCCAGTCTATTTCTATATAATCTTTCAACAGAAATTCAATGTTATCTATGATTTCATGAAGAAGAAACTGTTCTCCGTCCTCTTTTTCTTCCAAAAAAATCAAAAGCCCACACAAAATGCAGTAATCTAATTTTTCTTGAAATCTTTCTATTCCCATAAAATTTTCTGCTTTTGCCGGAATTTTTTCAACCTTTATTATTTTTTCATTGGAAATTATTTTCCAACCGGGTTTTTCTGCGAAAAACTTTCTCAATTCATTTTCTTTTTTTCTTGCCAAAAAATAATCTTCTCTGTTTTTATTTTTATCTATCCAAAAATTTTCAAGCAGCAATCTTATTTCTTTCAACTTTATTCCCCCAAAAATTCAAAAATAAATTTAGGCATTTCCAAATTTCCATCTTCGCATTTTAATACAAATCTTTCTTCAAGCTGTACCATTTTATATTTCTGCCCATATTCTGTTGTACTCATTTTATTCTCAGAAAGATTAGCAGCACTTATCATATTTAAAATAAATTTTCTGAAATCAGAAGAAACTTCTCCCTCTATTTTTGAAATATCAAGTTTTCCACTGCTTAGATATTTCTTTATCATTTTTTTATTTTCTTCTAATTTTTCTTTATACTCCAGACGAAATTTTTCTTTTATATCATCACGGTTTTCAAATCCGCTTTTTTCAAGTTTTGGTTTGTATACTCTATTGTGAGATTCAAGTTTATACTCTCCGCATTTTTCATCATAAATACTTTCTTCAATGCTTTCTGTCCCTTTTGAAATTTCTGTCACATAATGTCTTATATTTTGAATTCCGAAAACATGGGCTGATAATTTATGTGCCTCTTTTATATCTTCACATTCTGAAAACATTTTTAATATTTTTTTATATTCCTCTTTTTTATTTATCCCCCAGCTTTGTTTCTGAGTAAGAAAAAAAGCATCTTGCAGAATTTTTCTTATAATTTCCCCTGTGATATCCAAAACCTGCCTGCATTCACTTTTTCTTTCTTCACTAGAAATAAACCAATTCTTAAGAGATTCCCATTTTCCTTTTATATTTTCTTCAACACTTTCTTTCAATTCTTCAGGAGTTAAAAAAATTTTATTTAAATTCATCTCTTGGTTTTCAATTTCTGCTTTTATTATTAAAAATAAAATTTTATTTTCCATCTTCTCTTTTATATTTTCTATTGTTTTTTCAAGTCGTCTGCTGTTAGTTTGAAGTTCTCTTACGAAATTTTTTAAAATGGATACGAATTTTTGCTTGTATGAGATAAATTCCATTATCTCTCCGTAAAATTCAGGTTTTTGAATATAGAAGTCTCTTAAGTAATCTTGATAGTTTTGATTTAATTTTTTAAAATCTTCTTGAAGAAGTTTCCAAAGCTCATTTATCTTATCAACATTTTCTTCATGTTCAGATATTCTTTTTATCTGTTCCAAAGAATCTTGTATTCTTAGAATATAGTTTGTTGAAAGATTTCCTGTTTCCAAATGGAGATTATCTATCATTATAGCTGCTCTTTCTAAAATAACAGCCCTTTCACTCATGGAATAACGAAATTCTCTATTTTTATATTCTGAAATAGTATATACTTTTTTAGTATCTTGAATAGCAGATAAATTATTCCATTCAACCAAAGCATCTAAATCTGTTTTTAAATCTTCTATACTATAGTCCTCAAAATCAGAAAATTTTTTTATTTCATTATAAATATCTTCTTTATAAAGATAAAATTTCATCTTTTCATATTCTTTAAAAAAAATATTCATTATTCTACGATAAACTACCGACTTTGGTGCCGAAAGATATGTTGCTTCTTTTATCTGCTCCATTTTTTCTCCCATTAAATTTATATTTCTTTGTTTTTCTCTTTAGTTTTTATATCTTATCTTTCTTAAAATTATAACATAAAATACAGTTACAATCTATTATTTTATAAATGCTAATACATATTTAAATTTCCATCATTTTATAAAAAAACAATTTCATCAAAAAACAAAAAAAGAGATGGTTGTTCATCTCTTTTTTATGTGAAATTATCTTTCTGTTCTTGTGTAAGGAATTAAAGCGATATTTCTAGCTCTTTTTATAGCTTTAGCTATTTTTCTTTGTAACTTAGCGTTAGCACCTGTTACTCTTGAAGGATTGATTCTTCCTTTATCAGAAACAAATCTTTTTAAAAGGTCAACGTTTTTATAATCAATTTCTTCTGCTTTAACTCTTAATTTTGCTCTTCTTCTTCTGAATTCAGCCATTTTAAATACCTCCTTTTTGAAATAAACTTTTTGATACTGTGATTAAGTTTTTAATAGAAATTAGTCTTGTTTTACGATGATATATCTCATAACTTCTTCAGTTATGTTAAGTTTTCTTTCTACTTCAACTAATCTTGTACCGTCCATTTCTAAAGTAGTTAGTACATAAAATCCTGTTTTCTTTTTGTCGATAGGATAAGCTAACTTTCTTTCTCCCCATTTTTCAGTTTTAGTAAGAGCTGCTCCAGATTCAGTTAATATAGCATCAACTTTAGCTATAACTGCATCTCTTCCCTCTTCTAATATAGTTGGGTTGATGATGTACATAATTTCGTATTTAGTCATTCGTCATTTACCTCCTCCCTATGGTTTTAGCCCAAAAAACTTTTGTTCTTGAGCAGGGCAAGAATTATTATATCATAATAACTTTTTATTTTCAAGTACTTTATAAAAATAAAATTTTATTTTTATATATTTGTAATAACCCCTTCATTAGTAAGACAATTTCTTTTGGTTCGTTTTCTTTGTCTGCACAAAGAAAATGAACACAATTATTTACTGCTTCTTATCCAAGGGGGAAGATCAAGCTCTATTCTTTTTTCTTCAGCAGCCTCTTTGCTTTCTTCTTTCTGCTCTTCAGTTTTATTTATAGCAACATTTATAAACGGCTCATTTTTTTCAACTGTATCAACAAAGTTGTTAGCTATAATTGTAACTTGAATTCCATCTTTTAAATCTTCGTTTAAGTTTACACCAAACATAACGTCGTCTGCACTTTTACCAGCTGCATCTTTTACTATATTTGCAATAGATTGTGCTTCCATAAGAGTAAGGTCAGATGATCCTGCTATATTAAGAAGTATTTTACTTGCTCCTGAAATTGATTTTTCAAGAAGCGGAGACATTAATGCTTTTTCAGTAGCTTTTATAGCTCTGTTTTCCCCTTCTCCTTCTCCAAATCCAAGCACAGCTATTCCTGAATTCTGCATAGTTGTTTTTATATCAGCAAAGTCAAGGTTAATCAGACCATTTCCAATCATAAGATCTGCCACACCTTTTATTCCTATTTTTAAAATATTATTAGCTTCTTTAAAAGCATTTTGAAGTGTTATTGTCTTATCTGGAAGTTCAAACAATTTATCATTTGGAATTACAACAAGAGAGTCTACAAACTCCTTAAGCTCTTCTATTCCTTTTTCAGCATTGGCTCTTCTTTTTCCCCCTTCAAATCCGAAAGGTTTTGTTACTATACCAACTGTAAGAACTCCTAATTCTTTAGCTATTTTGGCAATAACCGGAGATGAACCTGTTCCTGTTCCTCCACCCATTCCTGCAGTGATAAAAAGCATATCTGTATCTTCAAGAAGCTGTTTTAATTTTTCTAAGTCTTCTTCTGCTGATTGTTTTCCTATTTCAGGATTTGCACCTGCTCCAAGTCCTCTTGTAAGTTTTTCTCCAAGCTGAATTCTTACATCAGCAAGAGATTTTCCTAAATCTTGTGCATCTGTGTTTGCAGCTATGAATTCAACACCGGATACTCCAGCTGAAATCATATCATTAATTGCATTTCCTCCTGCTCCACCAGCACCAAGAACTTTTATTTTTACTATATTGTTCTCCATATTGTTTTACCTCCCCAGAATTATATAAAGTTAGAAAGCCATTCTTTTACAGATTTAAATCTCTCTTTTTTTACTTTTGGTTTTTCTTCTGCTTTTTCTTCATTTAATTTTATACTTTCTTTTAATAAATTTTCCTGCTCTTCTTTTTTCTTTCTTTCTTTTTCCATTTTGTTATATTCTTTTTCCATAACTTCTAAAAGAATACCAACTACTGCTGACATTTCAGGTTTTACATCTTCAAGTCCTGCAAGCTGTACAGGAAGAACTCTTTTTACAGAGTAACCAAGATTGCTTTTTACACCTTCAAAAATTTCGTCCATTTTTGTAGCTCCTCCTGTAAGGTATATTCCCTTTCCAAGATATCCTGTAAATCCTGACTCCTCTATTGTCTTTTTGATAAATGTTACCAAATCCCCTGTTCTTGCATCTATAACTTTTCTTATATTTCCAATGGAAATATATTTATTTCCGTTTACAGGGAAATTGAAGTCCTGCTTATCTTTAAGCTCTCCTATCTGTCTTATTATTTCCTGAGCATCTGATTTTGGAATGCTGAAAATATATTCCAAGTCGCTTACATAATGCATTCCTCCAAGAGGAAGTGATTTTGCATATATAAGTTTATTATTTTTATAGATTATAATGTCTGTTGTCCCCTCACCTATATCAATAAGGGCAACACCCATTGTTTTATCCTCTTCCATAAGAGTTGCCTTAGCTGAAGCATATGGATTTAAAACTATGCTGTCCACTTCCAGCTTAGCTCTGTTCACTGCTTCTGTAAGTTCTTCAACTTCTGTTTCATTTACAAAAATAAGATGAACATCTGCCTGAAGCTCTCTTCCTGCAAGTCCCACTGGATTTTTTACAATACCTGAGTTATTAACTCTTATATTATACATTTCACTTTCTAAAACCTGTTCAGATTTTTGTTTTAATTCTTTTTCTGCTGTAAGAAAAAGTTCTGTAATATGAGAATTTGTAATAACTTTTTCTTCATCAAAACTCAATCTTATGTTTTTTGTTCTTGAATATATATTTGTTCCCCCTATACCCAAGATTACTTTTTTTACTTCAAGCCCTGTTGCTGTTTCCATCTCTCTCACAGCATCAGCTATACTTTCACTCAGATAAATCTGGTTTTCTATCACATTTTTTCTTATTCCCCTGCTTGGAACTTCCACATATTTAAGTACTCTAAGTTTTTCACCATAGTTGCTCAGCTCTCCTGCAAGCATTTTAATTTTGGAATTTCCTACGTCCAGGATAAATTTTATAATACTATCTTCCATTTTTATCCTCCATATATTTTACTATATAATCTTCATAGCGAAGATCCATATAATCTATTTTTTTCCTGCTTGACAAATCAAAGAAAAGATAACTTCCAGTATCATATTTTTCTTTGGTCACATTTTTATCTGTTTTTATCACAGCACCGTCTGAAAGAACTATTTTTATTATTTTTTTATTTTCTGTATATATCTGTGATATTATATCTTTAAAATCAGTTGCTTCTGCCTTATCAAGCACTCCTAAAATTGCTTCTATTTCTTCTTCAAAATCTGCAACTATAAAAGGAAAATCCCTCTTTTTTAAATCATTCAGATAACCGTAAATTTTTCCCTCTTTGTCAAGAAGATAGATATTCTTTTTATACTGAAGATAGTATTTTGGCTCTCTCTCTTCCACTGATATTAAAATTCCATTGAGAGAATTTCTTTTTACAGAAACCTTCTGCACTCTTACATCTTCAGATATTTTCTTTTTAACATCTCCAAGATTTATATCATTTATATTTTTGCTAATAATCTGCTCTTTTAGAGGTTCAAAACTTTTTTCAAGTTTTTCTGAAGCCCCCTCAATTTTTATATTTTTTATTTCAAACACAGGTTTTTTGAGAAAAAACCTATCTGTTTTAATTACTCCCAGTGTAAAAAGAGTTATTAAAGCTATTCTAAAGATTAATTTCAACAAAACCACCTGTCTCTTTAATTATCCATTATTTATCTAAATTTTTCAACAATTTTTCTTGTAATGTCATCAAAAGTATATCCTTTAAGTGTTGCCAGTTTTGGAACAAGGCTTGTTTCTGTCATTCCGGGACAGCTGTTTACTTCCAAGAAATATAATTCTCCGTCTTTTAAAATGAAATCACTTCTTGAAACCCCTTTCATTTTTAAGCTATTATGAATTATTGTAGCATATTCCATGGCTTCTTGGTAGGATTTTTCACTTATTTTTGCAGGATATTCATATTCTGTCATCCCTGCTGTGTATTTTGATTTATAGTCATAAAGACCAATCTTTGGAGTTATTTTTAATACTCCAAGAGGCTCTCCCTCTAAGACACCTACTGTAAGTTCTTCACCTTTTATAAATTCTTCTATAACAAGATCTTTCTCTCCTGATTTTTCTACTGCATCTAAAAGTTCTTCTTTATTATGGCAGATATATAAACCAACTGTTGAACCTTCTGTTGACGGTTTTACAACAACAGGAAATTTGTCTATATTTTCAAGATTTTCTCTTGTATAAGATTTTGGTGTTCTCACACCAACTGCCTGTGCTATTTTTTTGGTAAGGTCTTTATCCATTGAAACAGCACTTGAAATCATTCCACACCCAGTATATTTTTTTCCAAGTATATCAAGAAGTCCTTGAATTCTTCCGTCCTCTCCATACTCTCCGTGAAGTGCAAGATAAGCTAAATCATATTCATTTTCAATAAATGATGTAAGTAAATTATTTTTATCAAGAGTTACACCATAAGCATCATAACCCTGTCTTATTAAACTATTAAGTATTGCTGTTCCTGTTCTTACAGAAACTTCTTTTTCAGAAGATATTCCCCCCATAAAAACTGCTATCTTCATATTTTTTCACTTCCCTTTTTATTTCAAAATTATTATTTCTCTTTCTAGTTCTATTCCAGAATTTTCTTTTACCATTTTTTTAACTTCTGCAATAAGATTTAATACATCTTCAAATGTTGCAGTTCCGTCATTTACTATAAAATTAGGATGCTTCATTGACATTTGAGCTCCACCTATTTTTAAACCTTGAGCTCCTGCTTCAATTATAAGTCTTGCTGCAAAATAACCTTTCGGATTTTTAAATGTGCTTCCTAAATTTGGCATTTCAAGAGGCTGGTTATTTTCTCTTTTAGTCTGTATTTCTTTTACCAGATCTTTCTTGTATCCTTTTTCAAATTTAAAGTTTGCACTTATAATTACCCAGTGATTTTCTTTTATTTCAGTTTTTCTGTAATCAATTTTTAAATTTTCTTTTGAAATAACTTTTATATTTCTATCAGCATCTAAAATTTCAACTGATTCTATGCAGTCAAATATTTCCTTTCCGTAAGCTCCTCCGTTCATAAAAACAAGTCCGCCTACAGTTCCTGGTATTCCTGCAAGTTCCTCAAGCCCTGATAAATCATTTTCACCCATATATTTTATAAGTTTTCCAAAATCAAGACCTGCTTCAACATTTATCCTTCCTTCTCCAAGATCTGTTATTTTATTAAGACTTTTTAAAGAAATAAATGTTGTATCTAAAAATTTATCATTTAAAAGAGTATTCGTTCCATTTCCTATGATAAAACAATTTTCATTTTCTCTTAAGATTTCTGGAAGTTCCTCTTTATTTTCAACTTCTATGAATTTTCTAGCTTCTCCGCCTATTTTCATATTAGAATGTTTTTTCATATTATAGTTTTCTAATATTCTCATTAAAATGTTCCCTTCTTTTATTTTTCTAATCTTTCGGCAAATTCATGAGCTATTGCAGAAATACTTCCTGCTCCCATAAACATATAAACATGATTTTCTTTTCTGCTTAAAAGATCTTTTTCAAGCTCATCTTTATCTTTTACTATTCTGCTGTTTTCATGCCCTATTTTATTTAATAAATCTTCCAGTGAAACACCAAATTCATCTTTTTCACCGGCACTGTAAACAGGCATAAGAATAAGTTCATCAGCACTTTTAAAAGTTCCTGCAAACTCTTCTAATAAAAACTTCAGTCTGCTGTATCTGTGAGGCTGGAATATTACTGTTATATGATCTTTTTCTATACTTCTTGCCCCTTGAAGAGTTGCTTCTATTTCAGTAGGGTGATGTGCATAGTCATCTATAACTTTTATATTTCCATTGTCAAAAAGAACATCATATCTTCTTTTTGCTCCCTTAAATTCTGCTATTTCTTTTTTAACTTTCTCCATATTAAGACCAAATTCTCTTGCAAGATAAATTACAGGCAGAGAATTATAAACATTATGAGTTCCCGGAATTGAAAGAGAAAATTCTCCGGCATATTCCCCTTTTACATAGACATCATAAATTGTTTTTCCATCTTTTATTTTTATTCCCTCTGCATATATATCTGCTGATTTGTCTAAAAGACTGTAAGTTACAACATTATCTTTATAGCCTATTATATCCTGTATATTTTTATTATCTTTGCAGACTATAACTTCCCTTTCTGTCTGCTGCATAAAAATGTTAAATGATTTTTTTATATTTTCAAGACACCCGTGTTTTTCCAGATGGTCTGCTTCAATATTTGTTATTACAGAATATTTTGGTCTCATATAAAGAAATGAATTGTCGCTTTCATCAGCTTCTGCCACAAAATATTCTCCTGCTCCATATCTTGCATTTGATTTTATTGAATCAACTATTCCTCCGACAACTATTGTCGGGTCTTTTTCCAGAAGAACTGTTGCAAGCATAGAACTTGTTGTTGTTTTCCCGTGAGTTCCCGCAACTGCAACACCTGTCTTTTCATTTAAAAGTCTTGCCAGAAGCTCCCCTCTTTTTAAAACAGGAAGCCCCTCTTCAACTGCTCTTTTGTACTCTGGATTTTCTCTGCTGATTGCTGTTGATACAATTAAAGTGTCCATATTATCTATATTTTCTCTTTTATGTTCAGAGTATATTTTTATTCCCTGATTTCTCATTTCCTCTGTAAGGTAGCTGCTGCTTGGGTCTGAACCGGCAACGTTATAATTAAGCTCTTTCATTATTTTGGCAAGCCCGCTCATTCCTATTCCATTTATCCCTACAAAAAACACATTTTCCATTAATTAATTCCTCCAAATATCCAAACTGTTGATTATATTTTCTGTAGCATTGGTATTTCTCAATGCTTTTATTCTTAATTTCATCTTTCTAAGCTGTTCTTCATCTTGTATTAAATCTATGGCTGTTTTTACTGCTTCATCTGCATCACTGTTGTTAAAAACAAGTGCTCCCTCTCTCTCTTCAAGAATTACAGCATTTTCATACTGCCCTACTTTTACTGAATTATAAGGGATCAAAACTGACGGCTTTTTAAGTTCTATAAGCTCAGAAATTGTTAAAGCCCCAGCTCTGCACACAACTAAATCCGCAGCTGCCATTATATTTATAAGATTATCGAAATATGGTTTTATAATATCTTTCATATTTCTTTTTTCAATTTTATCAAATATTTTCTCGTAATGTGTTTTCCCTGTTGCCCAGTATATTCTTATATTTTTTTCCTCTTTCAATTTTTCCCATTCATTTAAAACTGCATCATTAATACTTTGAGCTCCAAGACTTCCCCCTGTTATAAGAAGAATTTTTTCTCCCTCTTCAGCTTTTAAGCTCTCTCTTTCTTCACGACAGTCAATATTATATATCTCTTCTCTTAAGGGATTTCCTGTCACTTTAAATTTATTTTGATATTTCATAGGTATATCATCATAAGTTTTTTCAAAAGCCAAAAATGTTTTTTTGGCAAATTTATAATAAAGTTTGTTTGTCATTCCAAGATTTGCATTTTGTTCCTGAAGATAAAAATCTGTTCTTGTAAGAAATGCTGCTGTTATCATTGGAAGTGAAATATAATTTCCAAATCCTATAACAACATCTGGTTTTTCATTTTTTATTATTTTTATAGATTTTATCACTGCTGAAACAAGTTTAAAAAATGCTTTCAAAGATTTTACCGGATAAATTTCAAGCCCCTCAAATCTTACATTTTCTTTTGGAACCATTTCATGCTCCATTCTGCTCTGGCTTCCTACAAACAAAACCTCAACGTCTCTTCTCATTAATCCTTTTGCCACTGAAAGTGCAGGATATATATGTCCCCCTGTACCTCCTGTAGTTATTACTACCTTCTTCACAATTCTTCTCCCTCTTTAAAATACTTTCTTACAAGTTCTTTAAATACTCTTCCTCTTGTTTCAAAATTTGGAAACTGGTCAAAACTTGAAGTTGACGGAGAAAGAAGAACAACTTTTTCTTCATCTCCAGAAAGTTTTTCTCTCAAAGTTTTCACTGCATTTTCCATATCTCCTGCTGCATGAATTTTTTTATTCGGATAGCCTCCTAAAAGAAGTGCCTCCTTAAATCTTTCTGTCATTTCACCTATAAGATAAACTTCACTTATTTTTTCTCTTATTTTTTCTACAAGCTCATCAAGAGGAAGTCCTTTTTCTTTTCCTCCGCAGATAAGAACTGCATCTTCATAGGCATCTATTGCAAAACAAGTAGAATCTATATTAGTTCCTTTAGAATCGTTTACAAAATATATATTTTTCCATTTATAAAATTTTTCCATTCTGTGTTCCAAAGGTTTTGTTGAATATAAAAATTCTCTCACAATATTTTCATCTATTCCAATATGTTCTGCAACAGTTAAAATAAATAAAACATTTTCAAGATTATGTTTTCCATGAAGAGAAAGTTTTTCTTTTTCCAAAACTATTTTTCCATTATACACAACATATGTATCATTTGTGTGGCAGATTGCATATTCTTTTCCATCTCCCACTGTGACACCAAGTTTATGCCCTGTTATTTTTCCTATTCTTTTCATTGAATCTTTATCATTCAGATTGTAAATAAAAATATCTTCCTCTGTCTGATTTTTTCCAATATTAAATTTTGCATCAAAATATTCCTGCTCTGATTTATATCTGCTTAAATGATCTGGTGAAAGATTTATTACCATAGCTATATCTGCTTTAAATTCTTTTAAATTTTCAAGCTGAAATGAACTTAACTCAAGAACAACATAATCAAGATCTTCTCTTTCACAAATAAGCTCCCCGAAAGAGTTTCCTATATTTCCTGCATGCTCACATTTGTATCCCGCTTTCTGCAGAAGTTCTGTTATCTTGCTTGTCACTGTTGTTTTTCCGTTGCTTCCTGTAACTGCTATAATTTTTGTTTTTATCCCGACTTTTTTCATATATCTGTATGCAAGCTCTATTTCGTCAACAACTTCAACTTTCATTTCAAATGCTTTTTTTACTAAATGTGTATAAGGTATTCCCGGACTTTTTATAAAAATATCTACCTTATCCATCAATTCTTCTGCTGAATCTGAAGGCATTCCTGTCTTATCATCAACCATAATTATTTCATACTTCATTTTTTTAAGGATTTCTCTTGCCCCTCTTCCGCTGACTCCCTCTCCGAAAATCATTCCTACTTTCATTTCTGCCTCCAAAAAACTTTTACATAATTCCTCTTAATCTTATCATTCCAAGAGCTAATATTCCAAAAAGAAGAGCTACAATCCAAAATCTCATTGTAACTTTATTTTCAGGAACTCCCATAAGCTCAAAATGATGATGAATAGGTGCCATTCTAAAAATTCTTTTCTTTCTCAGTTTGTAAGAACCAACCTGAAGAATAACAGAAACAGCTTCCATTACAAATATTCCTCCGATAATTGGAAGAAGAAGCTCCTGTTTTAAAAGAATTGAAATAACTCCTATCACTCCTCCAAGTGCAAGAGAACCTGTATCTCCCATAAAAATCTGTGCAGGATAGCAGTTGTACCATAAAAATGCAAGTCCTGCTCCTATTATTGTTGAAAGAAAAACAGCTATCTCTCCGGAACCTGGAATTGAAAATAAACGAAGGTGAGTGCTAAGCTCTATATGCCCGCTGAAATAAGCTATTGTTCCAAGAATAGAGCAGCTTATAATAACCGGCATAATTGCCAAGCCGTCAAGTCCGTCTGTTATATTTACAGCATTTGAAGTTCCGTTTACCACAAACATGATAAAGAAAAGCATGAAAAAACTCCCAATGTAAAAAGTTGCATCAGGAATTATTGGATTTGAAAGGGAAAAATCTACTGCTTTTGAACCTGTAAGACCAAACTCTTTAATAAAAATCCACACGATTATGGAAATAAGACTCTGTCCAAAAAGTTTTTTCTTTCCTGAAAGTCCATTTTTATTAACGGTAAATTTTTTGTAATCATCTACAAAGCCAATAGCACTGAAACATAATGTAGTGATTATAAGAAGTATTGTAAATTTATTATAAAGATTTCCCGCTATTAAAATTGTCAGGAAAGACCCAAAAAGCATAAGCACTCCGCCCATGGTAGGAGTTCCTTTTTTACTGTAATGGGAAGCAGGTCCTTCTTCCCTTATCTCCTCACCAAATTTTTTCTTTTTTAAAAAACTGATAAATGGTCTTCCTATTATAAGCACCAATAAAAAAGATAAAACAAATCCTATAAAGGTTCTAAAATATATAGATTTTAAAAATTCCAACTGTTCATAATAAAGCCCAAGCATATATAACATTTCTTTTTTCTCCTATTCCATTATCTCCCAAAGATGATTGAAGTTTGAACCTTTAATAAGTACCACTCTGTCTGAAAAATCTTTTCTGATAATATTTTTTATTTCTTCTTTTGTCTCTGCAACAATTAATTTTTCTCTGTTTTCTATTTTTTCTGCTGCCTCTTTCATAATATTTCCAAAAACAATAATTTTTTCAATATCAAGAGCCACAGCATACTCAATAACTTCTATATGATATTTAAGTTCATCTTTGCCAAGTTCTCCCATATCTGCAAGAACTGCTATTTTTGAAATTCCTTTGTAAGCATCAGCTAAAGTTTCAAGAGAATATTTCATTGAAACAGGGCTTGCATTATAAGAATCATTTATGTATTTTATTCCATTCTTTTCTATCTTTTGAAATCTCATTGGAGTAACTTTACAGTTTTCAAGCCCTCTTTCTATTTCTTCATAAGAAAGACCTGCTGTTTTTCCAACGACAGCTCCAAAGGCTGCATTTATGCAGTTATGTTTTCCATTCATCTTAAAATTATATTTTTCATTTTTTATTTCAAAACTTACTCCCTCAGAAGTTTCTTTATAATTTTCAATGATAAAATTATTATTTTTTTCAAATCCAACTTTTATTCCATTTAAATTTTTTAAATAAAAGTCATCTCCAAAAATTATTAATCTGTCTTTATCAACATAATTTTTTATTTCACTTTTTTCAATAAAAACATTTTCTCTGTTTAAAAGAAATTCTAAGTGAGAATCTCCTATATTCGTAATTATTCCATAATCTGGAAGTGCTGTTTCACAAAGAAATTTTATTTCTCCACGGCTGCTCATTCCCATTTCTACAACTGCAAATTCATCATTTTCTTTAATCTGAAGCAGAGTATAAGGAACACCTATATGATTATTATAGTTTCCCTCTGTTTTTATGCACTTATATTTTGACGAAAGAACAGAATACACTATATCTTTAGTTGTTGTTTTTCCGTTGCTTCCAACCACTCCTATTATTTTTACAGGAAGTGATTTTCTGTATTCTCTTGCAATTTCCTGCATAACCTTAAGAGTATCTTCTACAACTGCAACTCTTTCATGTCCTTCCCATTTCTTATCATCACATACAACAAGAGAAGCCCCTTTTTCAAGCACCTGCTGAATATAATTTTTCCCGCTGTTCAATGCAAAAAATATATCATCTTTTTCTATTTTTCTGCTGTCCATTTGGACATTGCCGATATTTAAAATTTTAGTTTTTATTGGCAATATTTTTGTAATAATTTCAACCAATTTTTTCATTTTCAATTCCTTTACACATATCTTTTATTTTATCATTTTCGAATTTTTATAACAACTGTTTCTATTATTTTTTCTGATTATTTTTCAATCTTTCCTGAAGGATTTTGGCAAACTCATAAATCGAAGGATATATTTCAATTTTTCTCTCTTTTATTTCATCTGTTATTTCTTTTCCTGTTTTAACTATTATCGGTGTCACACCTGCATTTATTCCAGCTTCTGCATCAGAAAGTTTATCTCCAATCATAAAAGATTTTTCAGGCTCAATATTAAATTCTTTTATTCCCTCAAAAATCATTCCAGGTTTTGGTTTTCTGCATTCACATTCAACTTTATATTTTCCTATTCCATGTTCTGCATGATGAGGACAGAAATAACATTTTTCAATTTTTATCCCCTCTTTCAAAAGAAGTTCTTCCATATATCTGTTAAGTTTTTCCAAATCTTTTTCTGTGTAATATCCTCTTCCTATTCCCGCCTGATTTGTAACAACAATAAGTTTGTATCCCAAATCACTAAGAAGTTTCAATCCTTCCACAGCCCCTTCAACAAATTCAAACTCCTCTATTTTATATAAATAATTTTTATCTACATTTATTGTTCCGTCTCTGTCTAAAAAAACTGCTTTATTTTTCATAAATTTTCTCCCTCTTTTAAAATTTTCAGACTATTATATTTTACCACAATTACAGATTTATTTCTTTTATTTTAGATTTAATTTTAATATTTTTTGAAATAAAAAAAGAGATGATACAAATTTTATTTGCAGCACCCCTTATCATATTATAAAAATTTTTATTTTTTTATTTTCTCACTTATAAATGTTGAACCTAAAATTAAAATTCCTCCAATTATTTGAAACATTGTCATTTTTTCTCCCAAAAATACTGCTGACACAATAACTGCAGTAATCGGATCTATATAACTTAAAACAGCTATTGTCTGACTGTTCAGATTTTTTATTGCTGTAAAGTATAATGCATAAGCAAATCCAGTATTGAATACACCTAAAAATATCATACACATCCATGATTTTGCTGTCATATTTGAAAAATCAAATCCAGATGTTGCCATTACGTAAGGAAAAAGGATAAGAGAAGCTAGAACAAGCTGTGCAACTGTTGTCTCCACTCCTTTAAGATCTTTTATAAATTTATTCATAAGAATTACACTTGCATAAAATATTGCAGCACCTAATCCATAAATTATACCCAATAAGTGATTATATTCTGTTCCTGTATTCCCTTTGTTTGTTCCAACTATAAAAAGCATACCTAACATTGCCACACATACACATAAAAATTTTTTTAAAGATAATTTTTCTTTTAAAACTACTGGTGCTGCTATTGTCACAAAAATAGGAGCACAATAGTAGCTTAACGTAGCAATAGAAACTGTTGTATATTTATAGGCTTCAAATAAAAATATCCAGTTTGCACCTATTCCTATTCCCGAAGCAATCAATAAAAATTTATTTTTTTTCAAAGCTGAAACTGATATTTTTTCTTTTGAAAATACCATTACAGCTATTAAAAATAAACTTCCTATTACACCTCTTAAAAGAGCTATCTCTTTAGAACTTAGATTTATATTTCTTACAAAAATTGCCAAAACCCCAAAAATCAATACAGCAGTTAAAAGCATCACTTTACTTTTAAACATAACTCTTTCCCTCCCATGATAAAAATAATTAATTAATATGGAATATATATCATCTTTAGATTTTTGTCAAATTTTTTCCAAAAAATAAAAAAGATTGGCAAGAAAATAAAAAAGATTGGCAAGTTCCTATCCTCCCAAAGGGCTGCCCCCTAAGTACTTTCAGC
>OGXP01000930.1_pt1 | contig 28380 bp, 41 predicted proteins | sample 1576351 | NCBI WGS metagenome assembly OGXP01 (sample SAMEA3541517, study PRJEB24748) | human gut metagenome | biome: human gut; feature: human-associated habitat; material: faeces | place: China | collected 2012
TAAAACAGCAGTATTTCTTTATCTCTGCCAGCGTACAGCGGGCTGTGGCCAAATATAAGGAGACACACAGCGATATCCATAAGCTGCCGGAGAAGGTGATTTTCCAGTTAAACGATACCCATCCTACGGTGGCTATCGCAGAGCTTATGAGAATTCTCCTGGATGTGGAAGGCTTAGAGTGGGATGAGGCGTGGGATATCACAACCAAGTGCTGCGCTTACACGAACCATACCATCATGTCCGAGGCCCTGGAGAAATGGCCCATTGAGCTGTTTTCACGTCTTCTTCCCCGCATCTACCAGATCGTGGAGGAGATTAACCGCCGCTTCTTAATCGAGGTGGAGAGACGTTATCCCGGCAATTACGAGAAGGTAAAGAAGATGGCTATCATCTTTGACGGCCAGGTAAAGATGGCCCATCTGGCGATTGTGGCCGGCTTCTCCGTCAACGGCGTGGCAAGACTCCACACAGAGATCTTAAAAAATCAGGAGCTGCGGGATTTCTACGAGATGATGCCGGAGAAGTTCAACAACAAGACAAACGGCATTACCCAGAGACGTTTCCTGCTTCACGGAAATCCGGAGCTGGCCGCCTGGGTGACAGATAAGATTGGAAGCGAGTGGATCACAGACCTGTCTAAGATTGGAAAACTGAAAATCTACGCGGACGATAAGAAATGCCAGCAGGAGTTTATGAACATCAAGTATCATAATAAGCTGCGCCTGGCAAAGTATATCAAGGAGCACAATGGAATCGACGTGGATCCGCGATCCATCTTCGACGTCCAGGTGAAAAGGCTTCACGAGTACAAGAGACAGCTGTTAAATATCCTTCATATTATGTATCTGTACAACCAGCTGAAGGACAATCCGAACATGGAGATGGTTCCGAGAACCTTTATCTTCGGAGCCAAGGCGGCGGCAGGCTATCAGATTGCCAAGAAGACCATCAAGCTGATTAACTCTGTTGCCAATGTGATCAACAACGACCGCTCCATCAATGGAAAAATCAAGGTTGTGTTTATCGAGGATTACCGCGTCTCCAACGCAGAGCTGATTTTTGCCGCGGCTGACGTCAGCGAGCAGATTTCTACTGCCAGCAAGGAGGCCTCCGGCACAGGAAATATGAAATTCATGTTAAACGGCGCGCTGACGCTGGGCACCATGGACGGAGCCAATGTGGAGATCGTGGAGGAGGTAGGACAGGAGAACGCCTTTATCTTCGGACTTTCCTCTGACGAGGTAATCAACTACGAGAACAACGGCGGCTACAATCCAGTGGAGATTTTCAACACGGATCAGGAGATCCGAAGAGTGCTGATGCAGTTAATCAACGGCTATTTTGCTCCGGAGAATCCAGAGCTGTTCAGAGATATCTATAACTCTCTCTTAAACACGAAAAACAGCTCAAAGGCCGACACATACTTTATTCTGAAGGATTTCCGTTCCTATGCAGAGGCTCAGAAGAGAGTGGAGGAGGCCTACAAGAACGAGGACTGGTGGGCAAGAGCGGCTCTCTTAAATACAGCCAGCGCAGGCAAATTCTCCTCTGACAGAACCATTGAGGAGTATGTAAAGGATATCTGGCATCTGGAAAAGATCCAGGTAGAAATGTAGAAGATGTTTTAACAATATAAAAAGAAGGAACTATTTTACTTTAATGAAAAAGCAGAATAGTTCCTTTTTTGTTTCAAGAATAAAGCCTTTTCTGCAGTCATAAATTCTGAAGCCTTCACATAGACTGTTAGAGGCATAAATGGCAATGAATCAATAAAGGAGTGATGTCTCATGAAGCGGACGGCGGCCCTGTGTATAAGTCTTTTATTATTTCCCTATCTGTTTACCTTGGCATGGACAGGCAGGGCGGAGGGAATGATTCAAATGGAAAGCAGCGCCGCAGAGCAGAGGATGGTAATCCTGGATCGGGGAGGAAACGCCTATCCGGTTCCTGTGGAAGATTACATTATAGGAATGGCGGCTATGCAGATTCCGGCTGATTATGAGAAGGAAACGATAAAGGCTCAGATGATCATTGCCAGGACGTATCTTTACAGTCTGATGGGGGAGGAGAGCTCCATTCCGGAGTCTGCCATTGACGCGGATATTATGACAGAGAAGGAAATGCGAAAGGCATGGGGGAAAGAAAGCTTTCTGGACTGCTGCCAGACCTTTGCCGATGCGGCCAGGGAGACGCGGGGAACCGTTGCCGCCTTTGAGGGAACAGCGATTGCCCCGCTGTTTCACAGAATCAGTGCGGGGAAAACAAGAAAGGGGGACGCCCTGCATCCCTACCTGGCTTCTGCTGACTGCGGAAAGGATGTGGAGGCAGAGGGGTATTTGACGTCTGTGATCTTTACGCCGGAGGAATTCTGCCGGCGTCTGAACGAGATGGATCATTCGCTGCAGCTTACGCCCAAGGAAGCCTATCAAAGCCTTCAGATTGTGGAACGGGATGAATCGGGATATGTGATCCAGATGAAGGTGGGAGAACGAATTTACACAGGAGAGGAAATTCAGTATGCGCTGGGGCTGAAATCAGCGGCATTTTCCTTTGAGGAGATGGGGGAAAACATCCGCTGTCTTGTCCGCGGAGAAGGACACGGCTATGGCTTTGATCAATGGGGGGCCAATGAGAAGGCAAAAGAGGGGGCTGCGGCGGAGGAACTGCTGAAATATTATTATAAAAATATTGAACTGATTTCTGAATAAGCTGCCTCGGTTTGGTAAGAATATTACCGAGGTGATAAGCGTGAAAGAAAAAATGAACCAGTTGTTCAAGGATAAAATTCTCCTTGGAATGATGGTGCTAGGCCTGCTGACTATAGTTGCCGCAGCAGGCGCAGTCAGATTCAGACAGGGAAACGACAGGGTGGAGGAAAATCCATATCTGGAGGTTCCGGAGACAGGCGGATATATCGTAGAACAGAATCCGCATACAGAGGAGAAAACAGGAAAACAGGATGCAGAAGAGCAGAAAGAGGACATTAAGGTGGCGGGAAGCTCCGACGCCGAGTACTCCAGGGAGGACCGCCCCGATCCGAAGGATTTGGAGGGAGATGGGAAGGAAGACAGAGAAGCCGCGTCCAGGACAGGAGCGAAAGCTCTGGCTCTCGATTTCAAGGAGGCAGATAAGCTGGCCTGGCCTGTAACAGGAAATATTCTCCTGGATTACAGCATGGACGCGACCATCTATTTTCCCACGCTGGATCAGTATAAATGCAATCCGGCGCTTATTATTCAGAGCGACGTAAGCAGTCCTGTCCAGGCCCCGGCCAACGCAAGAGTCACGGAATGCGGGGCCAACGAGGAGATAGGCAATTACGTGGTCATGGATCTGGGAAATGAGTACACAGCCGTCTGCGGACAGCTGAAGGATGTAAAAGCCCTGGAAGGAGAGTACCTCTGCAAAGGAGATATTATCGGCTATGTGGCTGAGCCTACAAAATATTATGCCACAGAGGGAAACAACGTATTCTTTGAGCTAAAGCAGGGAGGACAGCCCGTAGACGCCCTGGACTACCTGGAATAGCAGAGGAAGAATAAAAGAAGAGGCTTTCAGAGGATTTTCTGATGGAGCAGAGGGAGAAGGTTTCAGCGCCTTAGATGGAGCGCAAAACTTCTCCCTCTCTCTTGTTTTATCCTTTTTTTACTATCCTTTTCTTACGGCGTTATCGTAAAACCGGAAATAATCCGGGCGGTGGCGAGACTGGGTGTACTCAAACAGAACGCCGCTGCTGTTGAAGGTCTGGCTGCTGACCACAGCGACGCAGTTGTAATCCAAAGCGTTCATTTTCAGATATTTCTCGTCAATTTCCGTCATTTTTTCTACCGTCATTACGCGTTTGCTGTTTACAATCGTCATGCGCAGCGTTTCTTCCAGATATTGATAAATCGATTGTTCCGCGATTTCCCTGGTCAGGCCGGGGGCCGCCTCCTTCAGAAAATAGTTGTGGTTGAGAATCAGCGGAATGCCGTCTAAATAGTGGAGCCGCTGGATGTAGTAAACGTCAGACCCCGCCGGAAATCCCATAGCGCGGGACTGTTTTTCATTCACAGTCAATTCAGCAAAAAGAAGAACCTCTGTGAGCGGTGTGTGGCCGTTTCGCGCCGCAGATTCCCGGAAGCTCTCGATTTCACCGATAGTAAAGGAGGTCTGTTCCGCCGGCTGGTAGATGTTGCGCACGCCCTTGCCCTGCAAGGTCTGTACATAGCCGTCAGTGACCAGAAGGCCCACAGCGCGGCGGAGCGTGTTGCGGGAGCAGCCGTAGATCTGCACCAGAGTATGTTCCGGAGGCAGAAACTCCTGGTAGGCAAAGGTGTTCGTCTCAATTTTCTCTTTCAAGTCCCTGTAAATATTTTCATATCTTGCTTTTGGCATACGGTTACCTCCATTACAGTTTATTATAGGAAGCTGCCGGGAGAAAGTCAACCGCTTGTTTAAACAAATATCGGGAAGGAGGGTTGACATGTTCAAACAAGTTTTGTTACTGTGGAGGAATAAGAGATGGGAAAATATGCAGAGGACGCCCGCCAGCTGCTGCGCCTGGTGGGAGGAAAGGAGAACATCGCGGCAGTTTCACATTGTATGACGAGAATGCGTTTTGCGCTGGCAGATCCGGAGAAAGCCGATGTGAAAGCCATAGAGGCGCTGAAATCGGTCAAAGGAAGCTTTACGCAGTCTGGACAGTTTCAGGTGATTATCGGAAACACGGTCGCTGACTTTTACAACGAATTTGTCAAAACGGCTGGATTGAGGGGGTATCCAAAGACGCGGTCAAGAACGTGGCAAAGAAGAACCAGAATCTCCTGCAGAGATTCATTGCGGCGATGGCGGAGATTTTCGCGCCGCTGCTCTCGGCTATCATTACAGGCGGCCTGATTCTGGGCTTCCGCAATTGTATCGACAGTCTGTATCTCTTTGAGAACGGGACAAAGACGCTCTGTGATTTAAGCCAGTTCTGGGCAGGGATTGACAGCTTTCTCTGGCTGATAGGGGAGGCCATTTTCCACATGCTCCCCGTAGGCATCTGCTGGTCTGTGACAAAGAAGATGGGAACGACTCAGATGCTTGGCATTGTGCTGGGACTGACGCTGGTATCAGGACAGCTTTTAAACGCCTATGCAGTAGCCGGAACGGCGGCGGCCGATATTCCTAAATGGAATTTCGGAGCTTTTCAGATTAACATGATCGGTTATCAGGGGCAGGTGCTTCCGGCGATCTTAGCGGCGTTTACTCTGGTTTATCTGGAAAAGTTTTTCAGGAAAATTACGCCTCAGGTGGTTTCCATGATCGTCGTTCCGTTTTTCAGCCTGCTTTTATCTGTTATGGCCGCTCACTTTGTGCTGGGCCCCATTGGCTGGAAGATTGGCGAAGCCGTTTCTTCCCTTGTATTTTCCGGAATTACAGGAAGCTTTAAAATTGTATTTGCCGCTGTGTTCGGCGTTTCCTACGCGCCTCTTGTGATTACGGGGCTTCACCACATGTCCAACGCCATCGACCTGCAGCTGATTGCAGATTACGGCGGAACCATGCTGTGGCCTGCGTGGCCATGGGAGTGACTGCAAACGCCATCGGCGTAGGAGGCATTCCAGGGATTCTGTCCATTCAGCCGCCCTATATGGCGTCCTTTGCAGTCTGCATGGCAATTGCAGCGGCAGCACCCTTCCTTCTGACGGTGGCTGCAGGAAAAAGAACGATGGGGAAACCGCAGGCGGAGCAGAAGGAGGAAAGCGCAGAGGTTTCCGGAGAAGAAAATGCGCCTGCAAAAGCGGAAAGCTCCAGGCCGGATCCAGAGGAAACAGAAGAGAAAAAGGGCATCTTCACTGCATTTTTATCTGGGAAAGCGATTTCCTTAGAAGAAGTGGGAGACGGAGTGTTCTCATCAGGAATGATGGGAGAAGGCATGGCGATTCTTCCGGATAGCGATATTTTGTGCTCCCCTGTAGACGTGGAGATTGCCGTGTTAATGCAGGATTCTCGCCATGCCTGCGGCCTGCGCCTTTCAAACGGCATGGAACTTGTGCTTCACATTGGTATCGACACCGTCAGCATGAACGGAGACGGTTTCGAATATCTGGTAAAAGAAGGGCAGAAGGTCAGCGCAGGAACTCCGCTGATCAAATTTGACAGAGCGAAGATTAAGGCTGCCGGCCATCCTGACGTGACGATCTGCGTGATTCCTAATAAGGGAAGCGCGGCAGAAATCCAGTTCCATACAGGAATGGATGTAAAGGCGAATGAGACAGTTGTGGCAGAATTCCGGTAAATGATGAAAAAATGGAACATAACAAAAAAGATAAAAGGATAAGAGAAGGACAGGAGACAGACATGGCAGATTACAGAAAGATCAATCCAGACTTTGGAACCATGGAGGATTTAGAACTCTTAATTAAAGAAAGCCAGAAGCGCGGTATGGGGCTTATGCTTGATATGGTGTTTAACCATACTTCCACAGAACACGAATGGTTTCAGAAGGCCCTGGCAGGAGATAAGAAATATCAGAATTACTATCTGTTCAGGGACGGAAGCGCGGATCAGCCGCCTACGAACTGGCAGTCGAAATTCGGCGGCTCTGCATGGGAGTATGTGCCTCATCTGAAACAATGGTATCTCCATTTATATGATGTGACGCAGGCTGATTTAAACTGGGATAATCCTGAGGTGCGCGAAGAGCTGAAGAAAATCCTGCGGTTCTGGAAGGAAAAGGGGATCCGGGCCTTTCGATTTGACGTGATCAATCTGGTTTCCAAGCCGGAGCGGATGGAAGATGATTCAGAGGGAGACGGCCGCAGATTTTATACAGACGGCCCCCATATCCACGAATACCTGAAAGAGCTGGTGTGCAGCGCAGGAATAGAAGATTTTGTGATAGTGGGAGAAATGTCCTCCACTTCCCTTGAGCACTGTATCAGATATTCCTCCCCGAAGGAAAAGGAGCTGTCCATGTGCTTTAACTTTCATCATTTGAAGGTAGATTACAAGGACGGAGACAAGTGGACGCTGGCTGTTCCTGATTATAAAAAGCTGAAGGAGCTGTTTATGCAGTGGCAGCTGGGCATGCAGGCAGGAGGCGGCTGGAATGTCCTCTTCTGGTGCAATCACGATCAGCCCCGCATTGTAAGCCGGATGGGAGACGAAGGGGACTATTGGAAGGAGTCGGCCAAGATGCTGGCAGGCATGCTCCACTTGATGAGGGGAACCCCTTACATTTACCAGGGAGAGGAGATTGGAATGCTGAATGCCCACTATTCTTCTATTGGCCAGTACCGGGATGTGGAGAGCCTGAATTACTATCAGATCCTGCTGGGGAAGGGCAGGACGGAGGAGGAAGCGCTCCGGATTCTGGCGGCCCGTTCCAGGGATAACGGAAGAACTCCTATGCAGTGGAACAGCGGGACATATGGAGGGTTTTCAGAGGCAGAGCCGTGGCTTTCCCTGTCCGGCGCATTCAGGGAGGAGATTACGGCAGAGTTTCAGAAAGAGGATCCCGATTCCATTCTGTCCTTCTATAAAATGCTCATTTCTCTGAGAAAGAAACGTTCGGTAATTGCAGAGGGAACCATTTCCTTCCTGGAGGTGGGAAACGACATGACTCTTGCTTACGAAAGAGAGCTGGGATCAGATAAAATAGCTGTGTTCTGCAATCTGGGAAAGGAAGAGCAGACGGTGCTCATTGGAAAAGAGTGGATAGACGGAAAACTGCTGCTTGAAAATTACAGGGAGCGGCAGAAGGCTCCGGAATCGGAAGTTTTTGTGATGAAACCATACGAATTGACAGTTCTTGAAAAATAATAACGGGAAAAATTCTCTCCTTCTTTTGTTTTACAGTTGACATCTTACCTGGAAAAAGTTAAGATCATAGGAGGATAAAAGAAGGGACGTGAACGACAGGATGAACCAGGAAGTTCTTAAGAAAAATTTTGAAAGGCACGAATTTGAGACCTCCTTTTTCGAGACCAGGGAACAGGCGGTAAATTATCTGCAGGCTCAGATCAAAGGGCGGAAGGTGGCCTTCGGCGGTTCTGTCACCCTGCAGGAGATGGGCCTTTTCGACGCTCTTTCAAAGGAAAACGAGGTGATCTGGCACTGGAATGAGCCGGGAGCACAGACGCTTGCCAGGGCCAGAGAGGCGCAGATCTACATAACCAGCGCCAACGGCGTGTCAGAGACAGGAGAGCTGGTGAATATTGACGGGACGGGAAACCGTGTTGCCCAGACTCTGTACGGGCCTGAAAAGGTTTACTTTGTGGTGGGGAAGAATAAGATAGAGAAGGACTTGAGTTCCGCCCTGTCCAGGGCCAGAAATGTGGCCGCCCCGCTGAACGCCAAAAGGCTTAAGACCGATACTCCCTGCAGCAAAACGGGAGAGAAGTGCTTTGACTGCGGCAGCGAAGCCCGCATCTGCCGCGCCACAGTTATTTTAGAGCGCCCGACCCGCGGCATGAAAGCGGAGATTGTATTTGTGAATGAGGCTCTGGGATACTAGCGCATATTTTGATGCAGGAAGCGTCCTGCAGAACTGGAAGAAGGAGAGAATTACAGAATGAATATTTTATTTTTCTTAACGCCTAAAAGCGATGTGGCTTTAATCTATGAGGACGATACTCTGGATGAGGCTCTCGAGAAGATGGAGAGCTATAAGTATGCGGCCATGCCCATTATCAGCCGCCAGGGACGGTATGTGGGAACCATTACAGAGGGAGATTTGCTTTGGGGCATTAAGAATAAGTATGACTTTACATTTAAGGGGCTGGATCGGGTTCAGGTGACAGAGGTTCCCAGAAGACTTGACAATCAGCCGGTGTTTGCAGATTCCGACATGGAGGATCTGCTGGATAAAGCCATGAACCAGAACTTTGTTCCTGTATTAGACGATCAGAAAAACTTTATCGGAATCGTTACGAGAAAGGATATTATAAAATACCTGAGCAGCCAGCTTAAGAAAAAAGAAAAAGAGGCAAAAGCCTGATAAAGAGAAGAGGAGCAGTTTTCCTGCGGCTTTAAGCGGAGCCGGGAAAGCTGCTCCTCTATTTGTTTCATGCATTTTCTAAAATCTCTTCCACGTATCTTTTACAAAGAGCAGAAGAAGCGGGAACAGTTCAAGTCTTCCTGCCAGCATATCAAAAATCAGCACACATTTGGCAGGATCAGAAAACAGGCCGAAGTTTTGGGACGGTCCCACTAATTCCAGGCCTGGGCCGATATTATTCAGCGTAGCGGCCACAGCAGTAAAGTTTGTGATTAAATCATGGTTGTCAAAGCCTACCAGCAGGATAGAAAAGGCGAAGACAAGCACATAGGCAGTCATAAATACATTGGTGAATCGGACCACCTCATGTTCAACCACCTTTCCATCCATAGATATCTTGCGTACTCCCTTGGGATGAAGAAACAGGTGGAGCTCTTTATTGACCGTTTTCAGAAGGATCACGAAGCGGGATACCTTAATTCCGCCTCCCGTACTTCCGGCGCAGGCGCCTACAAACATCAGCATGACGAGAATCGTCCGGGAAACCTGGGGCCAGGTGTTAAAATCTGTGGTGGCGAAGCCGGTAGTAGTAATGATAGAACCTACCTGGAAGGCCGCCTGCTGAAACGCCTCCATGATAGACGGATACAGCCCCCGGATATTAAAGGTAATGATAGAGATGGTAATGGCAATAATAGCCAGGTAGCAGCGCACCTCCTCATTTTTCATGGCCTTTCTCGGTTTCCGCATCAGAAGCAGAAAGTAAAAATTAAAGTTGATTCCAAACAGAATCATAAATACAGTTACTACATTCTGCAGATAGGGCGAATAGCTGGCCATACTGTCATTTTTAATGCCAAAGCCGCCGGTTCCCGCCGTTCCAAAGGTAATAGTCAGCGCATCAAAGAGCGGCATATTTCCAGCCAGCAGGAGCAAAACCTCCAGGATTGTCATAGCCACATAAATGGAGTATAAAATTTTAGCGGTAGACTGGATTTTCGGAACCAGCTTTTCCACAGACGGTCCTGGACTTTCCGCCTTCATCAGATTCATATGGTAGCCGCCTGTCAGGGGCAGAAGGCTTAAAATAAAGACAAGAACGCCCATGCCTCCGATCCAGTGCGTAAAGCTTCTCCAAAATAAAATACAGCGGGGCAGAGATTCCACATCGCTTAAAATGCTGGCTCCTGTTGTGGTAAACCCGGAAACCGTTTCAAATAGAGCGTCCACCGGATTTGTGATGGATCCGCTGAACAGGAAAGGGAGAGAGCCCATAACGCTCAGCACAATCCAGCTGAGAGAAACAGAAACAAACCCCTCTTTTGTGTAAAAAACCATGTTTTTGGGCTTTCTCACTGTCAGGGGAACGCCGAACAGAAAGCAGAGCGCCATAGCTGCGGCAAAGGAAAAACCGGCAGTTTCCTGATAGATGACAGCCGTTAGGCAGGGAAGCAGCATCAGGAAGCCTTCACAATTCAAAATCCACCCGATTACATAGGCGATCATTGCATAATTCACAGCTCTACCTCCCTAGTGTTCCAGAATATCCAGGATATTCTGCTGTCCCCGCTCCAGCGTGACTACAATGACAGAATCGCCTACCTGAATGGAATCGTGGCCTCTTGGAATCAGCACCTGTTCCCCCCTGCGGATGCAGCAGATCAGGTGGCCGGGCCGTATTTTAAGCTCGGAAAGGGGGATATCAGTCACTGGGCAGGTATCCAAAATAGAAAATTCCAGAGCTTCCACCCGGTTGTCCAGCAGGCGATACAGGGTTTCAATCGTATTGACGGCAGAATGGCGCATACTGCGGACATGCTGGATAATGTAGTCTGTTGTCAAATATTTAGGATAGATGACGCTGCCGATGTCCAGACCTTCAATGATATCGTCAAAGGCCAGACGATTGACCTTGGAAATAAGCTTTGCTTTTGAATTTTTTTTGGCAAAGAGAGCCAGAAGAATATTTTCTTCATCCAGATTCGTCAGGGTGACGAATGCCTCCGCCCGTCCAAGCCCTTCTTCCATCAGAAGATGGCGGTCCGTGCCGTCTCCATGGATAATGGTCGCTCCTGGCAGCAGGCTGCTGAGGGCCTCGCAGCGCTCCAGGCTGTTTTCCACAATCCTTACCCGGACGCCGTTTTTGAGAAGCTGTTTAGCCAGGTAATAGCCGATCGTTCCGCCTCCGACAATCATTACAGATTGTATTGGCTTGACAGGAAGGGAAAAATGCTTAAAAAAGCGGTGTACCTGCTCTTTTGAGGCTACAAATGAAATAGCGTCATCTTTGCGCAGGATGAAATTTCCATCGGGAATATAAACCGTATCATTCCGCTCCACAGCGCACACGAGAACGTCGCTGCCGGATCGAGAGGGGAGTTCCATAACCGGAACGCCGTCAAGGGGAACCTGGCTGTCTACCTTCAGCTTTACGAGATAAATTCTGCCGTTTGCAAATGTGTCGATTTTGCTGGCGGCAGGGAAGCGCAGCAGCTTTTCAATTTCCCGGGCAGTAGTCAGCTCCGGATTAATGATCATAGAAACACCCATTTGGGCTTTAATAAAATCAATCTCCTGGCTGTACATGGGATTTCTGACTCTGGCGACAGTCTGGCAGTGTCCAGCCTTTCTGGCAATCAGACAGCAGAGCAGATTCAGTTCATCGGAACCGGTGACAGAAATAAGAATGTCAGCCTGCGCAATCCCAGCTTCCAAAAGAGTTGTGATGCCTGCTCCATTTCCGCTGATTCCCATTACGTCTAAATCCTCTGTAATAGTCTGAATCTTTTTGGGATTCGTGTCAATAACAGTGATGTTATGGTTTTCAGAAACCAGCTGCTCTGTCAGGGCGCGCCCAACCTTTCCGCAGCCAATAATAATAATTTTCATAAAACAGTTACTCCATTCCGACAGTTTAGCTTCTGTACTTTAATATCCACAGGGCGCCTGAAATGACTGATTTGCCAGACAGAGCGCTCCTGAGACGGATCTTATGGCTATTATAGCAAAAGGGCAGGACAAAATAAAGATAAGATAACGATAAAATTAAGATAGAATAAAAATAAAAGAGATAAGATTAACAAAAAGTAAAGAAAAGACGGAAAACAATAGGGTCATAACAAGAAAAAGAGCGGTAAAAGAGGAGGAGCCGGACAGATATCTGCCCGGCTTATTATGAAAAAAATATTACTGTCTCTCTCGAGAAGTATTTGGTTTCTATGGTTATTAGTATAGACAGAGTTTGTGTACCGAATTTGGAGAAATTGTAAACAATATTTGAACAGAACGTAAGTAATTTATGAATAGGATTGGGCTCACAGAGACGGCGGAAGCCGCCGCAGGATAGATTCCTGCAGCGGTTCTGCCTGGCGGCTGAAAGGATGCCGGAGGACTCGGCCGCCTGGACAAAGGGCTATGAGCTGCATCCGCATCCGGTGGAGGAGCCGTTTCCATTCAGAGGCATAATGCAGTTTGCAATTCCGGCTTCATAGCCGTTCTGATAGCCAGCCTGGCAGCCGGCGGCATAGCCGTCGTTGTAACCGTTTCGATAGCTGGCGTTTCCAGAGGAGCAGCAGGAGTTAGATGCAGTATTTCCACAGCAGGAACCAGAGGCATTGGCATCGTCATAGCAGGTTGTGTAGCACCGGCAGCATCTTCTCTGACATCCACAGTTATTATATCTTCTAAAACAACACATATAAAAATCTCCTTGATTAATTATTATTTATAATATATGGTATGTACATCGGGACAATAGGTTCCGAAAAATGCGGAGATTTTACAGGAGGAATTATGTTTCAAACAGATGCCATTGTTCAATTGGAGAATGGAACCTGGTCGTGCAGAACCCAGTGCTGCAGTGTCCATACGGCAGAAGAAGCCAGGTCAGGATTTATTGGGCCTGTCCGTCAGATCAGCATGTTTGCGGACCTGTATCGTGAGGGAAAGGAAATTGTACTGGAGGGACCAGACAGAGAGACAGTAGAAAAGCTGGCGGATATTCTGAATCATTCGGCAGAAGAGCTGCTGGAAAAATAAAAGAAGAGTGAAGAAAGAGGGAGAGAAGCCCTGAAGAAAAAGAAAGTTTTTCTGAATTCAGCCAGAAAAGCTTTCTTTTTCGTACTCGTTACAGCTGCAAACGAGAGATTTCAGGGATTTTTATAAGGCGGGAGCGATCCGGCTATTTCACACGATCAAATTCAGGATTAAAGGCATAAAAATTTTTCCTGTCCAGATGATCCTGCAGATTTCTTAAGGCTTCGCCGAATCTTTGGTAGTGGACGATTTCGCGTTCCCGTAAGTATCGAATCGGATCGCAGACGTCAGGGTCCTTTACAACACGGAGGATGTTGTCATAGGTAGAGCGTGCTTTCTGTTCCGCAGCAAGATCCTCCGTTAAATCTGTGATGGCGTCGCCTTTTACCTGGAATTCGCAGGCGTTAAAGGGGACGCCTCCGGCTGCCTGCGGCCAGATTCCTGTGGTATGATCGATGTAGTAGGGGCCGAAGCCAGACTCCTCGATCTGATCCGGAGTCAGATTTTTTGTAAGCTGACAGACAATAGCAGCCACAATCTCCATATGGGCCAGCTCTTCTGTGCCAATATCGGTCAGAAGTCCCTTTCCCTCTGCGTAGGGCATGGTGTAACGCTGGGAAAGATAGCGCATGGAAGCGCCTATTTCGCCGTCAGGCCCGCCGTATGTCAGTAACAGATTAGTGCTCAAAACCTTGATTTTATAAGAAATTACGATATGTAATAGTGAAATTCGAACCGATCTGCTTTTCGGTCAAATACAATGAATTTTAAAATGCTGCGAAGGGCCGTCCCCTTTGTTTCAAAGTCCACATCAGGGGAGCAGAGGAGATCATGGACTGTTTTGACACGTTCCAGAAGCTCTTCACGAGATAGGACAGGAGAGCAGTCAGCTGGTTCCAGGGAAGCAAGCTCTGCCTCCAGCTCCGCTCGTTCCTTTAAGAGCTGTTCCTTTCGTGTCCTATACTCTTCTAATGAGTCGATGCCGTTTTCGTAGGCGGACCGGATACGTTCTTCTTTCAGCGCCAGGCGTTCCAGCTTCACTTCGATGGCTGCCTTTTGGCTGGAATCCTGTTCAGAGGCGGGCCGGGGAATTCGGTCATACTCAAAGTTTCCCGTTTCCAGAATCTTTTCCAGGGAACGAATGACAATTCTCTCTGCCTTGGCTACAGTCACAGAACAGGATTCCTTATGGAGACCCTTGGCATATTTCCAGCAGGCAAAGACAGCGTCCGGACGGCTTTTGCCTCCGCCGTTGTAGGACATGGTCGCTCCACAGACAGAACATTTTAAAATCCCGGAGAGCCAGTGCCTGCATGTGGATATGCTGCGGCGCTTCACAGGGCGGAATTCCTGTTTCAGTCGTTCCTGGCAGATATCATATAAACCGGTGACAGATTGGCGTGTCTCATGGCTTCCCTGGAAGGAGATGCCGTTCCAGCTTACTGTACCGTTGTAAAAAGGATTTGTAAGAATCCTGGTAATAGTTCGCTGCTCGAAAGGGTTTCCCCGCTTTGCTTTTTTACCTTGAGCGTTCAGGCGCCGGGCGATGGAAGTCCTGTCCAGATTTTCCAGGGCATACATCCGGAAAATATCCTCTACGATTTTATATTCGTCTTCTACGATAACGAAAGGCTTTCCATTTCCTACGGCAGCATAGCCAAGACAGGGAACAATCTGATATCCTTTTAGTTCCGCCTTTTTCGTCATACCCCGCTTTACTTCAACGCCCAGATTGTAGGAATAGAACTCATCCTGCCATTCAATAATCATTTCAATCAGCCGGCCGTACATGCCTTCCATGATAGGCTCTGACACGCTGACCACATCGATTCCCAGTTTCTTCCTGAGCATCCCCTTGTAAAAGGTGCTTTCGTCCTGGTTCCTGGCAAACCGGGAAAATTTCCAGACGAGAATACAGTCAAAGGGTTTAGGTTTTACCTTCGCTGTGGAAATCATACGCTGGAACTCTGGCCGGTTTTCGGCTTTTTTGCCGCTTCGGCCTTCCTGCTCCATGAAAATGTAATCAGGTGACAGAACAATGTCATTTGCCGCGGCATATTTTTTAATTTCATCCAGCTGGGAGTCAGGGCTCAGATCCAGCTGGTCATCCGTGCTGACACGGATATAAGCAGCTCCTATCAGCATGATATCATCTCCTTCATGTAGTGACAATCTATGTGATTTTGGGTGCAAAAATAACGCCCCTTGTCAGGATGCTCTGGAAATGATATAATTCAGGTGTTCAAGCTGATTGTATCTTCCGGAGCGCCCGGTAAGAGAAAATCTATGGAAAAGCCGTTCCTGGTTGCCGCCAGGGGCGGTTTTTCATATTTGAAAAGATATTATTTACAAATGAGAGTCTATCTAGTATAATAAAGCACGTAATAGCGTATGTTAATAGTGTGCTGGAGAAGTCCAGTGTCTATTTATAGGTGCTGAGATTTGAAGGTACAAGATGATGAAAAGGGTTTCCTGTACGGTGTTTGTTTACAAATGCTTGAGTCAGGAAGCTCTTTTACTTTCCCCATTTTAAATAATCATAAATTCTTATTAATCTTCTTATATTAGTTCTTGTAGCAGTCTTCTCATTACGCAAAATATTTACATCATTTTCAAATAAAGTATACAGCACTGTTTCCAATTCACTTAAATCCATCTGCTCTTCAGTCAGATATGCCATTAATCTTGTTGCTTTTTCTAAATTCTCCTTTTCATTTTCCCATATTTGAGCAACTGAGGTGTATTTTCCTAAAGCACTTCTATTTTTCCTATATGTCTCAGAAATCAATGAATCAAATTTTTGTCCACTTACCACTTGTTCACATTCTGGAAAATCTTTTGTTGCCATACTTAAATATTTGTTAATAGGCAATTTCCCAGAATTTTGCGTTAACATTTTAGGGATTGCATATTCCAATAATTCGTCTGCCGAAAAATCTAAGTCTCCAATTATAATATCCCTATACAACTCATTACTCTCTAAACCACTCAAACCTTTTAATCCGAATTCAGATGCTTTTGCAATGGATAAAATTAGTTCCTCATCTGCAACACGTTCATCTTCGATTGAAGCAACTCGCAATTTCCCTGTCGGTGTACTTGTTAATGTAAATTCATATAACTCTTTCTTGAAACGTCGTAAAATCCTGACTGGTAATTTTGCTCTTATATTATCAAGTTCATTATACAACAACATAAAATCAGATAAGGTAATCTTTTTCATTGTTAACGGCTTATCCTCAATCATAATTGTATAAGGTGTTACCTCCGCACCTTTTATATTTTCTTTATACTCAATAAAAACAAAACGATCTTCCAACTTTTCTACTTGAGACTCATCCAAACAGTTTACGATTGATCGAATAATACTTTGAATATTACTGTCTCCAATAGAATAACCTATAAAAATAATTGGATATTCCATAAAAATGGTCATAAGTTTTGCTGCTAAATAAGCACTCTTTTCCTGAAATTTTATATAATCCTCTTCGTTAATTATAATACTGTCTGGTTCTTCTACCGAACCATGTATTTTATAAATTTCTGCCACACCTTGAATTGGTGAAAAAATTAATTCTTTTTGTCCAATATATTTTACATATCCTTGAAAGTGATCTTCTAAAAAAGAGTCGTAATTTGTTGTAATTACTCCAGAAATACTTTTGACTGAAATTTCAGATAATTTCTCTATTTCTTCTATATAATTTTCGTCAATAGCTGAATGTTTTTTGATAAACATTGCAAGCTCAGCTTTAAAGGGAGGTACTCCATTTTTTACACTACATAAAAGCTCAGAATCAAGCGAGCGGATTGATGGATTGGAAAACCATTTTGTATCAAAGTCTTGCTGAATTAATTCAGCTATCTTAGGCATGATTCCAGATGGGTGTTCCATCATTTTTGCTTTATTTTCATAAAAATTATAAGAAAAATCGTCATCTGAAACGATTTTTGAAAAATGTTCTAATAAACCTTTCCAGTCAGGTAGTTTTAAGTATCGTCTTGTAATGCCAGATCCAATAAACAAAAATGGAGTTGTATTAAATTTATTTATAAGATCGTCAATTTTCATCTGGATTCCCCTTTATTGAAGTTTAAATGTATACATTTTAATATATCACTCCATACACCTGCAAAAGTAGGAGCGATTTTTTAGTCAACATATGTCAAGGCAGTTTTCATACAGCAGGGGCTATTCTAAAAGCCCCGCTATACAGATGGAGAGCTGCTTCTGATAAATTTCCGCTTTCAGCTCCGCCGAAAAAGGAACAATGACAGGTGCGCTGTCTTCCTCGAAATGATATTTTGTCGTACATTCCTTGACCGGATCTACGATCCAGTATTCCCGGACGCCAGCGTCCATATAAAGTCCGGCTTTCCACACATAGTCCATTTTCCGGCTGGAAGGAGATACGATTTCTACAATCAGATCCGGAGCTCCGGAGCAGCCACGGTCGGTCAGCTTGGATTTATCGCAGATAACGGAAATATCCGGCTCCACCCAGTTCTTATCCTCTGCGTCCAGATTGACGGCGAAGGGAGAGGGGTAGACTTTACAGTTTCCGCCATGAGACTTAATATAGTCTCTGAGAGTAGCAGATAACTCCATAACCAATTCCTGATGAATCCGGCTGGGCGGAGCCATCGCATAAAACTGGCCGTTAATCAGTTCAGCCCGTTCACCTTCTGGAAGATTCCAGTAATCGTCGGACGTATAAAGTTCTTTTTTGAGTAACATGGGAACCTCCTTTTAAACATACAAATTAAAGTGAATTATCTAATCACACTGTCTAAAGTCAGTGGTATTGCGGTAGCCTTATTTCAAATCCTCCCTCCTGCGAAAACTCTATGATCAGGTGGGCATTGTTCCGAAGCAGGTGCTTAAAGTATTCCATCTCCAGAGCTGAGTAACCTGATATATTTTCCCAGGTATAATCCGGAAGATAGCAGGTAGCGTTTCGAAAACCGCCGTTATCATCCGGGGTCTCAAAATACACTTTAACACGTCCGTCAGGTTTCATTTCAGAATGGGTAATTTCAGTGTCATCGTTTAAAGTCATGTATGGATACATCATAAATAACTTATCTCCTTGCAAGGTGTTATAAAAAATACAAGAGCGTGACGGTTACCTTTGGTAAGTATATTATATTATCAATGTGGCGGCCCCTACAGAGCAGGGGCACTTTTAGTATTAAAACAAGGTGCGAGTTAAAGCCTTGTAAATTTTATCGTTAATTTCGATCAGACTTTTTTTGCCATCTTTGAATTGAATGGCAACTTGGTATATACCTTTACTTTTTGCAGAAAGCCCTCCGGCAAGCAATCCTACAGGGCCAAGCAAAGCTCCTCCAACAAGACCTCTTGCAACTCCAGAAGAAGCACTTTTTCTATGCTCATCTGTAATAAGTTCGTAAGATTCAACAACATCTTTAGTGAGATAATAGTTTTTTCCAAATCCCACAACTAAAGAGGGCCTTCCCATTGCTAAAATTATTCCATTCCCTAAATAATCGCCTGCAATAACTTTGTTTTTTGCTCCCATACATAAATCCTCCCTGTTTTCTTTTTTATTAAAACGCCAAAGGCTGTTTTAATTGAAAATATTCGTACACCTGAAGCACTGGTTCGAACTGGATGAAATAGTTGTCCACCATTACGCCTCTTCCATAAATTTGCCGATAACATTCCAAAGCATCTGTTAAAGTATCCTCAGATACACCCAGATACTCGGCTATTTCATAGCGGTTAGTACAGTGATTTTGAAAGGAATTTAAAATTCCAGTCAATCCTATTCTCTTGTTGTAAGACCAGAGGCGGGCTGTCCGTTCCTGCTTACGGGCGTTAATTGTATCTTGTTTCAAAATATTTCCAACGCTGGTATAGTGATGGCCTAACTCTTCGGCGATTGTATCAGCGGTTTTGGATGAAACCATCCCTTCTTTTATCGCAATGGAGCCATCTACATAAAGACCACATAAGCGTTCACTGTTAAATTTTATATAATCAATGGCAATTCCGTTATCACAAGCTTCTTGTTCAAGCTGTTCTTTGTCAGTCACTGTTATCAGCTCCTATTATTTATTACGTCTGTTCTTAACGAATTCGGCATAGGCACGGATATCGTCTAATTCATCCTCTGTAAACTCGTCACCATCAAAATGGGCAGCAATAGTAGAAGAATATGGAATATCATCAAAGTCGTTTAACGTAAGTCCCAACACTCTTGCAACGGCTTTTAAAGTTTCCAATTTAGGATCCTTTGTCGCCCCACTTAATATTTTGTTTAGTGTTCCAACAGGTACACCAGATAATTTTGATAATTCTTCAGTAGTGAGTCCGATTCTTTTTTTATATTCATTAATTTTTTCAAGTCCCATAGCAATCCTCCATCATGGAAATATTTTACCGCTAATTATCAATTAAGTCAATGATTTTTACCGTTGTTTATAATTATTTTACCGCAAACGGTTGACATTTACCGTTAAAGGATGTATGATATAGCCACAACAACCGTTGACGGTTAGAAAGGAGTTTACCAATGCATAGAATTTTGAGAGCAGAAATGGTGAAATGCAATAGAACCATTTTGCAGTTGGCTTCAGAAATGGGAATATCTGAAAAAACTTTAAGAAATAAAATTAATGGAGATACGGATTTTACTCTTCCAGAAGCCCAAACCATAAGAAGACTTCTTGGCACGGAGCTTACACTGGATGAGCTGTTTGAGGTAGAAGAGAGAGGCAGGTAGGGCATTTCGTCCGAGGAGCTGCTGAAGGGAGGTGAGAGAGGTGGAGGAAAACGCATGTACACCAGTCTGGTTCTTGTTTTTAGATCAGTTGACAATTTACATGAAAGAAAAATATGTTTCTAAAGAAACTCAGACATCGGTCATACAGGAGATCAAGAAAATTGCTTTAAAAGAGCTTAACCTGTATGGGAATATGCTCAACCTGAGGGAAAAGCATATTCCACAAGTGCAGGTTATCAGTAAAAAGGTATTGCAAAAATACACTATTGAGGTGTGAGCTTTTCGAGTTCTCTTTTTAAATCTTCTAGATTAAGACATAAAGAACAGAGCTTTTTGGGCTTGTCCTTGCTGTTTGTGGTCATAACATCAACGAAAACGAGATTTAATGCTCTGTCATAGGTACTGTTAAATTGGAGCCAGCGTTCGCTTATAGCGCATGGGACATATCCGGTACCATGAAGGTTGTAAGCATGTTCCTTAAAAGAAATTGGGAACCGAGAGATTTTTTCCATAAAAATTATATACCTTTCTTTTGTACTTGGCCTGGCGGGGCCTGTGAGTACAGTATAAAGCGAGGGGATGAGAAAAGCAAGGTGCAGAAAAAGAAGGTTTCGGTGACAGTTTGAGGAGATGCTGAAGGGAGGTGAGAAAAATACAATATTTCAACTTGTACAACCCGTCTTGCATAAAATTTAGCAGAGAAGGAGGAGAACAGCATGAAAGAAGCAACTATTACGAATTGCATTGATATTCATGGAAAAGAGTACAGGATGGAGGAACTGTCAGAGGAGAAAAGAAAGCAGATAGCCATGCTGCTGTCGGATCGCTTTATGGAGATGGCAGGCTACAGAAGAAAGGTGTGTGACGAATGAGAAAGAGAAATACAGTCCCGGAGCACCCGCTCCGGGCAGAGCGTAGAAAAAACGCGGCGCTGAAAGATGAAGTGAAGTTTCTTCATGAGGCCCTGTTCTTCACAGAGATTTTGGCCGCCGGTTTCTTTGGGGCCTTCCTGGCCGTTCTGGCTTCAGCCGGGTGGCTGTGATGAATTGCAGGGGTTGTCGGTACAGGAACCGGTGTCTGGAGTACAGCAGGATGTACCCGTGTAGGGATTTCAAAAGAAAAGGCCCGCCGGTTGCCGCCGGACAGGCCCATGAGAAAAATATTATCAAGTAAATTATAAACCGGATCAAGGAGGAAAAGCAAGTGAGAAACAATAATTTAATGTTTGCACCAGAAAATAAAGGCGAAGAGGCTCTTATGCTGATGGGGAGAGTGGAGGCTGTGGCGGCCTATATCAGAAAAAGCCAGTACATAGATCGGGAAATCATTGCAGATATGCTGGGCGTGGTTTTGGAGCCTGCGGAGGAGGCAGATCATGAATCGGTATCGCTGTAGTGAATGCGGCTGCTACCTGGATCCGGGCGAAGGAAGACTCTGCGAGGAGTGCCTGGAGTTAAAGAAAAGCCGGGCTTTGCGGAGGAAGCAGAGCCTGGGCGTCTTCCAGGAGACGGAAAACGGACAGATAAGGATGAGATTAAAAGGAGCCTAAGACATGTACTATAAAGGAATGACAGGCACACCGGAAGAAGGGCATGTGGTAGAGGGAGCCCTGGCTTATGATTATGCACTGGAACGATGCTTGAAAGGGACAGAGGAAGATCGAGAAGAGTTCCGCGAGATGCTTGTGGAATGGTTTTATTCCGGGAACTGGATAGAGGAGGAAGACGATGGAGAAGAAAGCGCTTGAATTCCGCACGCTGCAGGCAGGAGAGATTGACTGCCGGATTGCCACGGTAACAGAAAAGGGAGTGTCCCTGCTGCTTTATAAGGACGCCAGAGTGGATCAGAACATATTAGACGAAACCGTAGGCCCTATGAACTGGCAGCGGGCCCATAGCAGAGACAATGCCAACTGCACAGTCAGCATCTGGGATGGCGAGAAGCAGCAGTGGATTTCTAAAGAAGACACAGGAACAGAAAGCTATACAGAAAAGGAGAAGGGGCTTGCCTCCGACTCCTTTAAACGGGCCTGCTTTAACTGGGGGATTGGCCGGGAACTGTATACAGCGCCATTTATTTGGATCCCGGCTGGAAACTGCCGGATTCAGGAGAAGGGAGACAGGAGCGGGAAGAAGTGGACTTGTTATGATCGGTTTTCGGTGAAAGAAATCGGTTATGATGCGTCCAGGAATATCTGCTCTCTGGTGATTTTAAATGACAGCCAGAGGAGTAGAATCGTGTTTAACCTGGCTCATCCGGAGACGGTAGACAAATCTTCTGCAGCTTCTGCTCCTCCGTGCCAGGAATCGGAACAGCCGAAAGAAGAACCGAAGGTGGGAAAAGCCCATATTCAGACGCTGTATAACGAATGCGGCCGGACCGGCCTGCACTGGAGGCAGATTACAGAGACCTACGGAGTAAAAGAGATGAAGGAGCTGACCATTTCCCAGTTCCGGGATGCGATGGAGAAATTTAAGCGTTATCCGGACAAGCCGGATCCGAACATGCACACAGAGCCGCCGGAGCAGATGGAAGGGCTTCCCTGGAATGAATAGGTGAAAAGGATGGAACTGAAAGGACAGTTGAAAAGCATTTCCTGTGATTACTTTACCGGGCATACCCTGATTACCTGTGAAACGGAAGCGGCTTCAGCTCCCCATCTGGAGAAGCTGCAGGGCGTTCCTCTGGCTATCACATTTAAAAAGTTTCGGAAGAAGCGGAGCCTGGACGCCAACGCGTATTACTGGGTGCTTGTCGCAAAACTGGGAGATAAGCTGAACCTGTCAAAACCGCATCTGCATAATATCCTGCTTCGGCGGTACGGCCAGCCGGAAGTGATTGACGGTAAGATGATTTACCTGGTGCTTCCGGACACGGATCAGGGAGCCAGAAAGGCTGATGAGGCGGAGACGTACCATATTAAGCCTACGTCAGAGGTAAAAACAGGAAGAAACGGGGAACGGTTTCGCACCTATGTGATGCTCCGTGGATCCAGTACCTACAACACGGAGGAGATGGCGCATCTGATTGACGGATTGGTGTCCGAGTGCAAGGAGGTAGGCATTGAGACGGCCACTCCGGAAGAATTGAGCCGGATGCTGGAACTCTATGAGGCGAACCGGAAGCGGAAGGGAAAAACGGAATGAAGAGACTTTGGAGCGTATTTACGGACGATATGGATCACTGCTATTTCACTGGCAGCCCTTACGTGGAGAGGCATCATATTTTTGAAAGCCGCAAGGGGAATAAGAAGAAATCGGAAGCCAGGGGCTTTATCATCCCTCTGCGGCCGGAACTGCATCCCAACGGCGCTTCCTTCCAGAGGACACCGGAGAATGCAGGAATAGATAAGATGTTAAAGCAGATGGCTCAGAGATACTATGAGAGTCATTACGGGAGCCGGGACGAGTTCATTAAGGAATTCGGCCGCTCCTATTTGTAACAGACCTCCTATGGCAGTAATATATCACGAAACAAATGCCATTGGTGATACATCTGCCGGGGAGCGGTCATCTCCCCGGCATTAAAAAGAAAGGCGGTAGAGCCTTGAATTATATAGCAGAGATTAACGGATTTGAGCGGTGGCTCGAAACCCATTCCCTCCCCACTCTGTCGCAGCTTTTGTGGTACAAACTTGTGTACCTGAGCAGCAGAGCCGGATGGCCGGAATGGATGCAAGTAGATAACCGCCGCTTGATGGTGTCCCTGCAGATAGCAAGAGAAGCATCCCTGACAGAGAGCAGGGACCGGCTTGTGAATGCAGGGCTGGTAGAATACCAGAAAGGGAGAAAAGGCATCCCGGGGCGATATCGCCTTATCTCATTATGCGGAAGAAACACTACGGAATATACTTACAATTTGAAAGTACAACCCGAAGTATATTCCGTAGTACAACCCGAAGTATATTCCGTAGTACAAAGCGGAGACATAATAAATAATAAAAATAAACAAAAACAACAAAAGAGTAGTACTGACGTACTACCAGAAAAGACGGACGCCTTTTCTGACCAGCTTGCCACGATTCGAGAGTTATATAACTCCGTTTGCGGGTCGTATCCCCGCCTGGTAAAGATGTCGGAAGCCAGAAAGAAGGCTGTCCGTGCCAGACTGCGCGCTGGCTATACCGTGGAGGATTTTAGGAAGCTGTTTGAGATGGCCGAAGCCAGCAGTTTCCTGAAAGGCCAAAATAACCGGAACTGGACGGCCACCTTCGACTGGCTGATTGCGGATGCCAATATGGCTAAGGTGTTGGATGGCAATTACAAGGACAAGCCGCAAAGCAGCCCTTACTCATCGGCAAAAGACGCGGAAACTGCTGCCTGGAGTAAGCATAGGGACTACTATGGCCGGGTAAAGAACCGTTTCCACAACTGCGAGAGCCACGGATATGACTATGAGGACATTCTGGAGCAAATGGGAGGAATTTATGAGGCGGAAAATACCGAAGAGCAGCCGGGAGGAAATCAACCGTATCTCGGCGGAGAAACAGGATCGGATTCTCAGACACCTGAGCGAGGCTGGGGCGCTGACTATCAAAAAGGTGGCTCAGGATCTGGGGATGACACACAGTGATACCAGGAACCAGTTTGGTAACCTGCGGACGAAGAACGCCATTGACTGCGTGGGGCGGTGTCAGGATGGCTATCTATACATGGTTCACCGGGATGACGCGAAGAGCTACCGGGAACAGCTGGAGGAGATCCAGTCAGGCGAGGCTATCTGGCCGGAGACTATAGCGCGGTTTCGGAAGCGTGTTGCTCCGGGAGCTGTTTACCATTACCGGGACGAGGAAGGCGCGCGAAAGCGGACGAAGGTGACGGATACCAGATACCCCCATATCTGCCTGTTTGATAACGGTCAGGCCTATTCCTGGGCGGACGTGATACGGTGCAGCAGGAAGGGAACCCACACGCTGGGAGAATGGCCGAAGTAGGAGGAAATATGAGACAGATTTACGGGAAATATTATGTTGAGAAAGAGACAGCTGGCCGGTTCCAGATCCTTCGGGAGACGGGGAGGGGCTATGCATCCATTGGCTGTTATTTCAGCCCGGCGCTGGCGGCGGAAGAAATCGCAGACCGGGAGCACGGGGAGAAATGGATCCGGGAGAGAATTGAGGAGGAAATGAAAGGTGAAGCGGAGGTTTAGTCTGGAAGAGATTTTGAATGTGATAAAGGCATACATAGAAACCCACGGCTACCCGCCGACGCAGCGGGAACTGACGGCAAAATTCTGCTGTTCTGTGTCGACAATCAACATATACCTGCAGGAAATGCTGGAGGATGAAAAATTAGAGACGGATCATTCGATAGGAGCTTGCCGGGCGTTCCGGGTTGCAGGGATGCGCGTGGTGGATACCAGGGAGCTGGAGGGCGCTGTAAAGCAGTTAGGTGATTTGCTGAACCACTGCCGGGACATGGCGGCCGGGAAGGACGCAGATCCAATCTGGGGCAGGGACGTGGAGGCGCTGGAGGCGGTGATAGGAGCAGTAAGGATAACAGAAGAACGAAGAAAACAGGAATAGGAGGAAGTAGATAATCTGCGGTAAATGGGTGGCCACCTGACGAAAAACGAGGATGATAACAGAGAAGCAAAGGGAACTGATTGAGAACAATATAGGACTTGCTAAATATACAGCAAAGAAATTCCACACCATGCATCTGGAGATGGATGATATTTATTCAGCCGCATATTTGGGGTTAATAAAAGCAGCGGAAAAGTTTGATGAAGGAAGAGCCATTTCCTTTTCGACTTTTGCCATCAGGGTAATGGAAAACGAGATAAAGATGTTTTGGAGAAGGGAGCGAAAATATAATACCTTATTTTACCTGGATGCGCCGATAGACGCGGACCAAGGGGAAGGGACCTTTAAAGACACGATACCGGATCCGTTCAACCGTTATCTTTGGCCGGAACAGCTTTTTGATATGCAAAGAGGTGTGATTCAGTTAAAAAGAAACGAACGGAGACTGCTGAACCTGTTGATCGAGAATCCGGAACTGACGCAAAAGGAGTGCGCAGAGAGGCTGAACCGTTCCCAACCGCATGTATCACGGTTGTTAAAAGGGATTCGGGAGAAGTTGAGACAATAGGAGGCGCCTATGAAAGAGTTGTATATACAAGTGTGTCCCAGAGCCAGGCTGATGATAGAGGTGACAGAGGAGATGGAGCGGGATTTTTTCGAGTGCTGGGATATGGTAGAGCACAGGGAGGAGTTTAAAGATTGTGACTCCTGCAGCTGGAACGGTCAGAATATTACTTATGGGACATCCATCTGCGAAATTGTAGAGGAGCGGTGTAGCAGGGAAGGGAGAATCATATGAAACGTTTAACAGAAACAGATAAATACGGAAACTGGGGACTTAGAGAGATCCCGTGGAAAAATCTGTATACAGGTACACCAATCACCTGGGAAACATACGAAGCGCTGTATGGAACGCTCTGCAAATTAAAAGACTACGAAGACTCAGGTCTGAGTCCGGCAGATGTGGAAGAGCTTCGCCGGCAGCAGGATAGTCACCACTGGATTCCTGTAGAGGAACGACTGCCAGAGGAAGAGATACTCGTTTGGGTAACAGTAAAACATTCGAGTTGGATTTCGGATTATGGCTCTGACTTTATCCCAAAAGAGGAATGGGGATATCATCCAGAAAGCAGCGGCACATATAAGGGGAAATATGAAGAGGGGATCTGGTGGTACGAGGATGAAAAAAACGAATGGATACGCTGCGATGAGGAACCAAACGAAGCAAGAGACCTTGGAGCTGTATATGACACCGTGATTGCCTGGCAGCCGCTTCCGGAGCCGTACAAAGGAGGCCAGAATGAAACCTGATTTATATCACAATGCCAGTGGCGTAAGGGATCCGGTGGCTGCCAAAGCCATCCGGGAGGCAGACCGCCAGCCAGATAATGTGGAGAACGCCATCCGGAGAATGAAAACCATAGCAGGATGGCATGACTGCGAGGTAGTTGGCCGGATAGCGTTAAGAGATAAAAAGACGGGGAGGGTATGGCCATGACGGAGAGAAAGAAGGAACTGCCATCAATCAGTCTGGAACAATTTATTGACTTCGTGGAGCAGTGCCAGGAAGCTTACCGGTTATCCTATTCTTCGGTTGGAGACGAGGATAAGAGCCTTCAGGATTATCTTCATGCGCTGGAATTTACGGACAATAAATACGATATGCACAATGAGGCCCTGAAGCTGTGGCAGAGCCGGAAAGCCCGGCGCCGACATAAGGACATCATGCTGTTAAACAAAGAGATTGCCGAGTATTTCGCAGATGGTGCTGGCAAGAAGTTTTTGAATGAGCTTCGGCAGCTTCTGGGAAGGCAGAGGAAGCAGGAACAATATGTAGAAGGGCAGAGGGCCTACCACAGGCGGATGCCAGATAAAGATTAAGAGACAGGGAGAGGTGACGCCATTGGACAAGAATATACTGGTCCAGTATCGGGAGATGATGGAAGAAATTAAAGATATTCGCAGGAGAAGGAAGCGGTTGGAACAAAGGATTCAGCAACTGACTGTGGTGTCAGATACCGTGAAAGGGACCAGAAGAGATGGAACAATAGGCTGTATAAAAATAACTGGCTATCCTGTACCAGAGTATTATCGGAACCGTGGCCTTCTTCAGAGGTACGATGCTCAGCTGGCCAGGATGGAGGGGGAACTTTTGGAACTGGCGATTCAGGCGGAGGAGTACATACAGGGGATTGATAAGAGCGAGCTGAGGATCATGTTTCGGTTTTATTATATAGACGGGCTTACCTGGGTGCAGGTAGCAGACAGAATGAATCGAATGTTCCCTAACCGGAGAATTAAGTATACAGACGAGAACTGCAAGAAAAGAAATTTGAGATTTTTTGAAAATGTCCCCCAATGTCCCGCTGAAAAGTGATAGGATAGTATCATGCAGGAACTGGACAGTAAGCCAGATGAATGTATTTCCTTCTATGTAGTAACCAGGTGTGAAAGCCTGGTGGCCCCCATTATACGAGACGGGACGGTGCAAGTCCGTCCCTCCCGATTAGTATCTGGTTTTACCCCATACGACATTTTTCCGGATACACAGAAAGGCATCCTAGAGATAGGGTGTCTTTTTTGTGTATGGCATTTAGTTTCCTTCTGATTTTATGGTATAATGTTGAAAAATGTCAGATTGGAGAGTACGATATGAATTTTTCAAATGTTTTCAATATTCGTAAGAAAAACGAGAGGAATTTGGGGCAAGGGTATAATTTTAGTGAAAAAGCAGAACTGAAAAATTATAAAAAAGCCGGAAAGAAGAAAAATTATGAAAACTATTGTGCATGGGAAAGTAGCATCGAAACGCAGTATGATAAGATTACAGAAGTAAAGTTTTTTATAAACTTCAAAGCATATCTGAAAAAACGATATGAATTATATGAACAAAGACATGAGATGGCAACTTCATTATGGATTCCTTTATTGACACTGCTGATTTCATTTGCATTAGTAATTCCACCTGTTTTTATTAGTTTAAAGCAATATCAAGATAATATACAGAATACAATAGATGATACTTATCTTACCAATATGGTTGTGACAGGCATGGATATTGAAGAACAAATACCTCAACAAGTAAAAATATTACAAAACCGAGT